>WNGC01004067.1_pt1 | contig 12437 bp, 8 predicted proteins | sample 5400051 | NCBI WGS metagenome assembly WNGC01 (sample SAMN13153368, study PRJNA577476) | soil metagenome | isolation source: 20 cm soil or saprolite under grassland replicate 2 | place: USA:California | collected 2016-06-15 | reverse complement strand
TGGTTTATGCCCAACCGCTTTACGTCGAGGGCGGTCCGAACGGCCCAATGATCATTGCGGTGACCGAATCGAATAATGTGTATGCACTCGACGCTGTGAACGGCGGCATTATCTGGCAGCGAAATGTGGGCGCTCCGGTGCCGGCAAACGATCTCAGCTGCTCTCAGGTGGGTTCCACGGGCATCAGCAGCACGCCTGTTGTCGATCTTGCTTCACGGGCGCTGTTTTTGGACGCAACGGTTACGCCCGATGGCGGCGCGACCATAAAACATTACATCATTTCGCTTAATGTGGACACGGGCGCCATCAATTCCGGGTGGCCTGTGGACGTGGAGGCGATGGCCCAATACAACGGCACGACCTTCACTCCATCGACCCACTCGCAACGATCTGCGCTCGCCATCGTGGGCAACATTCTTTATGTTGCATATGGGGGCTTGGATGATTGCAACCTCTATCATGGCTGGCTGGTGGGCGTGCCGATAAATAATCCAGCCAACGTAACAGCATGGGCCACCAGCGCCCTCGGCGGCGGTATATGGAGCGCTGGCGGGGTCGCCAGTGACGGCACCAATCCGTTTGTCGCCACCGGCAACACTTTCAGCACCGGAGGGATCTGGGGCGGGGGCGAAGCAGTGATTCGTTTTCAGCCGGGCCCGATCTTTAGCGGCAATTCCAGCGATTACTGGGCGCCCGTCGATTGGTTCACTGGGCTGGACGCTAACAACAAGGATCTTGGGAGCTCGGGCCCGTTACTTGTGGACGTGCCGGGCGCGACGCCCTCCCATCTGGTCGTCGCACTGGCCAAAAATGGCAACGCATACTTGGCTAATCGGGACAACCTTGGCGGGATCAGCGCGCCGGTGGCGTCGTCGCACGTTTCAAATAACGTGATCATTCAGGCAGGAGCCACGTATCGGACTAACCAGGGCACGTATGTTGCTTTTCGCGGTAACGGCAGCACACTGGCGACTTTTCTCATTACTGCAACCAGTCCACCGACTATCAACTTCCCCGTATGGAGTGTGACCCAGGATGGAGTCGGGTCACCCTTTGTCACCTCCACTGACGGCACTAATAACATGATCGTCTGGTCTATAGGCACGTGCGCCTGCTTAAACGACCAGAAGTTACACGGATACGACGGAGATACTGGTGCTGTTGTTTATGGCGGTGGCGGCACCAACGAATTGATGTTGGGCACGCACTCATACAGCACTACCGGCATTGTGGCCCGTGGGCGCATCTACGTTGCCACTGACAACAAAGTCTATGCTTTTAAGTTGCCGGGAGGAACGCCAACTCCTACTCCCACGGCTACTCCCGCGCCCACGCCTGTCGCGCCAAGCAACCTCGTGGCGACCGTAGTATCATCGACGGAAGTTGACTTGTCGTGGCGAGATAATTCAAACAACGAAACAGCGTTTCATGTGTTCAGGAAGATTCCCGGGATTACTAGCTTTAGGAAGATCGCTACTCTTGGCGCAAATGTCACCAGCTACGTTGACACGACGGTAGTGGCTGCCACCAGCTACGCTTACAAGGTGCGCGCGCATAATGCGGCTGGAAACTCTAAATTCTCTAACACAGTCACTGTAACGACGCCATGAAACCTTTCCCGCGCGGCGCATATCTACTACTAGCGGACAACTTGACCCGCAGAATCCATTCCGCGATCCGCCTCCATTAGCGCATGCTAACTGCTGGCGATGATGCCCGCGAAACGGCCTCCGCGACATAGCGCCCTTGTCCAGATTGGGCCGGCGGTGCAATTGAGCGCGCTGCCTGCACGCCCCGAGAGCGCAGGAGCGCCTGTGATCAGAAGCGTAGTGTCGAAGCGTCGGGCACAGATGCAGAAATCCCTGGATGACGCGCTGCACTCAGTTTTCGGCGCGACCATTCCGGGGGTCGCAGAAAAATAACGCGCGGAGATACTACCTCCCCGGCCCCTGTTGACAGACGAAGCTGAGAATCGGGGTCAGTGTGCAACTCTTCACAGAACTCCGACAAGACATGCGATCCCAATGGCCGGTGGGCGCTTATCGCATCGATTTAGTCGTTGAAGGTTTGAACAGAAAGCTTGCTGTCGAATGCGATGGAGAAAAGTGGCATACCCCGGAACAACTCCAGAATGCAAGAAGACGATGTTGTCAGTATGCCTTTTTAGGATGGAATCGCGCCGACCTGGTGGTCGGCGTCATATTTTCCTGTCCGCTTTTGTAAACGGGATTGTGCGTTCGACATTGCCGGTTGAATCCAAAATCCGAATCTCGCCGGAGCGAAAGCACGCGCGAGTTTCCGCATAATCGATTGCTTGACGCTTCTCCGGGAACACTGGCTCGACTCGCCTACGCGCGAGCGTACTTTGCCTCGCGCGAATCAACCGGTATGGTTGTTATGGCTGTCTTGCGCCGCAGCTTTGAGTATTCTCTCTCGCTGCGCGATTAGCGCCTGTCGTTGCTCTTCGGTGCAAACCACCGCCGTTTGAGTCTGAACTGCCGTATTCACTTCAACGCTGGTGCTATTTGCCCTCCGATAGTCAGCCGGGAAGCTGGTTGAAACGCACGAGTCAGCGGACCATTTCAAAAGAGTTGTAATGAGCTCGAGGGTCGAAGCGAGCTTGCCATATTGCAGCGTTTCATTCAAACTGGCTCTGTCCGGCAAGAAATAGATTGCAAAATGCCGTCCAATTATAGTTAGATGATCATTCCACGCGCACAAACTAGCGTAGAATCGGGAATGGCGGTCCTCTTCTCGCTATTGGCGTTCACTGCAATCGCACTCGGAGAACAACAGCCAACGCCCTCTCCCAGTCTGAGGAAGCAGCCGCCATCATCTTGTTCTCTTGAACGAGAGAGCACACCATGTCCGTACACTTGCTAATACACGACGGCTCGCCCTGGTGGGAGAGTCCGGATATCTGGGTCGTTCCCGGCAACGACCCGAACGGACCGCCCGGCTCGCCGATCGCGGGCCTGCCTGCCTACATGTGGGCACGGGTCTCAAACGTCGGCAACGTGCTGGCCCAAGGCTGCCGCATTGACTTCTACTGGGCCAACCCCTCGGCCCAGATGGTGGTCTGCGTGGCGATGTTCGTCGGTTCGGCCTACGCCGACCTCGATCCGGGCGAAACGCAGGATGTGCTGTGCCTGGTGCCCTGGATACCCGTGATCGTCAATGGCGGCCACGAATGCGTCCTAGCCGTCGTGCACGGGGCGGGCGACACCAGCCCGATTCCGGATCCGCTGCCGAATGGCTATCCCTTCGACCCACCTAGCCACGACCAGATCGCGCAGTTGAACCTGTCGGTGCTGGAAGCGGCGATGCTGCACATGCCGCAGACGCTGTTCGTCAATGCAATCCGGCGCGAAGCCAAGGACACCGTCGTCGCCATCGAATTTGGCCAGGAAGTGGACGAACGCGTGTTGGCCAACCTGGGTGTGCGCGACCTGCGGCCCGCGCCCGGCCAACATGTGGCCGCGAGCCTGAGCCTGGAAGCGCGATCGAGTGTGTCACTAACATTATGCTGCCGGACGTGATCTTCGATAACGCGATCTTCAACCTGCGCATCGCCGCCCACTTCACCAACACGTCCAGCAGCGCGCTGACGAACGTGACGATCTACCTCGAAAGCGTGGGCGACCCCGGCATCGCGCCAGTCGCGCAGACCCACTACTTCGCCACGATCCCGGCCGGCGCGGCGGTGCTGGTGCAGTGGCTAGCAGACTTCGAAAATGCTACCCCGGGCAAGCGCCTGGTGAGCTTTGTCGCACAGGGCGACGGCTTCAGCTCGCGCCGCTCGATCCAGCAAATCTTCGTGTCGCAAACGCGCTTTGACAGCACCACCAATACCTACACCTGCATGGTCGAGGAAGGCGCGCTGACGGTGTCGCACATCAGCGGCCACAAGCCGGACAAGCAATGGGGCGACCCGACCGAAGGCGGCAAGGACTGCCGATGTCCGCCCTCGATCGGACCTATGGTGCCGACCGGCCTGACGATGGTGTGGACGCCTAACCCGGCCTACGCAGGCGTGCATGGCGAGCTGCCGTTTGCCGACCCGTGGTGGAAGATTCTCGCGATCATCGTCTGCATCGTTGCGGCACTCGTGGCCATCATCGCGGCGGCGCTCGGTGCGGGCAAGGCGAACTTCAGCGTGGGCGGCACGGTCGAGGAAACGGACCCGAGCGTCAAGTGCTGCTCGCTCAAGGGCGCCGGCGGGGGCAAGCCGGAATTCACCGTCGCGGGCGTGGCCTCGGCAATTGCCTCGGGCGCGTTCGTGGTGGCCTGCTCCGACTTTGCCGATCCCTTTTACCGCGGACAGGAAGAAACCCCCCCGGCCGCCGGCGAGAAGACAGTCGGCGAGCGCGTCGTGGCCAAGTGGAGCCTACCGGAAGCGCCCAGCGCGGGCAAGCCGTACCCGGCCGACATCACCTTCAGCTATCAGCGCTTCACGACCGGCGCGACCTACACGTTTGAGGTGACGGAAACGCAGATCAATATCCACGTAGCCGGCGATGTGGAGACCGAAACGCCGGACGTGGTCCATGCCTTCGAGCCCCTGTGGGTGTGTGCCAAGTTCAACAAGGCGGATGGCGCGGCCTTGTTCAAGGGGACGGACTTGTATGCGTTTGTGCTGTTCCAGGCGCCGGGCGGGCTGTTCTTCGTCGAGCCGCTGACCGACGACGGCTTAGGCTTCGATCCGGGCGCGAACGACGGCATCTATGCGGGCAGCCTGAACCTGGAACTGGCCTACCGACTGCTGTTGTCGCAGCAACCGCCACAGGATGTGTATGGCGTGTGGCGCGTGTTCGTGTTCGCGCAAGACGTGAACCTGACCAAGCCCGGCACGCCGCCTGAAATCGCGGCCCAGCACATCGGCGGCTTCTTTGTCGCCAGCGCAATCGAAATCACCTTCGATCCAACCCTGCCCTGCCCGCTCAAGGCGGAGGCCAGCATCACCGTCGTCTAGTCCTCGCTATTGACACTACGGCGCGTTTCCTCGAAATCTTGGGCGTGGCGCGCTGCGCGTCCTCTGAGATGGCAATCGGGATAAGGAACAAGGAAAATGTTCCGCAAATCCGCTGTGAAACCCCAGTTCTCCTGCAGCGATCTCAAGCGATGGATGATCAAGAGCAATGAAGCCAGAATTCATGCACTTGGTTTAACTGCGTCCAAAAGTGAACAACAATTACTGCATGATCTGTCCGTTATCATTAACTGCCGAACTCATTCTGAACCTTAATACCATATAGCCTGCATCTCTTGTATTAGCATGGCCTATAGCAGTTAGTACTCTTATATTACCGCTGATAATTCCAGTAGAGGATTTGCATAGATCGGTAAATTGTATTCCAAGGTTTGGGCCTGTTGAACTTCCTTCCTGTACTTCAGCCAGTATGGGTTGGTTAAAGGCTGTGGTCGCAAAGCGGGAAGTGGGTTTGAGTTTATGATCAGTTCCATTATCCGTATCTGCTAATTCAGGATAAAGCGCTGTTACAATATTCGAAGATGTTACTTCTTCTATGCTTATTATAATATAGCGGCCCGTGTGTGAATCATATTGAAAGGGGATTTTTATTTCTTCTGTTTGCGGATATTGTACCCAGGGTACCCATCCTGCCTCATAATCATTTGTGCCGTCGTGATCTTCATCAAAATCATAATCAGCAATCTCAGCGAAGCGATGACATGCAGCATCCTGAACTAATACCAATTCAATATCTGAATTGCTGCCCGTTACATTTTGCCACCAAATTGCTTCGGCAGGGTGTATCTCCTGCTGATTATTGTGGCCAATATCCCTGACCCAGGGACCATACACGCAAATATTTTTACCAACCAACGCGCATTCATCCTCCTGTCCTTTTTGTGGAAAGAAACTGTTATTACGCAAAGATGACGCTGGGGTCACTTCACATTCAATACTGCCTTCGCCCATCGAAGGGACAAAGGCAGGTCCTGGCGTTACATCAATATTCCAATCGTATTCACATTGAGCATCGTGACCAGAAGATGCGTTGTGACTATCGTCAACTTCATAATGATAAAAGCGACCACTTACCGTTGCACGGTAACCGTTAATGGGTCTCCATGGGGCTATTTTAGAATCGAACAAAAAGATATTATGGTGATAAAGATTCTGAACACTGATGCCAAATTGATTATTCACTACAAAATCTTGATATGTTGTAAAATCAATCGAGCAGGAAGGAAGTGTATCCAATCTAACCAGTGTATCCTCTGGTTTGTTATCACATGATGAAAGCACGGCGGCAATTATTACAAACATAGATGCACAACAAAGGAGATTCTTCATATTGAAAGAATTTAACGATGCTAAGTTTACTTCGAATTATTGAAATGAATGAGGGCTTTCCGGCAAATCACCTGTTTCGGAAATACTAGAATCTATTCAATATACGAAATAGCTATTGAGACGACTCTCCATCGGCCAGCCACAAGCTCAGTCACGACTCCGGCGGCATGGTTGGGAGTGTCGGTCAAGTTCATGAAAAATCGCTCAATAATAAGGTAACCGGGAACGAAGCAAGTAAGGCACGGCTCGACGCAAAAGTGGCCGTTTGCGAACACCGGCGATCCTGGAATGCTTTGCTTCACAGTGCGCGATGCGATTGCACTCAAACGAACATTATGCCGAATTAATCGGTATTTCAAAAGCGCAATGATTCACGCGTGACTTGTTTAAGTTGTAGAAAAGCGTTCTGTTTCGGTAAGCCCGCACCTCGCAGCTGAGGATGTGCGATGACGATGAATTAAGCGGTTCGACTCTTCAAGCTTATACTTGCGACTGTGACGGACGATCATTGAACCGCGTACGATCTCTGCAATATCAGTCCCTCCGACGTAACCGTAATTCGATAGTAGTAGTGTTCGCCCGCTTTAGCGTTAAGCGAGTACTCCCTTAGTCCTGCACCCAAATTTGGGACTGGCTCCAGGCCGAAAACGTAGTCACCAGCATCTAGTGAAAACGTTAGCGTCTCACGAGGCCGAAAGGAAGCAATGGGTTTGCCGTTCAAAGTTAGCTTTGCCGACGGCGCAGACCCCAGAAATCCAACGTCCCTAACAATCGTGACTCGTGCTGCATGTTCAGAATGAGCAGCCGGCATTTGCACAATTCGGTCTTTAGCAACCGGGCACGAGTCACCAGAGCTGGTCGGAGATGTTGCGCACCCAACTACAATAAGAAACGCAAAAATAATGACAAAATAAGAATGACTGGACGGAAGAACTTGACGCTTTGCAAAGCTGGCCAGGACATGTTTGACACAATCAAGCTATCGGACGGCAAGGGATTGTTCATCGAAACGCTTCGAATTACTCGCATGGGCAAGCACGAGCGAGCAGCTAAGCGACAAGCTGGCCGCGCGGGCTCAATTACCATGATGGGGGTATGTCACAGGCTGATAACGGGATTGTCCCTTCGCCGGTGTCAAGTTGCACTCGTGCTGATTGCAGGTTGCGGGCGATCACACGGACGAAGGTTCCGGGCGGTAAATCAACTGGCCCGTTTAGTGTATCCGCGCGGGTTGGCTTTGTGATTTCTGCGTAAAGTGTGTGCTGCTCATCATGAAACTCATTGGGGTCGGGAGTCGGCGACGCTGCTATAGGAAGTACTGGCGGCGAGCTCGACTCTGCCGCCCGAGCTGCCAGCTCCTGATTAATCTGCTTTAGCAGGTTTGAGTCTTCTGTGTTAAGCGGAAGCAGCGGCTTGGTCTCAAGGATTTGCTTGACGAGTTTGAGCGCTTTTTCGCGCTGAGCTTCCGCATCGCCTAGTTCGCCCATTACCTTAAGAGTTGCATCTATATGTGCCTGGAGCTGTTCCATTCCCGCTCCCGACGAGGGAGACAACTCGCGTACACGCTCAGACGCTGCGATTCCTTCTTGAAGTTGTGCATCCGTGTACGAGAGCAACCCCAGTGCATCATGTTTGCGCGTCTTCCAATCCTCAATGGGTTCGAGCCCGAATTTCCAAACGCACAGGAAAATCAAACCACCAACAAGAATTGCTGCTAGCACGCTGAGGAACGTTTTCACGCCATTGGGGAAGTGTGTGCGGATTTATAGTTCGGCTATCAAATCTGGGCGACGGCAGCAAGCTGAAATGGTCAATATCATTTTGTCGTTGCCATGTGGAGAGCAAAAAAGGCAGAATCCGCGTTCAGATTATGCCCATACCAGATTTCCAGTCGCTGATGCTGCCAATCATGAAAATTGCGCAGGACGGTGAAGAGCATAGAGGTCATGAGCTAAGGCAGCGAATAGGCGAACAACTGGGGCTAACGGACGAAGAGCGGAAGGAGTTGTTGCCGAGTGGCACGCAGCCTGTCTTCACAAACCGACTCGCCTGGGCACGAACACATCTCACTATGGCGGGTCTCCTGGAAAAGACGGGTAAGGGACGCTTTCGAATCACGCAACGCGGCAAAGAGGCAATGGCTTCCAATCCCTCAATCGTTGATACGCGATTTCTTCTTCAGTTTCCTGAATATGCCGAGGCGAGGAGGAGAGCGAAAACCGATGTTCCTGCGGAGCCAGCGACACATGCCGCCACAAGTGAAGCAGCATCACCACAAGAGCGAATCGAACTCGCTTTCCGAGAGCTCAACAACAGCCTGACGTCTGAACTGAGATCAAAGCTTGCATCTATCGATCCGTTCCGCTTCGAACAGGTCGTTCTCGATCTACTTGTGAAAATGGGTTATGGCGGATCGAAGAAGGAGGCCGCCCAGGTAACTCAGAAGACGGGGGATGAAGGAATTGATGGCCTGATTAATGAAGACCGCCTTGGCCTGGACGTTATCTACATTCAGGCTAAGCGCTGGAAGCACAACATTGGCAGACCGGATATTCAGAACTTTGTAGGCGCACTAGCTGGGAAAAAAGCGGCGAAGGGAATCTTCATCACTACCAGCGAGTTTCATGACAACGCTCGTGACTATGTAGCGGGCTTACATCAGAAAATAATTCTTATCGGTGGCCGTCGGCTGGCTGAGCTGATGATCGAGCACAATATTGGCGTCGCCGAAGAACAAGCCTATAGCGTCAGAAAAATCGACAGCGATTATTTCGATGAGTCATAACACTTCAAGATGCCCTTCTGGAATTGGACTCCCGAATGAAGCAATGGGAGATCATCGCTGACAATCTGAGCAAAGCCGGTTGGACGTGCGGCTGCGTTGCAACTGTGGATCGTGAAGGGCGAACGACCTTCGTTGCTGGATGTCCCATCGCGGCCTGTTCAATGCGTGGATGAATTGGTCAGATCCTACGGACGAATATCCACCCTTATTAGACCAGCGAATCGAGAAAGAGGAAGAGCCGCTCACCGGCCCCCACCCACACGGGTGCGATGATGGCGATGAGCGCAATGACAGCGAGCGAAGTGAAAATGATTCGCCGCATGAGAAAGAATATCACAGCGGCAGCCGTTAGTGCGACTGAAAAAGTCTCGGCGGCCCTCACGGTGGCCTAAGGCTCGCGGAAATCGCCCGTGTGCTCGTGCGTTTCGATCACGTTGCCGGCTTCATCCGTAAACGCGAATCACGGCATCATGCGAGCAGCTGAAAACCTTGGCCGAGTTGATTGCATCCCTGATTGGGTTCGGCCCGCGATACCACAGTGGACTGTATGGCAGCACAGGCCGCCAGTGTTGTTAGTTTGACATGCTTTGGTCGCAGGGTTCGCTTCGGCGCAACCTCGGTCATTAAACCGCGCCTGCGTAACAGGTGCACTCGAAAAAGATCGGCACGCTTTTCAGTATCGGTTTGATCCACCGCTTCTTTGTTCGTCTCATAAGTAGTTGCGGAAACTGTGCGTTTCCAGTTTTCGAGTAATCTGCGCTAGACTCCGAACGACATCGACGTCAGACGGCGTGAGCGGTAAGCTAAACGTAAACTCGCGCAGCGCGTTCGGATGAAACATTACCCTATTATGCTGGTAGTCGATTTCCAGTTCACCATTAAGCCTTTCAGTCTCTCTTGGCCTAGTTATCGAATTTTCCTCCCTTTCGTTGTGCATTTCTCACCTCGTTCTACGGAACCGACGCGACGAAGTTCCGAGAAAAGCGGAACGGCCATTGAGATATGAATCAACGTGCCCTGAGCGGGGCGCCGACATGATTACAATTCGAGAACTTCGCCCGCAGAAATCCGTATGAAATTCTTGAATGAGCGATTTGTCCCGGCGCGGTGCTCGACGACGTGGCAACAGTAAGAGCGACGCAATAACTGGCGGCATGATCGTCGGCATGACCGTGTATCCTTGGGACGACAGATGCTCAAAGCTAGTCGGAATCAACATCGTAAAAATCTCGGAAGTGGACTACCGAGATTATCCGGACTTGTGCATGAAAATTGTCGTTGAGGCGCTGCTCTCGCTTCCATCAGGATCTTATACGGTCGTTAATCATACTGAACCAGTGCCCTGCGTGATGGATATCCGCCTTGCCGATAAGGGCTGTGGATTACGAGTGAGACCGTTTGACAGAGAAACGATCAACAGCATAAAGCAGCCAGCCTGCCTGCGCGTCGTGTTTGGGTGAAAAGATGAAGGTGTGCAGCATCTCCGCGTTTGCTAGGCAACAAGTGGAACTAAGTGTTTTCTATTTGCGTCATCTAATTCACTAAAGTCAGCACGTTCATTCGCGACCGGATATCATTTTGTCCTTGCGATATGGAGCGCGAAACAGAAACAATCGAGCACGTGACGCGATCCTGGGAGATCATCGCTGACAGATCGTTTCATGCGTTTTGTTCTGACTCTCTCTGGTGGAAGTGTTCTGACTGCTGTGTTTTCCCGTCGAATGACTCGAATGTGCGCTTCGATCCGACGCCTTTTTGACGTTGTTACCGTTACTGCACCCTCTCCTTTGCTGAAAGGCCCATTATGGCGGAGGTCGCCATACCACCTCTCACCGTGTTTATTACGAAGGGGGTTCAGGGAGTTCGAGGACGCAGAGGCCGAGATCTACTTTCATCGCTTCTTCAAGGTTCGGCGGGAATGGCGGCTGTTCCAAGCCCTGCTCGTACGCCCGGCTCGAAGCCGACCAATATTCGCAAAGCAGCAAAGAGCCTAATGTTTCGTCGAATCGGGTTTTTAAGCGTTCGGAGCTGTTCACTCATGGTCGGTTCCGCCATTCTTTTTCGACGGTGATGCCGGCGGATACTGGCTTCGCATCTGTGCGATATAATTGAGCTGCTCGCGGGTGAAGGGGATTTCGTTCCCTTTCGTTGTCCAGTAATAGGTCGTACGCGCCTCCTGCTCGGCCGGCACGACTGGCGGCGGCGGGCGATCGATTACGATTGTTCGATTTTCGCTGCGGCCGAACTCGTTAGGCCACCGTCTTTCGAGCAACCACTCGGCGTGACGCGCTTCCTTTTCTGCAAAACTGCGCCGCGCCAACTCAGCAAAATTGGAGGAAAAATGAAGCGCAAAAGGACGAAAAGAAAACGGCAGCAGGCCTGTGATATAGAAACGGTGCTCGAAACGGCCGAAAAAGCTGCGTAACAGCCAAGAAGGTTTATCGGGCCGTGGAGCCTATTGTTAGGATAATCGTTGCACACCGGAGGAAAACCAAATGAAACAGTAGTTTGCTCGATTGTCGCCGCAAATGGAGCCCCGGTCGCAATTCGGCTGGGGCTTTATGCTCGAAGAGAAGCTTGCCATCTTGCAGTGTTTTGATTCAAAATTGCCTCGATGGAGCCCGAAATAGATTGCAAGTTGCAGTCTAATTCTAGTTAGACGACTTCGCTTGTGCACAAGGTCAATACAACAGAGATAGTTGAGCTTACTTGGTCGTCACCGAAGGGAAAGTTCGTCGGCGCGAGCAAAAATGTTTCCGAGGAGCTGGGACGCAAGCCCGAGTCCACCGATCTCAACGAGCGGCATCCCTTTGATGTCGAGATTTTGCGTATTCCGCCGGGGAAGGCTCCCTATTCGTATCATTCGCACAGCGCACAGTGGGAGTTCTATCATGTGATTTCAGGCAGCGGCGTCGTCCGCCACAAAGATGGGACTACTCCGATTGAGGCTGGCGACGCATTTGTTTTCAAGCCGGGTGAGCCGCACCAGATCACCAATGACACTGCAGAAGACATGCTCGTTTACGTCGTGGCGGACAATCCAATTGGATACATACCATCACCCTGACAGCAATAAGTGGGGTGTGCCGTTCCCCGAGCGCAGGTATGTCCGCTCAGAGGCGCTGGATTATTTTGATGGTGAAGAATGAAACCGTCGCCTAACCCCTGTGTAAGATGTCAAGTATGGCGAGCGGGTGTGGTAGATGGCTTGTTAGATCATAAGGTTTGTTAGTCGAGGTTGAAGGTTTCTCTAGAGCGCTTCCTCTTCCTTTTTTGCTCGTTGGTTTGTTTTTCCAGCGGCTCTTACTCCTATCCGTGCTTGCGACCGACCGT
>WNGC01008321.1_pt1 | contig 12439 bp, 10 predicted proteins | sample 5400051 | NCBI WGS metagenome assembly WNGC01 (sample SAMN13153368, study PRJNA577476) | soil metagenome | isolation source: 20 cm soil or saprolite under grassland replicate 2 | place: USA:California | collected 2016-06-15 | reverse complement strand
TTTGTGCGCGGCGGCGCCGCTCGCCGCGCAGGGAGGGGGGCCAACGGACGGCGTCGGCACCGCGGCGCGCACCGGGCTCGTGTTTGACGGTTACTACTTTGGGTCGAGCTACGCGTTCGATCACGTCGTCGAGTGGACTATTCCGGTCAGCGTGTCGCATCGGCTGAGTCCAAGCCTCACGATGGATCTGTCGAGCGGGTACGCGCACGCCGCCGCGGCGACCAGCAGCGGGACCATCGCGGTCTCGGGACCGACCGACACCGATGTGCGCATGAGTTGGGCGGCCGTGTCGGGCCATGTGATCGTCTCGCTGGTCGGCACGCTGCCGACCGGGAAGAAGGCCGTCGACACGTCGTCGGTACCGCTGCTCAGCGCGCTCGCGACCGAACTGCTCAACTTCACGACGCCGAGCTTCGGGACGGGGGGCGGCGTGACGGGCGGTTTCGCGACCGCGTTCCCGCTGGGGGAGCGCTGGGCGGCCGGAGTGGGTGGGAGCTACCGCTGGCACGCTCGCTACACGCCTGTGGCAGGGGGCGGCGATCTCGAGCCGGGCGGAGAGGGTCGCATGCGACTCGGTGCCGAGGGACCGGTAGGTGGCCGAGGATATTTCCGCGGCGCCGCGGTGTACGCGACCAGCGGCGCGGATACGTTGGGCTCCGGCTCGCGCAGCGCCAGCGGCCCCCGCTTCCTGCTCTATTCGGGGTTGAGCCTCCCCGCGGGCAGGGGCAGCCTGTCCCTCTACGCGTACGACAGATACCGCTTCCAACCACACGGCTCCGACTCCACCGTCGTCCAGGTGCCGCGCGGCAACGTGCTCGCACTGGGTGCGCGGCTCGAGCGGCCGCTGTCTCCGGCGGTGACCTTCGCTCCGAACGTTGAATTCCGCCATGAGCTCGCCGGGCCGCCGGCCGGCCGCCTCGCGCTGCTCGGCTGGCTGGTGCGGCCCGGTGTGGATGTGCGCTACCGCCCGAGCGGTGCGGTGACCGTCCTGGTCCAGGGCCAGGCGGCGTTCGGCCGGCTCGCGAACAACGGGACCTCGGTATCGCTCGTCGGGCCACGGGCGATCGTGCTGCTCGAGTGGGCGCGATGATCCGGTGCATCCTCCCCTGGCTCACGCTCGCGGTGACGGGCGGCATGATCGCATGCGCGGAGTGGGCGGGGTCGGAGCTCGGAGGCCCGAAGCTGTCCATCGTGCCGCTGATCGGCATCGGGTCCGGAACGGTCCTGCTGGACGATCTCGACCAGCTCCACGTGGTCGTGGTGCCGATCTCGAGCGTCGGCGTACCGATTGGGGCGGCCGTCGCGGATACGACCGTTCCCGTCGATGCGGCGGGCAACGCGACGCTCACCGTGCCGGTCGGGGTCATCGGGAGAGCGCAGCCGTTCGAGGTGACGCTCCAGGGCATTCGCTCGAGCGACGGCGCCGTCCTGTACGCAGGTGTCGACACGGTGGTCGTGAGCGGTGCGGGTCCAACCTCGCCGGTGACGGTGCCCGTGAGCTATGTCGGGCCATGCCAGATCGGCTCGGGCTGCGTCGTGACGGTAGCGCCGCAGGACACGACCCTCGCCACCGGCGGCTCATTGGTGATGCGCATCAGCGTGGACTCGGCGCTGACCCCGGTGACGGGCGTGCCCGTGGCGTTGACCAACCTGACGCCGGGGCTCGTCCTGGTGGGACCGGATCGTACGGTCACGGCCCTCCTGAGCCCGACCGGCGGCCCGGGGCTTGTCGAGGCGGCGATTCGCGGCGGCGCCGACACGCTGCGGCTCACCGTCGCGCCGCTCACCGCCCCCGCCGCGGTTCTGGTCAACCAGGGATACGTGACGCTCACGACCTTGAGTGCGGCGAACACGGCGCAGCTCACGGCGGTCGTCACCGACATCGCCGGAAAGCAGCTGTCTCCCTCACTCGCGACCTGGACGAGCCGCGCGCCGGGCGTGGCGACGGTGTCGAGCACCGGGCTCGTCACGGGCGTCTTATCCGGCAGCGCGATCGTGGTCGCGACTGCGGCACCCGGCGTCGCGGACTCGCTGGTGGTGATGGTCGGCAACGCGACCATCCTCCCCGGCAATCCGCTCGCGCTCGCACTCACCGGGGGTCGCAGCTTCGGGGTCGCAAAACTCGGGCAGCCGGTCGCGATCGACGTCGTGATCGACCTCAAGGCGGTCACGGCCGAGCTCCTCGGCAGCTACGACGCACGCTTTACCTGGAATGCCGGCGTGCTGAGGTACGACAGTACGCAGGCCGGGAGCTTCGTGCCTCCAGCGGTCATCGCCGACACGGCGGCGGGCGGTATCTTGCGTTTCAGCGCGACCGACCTGGTCGGGGCGATCGGGTCACAGACACTGGCCCGACTCTGGTTCACCGCGACGGGTCTAGGACCCTCCAGTCACGTGTTGTCGCTGCCTGTGTTGTCGGCGGCGCTCACGAGCCTCGATCTGACGCCCGGATTGCTCGTGGCGCCCGGCGGCGCCACAATCGTACCGTAGTCTCCGAGCGAGCTACACTCGAAATCCCCGCACCAGCCCGCGCAACTTCTCGGCCGCCTCCAACAGGCTGCTGGCGGCGGCGGCCATCTCTTGCGTCGACGCGCCCTGCTGTTCGGCGGCGGCCGTGGCCTGCTCCGCGCCCGCCGCGTGCGCCGTGGCGCGTGTCGCCACCTGCTCCGCCTGCCCCTGCAGCTGCACGGTGGTTTCGCGGTTCGCCTGGGCCGCGACGCGCACGCGCGCGGCGACCTGCTCCACCAGCTCGACCGCGGTGGAGATCTCGGCGAGGCCATGCGCCGCGCCTTCGGCGACGTTCTCGATGCCCCGGACCTTCGCTTGACCGGCGGACATCGTGGCCGTGACGTCTTCCATCTGCTCCCGGATCGAGCCCGTGGTGCGGGTCACTTCCTCCGCCGCTCGCGCCGACTCGTCGGCGAGCTGGCGCACCTCCTCGGCGACCACCGCGAAGCCGCGGCCGTGCTCGCCCGCCCGGGCGGCTTCGATCGCCGCGTTCAACGCCAGCAGGTTGGTCTGGGACGAGATGCGCTTGATGAGCTCCACGAAGTCGTCGATCGACTCGCTCATCTCGCCGAGCTGGCCGATCTGCTTCGAGGTGGTCTGCACCACCTCCCGCACGTTGAGCAGCACGCTGCTCGCGGCGGCGACGTCGCCCCGGTGCCGATCGGCGACGGTGCGGATTTCCTCTCCCAGCTTGGCCGCGCGCTCCGCCGCATCGGCCATGTCGCCCGTCGCCGTGCGGAGGGTGTTGAGACCGATGCCCATGGACGTGAGGGCGGCGCGTTGTTGGTCCGCCCCCCCCGCGATCTCGACCATGGCCGTCGATACCTCGTTCGAGGAGGCGGCGAGCTGCTCGCTCACCGCCGACAGGTCTCCCGCCGCCCCGGCGATCCGGTCCGACTCGCCGATCACCTCGCCCACGATCTGCCGGAGCCGGTCGCCCATCCGCTGGATGGCGTCCGCCAGTACGCGGAACTCCCGGGGCATCTCGCCGGTGGTGACCGGTCGCAAGTCGCCGGCGCCGAACCGCTCGGCGGCCGTCACCAGTCGGCCGAGCGGCCCGTGCACCGATTGGACGGTGTAGCGCGACAGGAAGAAGCCCAAGAACACGAGCGTGCCGACGAAAACCCAGAGCTTGCGCTCTCGGTCGGCTGCGTTCGCCGTCAAGCGCTCCGCGGACTTCGCCGCTTTCTGGGCCTGACGGCGTGAGATGTCGCGCACCAGCCGCGTCAGCTCCGCGGCCTGCGGTCGCACCGCCGCCGCCCGCGCCGCCGCTTCTTGATCGCGCCCCAGGTCGCGGAGCGCGTGGGCGAGCGAGTACTCGGTCTGGATCGCGGCGTGGAGCTGCTTCACTCGGTTCACCGTGAGGCGATCCTCGACGGTCAGGCCGGCCAGCGCATCCAGCCGCCGTTGGTGCTGAAACGCGTCCTCGGCGGCGGCTTGGAACTCTCGGCGCGGGACGTCCCCGGGCGAGCCCAGATACTGCTCGGCGGCTCGGATCTCTTCCAGCACGCTCGTGACGAGACCGCTCCCCTCCTCGGTGGAGGTCCGCAGCGCGTCGAGCTCCTGCTCGATGGCGTACCGCATCTGGCGCAGGGTGGCGGCGCCCGCGATCGCCGTGGCGACGAGACCGGCCAACAGCAGGGCGAGCCCGATCAGGATACGCGCACGGATCGTGTCGAACCGGCCTCGCATTACGGCGCTGCCTCCGTCACCAGTCGCCCGTTCCGCACGATGCCGATGACCGCGGTCTTGCCCGCCGCATCCCCGTTGCCGTCGAACACGATCGTGCCGGTGACTCCCTCGAACGGCGGCTGGCCCCGGCCCACCCGCGCGAGGTAGTCCCGAATGGCGCGCCGCTCGGCCCCAGCCCGGTCGATCGCACGCGCCAGGAGCAGCACGATGTCGTACGTGCCCGCGCCGCGATGGTCCGGCCTGAGTCCCGGGAACGCGCGCCCGTACTCCGCCACGAACGCGACGTTACGCTCTTCACGCCGGTCGGGGAGATAGGCGGACGACAGCCGGAGGCCCTCCGCGAGCGGACCGTCCGCCTCGATCCCCGTGAGCGCGTCGCCGCCGAGCACGGGCCACCGCAGCCCGAGCGAGCGCATCTCTCGCAGCGCGAGCTCCGCCCCCGGTCGCTCCGCGGCCAGTAGCAGCACGTCCGCGCCCGCCCGGCGCATGCGCGACAGGTACGGCTCGAGCGAGGAGGTGGCCGGGATGTAGGGATCGGCCTCGAGCACCGTCCCCCCCAAGCGGGCAAACTCGGCCGCGAACGTACCGCGCACGCCGCGCCCGTAGTCGCTGTTGAGGTAGATGATGCCCGCTCGTCTGGCGCCGAGCGTCTGCCAGGCAAAGCGCGCGAGCTGTGGCCCGTGCTGCAAATCGCTCGGGCACACGCGGAACACATAGGGACCGATCCCCGACAGATCGGGACTGGACGCGGACGGTGAGATCATCGCCAGAGGCGTCACGCCGCCGCCGTACACCCGCGCCGCCGCGAGGGACGTGCCCGAGCTCAGGTGCCCCACGACCGCCACGATCGCAGGGTCCGCGTACAGTTGCTCCGCCACCCGCACCGCGGTGTCCTCGGTGCCCGAATCATCGACGATCCGCAGCTCGAGCTTGCGACCCCGGATCCCCCGTTTGGCGTTGATCTCGTTTACCGCTAACTGGGCGGCCCGGAGCATCGAGGCGCCGCGCGGCTGGGAGAAGGGACCCGCGAGGCCGATGGCGATCGACCCCGTGGGGCGGGAGCACGCCGCCAGCGCAAGAGCAACGACGAGAGCTGGGGTTCGCAGAGGCCCTCCAGGTAGGCGCGGGGCAAGGTTAAGCTTGCCCATGGGGAAGCGCAACATTTCCCCACCCCCCCACAGGATTTCCACGTGGTTTTCCAGACCGATGTGGACAATTCTGGATTGCCTGCGGCCCAGTCCGGGGTAGCTTGATGCGAGTGGAAACGTCAAGTCGCCTGTACCGATTTGCCGGTGCGCTCGAAGGGCTGCTCGCCGCGCCCGATGCCGAGGCCTTCGAGCGGGCGTGGGAGATGGCGCACGTCGACCGGCTCGCCTGGGAAGCGCTCGGGGGCGCACGACGGGCCGACAGCCAGGCCCTCGAGCCCGCGCTCGATCAAGTGGACCGCCGCCTCCTCGCCACGCTGAAGCGCTGCCGCGCGTTCGCCGATCCGCACGTCGTGACGTTCCGGGTTCCCGAGCTCGAGCGCTGGCAACATGCCGCTGCCGCAGCCCTCGTCGGTGCGCGCTGGGGCGTCGCGGGTCTGCGCACCGTGATCGCCGACACCGGGGCACCGCTCGGGCGTCGCTACAAGATCCTCGAGTCCCTCTATGTGCTGGGTGAGCAATGCAGCTTGCCGCTGTTCGAGCAACTGCTCGTCGCCGGGCACACCGACCCGGACGTGGATCGCTGCGAAGTGACCCGGGCGCTCGTCGTGGTGCGCCGAGCGAGCGGGTGCGTCGCGCCGAGCTCCAAGTTCGCCGATGGCGACGAAGCGACGGTGTTGCAGACTCTTGACGACGCGGAGCGACGCTTCGAGGCCACCCGGGATCGGATCGTGCCGGTGGTGGTGATATAGGGCGGACGGTCGGACGGGCGGACCGCCGGACGGTGGCCTACGGCCTTCGGTCCGGCCGACCGCCTGTCCGCCCGACCGCCGACGTTCCTGCCACGAACTCCCAGACCTTCTCCCGGTACGCTCGCCCGCCGATGTCGTAGGTATCGTTGTGCCCGGATCCGTGAATCAGGACCACCTTGACCGGCCCCGCCGCGGCCGCCGCCACCGCCATCCCCATCGCCGTGGGCACCAGCCGATCCGCGTCGCCGTGAAACAGCAGGATCGGACAGTGGACCCGCCTGATGTTGGCGACGTTGTCGAGCGACAGGCGGAGGAGGAAGCGCGGCAGCAGCCGGTAGTGGTGCTGCGCCATCGCCGCGGCATTGGTAAACGGCGATTCCAGGATCAGTCCGGCCACGCGACGGTGCGCGGCGGTGTAGGTCGCCACCGCGCTGCCGAGCGAGCGGCCGTACACGTAAATGCGCTGCGGGTCCACGTCCGGACGGGTTGCGAGCGCGTCGTAGGCGGCGTCGGCGGCGGCGTACAAGGCCGCCTCCGTTGCCCGGCCTCCGCTGCCGCCGTAGCCCGGGTAGTCGAGGACCAGCAGCGCGGTGCCCGGCGGCTGGAACGCACGCACCACCGGCCAGATTGCCGCGACGGTCTCACCGTTGCCGTAGAACCAGAGGAGACCTGGGGAGGTCGGGGAGGTTGGGGAGGTTGGAGGAGGTTGGGGAAGGTTGCTCCGCGCCGCATCAACCTCCCCTAACCTCCTCCAACCTCCCCTAACCTCTGGTTTCAAGTACCACCCCACGAGTCTGGTCCCACCCTCCGTCACCAGCTCGACCTTCTCCCCGTTCTCGACGCCCACGCGCTTGGGGTCGGGCAGGCTCCCCCGGGGCGCCGGAAAGGCGAGTCGATCTTGGAACAGCCAGGCGAGCAGCAGCAACACCAGGTACGCGAGCCCGAGGCCCACGATGATGCGGAGCGCCAGCATCTGAAGAAGTTAACTTAGAGCCGTGACGACCCAGCTCACGTGCCCTTCGTGCCGGGCCGAGATCCCGCGAGGCGCGGCCTTCTGCCCGGCATGCGGCTCGGCTTCTCCCACCGTCATCACGAACGAGCGCGCGACGGCCTCACCCCCTGACCCCCTCTCCGTTCCGGAGAGGGGGGAGGTGAGGACCACGCTCGAGCGGCTCGCCCGCGCGCTCGGTCCCAAGTACGACGTGAAGCGCCTGATCGGCCGGGGTGGCTTCGCCGAGGTATACGAGCTGTGGGACCGGGATCTCGATCGCCGCCTCGCATGCAAGGTGCTCCACCCGGAGATCGCCTGGACCCCGGGCATGCTGGCGCGTTTCCGACAGGAGGCGAAGGCACTGGCCCGCCTGCAGGACCCGGCCATCCTCGCGATCCACTTCACCGGCGACGGTGAGGGCCTGGTCTACTACGTGATGCCGTTCGTAGAGGGCGAATCGCTCGCGGAGCGCTTGCGCCGCCGCGGCCCGTACACCGCGGACGAGGCCTTGAAGATCGCCGAGCCGATTCTCCAGGCGCTGTCCCACGCCCACACCCAGGGCCTCGTGCACCGCGACATCAAGCCCGACAACGTGATGGTCGAGGCGAAGGGCGGCCGCGTCCTGCTCCTGGACTTCGGGATCGCCAAGCTGCTCGACCCCGGCGGGGGCGAAGCGGGCGGTGCCAAGACGGCCACGGGCTTCACGGTCGGCACCGTGCAGTACATGAGCCCCGAGCAGGCCCTCGGCCAACCGAACCTCGACGGCCGGAGTGACCTGTACGCCTTCGGCGCCACGCTTTACCAGATGGTGACCGGGACCCCCCCCTACGACGGCAACTCGAGCGCCGAGATCGTCGGGAAACACCTGAGCGACCCCGTTCCGGTCGCGAGCGACGTCAACGCCAAGATCCCACGCTGGCTCTCCAGTGTGATCGTGAGGTGCCTCGCGAAGAAACCCGAGGACCGCTTTCAGGACGCCGACGAGGTGCTGGCGGCGCTCGACTCCGGCCGCACGTCCGGGTCCGAGCGGTTGGTCGGTGCCCGGACACTCGAGCGTCAGGTCCGGCGCTCCGGCCAGGTCCGCCGTCGCTCGGGCAGGCTCGGCTGGTGGGTGGCCGGCGTGCTGGGCGTCGCGCTCGTGGCAGGGTGGCTGGCGCGCCGTGCCGGCTATCTCGGATCGGGAGTCGCGTCGCTCCATAACGCCCTCGTCGAGCCGATCGAGATCCTGAGCAACGGCGTCCCGGTGGACACGGTAGCACCGGAGGCCACGGAACGCCTCAGCCTGCCGCGCGGTCAACGCACCGGACTGCGGTGGCGGCTCGTTCGCCCCGGCAACCCGCCGATCGGCGAGCCGCTGGAGGGGCCCCTTCCGGCGTTCCCCCGGGCCGGGGGTCGGTTGCTCGCCGACGTGAGTGCCGAGGTGAGCGGCCAGCGCTACTTCGCACCCCTCATCACGAATGCCAGCGCGTCGGATATCACCCTCGAGGTCAACCCCGGCAGCACCGCGGCGGTGCGGTGCAACTGCCTCGTGTCGCAGGGTGCCGTCCGCACCCACATCGGGTACTATCGCCTGTACCAGAACTCCAGCGTGGCTGCCTACAATACCGCCCATCCCTACATCGGACCCCACGCCGACCGGCACGGTTTCGCCGGTCGGGTGACCCCGCAAAGCGGGGCGGTGGTGCTGACCTTTTGACGGCGCACATCTCGGACGAAAGCCTCGATCCCCGGCTGTTGATGCGGGCGCGCGGGGCCCTGCTCGGGCTCGTGGTGGGGAACCAGCTGGGCGTGCCTACCGAGCGGCTTGGCACCGCCAAGGCGATCCGCGAAGCGTTCCCCCAGGGAGTGCGTGATCTCGCGCCGTCGCCCCAGGGCTCGCCGTTTGACGACGACGCAGCCATGACGCTGCTCCTCGCCGAGTCGCTGGTGGAAACGGGCGACTTCGACGCGAACGACGTGGCGGAGCGCTGGGTGAAATGGATGAAGCAGGACGGTCGCGGCATCGGTCTCACGACACAGCGCGCCCTGCGGTTCATCGAGGATGGCACCGAGCCGTTCGAAGCCGGCCGGCTGGCCCACAACCCCCGGGCTGCGTCCAACGGCGCCGTGATGCGCTGCATCCCGGTTGCGCTCCGCTACCACGACAACGTCGACCGGATGGTCCGCGTCTCGACGCAGCAGGCGGCGATCACCCACGCCGATGAACGTTGCACCTGGGGCGCGGCGGCCGTGAACCTCGCCGCGCGCGAGCTGCTCCAGGGGAATCAGCACTTCGTCGAGGAGGTGTTGCACCGTCTCCAGGGCGCGCCGCGCATGCTGGTCGACGCGATCCGGCGCGTGCCCTGGGAGCAGGAGACGGACCTACCGATCAGCAGGGGTGGGGAAGCCGGCTACGTGGTCCACTGCGTGGAAATCGCCTTCTGGTGCGCCATGCATCGCTCGTCCCTCGAGGACGCGCTCATCTTTCTCGCCGAGGCGGGTGGCGACACCGATACCAACGCCGCCGTCGCGGGCGCACTGCTCGGCGCGCGAGACGGCGAAGCGGGCATCCCGCCCCGTTGGCTTGAGCAGTTGGGGAGAGGGACGACGCGCGCGGTGTCGGAGCTGGCGGAAAAGCTAGTCCAAGCCGCCAGCCGCAAGCCGTAAGGGTCTTGCGGCTTACGACTTGCGGCTGCTTAGGGCTTACGCCTTGCGGCTGTTTTCGCGTATCGAGCGATCCTGTCCATCACGTCTTTATCCATGAGCGTAATGGACACCCAGCGGGCCGTGCCCCGCCCCCGCCAGTTGAACCGGACGGCACGCCGACCGTAGCGCCATTCCCAGCCGCTCTTCCCGATCGGGCGCGGCCGGCCGAACAGGTGGGTCAACTCCTGCTTGGTACGGTCCACCAGCGGTACGCCGCGCTTGTCGCCGAAGCCCGCCGAGTCGTAGAACGCGACCACGTCGGCGTTCCCCTCGATGAAGTGGGCGCTGAGGTAGAACCGGGAGGCGTCGCTCGGACCGCGGATCACCACGCCGCACTCCATGACCTGCGCGGTGCGTGGGGAGGTCTGGCAGCGCACGACGTCCGAGTCGGCGATGGTCCGGGCGCGCTCCACGAACGCCCGGTAGCTGATGCCCGGCGTAAAGCCGCGGTACTCCGGTGTCGCCAGCGGGGGTCGGGCCGGACCGGGCGGCGTCTGGGTGACTGCGGTGGCCGGGATGATCGCGCCGAGGAGGAGCGCCGTGCGGATCGAACGCATGACCTAATATACAGGCCGAAAACGAGAACGGGCCCGGAACATGCCGGGTGAAGTGGACGAACACATCGGGACCCGACTCCTGCGCGATAAAGCCAAAGCCCTTCGCGTCGTTGAACCACTTCACCTTACCCTTTGCCATACCGTTTGAACCTCAGCACTAAGGGGCACTGCCCCGGACATGTTCGACTCTGGTCACCGCGACCAGAGACGGGCTCAAACAAAAACCGCGAGACCAGTGGTCCTCGCGGTGCGCAGACAAACCGGTGACGGTGCCACGTATTGCTTGAACCGGGGCCAAAGCTAGGAATGGGCGTGACTGCTGTCAATAGAGTAAATGTCAGGCGCTCCGGGGGTTGCGCCGCGGGGCCGGAGCTGGCGCCACCATGACGACAGTATCAAATCACCTACGGTCGCTTCGTTGCTTTGGACGTGTCCTCCTTCACCGGCAGTCCGATTGCCAGGCGGAAATCGCGCAGCGCCGCGTCATAGCTCTTCATGCGCTTCCCCAGTCCGATCATCGTCGGGTTGGGCGCCGCGGCGCCGCTATCCTCGCAGGTCGTTGTGAACTTGATCAACGAGTCCACTTGCGTAACGAGCCGCCGCGCCTTCAGCTGGACCGAGTCCTCGTACACCGTGGGACTCATCTGGGGGCGTCCTCGCTTCATGAAGCCGCGGCTCGAGCCGCACATCCCGGCGAGCAGTCGCCCGGCGCGGCGCTGCGCGACTGAATCGCGCGTGCCGGCTCGCGTTACGCGGCTCATGCCATCCTTGAGCTGAGCAATGCCGCGCGTCGCCGTTCGCAGGCCGGCGAGAAAGCGCTTCTGCTCGAGAGTCGGGGGGGGCGGCGGCGTCGGCACGGACTCCGCCAATGCGCGCACCGAGTCGGGCGGCGGCTCGGGCTCCTGCGCGCCGAGCAGCGTGGCGGCGACGCACAACAGCATGGCCAGGCAGCGCATCACGTGGTCCTCTGGTCAGTCGGTGGAAGCCCTGGTTATTATGTCACAATGACCGTTCCCGCAACCTCGCGCCAGACCCGCACGTTCGAGGATCGCGCCGACGCGCTCGCGCATTTCTTCCTGCGCGCAGGCGAGGCGCCCCGCCTCCTCGCCTACGACGATGCGGTCGGCTGTCCGCTCGACCAGGCGCTGGCTGCGATCGAGTGGACGGGCGCGGTAGGCATCCTCGCGCAGGACGACCTGATTCACGCGGCGCGGCTCGGCACCGACGCAGCGGCCGCCGTCGTCGAGCGCAAGGATGCGGACCAGCGCGTCTTCATCTACTTCGGGCCCCGCATGGACGCCCCGCCCGCCGATCCGTACGAGGGCACGCTCCTGTACGACGAGCCCGGCGTGCGGGCCTACATCTTCGCCCAGCGGGTACACGCAATCGCGCACTTCCTGCGCGCGACCCACGGACTGGGCGCCGTGATCTCGATGCTCGGCCGCCGCGCGCCCGAGCTGCGCCACATCCGCCGCTGGTTGCAGGCGGTGTTCGCCGAGCCGGCGGGCGAGGCCACTTCCACCCAGATGCTGGCCGGCTGGTTCGCCACCGGGAGCACCGGCGTGTTGTTCCTACCCCGCCACGCCGACGACCCCTACACGTACTGCGAAGTGGAAGCTGAAGCAGGCTAGCTAAACCTCCACAAACCTGCTGTCTCTGTGGATTCACAACTCCACATCGTGTGGATGGGCGCGGCAATGGTAGACACCGGCAGGGGTTACCTTCCACATGCGATGCACACTGAAGTGAGCTAACCCGAAGAAACATCGGCACTTGCGCGGTTTGTCGCGGTCCCTATATTGATGTCACGCGGCTTGGAGGGAAGGGTCGGGACCTGGTGTCTCAGCTACGCCTCTAAGACGGGTCCGAGCGGAAATTCCGGGGAGGCCGCCGACGCAAACAAGGGCTCAGGCGGCCGGCGATCCGGGAGCAGGCTCTCCGGCTCGGATAGATAGGGCCAGTCGCGTGCTCTATCCACGTCGACGCGGTGCCTCGACGTGCAGTGCGGAAGGTCGGTCCGCGACCCGATCTGACCCGCAGCACCCACATCGGTGAACCTTGCGGCCCGGCCAGGCTGCTTGGGGATGGAAGCCGGAGCTCCTGTTCGCC
>WNGC01011107.1_pt1 | contig 12443 bp, 12 predicted proteins | sample 5400051 | NCBI WGS metagenome assembly WNGC01 (sample SAMN13153368, study PRJNA577476) | soil metagenome | isolation source: 20 cm soil or saprolite under grassland replicate 2 | place: USA:California | collected 2016-06-15 | reverse complement strand
ACAAAGCGCATGCCCAGCGATTCGGCATGCTTGCGCTCCCATGCGACTTTTTTAGGGTCCTCGGCGCGCAGATCGACGATCGTGTTGATGCCCAACATTTTTAGCTCAGAGAGGCCTACTTCTTTCGGCTGTGCGCCGCGATAGAGGAGGTCGGTAATTTTCCCGGCGTTGGGAATTCCGGCGACGTGCAGTTTCTGGCCGTAGGCCGACTGCCTGACGGGCGCGGCGGCGGTTGGCGTGCCGCTTTGCAGGAAAAGGCGAGGCGGGAGAAGAAGCAGGATGGCCAGCGATGGCAGAGTGCGCGGCATGTTGAGATGGATAACAAACAGTGTAGCGTGAGCGGCAACGAGGCGAAAAGTGTTGACAGTGAAGCGGTTGTCGAGGAATCGCACCACTACAAATAGACGCAGACGGAAAACGTCAACCACATTTTGCGTTTTCTTCTTGACAGCGAATTTTTATCCGTTGATACTGCGGTTCCAGAGTCGGGGGACGTGGAAGTGCCAGACGGGCCGAGTTGGAGAGAGATCAGGTCTGTTTGAGCCAGGAAGCGGCCCGGGTTCTAAGCGAAAAAAATCGAGCGCGAGGTACCAGCTCCGCGCCCGTACTTGAGGCGGAGCACCTGCTGTTAGGCTGCGTGTGTATCACCGGCCAGCGGCAGAGCATTGGCGTTTTGCGCCGGAACTTAAGTGCGACCGTATAACGGTCGGCTTTTTTTTCGCTGCCCGCTTTCACGATCCGAGGGCATCAAAGTGGCGTTACCTTTAGCCCAGACCCTGAAGCGAGGCGCGATACCTCGGTGGAGACGCAGAGGAGTAAGATGAGAGGGTTCCCCCGCTCAAGTGGGGACCCCAGAGCGCGGAGGGACGGATGGCCACGGTGAAACATGCATTGAGAGGGAATTCCCCTGCCACGGATACGGCCGCAGAGAACACCGCGGGTGGCGCGGGAAGAGGTCTGAGCTTCCAGCGGTATTTTGCCGATGGGAAGAAGTCTCCGTTCGACGCGGTCGAATGGGAGAAGCGCACGGCATTGATTGGAAACGAGAAGGGCGCGACGATCTTCCGACAGGAAGACGTTGAAGTGCCAAAGAACTGGTCGCAGACGGCCACCAACATCGTCGCCAGCAAGTATTTCCACGGAAAGCCCGGGACGGCCCAGCGCGAAGGATCGGTGCGGCAACTGATCGGCCGCGTTGTGAATAGCATTGTGCGATGGGGCGAAGAGTGCGGGTACTTTGCCGACATGCCGTCGCGGGATGCCTTCCGCGATGAGCTGACCCACCTGCTGGTCGAGCAGAAGATGAGCTTCAATTCGCCGGTGTGGTTCAATGTGGGCGTGCAACCCAAGCCGCAGTGCTCGGCGTGTTTTATCAATTCGGTCAGCGACAGCATGGAATCGATCATGGGGCTAACGCGCACCGAAGGAATGCTTTTCAAGTGGGGCTCCGGCACGGGAACGAACTTCTCGACCCTGCGTGGAAGCAAGGAAACCCTGTCTGGCGGCGGAATTGCGTCTGGCCCAGTGAGTTTCATGAAGGGTTTTGATGCTTTCGCGGGCGTGATCAAGAGCGGCGGAAAAACGCGGCGCGCGGCCAAGATGGTCATCCTGAATATCGATCACCCGGATATCGTCGAGTTCATCGAATGTAAGATGAAAGAAGAGCGCAAGGCCCATGTGCTCATCGAGCAGGGCTACGACAGCGCGATTGACGGCGACGCCTACAGTTCGATTTTCTTCCAGAACGCAAATCATTCGGTGCGCGTGACGGACGAATTCATGCGCGCGGTAGCCCAGGACAAGGATTGGTGGACGAAGAACGTCATCGACGGGCAGCCAAATGAAAAGCTGCGGGCGCGCGATTTGATGATGAAGATTGCGGATTCGACGTGGCGCTGCGGCGACCCCGGGATGCAGTACGACACCACGGTCAACCGCTGGCACACGGCGAAGAACACGGCGCGGATCAACGCGAGCAATCCCTGCTCGGAATACATGTTCCTGGATGACACCGCCTGCAACCTGGCTTCATTGAATTTGATGAAGTATGTCAACGCCAGCGGGCAGTTCGACGTCGCGGGGTTCAAGCATGCGGTGGACGTTACCATTACCGCGCAGGAAATCCTGGTGGACAACGCGAGTTATCCCACGCCCAAGATCGAGGAGAATTCGCATAACTTCCGCCCACTCGGATTGGGCTATGCCAATCTTGGCGCGTTGCTAATGTCCATGGCGCTGCCGTATGACTCCGACGAAGGTCGCGATATGTCCGGCGCGATCACGGCGCTGATGTGCGGTGAAGCATACGCGCAATCTTCGAGAATCGCTGAAAAAATGGGGCCGTTCCCGGGTTACGAAGTGAACCGCGAGCCCATGCTGGAGGTGATCCGTATGCACCGCGACGCGATGCGCGGGATCCAGCCGGAGCATGTGCAGACGGAATTGTTCCTGGCGGCTCAAGAATCGTGGGACACCGCGCTGGCGCACGGCGAAAAGTATGGCTACAAGAATTCGCAGGTGTCCGTGCTGGCACCGACCGGCACCATCGGATTCATGATGGATTGCGACACCACGGGGATCGAGCCGGATCTGGCGCAGGTGAAATACAAGAAGCTGGTGGGCGGCGGGTTGATCAAGATGGTGAACAACACCGTGCCGCAGGCGCTGATGAAGCTGGGCTACACGCCGGAGCAGACCAGCGAGATGGTTTCCTACATCGACAAGAACGGAAAAATCGAAGGCGCACCATACCTGAAGGCCGAGGATTTGCCGGTGTTCGATTGCTCGCTGGCTCCGCCGGGCGGCGGGCGTTCGATCAACTGGACGGGGCACGTGAAGATGATGGCGGCGGCGCAGCCGTTCCTCTCCGGCGCGATTTCGAAGACCATCAACATGCCCGAGGAATCGAGCGTCGAAGACATCATGAACGCGTATATTGAGTCGTGGAAGCTGGGGCTGAAGGCCGTGGCCATCTACCGCGACAATTCGAAACGTTCTCAGCCGCTCAATGCCGGCGGGAAGAAAGAAGAAAAGCAGGCCGAAGCAGCGGTCGTTTTGGAACCAATCCAGCGCGAGCTGTTTGCGCGGCAACAGCGGGAGAAGATGCCGGTGGAACGCGCATCGGTGACGCACAAGTTCAGCGTGGGCGGGCACGAGGGCTATATCACCGTCGGCATGTATAAGGCTCGACACTTTCCGGCGTAATGGACGGACTGGCGCTGACCATTTCGCTCGGACTGCAGTATGGCGTGCCGCTAAAAGTGTTTGTGGACAAGCTGCTGAACACGCGTTTCGAACCATCCGGCATCACCGCGAACGCGAACATCCGATTTGTTTCCTCGGTGCTGGACTACATCGCGCGGTGGCTGGGCGGGCGGTTCATCTCTGCGGATTATTTGAAGTTGAACGGCCTTGCCCCGGCGGAGACTGCCGCTGTTTCAGCTCCGGCGGCCACCCTGCCACCGATGAAGAAGGCGGCGCTGGATGCCATGAAAATGGCGTTGTCCACGCCAAAGCTAAGCAATGCCCACGAGGGCGCGCCTGCGTGCAGCGAGTGCGGCATGCTGATGGTGCCGAACGGCGCTTGCTACAAATGTGAGAACTGCGGCAGCACGAGCGGATGCAGCTGAAAAGGGGTTCCTCCACATCGTGAGGCATGGTGTGGGACCCCCAGCCATTTATATCGTGACCTATCACTGGCTGGATCGGGAAGACTCAGGAAACCATGCGGAGCGCAAAGAATGCCCTTGGCTGGGGGCCGGCGGACTTCCGAAGCCGGTGCTGGCGGAAGGCGCGCGGGCGCTGATCGAATTGCTCGAACGCATCGGCCTGGATTTCCATTGGAGAGAAGTGCGCGGCGCGCTGGAAGATATTCTACGACTCGGCTCAGCCAACATCCCCGATCTGTGGCTCAGCGACGAGGAAATGCTTGACAAAGGCCTCGTCGAATGGTGAGGGCTAGTTCATGACTGGTGACCAGGCCGCGCCCTGGTCGGCAGTTTTGGGGCCTACCAATTGGAGAAGAATCCCCGGTTGTTTCGCCAGGGTCCGCGACGCGTCCCTCCTGTCCCAACCGCCGCAAGCACGCCTTTGAGGTCTGTCTTATGTGGCCCGCCACATAAAATTTCTTGGACTAAACCGCTTCGCGGTATTTGGTAGCGCTGCAACCGTCCACTGGCTCACGCCTGCACATCTGATTTAATAGTTTGGTCGTATTTTCCAGACCACGAAACAATATGGGCCACTTCGTTCGGTCCCAATTGCGGGACATCCCGCGGCTCCCCTCGCCTTATCAGCGTCGTTCTGCCCCATTCATCACCTCGCATGACGACTGCAAACAAAGCTGTCTCTGCCAGCAGCTGCTGAATGACACTAAGCATTTCTGTTTCGTCGTCGACGCAGTAGCACATGGAGGGCGGGCTGAAGCGTATCCACAAGTCCTGACCTTTGGCCGTGAAAATGACGAGTTGTCCAGCGTTTGACCCAACCGGTGCTGAGACCGCAACTTCGAGGTCGTCTTTTCCGTAGGTACCGAAAGACTCTGCCCATTCTGGATGCGACGCAATCAGAGCGGTCCAGACTCTCCGTGCCAAAGGATTTAACGAATCAACATTGGACATACCCGTCGAGGCCCCCGGTGGGATTCTGGCACGACTCGTCGCAGGTGGGAACACCTGACCGATCTGTTGTGATGCCTGGTTAACCGTACATGCTCCCGGCGGTTCTAAATTGAAGATCTCCCACCCGAAAAAGGTTTCCTTGCGAAAGCATGGAGTGGCTCTTCCCTCCCTGCTTATACCTGCTGTCGCCGTGTCGCCAAGCTAAAAATGCTCTGCATTCTGTGGCGTCCGCCGTTATGTGACGCTGGGGATGCGGTTTTGGCTAGCGACGCACACGAACGGTCGCCCGACGCCACATAATTCCTGCGAGCTTTCCAGGCCAGTGGCGAAATGGAGATAATATGGGATGACGCTGTATCGTTTCGTTCGGACCGGGCCATCAGTCTCTGTATGAGAGGACAGTCGACCACTGCTGCTTTCTCAAATTTGCGCTGAATGTGGAGGCAAGATGCCATACGAAGTCAGGCAGCAAGACGAAAAGTGGATTGTTTGGGACACGGTGAACGACTGCGCGATGAAAGGCGTGGCACGCCGTCCCAAACTTACAGCCGCCAACTGCATGCGTCACCCGTCGATTGCAGGGCTTCTGGTGATGAAGCCGAACTCGGTAGCTTCCCTTGCTGCTGAGGCCAGACCAGTGACCTTCTGGACGCAGAAAGAAGCCCAAGTATGTGCTGATACTTTGAATGACATTGACCAATCGGGTTTTGTTTGACGCCGACGCCGACTTTCTTGCTGCGAGCCGCAAGGATGCTCGCGGCGATTAATTAACAGCACGCGCCTCCTACGCTCAGCCAAAAGCGACGGGAACCGGTAAAAGCTGCCTGGATCATCTTTGACTACTCGCATTCTGTACAAACCGTCAGAATTGGAGGCTTACTTCTGCTTATGTTGCGTTCGAAATGGACAATCTCCAGCTTGCACTGCGCCCAGGCAATCTACGGCACATAATCGCCGGGACCACATAAGAAATCAAACTCCGCAAGTTTCCGATTATCTGAACGGGACTTGGCAACCTGTCCGCCGAACAGATCGGGACCCATGATAGGAGCCGGATCAGCCCGCCCCATTCCCGCACTTCCATTAACCGTCTTGGTGCATGTGTCGGGCGATCTCCTTCGTGCCGCAGCGCATTCCCCGCGAAGGTAGGCGCTACCGGGATGGCGACCGCAACATGCTCAAGACCATGGCGATCTGCCCGGAATGGTAAATGGCATGTTGCACGATTCCGTGGAGCATCGTTTCGTAGGGATAGGTGCGCCCGGCAACCTGTTTGGCCAAATCTTCGAGGGGAAAATTCCGAATCTTCTCTTCGAGCAGGTCGCGACTTTGGTTCCAGCGGGCAACCAGTTCGTTCCAGGGAATCGCTGGCTCGGCCCATTCTTTTTCGGGCTGCCAACGCGGGAGCGGATTGCTGTCGGAGGCGCTTCGAACCCGTTCATTCCAAAGGAGTAAATGTTGAAGCAGCGCCGAAATTGAGTGCGCCCCTGGAGCAGGTGGCGCGGTGGCAAGGTCAGGCGAAATCTCTGCTAACAACTCAGCGAGCGAAGGTCCGTACCAAGCGGCTTTGATCGTCGCGGCGTGGTAGGAATCGGCGATTCGTTGGGTTTGGTTCACGTGTGTTTAGCGGACACGCGCGGGCCATGGCGGCGTCTCCCCGGAGGGTTTAGTTTACCATGTGGGCCGAAAAGCCTCGGCGTTCTAGGCCGGGGATATGGCCCTGTTCATTTCTGCGGCCCATAGTCCCACACTCGGCGGCCAAGCGACTGCGCCGTTGGCGATCTAGCGGCTTGTGCTGAAACTCGCTGAAAAATTCTGCGTGCATACTCGTCCGCGATTCGATCACTGCTATCGCGAATCGGTTGGTCTTCCCTCTGCCTACAGAACGCTCCGGCTATTGTGCCATCAGGTTTAGAGATTCCGGGAGAACAAATTTGAGCGCATCCGCAGAACTACAGGCCGCCAGCAGGCGAGAAGTTCCCCCGAGTTTATTGAGCTACCGCGTCGCTCACCGGGGGCGAGGACTGAGGGGCGGGCGCGCGGTGAGCGACCGGGGGCGCATGCGGAAGCGCGGGCCGAGCGGCGGCGGAACGTTGCGGAGAAAATCGCCGCAACAGGGACAGCGGCCGTCATTGGAAGTGGGAGCAGTGATATCGGCGCGGAGCCAGTGACCGCGGGCTTCGCATTGCGGATTGATGCATTGCACCGTAAAGCCGGGTAAATATTCCATTTTCTCTCCATCCTGGGCGCCGGCCCAGATGCGAGCGCTTCGCGGCGGCAACTAGAAAAAGTTCTGAGCTTCCCTGGGCGACCAAATCCCTGGTGGAAAAACCACCTGGAAAATCCTGCTCAAAAAAAATGCTCAGGGCAAGCAAACCTTATGGCCGGAATTGTGCCGTGAGCGACCTGTGGTGTCAAGAGAAAATGCTACAAGATATTGTGGTAAGGTTGCGAGCGTGGGACTCCGGACCGGTGACTTGTGGAAGATCGGCCCGTGCGAAACCGCCAGCGAGCGCGGATCGGCAAGGAAATCGAGAGGACACTTCTTGCGTATCCAGGATTGAGAGTGGTGCGGCTCGAAGTTTGTGCACATGAGCCGCAGGACGGAGGGAAAAATGCCAACGACAACAAGGTTTGATTTGGGCGGTGAAGGATTGCCGAGGATGAACTTGGGCGGCGCGGGGAAAAGAATATTGCAGCTGGCAATTCTGGTGGTGGTGATCACCCTGCTCATGGCCAGCACGACTTCGATTCCGACTGGAAATGTGGGCGTGTTGACGCTGTTCGGGCGGGTGACGGGTGAAACGCTGCGGGAGGGAATTCACCTGGTTAATCCGCTGAAGTCGGTGCAAAAACTCTCTATTCAGACACAATCCGTCAAAGAGAGCGCCAACGTGCCTTCGAACGAAGGACTGATTCTGGCGCTTGACACGTCGCTACTCTTCCGGCTGGACAAGGACAAAGCAGCGTTCGTTTTCCAGACCGTGGGCGATAATTACGCGGAGAAAATCGTAGAGCCCACACTGCGGGCGGCGATACGCGCGTCGACTTCGGCGCATTCGGCGAATGCGTTATACACAAACGCGCGGGAGCTGGTGCAGCAACAGATTCAGGACGAACTGACAGCGCAACTCGCACCGCGGGGCGTGATCGTGGAGAACGTGCTGCTGCGCGATGTGCAATTGCCGGCCATGCTGAAAGGCTCGATCGAAGCGAAGCAGCAGGCGGAGCAGGATGCACTGCGGATGAGCTTCATCCTGCAGAAGGAAAAGCAGGAGGCCGAGCGCAAGCGCATCGAAGCGCAGGGCATTGCGGACTTTCAGAGAATCGTGGCGACGGGGATCAGCGCGCAGCTGCTCGAATGGAAGGGCATCGAAGCCACCGAGAAGCTGGCGGCGAGCTCGAACGCCAAAGTGGTGATTATCGGGAATCCGAAGAACGGACTACCGCTGGTGCTGGAGCCGAAGTAGCCACCAGTGATTTAGGACGCACTGCCAGAAGGGTCCGCCTTGCCGCGCACCAGGCAGGGCCGGCTGGGCAAGCCAGTACGAAGATTTTCGTTGACAATACGAAACTCTTCGTAATAGTCTCTGTCCATGAAGCACTTGGCTACACCACGGTTCTCAAGCTTTTGCAGATTATGACCGCCAAAGGTACCGTCAGCAGAAACGAAGAGCAACGGGCCCACGTTTACCAAGCATGCCAGCCGGCGACGGAAACAAAGCGGCAACTCGTTGGGGACGTCCTGCAGCGGGTGTTCGAAGGGTCGGCGAGCGAATTGATGCTTCATGCGCTGGAAGGTCGGCGGACGTCCCAGAAAGAGCTGGATGAGCTGCGCCGTCTTCTAGACGAGTACCAGGGGAGAAACCGATGACCAACCTCGTGAATTGGATTTCGCCAGAGGTTCTGCGGACGCTCGGCTGGACATTGTTGCATTTCATCTGGCAGGGCGCAGGGCTGGCGGCTCTGTTTGCCGTGGCCACCGCGGTTTGCCGAAGCGCGCCGGCGCGTTACGCGCTGGCGGTGAGCACGCTCGTTTTGATGACGGTCTCGCCGGTCATCACCTTCACGTGGTTGCGCGCGCAATCGAATCCGGCCGTGCGGACTGGGGCTGGAGGAGCTTTGACGTGGGCGGGAACGTCCACCCGAAACGCCATCGCCCTGTCAAGCTCCCTCGCCCCGGTGGCCGAATCTCCCTCCGTGCAGCCGAGCGCCATGCTGTGGCTGGTGGAAGCGTGGTTCCTGGGCGTCCTTTTGCTGAGCCTGAGAACCGCGGGCGGATTGTTTCTGATCGAAAGGATGCGGCAGAAAGAGGTCAAGCCGGTCGGACGAGAGCTGTACGGAAGATGTCTGGCGCTCGAACGAGCGATGGGCCTCGACCGTGTCATCCAGTATTGCGAGTGCCATGGGCTGGACGCTCCAGCGGTACTCGGATGGTTCCGTCCCGTCGTGCTGCTGCCGGTGAGGGCGCTGACCGGCTTGACCGAACAGCAAATCGAAGCGGTCATCGCGCATGAGCTGGCGCACATTCGCCGCCTCGATTGTTTCGTGAATCTTTTCCAGATGGCCGCAGAAACGCTGCTGTTCTACCACCCGGCGGTCTGGTGGGTGAGCCAGGGAATTCGCGCCGAGCGCGAGAACTGCTGCGACGACGAGGCCATCTCCCTTTGCGGCGACGCCGTGAATTACGCGCGGGCACTCACGCTGATGGAAGAATGGCGGACGGCTCCTCGATTGATGATGGCCGCCAATCGCAGCCCGCTTGCGCAGCGCGTCGTGCGGGTGCTTGGATGGGATGGAGCTAGGGGCAGAACTCGCGTAGCGGGACTGGCGGCCAGTTTCGTCTGTCTCGCGGGAGCACTGCTGGCGGGCAATGCATTTCTGGGAGTCGCGCATGCTGCGCTGGGAGCCGGAGCATCTTCGAGACAGGAACAAGGAAGCGGCAGCGTAATAGTTGTAAGGCCCGAACCTGCGGCGGCGAAGGAGCGCACCGCACAAGCGGCAAAACCCTCGGGAACGGCCGCGGCGAAGACGCAGACGAACAAAAACAAGGATCAGCAGACGGCCAGCGACGACCTCAATAAGAAGCAGTCCTATCTGGACGCGATGGAGGCGGCGGGCTTCAAGAACCTGACCGTGGATGAATTGATTGCCATGAAGATTCAGGGTGTCACTCCGGAATACGTGAGAGAAATTCATGAGCTGGGGTTGCAACCCACTCCGGACGAACTCGTCGGCATGCGCGTGCAGGGCATCACCTCGGAATACGTTCGCGACATGAGGGCCTTTGATTCCAACCTCAGCATCGATGAACTGATCGGGATGAAAGTGCAGGGAGTTACGTCGGAATATATCCGTGAATTCCACGACTTGGGATTGCAACCGAGCGCCGATGACCTCATGGGGTTGAAGGTCCAGGGTGTGACGCCGGGTTATGTAAAGGAGATGCGAGCCACGGGGCTTAAACCCAGTACCGACGAGCTGATTGGGATGAAGGTGCAGGGAATCACGCCAGAGTACGTGAAGTCGATGCAAGCGGCGGGCTTCCGGGACCTGGATTCGGACGAGCTGATCGGTGCGAAAGTGCAAGGGATCACGCCGGAGTTCATCGAGAAGGCCCGCAAGCACGGGTTTCAGAATCTGACTCTGGACAAGTTGATGGCGCTCAAGCACGCAGACATTTTGTGAGTTTGGCGGGCCACGCAAAGAGGAGTGAGGTCCTATGAATCTGAAACGAACCATCGGTCTTATCCTGGTAATCGCCGGCGTTATCCTCGCTGTCGCCAAGGCTCTCGGCGGCGAGACAGAGAGCGGCGACTGGACGATCCGGCGGTCTGACACTCCGGGGAAGGTGGAGTTTTCCTTGATGGATTCCCGCGCCGGGCATCACTTTCACCACAGCTCAGACTGGCCGGCAAGCGATTTCCCGGGATTGGATTTTTTCAAATCCGGGCGACAAGAAGTTCATTTTACGATCGCGCGGGACGCAGGAAAATTCGAATGCGAGGGGTTTCTGCATGACGGCGAGGGCGCGGGGCTGTTTCATTTCGTGGCTGACCCGAAGTACCTGCCGGAGATGAAGTCGCTTGGTTTCGAACGGATTGACGAAGACAAACAATGGGCCATGGCCATCCACGATGTCAGTCTGAAATTCGCCCGGGATATCAAAGCCGAAAACCTGCAGCAGCTGGACACGGACAAGCTCATCGCTTTCAAGATTCATGGTGTGACCCCCGAGTTCATCGCCGGCATTCGTGCAGCGGGTGTGAACGCTTCAGACAGCGACAAACTCATTGCCTTCCGCATTCATGGCGTGTCTCTGGAGTTCATTTCGGAGATTCGCTCGGCGGGGCTCAATGTCCTGGAGAGTGACAAACTCATTGCCTTCCGCATTCACGGCGTTACACCGGAAATGGTTCGCAGTCTCAAACAGGCGGGCTATGAGCCCGACGCGGACAAGCTCATCGCCATGAGAATTCATGGGGCCACGCCGGAGTGGGTGGAGCAATTGAAAAAGCAAGGCTACGAGCACTTGGAGCTCGACAAGTTGATTGCCTTCCGGATTCATGGAGTGTCGCCAGATTTCATCGGCCAGCTTCAGAAGCTGGGATACTCTCATCCGCAGCCCGATCAACTGATCGCCATGCGCATTCACGGAGTCACGCCCGATTTCATCACTGGCCTGCAATCGCGTGGAATGAAAAACTTGAGCATCGATCAGCTCGTCAGCCTGCGAATTCATGGGATTGATTAGCCGCATTTCTGACCACCAGCGGCCAAATCGAGTACCTGAGGGGATGCAAACTACGGTTTCGGCGGGGTGCTCGTGGAACCGCTCTCGGTCGGCGGTAATGCCGCCAGGCGGGTCTTCAAATGTTCGAGTTCCTGCTGCTTGTCGCTGACCTGCTGCTTTAGGGTCTCCAGTTTCGCTTTGCCTGCCGTATCGTGGAGGTAATCGGTTTTCGAATAATACTTGTCCTGTTCCAGCGATTGCTCGCGCTGAAGTAGGTCGAGATCGCCCTGGACTTGTTTTATCTGGGCCTTCAATTCGGTCACTTCCTTCGAATCTTTTTGATCCTTGGCGTCTGGTGCCGGAGAAGAGCTGGCGGTGCTGGCCGTGGATGATGCCGGCTGGGCGGGCGCTCCGGACGCTGTTGCGGCCTCGGGCGGAGCCGGAGTTGCGGAATTGGACCGCGCCACCGGCTTCACATCGTCTTCGGTAATGACTTTCGCGGGTTTCGCCTGTGTTTTCTTCTGCTCGCGAGCGCGGCGGGCCGCTTCGGCAACGGACGGAGCATCCTCGGATTGAGCAAAGGCAGCGGCGGGAAGCAGCGCTAGTGAGAGAACAACCGGCAGGCCAAGTCGCAAAGGGATACGGCGCAGCATCGTGCTACTCCTGATGAATCTGAGCTGGGTCAAATCTCAAGATACGCCGGCAAGAGTGGAATGACAATCCGAACTATTGAAGCCGTGCGAATGAGCCAACGGAGCCAGTTATAAGTGCTTTGGAATCATCGTATAGCGAATAAAGAGAACGGAATTGCTGGTTCCGCTGAACGCAGGCGAAGGCCATTCGACGGATCGGCGGGCTCCCGATGGGGAGAAAAACCGCATTCTATTTCCGTGCTTTTAGGAGCGTTTCCAGTACTTCGTATTGGTCGGTAGCAATGTAGTCTGCGCCGGCCTTGGCGGCTGCTTCCCAGCGCTTCTCTACCGCATCCTTCGAGCCGAAGTTGTAGCTGCTGAACCAGCCGTTGCAACTGAGCTCCGCTTTTGTTGCACCGTCCAGGGTGTAGAAACGAATCCACAAATAGTGAGCGTGGG
>WNGC01002002.1_pt1 | contig 12448 bp, 11 predicted proteins | sample 5400051 | NCBI WGS metagenome assembly WNGC01 (sample SAMN13153368, study PRJNA577476) | soil metagenome | isolation source: 20 cm soil or saprolite under grassland replicate 2 | place: USA:California | collected 2016-06-15 | reverse complement strand
AGGTTCACGGGCGGATGGGCAGCTTGCTTGAGGTCGGAACAGGTTTCCATCCCGAGCTCACGGGCCGCGAGAACGTTTTCTTGAGCGGGGCCATTCTTGGCATGGGCAAGCGTGAGATCGAGCGCAAATTTGATGAGATTGTGGCGTTCGCCGAGGTGGATAAATTCATTGATACGCCGCTCAAGCATTTCAGCACGGGCATGCAAATGCGACTGGCCTTCGCCGTGGCTGCTCAGCTCGAGCCCGAAATTCTGTTGGTGGACGAGGTGTTGGCGGTGGGCGATCTTGAGTTCCAGAAGAAGTGTCTTGGGAAATTGAGCGAGGTCTCCAAGGGCGGTCGCACCATTGTGTTCGTAAGCCACCAGATGAGTCAGATCCGGCGGCTGTGCGAACGAGTGATCTGGGTCGAGGGCGGCGTCATCAAGCGGGACGGACCAACCCTCGATGCTGTCTCCGCCTACGAGAGGGCTTTCACGGAGCGCCCCGAGGTGAATTTACATGAGGAGAGTTCAGGCCAGGGTATACAGTTTCTCAAGTGGGAGTTAGTCGTTGAGGATGGTGCGCTACCAAACGTTCTCCAGCATTTTGGTCCTGTTTCCTTCCGGGTGGTGATCTACTTCCCGGAGGCAGTCCGTAAGGGAAGCTATGGCATTCTCCTTTTCGATGATAGCGGACGGATCATCTGGCATGGGAATTTCGAACTGTCCGGATTACAACCCGGCACGTTTGAGTTTCTCCATCGTCTCCCTACCCTCCCTATCAAGCCTGGTGCGTATCGCTGGAAAGCAGGAGTTTACGACGGCCATCAATGGACTGATGGGTGGTGGGCGCTTCCCGAAATGGTGGTAGGAACCAAGCCCATGACGAACACCGGGGACGAATTCCAGGGCATCCTGAATCTGCCTTGCGAGATGGAAGTCCGAGCACTCGAAACGGTACGGAAGTGACATCAGATTGAAAGGTTACTGGTTGTCAAGTCGGTGTACGACTGCGTGCAGTTCGCCGCGTCTCCTATTGCCGATACCTCAATCTTTACGAAGTGCTCTTAATTTGCCACATCCTCACAGCGGAAAGGTCAATGTAAGGCACGCCCCTAATTTGAACATTTGAACAGGTATACAACTCCGGTGATGAGTGATGACACAAGAGAATGGATAAATCTCGTAGAGCTGCGATGAAATCAGGGCGCAGCCACTCTTGCAACATAAAGGATTTGCGCGCCCAATAGGCCTGGGACCAACCGGGAAGCCCATGGATCCAGGAGCTGAGCGAGCGCGGGGAACAAACGCCTGAGAAATGGTATTGGAAGGTCGCCATCCCCGAGGGTCGACAAAATCTCAAACCCGTTGGACCGCAACAGCTCCATTCCACTATGAAATGTGTAAAAGTGCACATGCGTTTCGTCCATGATTCCGGTAGGCTCGTATTTAAACTCGCCGAGCAGAAATTTTATGCGCAGCCTCCAATAAAGCACGTTGGGCAGAGCGACAACGATGCGTCCGTCAGGACTGAGCAGCCGGCCAGCTTCGCGAAGGGCGACCTCTGGATGAAGGAGATGCTCAAGCACGTGCGAAAAGAGGACGAGATCGAACGGCCCACCAGCCTCCTTCGGGATGCCCGAATTCAGATCACCCAATAAAACTGCTTCGCAACACTCCGATGCCATCTCCAGTTCGCGAGGACTCACGGTGATGCCGGTCACACGCCAGCCCATTTGGCTCAATTCGCGAGCGTTACCCCCTGTTCCACAGCCACAGTCTAGCGCGGCGCCCGCCGGGAAGGGGGCTATCAACTGCAAGAGAGGGCGATTGCTGCCCGCGTAGATTCGCTCGTTACAAACTGGAGGAATCGATACCTTAGTCATGCTCTATTCAAACAGCCAGCCTATATTTCCGATTCCCGCGCTTCCTTCCAGCGGCCAATCGGTCTCGCCGGAACAATTTCGCATACGACGGTTGTTTTGTCCCCAGAAACTCCATAGTATTCCGCAGAGAAAACGAAATGACCGGGCTCAAGTTATGGAAATAGGCTAGCCCAAAGTCGAGGATCGCAACAGCCCTGTGATTAAGGGGGAGAAGGCGACCTGTGCCGAATACCTTTGCCATATTAATAACCACCTGATTTCGCGCACGGATCTGAACGAATCGTGTTGCGTGACTTGCAGATTCACAGTACGCGGTACACCCTTTGGTTCTCTGTTTGAAAAACAAGCTTTAGGCCCGGCGTGTTCTCCGGCACTTGGAAATTGGATACGCTGGAGTGTACATCTAGGATGTGAGAAACCTTCAAAGCGCCGATCTCCTCGAGCGCTTGCGCCGCATCAGTGACTTCAGGGAGCGCCTGTTCACCCCATTGCCCGAACAACTTAAAGTAGGGCTTGTCCAGATAATAAACAGGGACTAGCGGGTCGAAGACCAGCACCCGGTTCACTGTCGAATCCGCATTCAGATACTCGAAACTCCTGAGATACGGAATTGTTTCTTCGTGCTGTTTCTCTGCAAAGGAAGGTGAGAAGACGCTCCAAAGATGATTCCACTGGCTCGATTCGATCATGAACAAACCGTAGAGCAGAGAGCAGGCAATCGCCATTCCGCAAAGCGCACGCGTAAAGCTCGTCCTCACGGATTCGACATATCTCCACCCTAACGCGGCAAAAACTGCCGCAACTGGATACGCTGGAATCAGGTACCGCGATTCCTGTAGAGTCAAAAACCAGGAAGTAGTGAGGGAAATTGCAAACAGTGCGAGCACCTTTGCAAAGACTCGGGAACGAGCCGCGAATAGACCAAGTGGGCCAAAGGCAAGGCCAGTCAAGCCTATCCCACCTGCGCCGTTAAAATTGGATGTGTGATAAGTGAGATTGTAGGGCAGCAAAAAGTATGCAACCAGTCCCCGGCCGAGCCCCGAGCCGCGCGCGTACAGAGTTGCATAAAATTTGTGAAGCGATTCTGGCGAAAAGAATTTCACAGGAACTAGGTTTGCTAAAAAAGGCGGAGGCGGGTAGATCGGACAACCTAACAAGATCCAGTTGCGGAGGTAGTAGGGTGAGGCGATCACGGCGCCTATCAGAATTGCAAGAACAGCATATTTGAGCACCGAAACCTTCTGTATGTGTCTGCCAAAGTATTGTGAGAGGGCCGCACAACAGACGAGCACTGGGACGGCGGTTAAACCCGTGTATTTGGTGGCTATGCTAAGGCCACAAAAGAGCCCGAAGAGGATGAATCCGCTCTGGCCCTCCGCCTCGAAACCCACGCGTGCCGCAGCCAGAATGAAAGCTGCATACAGCACGTCGATGAAGCCCGAATGAGCGCCAATGTAGACTGCCGGCATGCTCGCTGTGAATGCAACCGCCCACCAACATCCCCGTTCGTCGAGCCCCGCAGCCCTCGCCAGCGAATATGCTACGACGAAGAAACAGGCAAGAGTCAGAAGTGCGGAGAAGCTTGGCGCCCGCTGTCCGCCGAGGGCGTAGAGGGCGCCGAAGAGAACTTCGCTTGTTGCCGGGAAGGCTGTGGTGCTCACCTCCGGCAAAGGTCTGATCATTCCATGTTGAAGCCAGACCTTTGGACCGAGAAGATGATAGGCGATCGCATCGTTCCCCGAATGTCCGGTGATTTCCGCGAGTCCGGCTACCGCCGTAGTGAGCAGGACCGAAACGATTACGGCCGCAGGTATCGCACCGACCTGCATTTTCCAAACGGCGGGTTGCACGAGCAGCAGGCGGCGAATCGGCCGAATCGAGAGAAATACAAATACAGCTACGGTGCCAAGGATTGTAGCTCTTGTGAAAGCAAGCTGACCGATCAAAAAGAGCACGAGAGAAAGGATGCCGAGGCCGCCGAGCAAAGTGAATGCGAGCCTCTCGATGGCCGAAAACGATAGAGGCAAGAGGTCTGCGATCCAGAAACCCGCCCCAAATGCGGCCCCTGCAAGAATGGTAACAGCAAATAACGCGCCTACAATCAGCAGCAACATAGTTCAGTGAATCCCCAGAGCTTGCAGCAGGTGTTTGCCTGTATTCGAGCCAATCACGCGGATAGCGATGAACAAGAGCAGCACGCTCGCGACCCACAAATCGATGATTATCGGCCAAAGGTTGCGCCAGAGAGTTCGAATGGTTGGCTTCCCTGTGCGTGCAGGATCCGGGATAATCCGGGATCTCCATTTTGACTTCCCGGCCGACCCATAACTTACACCCGCCCCGAGTCAGTATGCAATGCTCCAATAATTTCCAATAATAGCAGCCGGGCCGCGTCATCTTCACCGCCTGCTTGCCTGCTTTGATCCATTGCTACGCCGTGCCTCGCTTGTTGTAGAAACGGACCACAGCCCGACTGTCCGTCCCCAGGTTGCACACGATGAATCGGACTCGGGAGTGTTGTGCGGGGAAACGGTAAGATGTACATTACTGATCGTCCAAAAAAACGGAATTCGGTTGATATCCGATTAGAGGTACGTGCGGGAGAGATGCCGCGCTGCTTGATCTTGCGCGTAACAGAGCGCGGATCGCTGGACTGTAATTCCTTCGAGGTGGTGCCATGCGCACGGCTAGCGCTTACAATGAGGCCACAAAGTTCGCCTATGAATTCAGGGAGAGTCGACTCAAGAAGTGCTGCAAAATCATGGAATCGCTACCCGTTGGGCGACTACTCGATATCGGTTGCTCCACCGGCGACTGGGCAGCGCATTGGCAGGAGAAGGGCTGGCAATCCGCCGGTGTCGATATCGACAGGGAGCACGCACAACTCGCTCGAAGTCGCGGGATCGACGCGAAGTACTGCGACCTCAACCACGATCAGCTACCGTTTGAAAAACAGAGCTTCGATCTGATTTTTGCGGGAGAGGTCATCGAGCATCTGATTGATACTGACGGCTTTATTTCAGAGCTCTATCGCTGCCTACGCTCGGGGGGCCACTTGCTCATCACAACTCCTAATCTGGTTTCATTCGAGAACCGCTTGCGCGTCCTGCTTGGAATCTACCCCGTTTGGGTAAACTATAACCTTTCGGGAAGCGGACATGTGCGTGCCTACACTCCGAGGGTCCTGAGAAAACAACTGCGGGAACATGGATTCGAAGTAGTCATTCACAAGGGGAATTGGGTACCCTTCATACCGCAACACTTCCTGACGGATATTGACCTGGCGGTACTTGCCGTAACCGGCGATTTGTTACCCAATCTGGCCATGGATATCATCATGCTCGCGCGGCGTGAATAGCGAGTTCATCGCATTGGCAGGCCATTTTCTAGCCGCCGAGGCAGGCTCGGTTTTACATGCGGAGGCAACGGATCTATTTGCAACAGGCTGCTCCTATCTGTGGTGGAGTAAGAGTTCTGCCTCCGCGCAGATTGAACGCAGGGATGATGCAAAAGATCTGAGTCTTCGTTAATAGGGTCTGACTTAACGCGTCGGAACAATCCCGGGTTACAAGCGCGATGCTCAATCGCGGAGTACCCTTATGTTATTATGCTCAGCGATTGGCGCCGACCTCTTCCTGAATGTCGGTAGTTCGAGGCCGAAACGCCGGATCGTGAAAAAAGCCCTCGCCCGGTCGATTGGAGTTCCACACCTGATTGGAGCGACGGAACTGAAGAGCGTACGGCAACCGGTTAATGCTCAACCAAAGCGATTCGAGGTCAAGAAAAGCGAGCTTGAATCGGAGCTTAATCGAGTTTCTCAGGAATCGATCAAGTCTAGCCAGCACAGCGAGCAAGACGGATCTCCACCGAAAGTACTTCGCGGCCACTATGATGCAGTTCGAAGAGGCCGATACATAGCGCCTCCTGCCCACAGTGGTTCTCACGGCGGAGAGGACCTTTGCATTCGACATTCCCACCGCATGAAAAGCTCTTGCCTCGGGCACCGTTACGCAACGCCAGCCCCTCTGCCATGCGCGGATGCACAAATCCACATCCTCGTAGTCAAGAAAGAATGACCCGTCCCAACCACCAATCTCTTCGTATACGGAGCGGTCGATCATCATTGCACCTGCGCAAGCCATTGCCGTCAGCTCGCCGCCCGGGATGCGAGGCGACTGTTCAAAGCTCCAGGTTGGTAGCACCGAACGGGGGTCCCAATTGCGCACCAATTGCGTGCCCATGTGAATTACCTTCGCCCCCTGATAATCCCATTGCCAAGGATCGGCAATTGCGATTCGGCGCTCTTGTGATATCTGTTTCTCGAGGTTATGGAGGCAGTCCGGATCGAACCACATGTCTTCGTTGCAAAAGAACAGATTCTCACACGCTGCTTTAGGGACTCCAGAAGCGTAGCCAGCCACTAGGCCCAGCTCAGGAGGCGCTTGTACAACGATAATGTCCGGCTTCTGGCTTAAAAGTTCCAACGACCCGTCCGTGCTGTGACGATCGACAACGATGATTTCGAGAGTCACGCCGCGCTGGGCGCGGAGTGAACTGAGCAGTCTTGGAAGGAACCGCTCACCGTTGAAGTTACTCGCAATTACAGAGACTGACATTGTGAAACAGCATTGTAGTCATCCTTGGTCACGTGGACCAGGATGCAGGCAGCATTTTTCGAACTTCGATGTTTGGGAATGTTATGGGCTCCAATTTTGGGCTGTTCCTGACCCATTCAGCCATGCGTTTCAGTCCTTCTTCGAGGCCTACGGGCTGAGTCTGCCCGAACACGCGTTTTACGCGCGAGTGGTCGGAAAACGCATGAGTGACCTCGTTACGTGCGTCGAGGTGCACGACCTGGCAGGGTTTCTCCATAGCGCTTGCCACGCATTCGGCGAGACGAACTACAGTGCAGGGTTCTTCCGCTCCGAGGTTGAACACGCAATTCCGCGCCTCCTTGACCAGAGGTGACCTAGCGATCACTGGCGCAACGTCATCGATGTAGGAAAATGCGCGCGTCTGAAGGCCATCTCCGAAAATCGTCATGGGCTCGTTCCGCAACAACTGGCTCATGAAGATTCCTATGACGTTGCGATAACGGTCAGCAATGTTTTGCCTGGAACCGTAGACGTTGTGCGGGCGAAAAATGATGTACTCCATCCCGAACATTTCGTGCGCTGCCTTTAGATCTAGCTCGACGGCGAGCTTGGATATCCCGTATGGATCCTCTGGGCTCGGAGTCAGGTCTTCGGTCATGGGTAGTTGATTCTTCCCGTAAACGGCGATCGACGATGTGAAGACAAAGGTCTTGACCTCATGGATCAAGCTCTGGTTGATCAGATTGACGCTCGCTCCCAAGTTGGTCTCATAGTTGTACCGGCGGATAAAGTGCGAGAGTCCTTCCGCTGCGTAGGCAGCGATGTGGTACACGTGGTCGATGGGACCGTCGTTCCACAACCGCTCTACAAAATCCGCACACCGAAGATCACCCTGAACCCAAATCGCTCCCGGCAAAACGTTTTCACGGTAACCGCCGGAGAGATCATCGGTCGCTATCACGTCGAAGCCCAATCTCAGGCAGTGCTCCGCGACGTGGGATCCGATAAATCCGGCAGCGCCAGTAACTAAGACCCGTTCTCTAGGCATTGATATTGCCGGATTGGCCCGTACTCGGCAGCCTTAGACAGGCATTTGTTGAGAGATAGGAAGATGGCATAGTCTGATGATCGAAGAGTATTGCTCGGCCGGGAATTCTTCTCTGAGGAATCTGCGACCATGACGGCTCATCCTCATGCCCTCCCTTCAATTCTAAAGACTCCGAGCATGATCATTCTAGCAGATTTGGTTCTTTTTGCCAGACGGGGAGATTTTGGAAATCCCAGTGTAAAGGTTTTGCAGAATGCATCCTACGAGCAGATGCCGATGCTGTACAGTCCGGCGGACTCTTGAATCGGTCCCTGGCTATCCGAAGCGTTTCGTTAAGTTGTTGCAGTGAGCTTAGCTTGTGTACGCTGTCGTCGCCTCGCAGGCGGAGGTAGCTATCTATTCCTCCTGGGTCAGCCACTCGATCGGCTGTTGACTGCCAATTCCAACTCTGCCGAGAAGTTCCAGTCAGCGATTCTTGAAGTTGCTGCAGACCAGGCGTATTTTTGGAGGATGATTCTCGATGGGGTACGCCCACAACTAGAAGAGCCGATAGCGCGAGCGAATTGGTTTTATCGATATTTTAAGATTTTCCAGCCTTAAATTAGTTTTGCCAGAAAGGGTTATATCTGCCTGTGAGTTATACGACTTCCGTCATCATCACCGCTTATAATTACGCCCGATTTCTACCATGCTGCTTGGAGAGCGTTCTCGGGCAATCTCAGCCGGCTGATGAGATTATTGTCGTCGATGATGGCTCCACCGATCAGACACCGGAGGTCGTGTCTGCATTTCCGGCGGTGCGCTACATCAGGCAGAACAACGCTGGGAAGGCCGCAGCATTTAACCGGGGCTTTGAGGCTTCGAAAGGAGATCTGATCTGTCATTTGGATTCGGATGACTATTGGCTGCATGGAAAGCTTAAACGAGTTACCGAAGTCCTATCGCGATCTAAGGCGGGCGGTCTCACTCATGATTCATTTATTGTGGATCAGGACAACAATTACCTGTACGGAAGCGAATTAGCAACAGAGCATAATGTACTGACCCGCCACTTTTCATTTTGGGACGTTCTGGTCATGGGTTTTATCTATCGTCCCGGAAATTCAATCGCAGACAGTCTCGGGGTTGCCAACACCATTTGCGTCTGGAAAGAGGACGTCGCTGACATCCTCCCTTTGCCGGCAGAACTTGGCCTTGGGGTTGATGGCGCACTGCTGCTCGGTGCAGCCCGGCGCGGATTGGTCTATCTTCCCGAAAAACTTTCCATCTACCGCCATCACGGCAACAACTTTTTCGTAGGTAACGCGGGAAGTTACGAATCTCAGCGCCAGCTTTTCAAGTGGGTGCCGGGCATCCCTGGTGCTACATCGCGTGAGGTCAAAAGCCTCGCGCAGGCCTTACTTTGTGAAACGGAGGTTCAATCTGCACTGCGCAGAAATAAGGAGCCACTTAGAACCGCCTGCAAGGCTGCCATGCTTAACATGAAGCTGTTCCAGCTGGGGCTCGTTCCGCATTGGAAGCACTTAGCCACCCCGATAGGTTGCTTACTTCGATGGCAACGGATACGGAATGTGTTGTTCCATAATTCATGACCATTGCAGTCCCGGTTTGGCTGAGGTGGTTCGTAGCTTTTGTTGGAGGTCAGGATGATGCTTCCGCGTTCAAAGCGCCCTGCAGTCGTTCGATCGGAGTGTTCATCGCCCCCTCCGTTGGCCACGTGCTCATACGCTGCCAACGAGCGCTTCTTCACTACCGGCGCGCTCTGCCGCAGGTGAATTAGGATCTTGCCTTCTGCTCTTCGCGCTCCTAGCGGGATCCCCTGATGATGCGGCGGAAACGTCAGCACGCTGTGTTTGCGCATGCGGTCGTAGAGAATTTCTTCCAGCACTCCGCCGATCTGCTGGAACGCGGCTTCGTGCAGCCGCGGCAGCGTGCCCAGTTTTTGGTCCAGCGCCGCTTCCGCCACCATCCTGCGGCTATAACCCTGCGTGAAGGTGAAGCCGTGCAGCTTCTGTTCTTGCCCGGCCATCTCCAGCGTGCCCAAATGCCCCCAGTCCACTTGCGCTTGCTGGCCCGGAGCCGTCTCGAAGCGCCGCACGGCCACGACTCCTGTCGCGCTGCGTTGCGGCCGCAACCAGTCCGTCAGAATCGTGTAGCCGCCTGCATAGTTGCGCTCGCGCAGTTCGCGCAGCAACACCCGTGCGTTCCACACCCCGGCGCGCAGGCGCTCTTCTAATACGGCTTAAACGCATCGAGTTTGCTCGGCGGTGCTGAGCGTGGGCCAGACTCCGGTGCCAACCCCGCCGCCTGCACATACTTGCGAATCGTCTTGCGGTCCCAGCCGGTCAGCTTGCTGATCGCCTGGATGCTCATCCCTTGCCGTTGCAGTTCTTTAGTTCTTGCACGTCTTTCCCCCTTAACAAGTTTCGGAACCTCCTCGGTATGGAGTGGGCTCCGGTTTACCACATCAGGGGGTGGGGAAAATTCAACCGGCACTATGGGGATTTTTGCATCGGCGCTGACAATTGGGACGAACGAGCACCTAAGGACGCTTCTTATTATAGTATGCGGCGACCTGGCGAAGGACTAGACCATCGAGTCATTCCTTGCATCTGGCGTGCCACCGCGAGGTTCTTGGGCTTCGATCGTGCAATGGCAGGGAAGAATTGGCGCGGAGCGCTCCTGGAAGCGAATACAGTAGCGGAGACAGTCCGAACGGCCGGAGGGGTGAACATGCAAGTCATGAGGAAGCACACCTCCATGGCATGGTGTCGGGGAAGAAAATCGGACCGTGCAGCATGATTGACTTGGCACAGCCGATCCAAAAAACACTAGGCCTCTCGACCGTCAGCATGCAGGATAAGCCTCGGCGCTGGACGGCTTTGCTCGCTCATCGAGATGATCCATTTGACCGATGGTTGAATGCGCAATTGCGTGAAAGCAGTTCGGGCGGGTGCGCCTCGTCCGTGCGGATCACGGGTGAAGCTACCGTTGTGGTGCCAGAGGAATTTGAGGAATGGCGAGAATGCCGTCGTTGAACGCAGAACACTCATATCCGAGGCCCAGCAGCAGTGCAAACACGTCTTCCGGTTTGCGGTGGTCACGAGCTAAACACACCGCGTTTAGTTCGGCAACAATTATTGGTCGAAAGCGGGACAGCATTTCCTGCGCGCCACGAAGTGCGTGGAACTCTCCCCCTTCAATGTCCATTTTTACAAAGTCGACACGATTGATGGCATGGTCATGTACCCAGTCATCTAGACGTATGATATCGACATCGACTCTGCATTTGAGGTCATCACTAATCAGCAGCGATGCCCAACCCGCTTCTGATTCATTGAAGTAAATCGTGGCCTTCCCTGGGGCCTCCCCAACGGCACAGGGGTAGAGACGAGCCCAGCGAAATGCGCTCAGATTCTGCCGCAAGCGAGCAACGTTCTGCGGTATAGGCTCAAAGGCGTGAACTTGACCCGTGTTGCCAACCAGACCAGCGGCGAGCGCCGAGAGGTAGCCGATATTGGCGCCCACGTCGATTACAGTCATCCCGGATTTGAGCGTCCGTTTCATTAGATGGACGAGTTCGCGTTCGTATGCTCCAGCCCACATCCATCTTTCGATTCTTTGATTTGTCCTCAGAGATACTGTAATTCCCGGCAAAGGATGGCATTCCACTTCTCTAGATCGCACGTGGCGAAGAATGGCTTCAGCGAGCCTTACCTTTCCACGAATCGGAAGTGGTTCGATAGCTCTTTGGATGATATTCAGAAAATGCATGGCCAACTATCACATGTCCTGCCCGTATAGGGATAGAGCACAGCAGTTGACCCCGCCCGCCAATTAGCAACTTCTATAGCAACGGTGACGGCTTTGAGAATCGCCGGACCGTCGTCTGAAACGCGCTGTCACCAACAGCCCCGTAGTCGGTCACTCTCACCCACGAACTTTGTGGGGTCTAGCCAACGGCCAGACACAAGCAGGAAACGAAGAGCAAGGCACAAACGAGAATTCGATTGATCACGTACCAACCTCGATTCAGCCAAGTCGACCTGCAGCAGGGTGAAGGTCGAAAAGCTGCTGCCGCTCAAGAAGTGCGATTACATGGCCAGTACCTGGAATGCGATACGAACGTTAACTGGACGCGTGCGAGTTCCAGAAAGCTATTGCAATCAAGTGCTTCGTGAAACCGTTCATTCATTTGCGCATCTCGTATCCGTTCAAATCAATTTCACTGCGAAACTGGGGAGGCCCCATTTGGATTGGATTGCGTCCCAGACGATAATTCAATTAGCGATAGATATGTTCCGGTTTGGGTCTTCTGTTTCTGGAAGGGGACTAGGCCCCAGGCCGTAGCTGGAATGTCTAACGGCTTGCGATTCGGTGTCTTTAATCCGCACAATGTGATGTTAGCGAGTCTTTCGACTTTCCCTGATAAGACATGTCTGAATTACGATATCGAACTCTCATCATTTGTTCTCACCCTGTTCAGTACATGGCTCCTCTGCTTCGGCAGATGGCACAACACCCTCGGATCGATCTACGGGTTGCCTACTGTTCTTTGCGAGGCGCTCACTCAGGCTATGACCCCGATTTTGCAACGGCCGCTCTGTGGGATGTTCCTCTTCTGGACGGCTACAATTGGGTGGAGATTCCTAACTTTGGTACGGGCGCCGAATCGTTTCTCGGCCTTTGCAATCCCGGCCTTTGGCGACTCATTCGGCGGAACAACTTTGATGCGGTCTTCTGCCATACCGGCTACCTAAAGGCCTCCTTCTGGATCGCCTTCCTCGCCGCCCGTCTTAGCAGCTCCGTTTTTCTCTTTGGAACCGATGCCAATAGCCTGGCGCCCCGTGATTCCCTGTCCTGGAAAGTTACTTTGAAGAAGCTCTTGTGGCCACGACTTTTCTCTTTGGCCGATCAAATCATCGTGCCTTCATCAAAGAC
>WNGC01004862.1_pt1 | contig 12456 bp, 18 predicted proteins | sample 5400051 | NCBI WGS metagenome assembly WNGC01 (sample SAMN13153368, study PRJNA577476) | soil metagenome | isolation source: 20 cm soil or saprolite under grassland replicate 2 | place: USA:California | collected 2016-06-15 | reverse complement strand
CAACGCTTGCTCTCCTTGGTGCGTTCCTATAATCACACTCCGAGAAAGTGTCTTAACTACAAAACCCCGGCAGAGGTTTTCTGCCGTGACCTGTTGCACTTCAAATGTGAATCCACCTGCCGGTTTTCACCGGCATGACGGTAAAAGACACGGATATTTTTTCAGCGAACTTCCGAGACACCACAAAATTGTGTGGTGTCTCCCAATGGGTCACATAATTCCCGCCTCATTCCGCCTAAAAATCTCCCCTTCCTCTTTTTTTTCAAAGAGGGCTTAAGTCCTGCAGAAAATTCCGGATCAAGGGGGATTTGAGTGCGCCATCGTTTGGTGCCTTTTAAGTAACCTATGAGACACGACACTAATAAACTTACTGCATTACCAGAGTCGTTTCGTGGCGAGTTGCGCGCCCTCGGCCATCGCTGGCGTAGTTCGTTGGGAAACTCTCCAACGACCCCGGGTTGCGTCCAGGTTCTGATAGTTCGATATTTTGTCTCAATCGAGCAAATCGTTTTCTCATCAGGTCAATCTGAGTGAGATACTGCCGCAGGCTGTGAGTCCCACAACGCTCGCCTGGCGTTAGCTGGAAGCCTCGCGTGACGAAGATCTCTCCTCTCTTCAATCCGCACAGGTGAATGACGGCAGCCAGCTTTTGTTGTTGAGCCAGTCCGACCTTTGCAATGCGACGAGCAGCCAGCGTATCGACCACGCTCCGGTGGAGGTACGCGGCAGTCATTTCACTCGAATGACTCGGTAGGGTCCGGGTATAGAAGCTGTTGAACCAGCAGGAACGTAGGTCGTACCACGGACCATCGGTCACAATCTTATGATCCCGGATGCAATACTTTCGGGCCTCAGCGAACGTTCCGTCGGTGATTTGAAACATTCCGAGCGCACTTGAGGCGGGACGATAAACTTCGAAAGGGTTCCATGACCACTGCCAGAGCCAGTAGGTGCGAGCGATAGGATTCCCGTTGCCTTCGACTTGAGCCAGGGCGGCAAGAAATTCAGCTGAAATAATGCTTGTAGAATGCTTCTCGAAAAGTGGCCCGTAACTTCGCCATGTGGACTCGGGACTCTTTGACAAAGAGGCACTGACGGGGGCAAAGATCTCACCAGGCTTCCGAATAACCTGATAGATCCAATTGACCACGAAGAACCCGCCGATCGCAAGAACACAGTACCGGACCATGGCTCCCTGCCAGCGGGACCTGGTGAACCTTCTGAACTTTTGCCGGAAATATCGAGGCGTGCCGCTATAGACAGTAGCCGTCACGTAACACCATCAACTCTCTCGGTCGGTTCTGGGTCATTCCGGATCGAGGCCGCACTTTTCTAAAATGAATGTCAATTGGACTTATCCCCTTTTTTCTCTTTTCGAATCAAATATTACCTGTGCTACCCCAGCTCGAATTCGGAGCTCTGGATATCGCCTCCCCAGACATCGACGGGGCTGCCCGGCGGATAGACGACCGGCTGGTGTGTGGCGTCGTCGAGACGGCGGTGACCCCAGCCAAACTCTACGGCAAATCCGCCTGGGGTTTGCACATAAACGTGTACCGTCTGACAATTAATGTGGCGCCCAGGTCCCATACCAATGGGCGCCTTGTGGATGCGCAGGAAGTGATACGAGCGCATCACATCATCGAGCGAGTCCACTTCCAGCATCACGTGTTGCAGCCTGGGAGTCTTGCCCGGCATGCATGGGGCGAAAGCCATAGTGTGATGGCGCGCGTTGCAGCGCAAGAAGCACAAACGAACGTTGTCGTCGATGCATACCCAATCACTCAGGCGGAAGCCCAACACCCCGGTGTAGAAATCATGCGTCCGCCGGGTGTCCTCTACCGTTAGCAGCACGTGGCCCAAGCGTAGCACATTGAGATCGCGGGTATAGTGCACCGGTTCTTTGTCGACCTCCAAGCCGTACGACAAAGCTAGATGGTGCCCATCGGGGTCCTTGAGCTCGATAAAGTGAGCCACATGTCGTTCGACACACTCCTCCGGCGTGCCGTGGCGCCAATCGATTCCTTCGGCTGTGAGCTTGGTCCCCCACTCGGCAAGCTCTTCAGGCCCTTCGATGTCGAACCCCACATAGCGCAGGAGCGGTTCCGCGGCTGCCCGCGCTGCAATGCGATGCTGATACTGGTCCGGCCTCACATACGTGACCTGTCCGTCCGGCGATCTGGTCACCGGAAATCCCAGCATGTCACGCGCAAATTGCTCGAATCTTTCGCGCTCCGGCATGCCGACCCCGACCTGCATAATATCGTGGATAGTCGCCATGGTAGACCTTCCTTTCAAAGTTTTGTGGGACCGTCAAGAATGTCTTCCGTCACTCCGCCAGGCCTCATATCACAATGGTAGCCCAATAGATCCCAGAGAGGCTTGTTATTCGACCCGGGCGTTACGAACAACGCGAAGCTATCCTGCGTGGAGAGTGCTGTCAAGAATTCCAAGGCTCAACGGTGATGACGCTCAGGAAACACAATCGAACTCATGCGGTGATTTGACAATTCGGGAGGAGTGCGAGAGAAGCAAACATCGACTGTAGACGGACAAGAATCGCTAGTATTGCGAATTTTTAAATAGGAGGAAATCAAGCCATGATTATCGATGTGCACGGCCACGTTTCCGCCCCAACCGAACTATGGGCGTACAAGGCGAACTTGCTTTCGGCCCGCGGCGCTCACGGGCGTGGGGGCGTCAACGTATCGGATGACGAGATCCGCACGGCGGCCAATCGCAAAGAAAACTGGGCGAAAGGCCATCTGGATTATATGCGGGACCACGGCACGGACGTCCAGCTCATCTCCCCGCGGCCGTTTCAGTTGATGCAGTCGGAAAAGCCGGCCAAGCTCGTCCACTGGTTCACCGAGGAATGCAACAACATCATCCATCGCCAGATGAAACTTTTCCCCGGCAAGTGGATCGGCGTTTGCGCACTGCCGCAAACCGCGGGCGATCCGATTCAGAACGCGATCCCCGAGCTTGAACGGTGCGTGAAGCAGCTGGGTTTTGTCGGCTGTCTTTTGAATCCGGACCCCTACGAGAACAGCGGCAGGGAAGCACCGCCGCTGGGCGACCGCTACTGGTATCCGCTCTACGAAAAGCTCTGCGAGCTGGACGTACCGGCGCATATTCACGGCACGGGGTCGCGCTCGGAGCGCAGCCCGTATTCCGTGCACTTCATCAATGAAGAATCCATCGCGGTGTTCGGGTTAGTCAATTCAAACGTCTTCAACGATTTCCCCAAGCTTAAAATCGTCGTCAGTCACGGCGGCGGCGCCATTCCTTATCAGCTGGGCCGTTTTGAAGCGCCATCACTCCGGCGCGGAACCGGCGGTCGATTTTCGGACGGCATGCGCAAACTCTATTACGATACCGTGCTGTACACCGAAGAGGCGTTGCGTCTTCTGATAAAGACCGTCGGCATTGACCGCTGCCTGTTCGGCACGGAGTGCCCGGGCGTAGGATCTTCCGTCGACCCGGCGACCGGCCGTTCCATGGACAACGTAAAACCGATGATCGAGAACATCGAGTGGCTAAGCGCGGCGGATCGCAAGAAAGTCTTCGAGGACAATGCCCGGGCGGTGTTTAAACTGACACTTGAATAACACGCTCTCTGATACATCACCAAAACCGGCGCTGAGGTTGACATAAGACTATCTCAGCGGATATTCTCCGCCCAAAATTGGTGGTTGAGCGATTTCGGCATTCTCGGTGGCGGCGGCTGAAAGAAACTTGAACGGAGAAAATAAAAGCTGCTGGCTGGTTTGTCAAAGCTTGTGAATTGAGGAGTAGCGAGATGAAGCGTAGCGCCTGGATCGCCCTGATGTTGCTGGCCGGAGCATCGCAAGGCGGGTTTGCGGCCGAGGATCATCTCAATGAGCAGCAAAAATTGGGGCGGCGGCTGTTCGAGCAGTCGTGCGGGGTCTGCCATACCAGGCCAACTTTGGTTGCCGGCATGTATGGTCCGGAACTCTCCAAAGAGAGTTCGGGCGGGCGGGAAGACGTCATGCGTGTGATCATCAGCAACGGAACGCCGCGGATGCCGGGCTTCAAGTACACTTTCAACTCGGATCAGATTGCCGCCATCGCCGCCTACATGAAGACTATGCCGCCGGGCGCGCAGGATCTTCCGACCGCCCGGACACCCACAAAAGCCGCGACTCCCGCCCAGTAACGGTGCTGCCGAAGATTAGGAGGACGCCATGAAAAATCCGCGTAACTTCGCCGCTGCTAGTCTGATCGCCCTCGCCGCCGCTTTGGGCGCAACGCCATTCGTTATTAGCGCTGCTCATGCGGACGCGCTGCTCACCGGAACGATCACCTCGACCGCGGGCGAGAAAATGGGCGGTGTGACAGTGTCGGCCAAGGCTGAACGGTCGCCAATCACCACGAGCGTCTTCACTGACGAGGCCGGCAACTACTATTTCCCGCCGCTGCCGAACGGCAAATACCGGGTCTGGGCGCAGGCGCTGACCTACCAAGCAGCCAACGGCAATGCCGAACTGCACAAGACGACGCGTCGGGATTTCGTCCTGCAGCCGATAAAGAACCAGGAGGATTGGATCCGGCAATTGCCCGGCGACGAGCTCCTCGCAGCACTCCCCGGCGACACGCCGGAAGACTATCGGATGAAGACTCAGGTGCGGAAGAATTGCACGGGCTGTCACAGCGCGAGCTATCCGCTACAGCACCGGTTCGACGAGGAAGGCTGGAACAAGATTCTCGACCTGATGAAGCACGTGAACGTGCTCGGCGTCTACTTCGGTCCGGATCACAAGGCGACGCCCAATATCGAGTTCCACCAAAAGGAACTGGCGGCTTATCTCGCCCGCGCGCGAGGCCCGGGCGAAAGCTCGATTGAAGTTCAAGCTGCGCCCGCGCCCGTCCGGTGAAGCGGCGCGCGTCGTGTTCAAGGAATACGACTTCCCGATGGAACACGGCCACACGGCATCCATGGATGGCAGCGATTGGTCGCTCGGGACCAAGTCCAGCATGAACCATGTCGCCGGCGTGCATGATGCGCAGATGGACTTTGACGGAAACATCTGGATCACTTTCGCCCATACCAGCATGGAAACCACCATCGCCCGCATCGATGGCAAGACCGGCGCGGTGAAGAATTTCAAGCTCGACGATCAAAGAGACATCGCCGCCGGCACCCACGGCATCACCCGGGATGAAAACGGCATCCTCTGGTTCAATACCCGATCGAACGTGCAGCGCAGCCGCGGCAGTCTCGGCAGGATCGATCCCAAAACCGAAAAGATCACTGTCTATCTCCCGCCCGAGCCCATGTCCGGAACGGCTGGAACTTTGGACACCGACTTGAACGGCAACGTCTGGGTTACGTCTCCCGACGGGGCGCTGCGGTTCAATATCAAAGAAGAGAAATTCACCGAGTTCAAATCTGTGACCTACAAGAATCAGCACGGCACCGCGACCGTCTACGGCCTGGCAGCGGATCGCACCGGCAACGCCTGGTGGCTCCTGATGGCGCAGGACCTCATCGACTACAGCGACATCAAGACCGGCAAGAGCGGCGAGTTCAAGCTCGCGCCGGAAAAGGCGGTGATGGAAAGTCTTACCCCCGAACAGCGCAAGATGTACGAGACCTTCCAGCCCCCGGATTTCAACACCCCGTTCGCCTGGGCGCAGGCGCCGCGGCGGATGGGCGCCGACAAAAATGGCGATTACGTCTATGTCGGGAACTCGTTCGGCGGTACGCTCGCCAAGATCAACATCCACACCAAGGAAACGACGCTCGTCCCGCTGCCGAATCCTGAGGCGCATCAGCCCTATCAGATCGGCGTGGACAAAACCCACAACGTGTGGACCAACCTGTGGAGCACGGACAAGGTCGCCAAATACGATCCGAGCGCGAACCAATGGACGTTATTCGATCTGCCGACGCGCGGCACCGAGTCGCGTCACATTTCGCTGCTCGAACGCGACGGTCAACCGCTCCGGGTCATCATTCCCTATGAGCGCGCTCGCAAAGTTGCCGTCTTGACCCCGCGCAGCGAAGCGGAGATTGCGGCGCTCAAGGCCCGGGTCGGCCGCTAGCAGACCGAGCGTGCAGATCCACAGGGTATTCTCCTCCGCGCCTCCGCGGTGAAACACATAGCTAATTGGTTTACGCAAAATCTGACACTGAAGAGGACAGGCGTGTGCTTTACGCTTTTAAATTGGTTGGCATAAGTCCTGCTCAGCACGTAAATTATGCCGCGAAGAATCCTTCTGGTCGAAGATTACCTACGCATTCGCAAGAATATCGCCTCCTTCTTGCGTACAGAGGGCTATGAGGTAAACGAGGCTTCCAACGGGAAAGAAGCTGTTCAACTTTTGGAAAGGGATGAAGTTGACCTTGTTCTGTCGGATGTAGTTATGCCTGGACTTGGTGGGTTTCATCTTCTACGGCACATTCGGTCGGTCGCACCAGAGGTCCCGGTTGTTCTGATGTCGGGATTTTCCCTTAATGCTCAACAAATTCTAAAAGAAGGCGCAACGGATTTCATTATGAAGCCTTTTGATCTTAACGAGCTATTGTTCAAGCTCAAATTAGCTCTAGGGCAGTAGATTCCACGCCCGACGGGCGAACTTCCTCCTGATCGTGACAAAGTAGAGATACAGAGTGACTATAATCTCTTCACTATGGAACTAGGAAACTATCCTGCGAAGTTGATGCGCTGAACGAAAGGAGAGCCTCATGACGACGGATCAGTCATCGGGCAGTCTCGCACGGAGGCCGGCTCATGATTCGCGCGGAGTAGAATTCAACTCGGCCCGACGCGCTCTTGCGTGGCATGGCGGCATTGCGAGCCTCACCTCCTGCGAACATGAAGAAGCCCCGCGGCTGATCCACATCCGCAGAGCTTCTCTACGGGAGTCGTAAAAAATTATTACGATCGCCCACTTACCATCGAGCAGCTTTACCTCTCTTTATGTTTGGCTGATTCAAGCTCTTGACCCAATTGTTCGAGAGCCGCATCGTCCAAAAGATCGCGGATCTTTGGGAACAATTTGCCCTCTTCTTCCTCCTCAGCGTGATGCTCAACGTTTTCCATTAAGACTTGCAGCTTCGGCTCAAACTTCTCGCTGTCGGAAACCAGATCTTCCATTTCTCGGAGCAGCATTTTTATCTGCTTATGTTCCTCATACGATTCGAGGACGATGTCCTTCAGTTCCTCGTGTTTTTCCATTGCCGGATAGAAGACAGTTTCTTCAATCTGGGCGTGGGTCTCTAGTTCCTTCTTGATCTGTTTAAAGATTTCTTTCTGCTCTTTACCGCCTTCGGTTGCTTCCGCCTCTTCTAACAGCTCCTTCACCTTTTGGTGGTCTTGCTTAAGCAGTTCTAACGCATCCATGTTTTTAACCCTCCTTCAAGCTTTTTAGATTTGGTGACATTAATAGGGAGCAATTTGCCCTTCACGCTGCCGCTTTATGTGCAGCCGCGCACCAAGAAGAGAATAACTAATATGGGTATGGGCACACCCAGTGCCCAGAGCATGATCCATCCCACTTTCCCGTTTTCGTCTTGCAAAAGCCTCATAAGCCCTCCTGAGGTGCCGGTTTCGGTCTATGAGTGTCGAAATCCCACGGGTTTGGATTCTTCTTTCTCGGAGACGCCTTCTTCTTCGGTAGAGGAAATATCGTGAGCGCCGGACCTTTCAAAAATCTCTTTCGCGCGCTTCCTTTCGTCGCTGTCTTCCGAATGGACCGCGATCAGAATGTTGCCCTCTTTGATTTTTCCCTCGTATCGTTTCGCTTCATACTCCGGGATGCCCATGCCGATAAGGGCGCCGGACAGCCCGCCCACGGCGGCGCCTACCCCGGCGCCCGCCAGCGCAGCCGTGATCGGCCCCGCAGCGATAAACGGCCCGACACCGGGAATGGCGCCGATGCCCACGAGCCATCCCAATACCCCCCCTACAGCTCCCCCAATGCCCGCTCCGGTCGCCGCACCTTCGGGAGCCTTGGTGTGCTGCTCGTGCGCAAAATCTCTTGTCCCTGATTTGTCAGGAAACAGCACCGAAATATCATTGTTGGAAAAGCCGGCAGCCCGAAGCCCATCGACAATGTTCTCGGCTTGACCTGCGGTAGCACACAGACAAAAAACTGATTTTGACATATTATCCTCCTTTAGTTTCTAGTTTGCGGTCTCCAATTGGTTATCGACCTTCTTTACACCGGCAATCTGTTTGGCTTTGGCTCCAATATCAGCTTTCTCCTTTTCACTCTTAACGGGGCCACGTAGGGTAACAGTCCCATCGATCGTGACGACCTTCACGTTCTTTTCGTTAGTGGAAATGGAATCGTCGTCCGTAATAGCCTTTCGCAGGCTCTGAGTGATCGTGCGATCCGCTTCGTTCTCCGACTGATCGCCGGCAGTCTGTGTCGCATTGTTGCGATCTCGCACGTTGCGCCCGCTATTGTCCGGCTCGACCGCGGTCGATTGTGAGACTCGATTACTTTCAGTCCGGTCTTTGGAGCAACCGAATGCAAGGCTGGCTGCGAATAAAATTAGCGCAATGCTTTTCATGTACTCCTCCTTGAGTGACGCTGACTGCGCAAGTAATATGCCAGCGAACGAACCAAGTATTTACCGACGATATTTATGTTACGTTCGATCAAGGTACTAAAAACTCCCACTAAAAACTCTTACTGTGTGAGGATTGCGCCCACAAGAAGTCGTCCCTGAAGATGGACTGCGGTGATTGGCTCGAGTAGGTGGCATCCCATCTTTCGCCACCTGGGGATCGCTGCTCCAGCTATGGCGTCGGTGCTCTTTCAAGTCGGAGACAGGGGAAAGCGGGCGTCATCGCGCAGTGGGTTCCCACGTGTCTCATTATCGGGCCTTATAACAAGAGGGTAAACTCGAAGGTCACGATCGCATCGATCGGACGGATTGAGTTATCTCCGCGCACGCACGGAATTGGTAATTGATTAGAATTTGAAATGAGATGCAACGGGCCCCAGAAACCAACACTGATATGTTTGTCTCGATTTCAAAGACACTCGGACGCCATCTGTGGGGAAAAAGCCTTTGCGCGCTCGGCGACCAAGACGAAAAACACAACGTGAAATGATGTGATTAGATTTTATTTTTGTCATATAGCGGACGACTTCCAAGCATTGATTTTCGAAAGATGCCATTCATCGATCGCGTAACGACCAAACAAAACCCTATGGCTGTTCACAGCAGATCGATCAACCCCTGAGGTCACTGCGGACTATGTTAAACCCAGCCAAAACCGTTGCGCGGAAGATGTCGCGCAGAACTATCCAGAGGACGTGGCGCTCTTAACATGCACGTGGTGTACAACGGCTATACTGAGCTTCATAAAACACTGAGACAGGGCAGAGCGAGCGCACTCCAATACAGCGGGATGGCCTGGTGGCACGGTCGTTGCTCTGGTGCTCTTACAAAGAGCGAGCTGTCATCAATTTCCGGAAAGGAGTCGTTCATATGACGAACACTGCCACCATTAACGATAGTCAGAAATCTAGCCAATTGCCCGACCGTGAGACACTTAAATCGGATGCAGCGGATGTAGCAAAAGAAGTAAAGCAACATGCGAAGGAGAAACTAGAGACAGGGAGGACTACGACAGTCGAGCAGGCGGAAAAGCTGGCGGGGGTTGTGGACCAGGCCGCGGCAGGATTCAAAGACCAGGAGCAGCAATCGCTTGGCCACTACACCGGCGAACTGGCCAATAGTATCAGAGGTTTCGCGGATAACTTGCGCGACCGAAGCATTGATGATCTCGTTGTCGATGCGCAATCACTCGCCCGGCGTAACCCGACTTTGTTCTTGCTCGGCAGCGTGGCCATAGGAATTGCGATCTCACGTTTCATTAAAGCTTCCGCTGAACGGCAAAAAGGAAGCTATCAGCACGATGCTGCCCCTCGGCCGGTGACGCCCGCGGGATCGTCAACACCGTCAGAGTCTGGAGAGATTCCAGCGGACCCTAACTATCGCGGACATATTGGATCTTAGATTTGGGACTTCCGCGTAACGAGGCACGCTCAGAAGAGGAGTATGACCTATGGAACAATCACCCGTAACCCATTCCAATCGAACCGAGAGCGGACGAGGAGCTGAATCGACCGCAGACTTGCTGAGGCGGCTGCTGGACGACGCTTCGACATTAATTCATAAAGAACTGGCATTAGTAAAAACAGAAGTATCAGAAGCCTTATCGGAGGCGAAGGTAGCGGCGATAAGTATGGCGACCGGGGGTGCGGTTTTGTTCGCCGGCATTCTCGTCCTGCTAGCTGCTGCTGTCCTTGGTCTGGCGCATGTAGTCGCGGATTGGATGGCAGCCCTTATCGTGGGCGGGATTGTCGCCATCATCGGATTTGTAATGATCCAAGGTGGCAAAAAGAAGTTGGAACCGTCGGCTTTTAAGCCCGACCGGACACAGAATGCATTGCGCAGAGATAAAGAGATGATGCAAAGGAGAATGCCATGAACGATGAGACGAGTTTACGAGACGAAACGAAGAAAGATCCGGAGACTCTGGAAAGAGAGATTAATCAGACGCGCGCAGAGATGAATCAGACCCTCGACGCCCTTGAGCGCAAACTGACGCCGGGTCAACTGCTAGATGAATGCCTGAGTTTCCTCGGGAAGAACACCAACGAGGTCGCCAGTAACTTGGGAAATTCCATTAGAGAGAACCCCGTTCCGATGATGCTCACGGCAATCGGAATTAGTTGGATGATGTTTTCCCCCGGCCGAGGCGCGTCTACAAAACCGTATGATGATTACACCGGCGACGCGGATTACGGCGGTAATAGCTATAGTTCGGAGCCAGGAACTTTATCGAAAACGCGAGACAAGATTCAGGCGGCATCGGAAAGCGCGCGGAGCCAGCTAACGAGTTCGAAAGACGCCGTAGTAGAGACGGTTAACAAGACAGCTAACATGGCCCATTCCGGAGCGATACGAGCCCGTGAAGGCTTTAGCTCATTGCTGCAAGAGCAGCCGTTGGTTATCGGTGCTTTAGGCGTGGCATTAGGAGCGGCGATTGGGGCGGCACTGCCCTCGACGGAACAAGAGGATCGGCTAATGGGTTCCGTCCGCGATAAAACGCTCGAGGAAGTGACGCAGCGGGGAGCGGAACAATATGAGCACGCGCGTGAGACCGTGAAGAAGGCAGCCGAAGAGGTACAGCACGCGGTTCCCGGTCATACCGAAAGGCAGACGTAGCAGGGCACCGGCAAGGTGTATCGAGTCGATCTTTTCGCGACCGTTCGTGGCGTTAGTGAATTAACGTTGTGATGAAGCGAAAGTCCATTTGGAATTTTCTCAAAGATATCTTTTCCCAATGGATAGAAGATCAGCCATTTCAGTTAGCATCTTCATTGTCCTATTACACCCTTTTCTCACTGGCTCCGCTTTTGATCATTGCTATAGCCGTGGCGGGGCTCGTCTTTGGCCGAGAAGCCGCCCAGAACCAGATTGTTGAAACGATCCAAGGAATGATCGGCCAAGAGAGCGCGCAAGCCGTCCAGGGAATGATAGTAAATGCCAGTAATAAGCCTAAAACTGGGATGATTTCGACCTTCTTGGGTGTTATCGCCCTACTGTTCGGCGCTGGCGGCGTTGTTGGCCAGCTTCAGACTTCTCTCAACACGATTTGGGGGGTTACCCCGAAATCTGGTCGGGGAGTATGGGGACTCATCCGTGATCGTTTTATCTCGTTTGCAATGGTTCTGGGGGTGGGATTTCTCCTCTTGGTGTCCCTTGCCATTACCGCTCTGTTGACTGGCCTCACACAATTCATGGGTAGCTTGGTCGGAGGAGCCGCCTTTATTGCGCATCTACTCGATATTCTAGTGTCATTTAGCTTTGTCACCATACTCTTTGCGATAATCTACAAATTCCTTCCTGACGCACTCATTCGGTGGAAGGATGTCTGGATCGGGGCGGCGCTGACTTCACTCCTTTTTACCGTAGGAAAATTCCTCATAGGATTTTATTTAGGAAGTAGCGGTGTGGTGTCAGCATACGGTGCCGCCGGCTCGTTGATCACCGTCTTGCTGTGGGTTTATTATTCATCGCTTATATTCTTTTTCGGTGCAGAGTTCACACAAGTTTACGCGAGCAAATACGGATCGGGAGTCGTTCCGGCGGAAAACGCGCAAAGCATCGCTGCTGGGACCAAATATCAAAACAGACAATCCCCCGCCGCCAGAGAAAAGAACCATGCAGGGCCGTTAACCCGAGGCGGCGGCAAGGCCGGACGAACTCGCCACAAGCCAACGGGTTCAGATGATGTTACTGGTAATCGTTAAGGCTGGCTCGCTTTGGGTTGTGGCCTTCCTCGCCTGTGATTAAGAAAGAGGAAACATTCGAAAGTCACCGTCCTATGGAGTTATGTGGCGAGAAGCCAAATAGCGATCGCAGCCGCCATTTGTGGCAAATTCCTGTGGTGCGGGACCTCT
>WNGC01002764.1_pt1 | contig 12458 bp, 13 predicted proteins | sample 5400051 | NCBI WGS metagenome assembly WNGC01 (sample SAMN13153368, study PRJNA577476) | soil metagenome | isolation source: 20 cm soil or saprolite under grassland replicate 2 | place: USA:California | collected 2016-06-15 | reverse complement strand
GCACCTACTGAAACGAGTACACCCAACTTGCACCGAGCGACAATCGCTCAACAAAGAGTGCGGATGGAAGGGTGGCGACAGGAGCGGCTTGGCTCAAGGGCAGGAACTCACAGGGAGGAAGAGAAGAACAAAAACATCCCTCAAAGAAAGAAAAGAAAGAAGAAAAACATGCTTGACACTCACCGGCCTTCTCATGGAAGGCACTGACTAATTGGCTTGCCGTATAATCAGTCCGCAATTCATCTTTGAAAGCGTCCGGGGACAACGTGTCGGAGACGCAAAAGCCTTCTGCTTTTTCACTTGAACTGGGTCCGGAAGTTGCGAATCTTACCTGCGACCACTGCGGGAAACCGTTTAAGAGTGTCAATGGCTACATAAAGAAAGACGATTGGGCATACTCCGTATATTTTGCAACTCTGCAAACCGGACACGACGAAATTGAGGTTAGTCTTTCGGTAAGCATCGGAAAGTGGTGGGACGATACCGCCGTTGACGAAAGAAGTTGGGTATATATGCGCGTCTGGCCTTCGGAATCAGCCAGCGGCTTTGAGATAAGGGTGGAAGAACCCGACGCATCTAGGCATGTGAACTCGAAAATACTTGGCAGAAAACTTTCATGCGAGGAAGCGCGTCAAAGCCCTTTATTGAATGATTTTTTCGCAGTCGCCGACTATGCGATCGACAATGACCCTGCCGTGCTTTCGTACCTATCTGGAAACGAAATCAACATAGCTGGCCGCATCTGCAAGCACTGAAACATTTCGGTGTACACTCTCGAAAGTTTCAAGCCATCTGGTTAGTCGTCTTACCGGTAAAGTGGTTTGGGCCCATTTTGACTTGTACGGTTTCAGCGTTCCACCAGGACGTACCACGGTAAGATAGCCTCGATAGGAGGTGAGGTCTGGATGTCTTTACCCGCGAAGCGATTGGACCGTGACAGGGTGGACTTTTCAAACCACATCACCGAGAAAGAGGTCGAGCAGCTAGTTTCTGACCCGGACATCCGTACACTTCAGTGCTCCTCACCCGTCGAACTGGATACTTGGGATCTCCTCAACCGAAAACTGTTCTCACAAAGGCCGGAGATTGAACTTAGAGTTTATGGCTTCTATTCGAGGGTTTGTGATTTGTCATTCGTGAGTCGAGTAGGAAGCGTTCGGCGTTTCGCCGCTGATTGTCTGAGGCAAGCCACTGGCGTGGAGCATATATCTCAACTAGAGCGCCTCGAAGAACTCTCGATTGGAATCTACAGCCTCGACAGTTTTGATTTCCTCATGCAATCCGCGTTGGTGACGTCGAATGTGCGCAGCGTCTTCTGCGGTTTAAGCCCTTTTCCCTTGCGTAATCCCTTGCCCCTCTTTGCTTTTTTTGCTTTCATTTCTTTCCTTCCAACGATGAGCAGAGAAGCGTCCCGCTTTATGCCTTTTTCTTCCTTCCAGGCTTGACACCTGCTAAGACTTTCCGGGCCTTCTCAATATCGCGGGTCGTCCAGAGTCGGACGCTTACGCCCCCGACTTTCTGCAACGGGGGTGCATTGACTGTCTTGGCCGACACATGCCGTTGCAGAGTGAGCAGGGTAACGCCTAGTTTCTTGGCAGCATCGCGAGTTGAGAGCTTCTCTTTCACACATATACCTATATCACGTTTTCGTTGCACTTTGCGTTGCACAATAGGCTGGCGAAAGGGGGCGAAAGGGGGAGAATAGCGTCGAACGCTGGAGACTGAAAACAAAAGGGATGAAGGAAAACCGTTCATTTCGTAATCGGCAGGTCGCGAGTTCTGCTGCACAAGCAATTCTTTGCTCCAGCCGCCTCATCGCCTCGGTCACGACGCTCGGCACCGCCTTGATGTAGCTCCTCTGCGTCGTTTTAACATCTTCGTGGCGCAGGATTGCTTGAATCACCTTGTCCGGGATTCCGAGTTCGTGCAGGTTCATGGCTAAACCCTGTGGCTGAACTACTACGAAGCGGGTTGCTTGGCCTCTGCTGACCAGCAGAAGGATCGATTGATCGTGCACTCCTTCGAAGAACTCGATTGTATTCGACGATGTTCCGGATTGATTTGCGATTCACTTCCCGAATGACATCGCCGTGTTCCATGAGCCGCAATTGATGGGTCAATGGAGGGTGATAACCACCCCAGGGGTATTTGTAGAGATCAGAGGTCGGGTGCAATTGCAGGGCGGGCCGCTCCTGACCGGTCAGAGCAACTTGACTGAGGTAACCTTCAGCATGTCCCCTTCAACGTCGCCCGCAACGTCCACACGGAGGTGATCCTTCCTGTCCGAAGCCTTGAGCTGCGAAAGAATATCCTCATTCCCCTTCTTGTCGAATTTCAGGTACTTGCCGTCCTGCGTGAAGATGCCATACCCACTGGCGCTGCACTTGAGGGCGCACGTCCGCGGGTGGGCATCGAGGTCCATAGCGAATTTAGTGTGACAATTGACGTCGATCACCGAAACGTTTGTGAAAGTTTCGGTTGCGGCTAGCGTGGGCAGGGTAAAGAAAGAACACAGCAGAATCAGCGGCAATATACGCATACTTTCCTCCGATTTGGTCCTTGGATTTCATCCGCCAACTGCCGGATGAGAACTTTCATTTTGCGAGCTCGTCGTCAAACTCTTTTCGCGCACAACCGTAAGCTGGAACAGCGCGAACGCACCAATGGCGAGTTCTGTGTCGCGCATCGCGAGATCATAGAACATCCCGGTGATCGTCAAATTCGCCACGATCGCCGCCATCCAGAAGATCACCGCCATGCTGGCGATTCGTGTCCAGCGCGTAAGCAGCAGAGCACCAAGAAGAATCTCGATGATGCCCACGGCATGCATGAACGTGGCTCCCTTCACAGGGACGCTTTTCGTGGCAAGTGCGCTCAGGTACATGCTCCAATCCGTAAGCAGATTGAAGAATTTGTCCGTACCAGCAACGATCTGTCCCTCCGCCGAGCCCAGCGCGAAGTGCCCACCACGCTTCATTCAATTGGACATCGAATTTCGGCATCTTGGCTCCCTTCTGTAAAAGCAAGACAAAGTCTGTGCGGTTGCAATAGCCGCAATCGAGAATCCAGGTTTGCCCTCTCGGCGTGGCTATCACCTGCTACGCCAAATCATCTAAAGGACCTCAGCCCTCCGAGAAAATGCTAGTCTTGAAACCCTCGCGAGACCCTAGTGCAGAAGGGCTGGCAATCTTCGAGCTTCATTTCGGCTGAACTACCACGAAGCGGGTTGCTTGGCCTCTGCTGACCAGCAGCAGGATCGATTGATCGTGCACTCCTTCGAGAGCCCGATTGTATTCGCCCATGTTCCGGACTGATTTGCGATTCACTTCCTGAATGACGTCTCCGCGCTGCAAGCCGGCCGCGGCTGCCGCGCTAGCGGGATCCACGGAGGTGATAACCACCCCAGGCGTGTCTGTGGAGATGCCAAGGTCGCGCGCGATGGCGGGAGTGAGATTTTGTACCTGGACGCCCTGTAGCGAGGCGGCGCCGTTTTCTCCGCTTGCGGCGGCCACAGTGGTTTCTGAAAGTTCATCGAGCGTAACGCTGATATCCCGCGCCTGGCCGTTGCGTGAAATCTTCAGATGAACAGTCGAGCTCGGTGCCGTCTGAGCAATGTGCAAGCTTAGGTCGTCAGGTTCATTTACTGTCTTGCCGTTCAATTCGAGTATGACGTCGCCTCGTTCAATCCCAGCCTTCGCGGCTGGGCTTCCCGGACTTACGTCCGCAACCAACGCGCCACCGCCTTGACTGAGACCGAAGGCCTTTGCCATGTCGGCGTCTACGCTCTGGATCGCCACACCCAAATGACCGCGGACGACTTTTCCGTGATCCACAATTTGTTCCATTACGTTGCGGGCCAAATCAATTGGAATCGCAAAGCCAACTCCCTGATTGCCGCCGCTCCCTCCAGTGACGATAGCCGTGTTGATACCGACCAAGTCGCCGTGTAGGTCGAGGAGAGCGCCGCCGGAATTGCCCGGATTGATTGCGGCATCCGTCTGAATGAAGTCTTCATAGTGTTCGATGGCGCCGCCAAGACCGCGCCCAGTTGCGCTGACGATTCCCATCGTGGCTGTTTCTCCGACGCCAAACGGATCGCCGATGGCAAACACTACGTCACCTACTTTTAAGTTTGCGGAATCTGCCAGGGTTAGTGATGGGAGACGTGTGGCATCGATCTTGACCACAGCTACATCGGTTCGAGGGTCCGTACCGATGAGTTTTGCCCGGAATTTTTTCTTATCTTGTGTGAAGACTTCTATATCAGATGCACCCGACACGACATGATTGTTCGTGAGGATGTAGCCATCGGGATTCACAATCACGCCGGAGCCCAGGCTGTACTCTCGCTCCGTCTGCGGCCTGGCAGCCTGCTGGTTGAACTGGTCTCCAAAGAACCGGCGGAAAAACGGATCATCGAAGAGCAGGCCGGGAAAGCTGTTTTGCTGCTTGACCATCTTGGTCGATGAAATATTGACCACTGCCGGCAAAGCGAGATCAATCACGGGAGCGTATCCGTCTTTGAACTCCGCAAGATTCACAGCGGAAGGATTCTTGTCAATCTTAAGGGGAACCTTACTGGCAGCTGTGGCGCTGTTTCCGTCTTGTGGGACAAACGCGACAACGAAGAGTCCCAATACAAGCATCGCCAAGATTGTGATCACGATCATTCCCGAGCGGCCAAGACCTGGTTTGGTGCCCGGTTTGACTGCTATGAGGTTATACGGCTGGGGGTCCGAGTTACTGCTTTTCATGTTCCTTCTCCTTTTCTGATTTCTGGAATCTCAAATTCGTCGCAACAGCACTCCCAGCGGAGAGGTTTAGCTGGGTCATCTCGTCTTTTCCTTGGGCCTGATTGCGTTTCTGCGTGATCCCTGGTCCGTGGAGCCCGTCCGCTATTGCGCTATGGCTCCAGAGGGGACGTCCATGTAGATCGCGGAGGGTCAACGCGCGTTTCGATTTGATGATCTCTTCCGATACGACGGTCGCGCCGCCTTGATTCGCAACCTGGAATCCGATAACGTGAAGCCGGTCGCCGTCGACGAAGAAGAAATGGTTGTCACGAATGAATTTCGTCGGTCCGAGGCGAACGTTGACAAGCCCGTTTCCGGTCGCGAGAACGACTTCGGTAGTCGTGCAGCGGGTGGGCAAGAGCCTTTCTCTTCGTGAGGCGAGGGGGCCAGAAGTGCAAGCGTGCCGCAAGACGTGCCGGACGGTGCCCTCGATGGCAACTCGTCTCATTCCCCCGTGGTCGGGCTGATCGTCTCTGGCGCGAGCCTGAGCATGAGCCAGCACTCCAAATAGAAAGATGCCCACGGCCGCAAGCCAAAGCAAAACGATCCACAGGATTCCCTTTCGGTTAGGATTCCGCATGGTTTGCAACTCCGCGGGTAGGTTTGCTCGGCGGCTGATTCGTATTTCTGGAAAGCTTGTCAAAGAGGATTTGGTCAAGACGGCGTGTGAATTGGGCGGGACGCATTCCCGGGTCAGCCGATAGATCCCGTCCGTCGAAAACGGCAGTCATCCACCAGCAGCCATCTTCAACCGCATTGGAGAAAAACATCGTCGTGTTGGTGCCAAGAAGCGGAGGAATGAGTTGGTAAGCAGTCCCGTCGGAAAGCATGAACTCACTGAGGACCACGTCAAATCGACGCAGATGAAAGAGTTCGATGGCCTCTTTTTGCGAGGTTGCGAAACAGACGTTGCATCCGCGCTTTTCAAGGTGGTTCTGCAGGACCGGAGAATTTCGTGCACCCTTCCCAACTAAAAGAACCGTCAATCCACTGCTATCCATACGCCCCCTTAAACGCTCTCGGTGAAAACAGGGGCACAACCGCCGTGTGCTCAGGCGTGATCAGGGTGGACGCTATCGATTTGTGTGAAGATCATTGCCATGCACTCCGGCGGAAACTCGCCGTTTCAAGCGTCTAATCAATACGATGTATCGCATTACGATATGGTTGTCTTCGCACTACGATATACGAAGGAGCCCGCTGTTTGGCAGCCCGCAGCAAGGTTCTCTAAAAGAAGATCAGCCATACGCTTAGTTCTGCAACTTCCTGTCCCCGTTGAGAGCGGCCATCTCTCGCTGCCCCACGTCCGTTAAACGACCGTGATCGCACTGGTCCGACCCATCGAGACATTCGCGAAGGTTGCGGTCCTGGGCTGCTCGCGCAACGTCTTGTTCTTCCTGGCTGCTCAATTGTGTATGGTCGCACTCACCCAGCCCTTCCAGGCAACTCTGCAGATTGTGGTCATGGTTGGCGGTCATTACTTGATGTTTTTGATTGGCGGTGAGTTGCGTAGGGTCGCAGTCTCCGGTTCCATCCAGGCAAGCCTGAATGTTTCGGACCCGCGCTGACTGTGCGACCTGCTGACGTTCCTGGTCGTTGAGGCCGGCCAAACTGCACTCACCGATGCCGTCCATGCAATTTTGAATGTTTTGATCGCGAATTTGTCGAGCAACCTCGAGTTGTTGTTCGGCATTCAATTGCTTTTTGTCGCAGTCGTAGAATCCATTGAAACAATCCATAAAATTGCGGTCCTGCGTGACACGTCGCAGCTCTTGCAGTTCCTGCACATTCAGAGCTGAGCAGTCACAAACCGAGAATTCGTCCAGACAGTTCGCAAACTGTTTCGATTGCGAGTCCTGTCGGTTCTGTGTTGTAGCCTGCCAGGGCATGGCGCAAGACATTTAGCACTGCGATGGAGAACAAAAGTCTGAATCTCATAAGAGTCCCTCCAAGGGTGCCGCGAAATCGCGCGGCTTTCGGTAGACGCGAATCGCCCGGACAAAGACCTTTTCGCATGCCATTTGGATTTCTAGGCAGCAACTGCGCCTCTAGAGACAAATAGACGCAGGCTGGATGGCAACGGTTGGTTCCTGCGGTAGCTATATATCGCAATACGATACAAACACAAGGCAACGCTTGACAGATATATCGCATCACGATATGTTGAGGCTGCAAACGCGCCTCCCGGCTGGGATGGCCGACCACGGCCAAGGGAGGTTAGCCGAGGCGGGGTCAGGGAACACTTGCTCTTCCTGGCCCCGCCGTTGAAGCCAAACACAAATGATTCCACGCCCCAGCGGGAATCAATCCCAGGAAGGAGATTCTCTAAATGCGAACGAAAACTTTCGTTATCGCGACTTTGTTCTCGGCCATTGGTTATCTATGTGCGGTCCCCGCCTTCGCGCAGTCTTCCCAGGAGACGGGCAAATTGAAAATTCACGTTGACCCAAAACAAGCCTACGTTTTCGTAGATGGCAAAGGCATCCGCGATGGAAGCCAGACGATTGACTTAGCGGCCGGCGACCACAAGGTGGGTGTCTACAACTACGGGTACTTGTCTAAGACGCAGGATGTCCACGTGGGCGCGGGTGAAACCACCGATTTGCGCGTCAACCTGCAATCCTCGGGTGATGTTGTTTCGGGACCATTCGCCGACATCGAATTCAAGGGCGATCCGCGAGCCGCAGTTCTGCTGAATGGCCAGACGCCTGCTTATTTCGTCGGCCATGTCGACGAATTCGATTGGAACTGGATTTGGCACCAGCGGCTGCTAGTCAAGCCGGGAACCTACCAAGTCACAGTGACCCACGAAGGAAATACCATTTGGTCCGGACCGGTGACCGCCAAGGCGGGACAACAGGTGACGGTCTATCTTGATCGCAATGGGGTGATGAAAACAAAGGAGTGGAAGGAAGGGTTGACCATGCCGCCGCAGCCTCGTTTTCACGCCGGAATCGCTAGCGCGACGGCACCGGTTGCTCCTGTTTTCGCGCAGTTGAACGCGCAGGCTACCAATTTGAGTTGCGGGCAAGCAACGGGCATCGCTTGGAAATCCACCGATGCCGCGGACGCTTCTATCGCCGGGATCGGGCAAGTCCCCAATCACGGGGATCGCAGTGTGACACCCACGCATGACACGACGTATGTGTTGACTGCAAAAGGCCCGGGGGGCGAAGCGACGCAGAGTGTGACGGTGCACGTTGACGCGGTGCCGACAGCGACGGTTGCCCTCAGCCAGCCAGAAATCCGCTATCACAAGATTGGCGACAAAGTAGTAGAGCAGGACACCGCCACGGTGAACTGGTCGGCTTCCAACGCGAACTCGGGCAGGATGGAACCGTTCGACAGTAATTCGACGAGCGGGAGCCGCACCGTGATCGCCGATCCCAAGCAGACGAGCATGGGGCCGATCAACGAAAACCGGACGTTTACCTTCACGGCCACAAATGCCTGCGGCGGGCAGACCACCAAAACGGCCACGCTGCATGTCGTCGGGTCCATCGATCCACCGCCTTCGGCAACCTTGCTCAGCGTCTTCTACCCTACGGCTTACCCCACGAAGCACCATCCGAAGGTTGGTCTTCTAACCGAAGAGAAAATGACTCTCAACAATATCGCGACGCAATTCAAGAATTTTGGATTGTATGAACACAACGCGAGTCTGGTGGTCATTGGATATGCCGACGTGCGTGGCTCGCGTAAGTACAACGATGCGCTCAGCGAGCGCCGCGCTGCCCTCATTCGGGACTACCTGGTCTCCAAGGGAATTCCAGCCGATGAGATCAAGATCCGCGCCGAAGGAAAAGATAAGCAACTGGACCAAAAGATGGCGGAATCGCTCCTCACCAAAAGTAATCCGAAGCTGGCCAAGTGGATGATTAAAGAAAAGAAAATAACTTGGCTTGCCTTCAACCGCCGCGCGGACCTTGTCCTGGAACCCACGGGTCAGCGATCGGCAAAGATCTACCCGGCTGACGCTTCTGATGCGCGGATCGTCTGGCAGCGGCGTGAACCGCCGCTGAAGAAAGTTGAGATGTTGTCAAAGGCGCCCACAGCCAGCATCCAGCAGGCGAGCGCCGCGAATTCGGGGAACTAAGAGGTCTTTCGATCTCTCCCACTCGGGTAGCCTGGCGTTCACCGGGACCGGCGCCCTGGCTGTCAAAAAGCTGGAGCGCCGAAGGAAGGCCGGCTGAAAGAGACGGAGGAGGAAACTTCCATTTGCTGGTTCATCCCGGAGACTAAGGAGAATTAAAAGATGCGACTCTTCTTAAAGCTATGGCAATTGCGGCTGGCTCCTGTGGGGCAGCGCCATACTGTGCGTCGGTTTGCTAAATTTAGTAGACGCCAACTACGGCACCAACTTCATTCAGCTGACCAGCTCCGTCTATCCCTGGTTTCATGCATCCCGAACCATCGGAAATGTCGCTGTCGGGACCATTGACGGACTAATTGATGGCGCGATCGCTGGGATGATTTTTGCCTGATTGTATAACGCTGTTATGAGCCTTCCAACCCACACTGAACACGCAAGTGCAACGCCGTCCCACAACTGATGGACGCGGCACTACTTGCGCCCAAGGACGCGCGGTGAGTATTGTCGGGCGTAACCTTCCAATAACTAGCGGGTCCTTTCGGCACTCAACCGTCACCCAGCCAGCTTCGAGCATGAAGCGGTGAGAAGAACTTTGCGAGCGGGCTAGTAAGTTAATTCCAAGGTGCCCCGCCGGTTCAGGGGAAAAGGAGACAAGTATGCACGATCAAAATGTTGTTAGACACCAAACGACGGAGCCACCGATTGTGATCAAGACTACAGGTCTGGGCGTCGAGGCGAAGGAGATGCTCGACGCGATTGCCAGACGGGCCTACAACATATTTGAAGCGAGAGGCAGAATCAAGGGGCGCGACCTGGATAACTGGTTGCAGGCAGAGGCGGAGCTGTTCGATCGGACACCCCTCAAAATTGGAGAATCTCAAGACAGCGTGACGCTGCTGGCTGAAGTTCACGACTTCACTCCTAAAGAGTTGGAGATCGATCTGGAGCCGAAACGAGTGACCATCATTGGCAGGGGCCGCACCAAGGTGGAACAAAAAGCAGGAACGAGCACTGACTCGCAAAATCGCACGGTTCGATTGCTCCGGAGCGTGCAACTGCCGGTAGAGATCGATGTGGCTCACGCAACAGCCCGATTCAAAGGTGGAGTGATTGAACTCAAACTCAAAAAAGCAATGCCAGGGAAGTCAGGTACGGCGAAGGCAGTTTCGAACAGCAACGTCGCCTGATAGAAGGCAGGGAAGGAAGGCCAGTTTACGCCGCCCGCCGATCAGGTACGACTCCGAACGGTGGGCTGACCTTCAAATGCCAGTGCATTCGGATGTTTGGCCAGCGGCTTTGTTTCTTGAGATGTGGTTTCTCTCGAAGGTGCCTTCGGTTCTGCGTACTGAGGTTCCGGACCTTGGGCCGAGATTGGGAAGACTTATTCTCTTTCAAAGTAACAGAAATGGCTGGTACAAGTCCGTGGCCACTCCCTCGCAGTTCGTGGAGCCGCCAGCGCACGATATGTTCCAGCGCACGCTAGCCACTGGGCAACAAAATTACGGAAACTTGGCGCTGGTCACCCCGGCTGCGATCGTGGCGGACATAGCCGTGCGCCTCAAGCCGATCGATCAAGCCCACGGCACTGTGGTGCCGAATAAGCAGGCGCTTTGCGAGCTGTCCTATGGTCGCTTTGTTCTCTCCCGGAAGTGCGCGGATCGCAAGAAGCATCTGATATTGTTGCGGTTCAAGGCCGGCCCCTTCGGCAGCAGCGTCGCTACCTCGAAGAAACTGACGGATGCGATGCCGCAGTTCAGCTAGTGCGGCGTATTCGGAATCGCTGATTCTTCTCACGTTTCCATTATATCGCAATACGATACAAATGCAGGCCCATGGGCATCCTCGTCCGCTCCTTTCACATCTAACTGAGTGAAAGGATTTAAGATGTACGAAAGGAATGCAGCTTTAGTTCTCAAAGCAATCAGACGAGCAAGACGGCCGCGCCCGACAACAGGGGATGCGGCTGAGTCCGAGTATAATTGGAAAAACCCGCAAATTGCGGCGAATCTTTCGGCCGGGATGTTGGAAAACAATCGGTTGAATCGTCCTAAACAAGCAATCGACCTCCTCGTTTCCGTAGCCGGACACGGCTTGCTGTTAGCCCTCGCAATCCTGCTTCCGTTGTATTTCAGCGACGCGCTTGATTTGCATCAGATGGAAACGACTTATTTGGTGGCGCCACCCTTGCCGCCGCCACCCCCTGCGCCAGCAGCGGCGCTTCACTCGATCCCACGCCCGAAGAGCTTCTTCTCCAACAACAAGCTCTATGCACCAACCGCAATTCCCAAGCACATCATGCAGGTGAAGGATCTTCCGAGCGTCCCCCCAACAATTGCCGGCGTGCCGGGAGGTGTTATCGGAGGGGTTCCCGGTGGTCAGCTAGGTGGGGTGATCGGAGGAGTTTTGGGAAACATGGGGAGCACATTTCCTTCCCCGCCACCTCCGAGACCTGTTGCCCATCGCGGGCCTTACCGCGTGGGAGGGAAGGTCCAGGCCCCACGGATCATTCAGGAAGTTCAGCCGATGTACCCAATTCTGGCAAAAGCGGTACATGTCCACGGGGATGTGGTGATTGATAGCGTGATCGACGCACACGGAAATGTCACGGAAATGAAACTCGTGTCCGGAAACCCGTTGCTGGTGACCGCGGCATTTGACGCCGTCCGGCAGTGGAAGTACCAGCCAACCCTGCTCAATGGGGAACCGGTGCCCGTCGAAATGCAAGTCACGGTTCATTTCAATCTTGCAAGTTGATTTCTAAGCGAGCCGCCAGCCTGAAGAAGTGCTGCTCCTCCTAGACGCCTGCAATCAAGAAAGCCCCGCTAAAAACGAGAGTCAAGTACGCTGCGAACACGGCGATTCCCGTAGTTTTGTTTGTTATATCGTTATACGATATAAGCAGGATGGAAAGCCCAAGATAAGAGTGCGCAGCTGGGAAAGTCTTGGACCGCTTAACGGCTACCTTGTATTCGGGCTATGTAAGAGGTGAGGACGTGACAGAAGTAGGGACCACCGTCAAACAGCAATGGTGGGAAAGGCCTTTGGTACATTGGCTCCCGCGTATTCGTGAGCGTGAGGAGCAAGTGTTTCTGCTGTTGACTCTGGTAATTGGAGCGGGAGCGACGAGACTCGAACCTGCGACCTCCTGTCTGGCAGGAGCTCTTTTTCAAAGTGATTGAAGTGCGCTCAGGGGAGCTGATTTTGCGGCTCGGCCGTGACAGTGTGGGATTCTAACCAACTGCGCCGGTTTCCTTGCTTGCCTGAGATAGACAGTCTTCCTTACAAAATCGACTGCAACACGCCTGCAAAAGTCACCGCGCTCATGCGAGATTCGTACTACCAGAGATAGCTGCAGAGGTAAAGCACCATGCGACGCGCCGACCGACCGAAGTCTTCCGCCGATACTCGTCCCGGACCGACGGAACAGGGTGCCACTAGAACGAAGACACTCCAACCAATGGTCCGCCCCACCTGGCTGGTCCGAAAACAGGCCAACTTGCCGCGTTTACGCACCTAATGGATGACGCCAACGTAGTCCCTGGAACCGAGAGAAGTCGCTATCCGTGGTGATC
>WNGC01003488.1_pt1 | contig 12479 bp, 8 predicted proteins | sample 5400051 | NCBI WGS metagenome assembly WNGC01 (sample SAMN13153368, study PRJNA577476) | soil metagenome | isolation source: 20 cm soil or saprolite under grassland replicate 2 | place: USA:California | collected 2016-06-15 | reverse complement strand
AGAGCGTGCGCGATTACGAGACGATCGTGGTCGACCACGGCTCGACCGACGGGACGGTCGAGCTCGTTCGGCGGCGGTTTCCTGAGGCACACGTGATCGAGGAGGAGAACCTCGGCATGGGCGGCGGCAACAACGCGGGCATGCGCCTGGCCTCCGGCCGCTACTTCCTGCTGCTGAACTCGGATGCCTGGTTGGTCGGCGACGGCGCCGAGCAGCTCGCCGGGTTTGCGGATCAGCATCCGGACGCGGCGGTCGTCGGACCGCGTCTGCTCAATCCCGACGGGTCGCTGCAGCGCTCGGCGCGCTCGTTTCCAACCCTCTGGCGGCTCGCGACCGAGTACCTGTTCCTGCGCAAGCTGGCGCCGCGGTCGCAGGCCCTGAACTCCTTCTACGAGGGCGGCTTCGACCACGACGAGGTGCGCGAGGTCGACTGGCTCTTCGGCGCCTGCCTGCTCGTCCGCCGCGACGCCGCGGACGAGGTCGGGTTGTTCGACGAGGACTTCTTCATGTTCAGCGAGGAGACCGACTGGTGCTACCGGTTCCGCCAGGCGGGTTGGCGCGTTTTCTTCTTCCCCGGCGCCGAGGCCATGCACGTCGGCGGTGCCTCGCACGGCGGCAGCCTGTTCGCGGAGAACGTGCGCGGGCATCTTCGCTTCCTCGCCAAGCACCGCGGCACACGCGAGGCGGAACGGGCCCGTCGGCTCCTGCTCGCCGGGGTGAGGCTACGGCTGCTGCTCTTCCGCGGCGAGCGCCGCCGGAGCTATCGCGAGGCTGCGCGCTGGCTCTCGTCGGGCAACGCCGGCTCACTGCTTCGTTCGCGTCTGCATCGCTTGCGATGCAGACCTTGAGGCGTGGCGGCTTTGCCGCCGCGCCGTCTCGAACCCGTCGTTGGAGATGTCTTCTCCTCGAATCGAATCTGCGTCGGCGGTGAGGCGCCTGCCGCTCGTCCTGCTGGCCGTGCCGGCGCTTGCTCTCGCGCGCCTGCTTCCCGCGGACGGAGTCGGCCTCGGCCTGCGGCTGGGGGCGGCGACCGCCTGCCTGCTGATTCCCGGTGCCCTGATCTCCCGTGCGCTTCGCGTGCGCGGCCTCGCGCCGGTGGTTGCGTGGTCGCTCGCCGCGCTGCTCTTCGCGCTCGCGATCACCTTCGCCGTCCACAGCTCGCTCTGGCTGACGCTGGCGCTACTGGGAGCCGTCGCGCTGGTGGCGCTGCCGTTGGCCCTGCGAGCAAATGATCTAGATCACAAGCTGGACCGGCCCGAGCTGGCGGTGATCGCCGCGGGGATCGCGTTCGGGATCGCGCTCTGGTCCGTGGCCGTGCTCGACGGCGACGCCTTCTTCCACCTCGCCCGCGTCCGCAAGCTCGAGGTCTTCGGCTCGCTCTCGCTCCAGAACGTCGGCGAGTTCAAGGACGGGAGCCTGCATCCCGGCTACGCGTTTCCGCTCTGGCACGGGTTCCTGGCCCTGATGGCTCGGCTCGCGGACGTCGATCCGATCGCGGTCGGGCGTAATGGGCCGACCGTGCTGGCGCCGCTCTCGTTCGCGCTCTTCTACGAGGCGGGGAAGGCGCTTTTCCGCTCCGCCTGGGCCGGAGTTGCGGTCGTGGTTGCGCAGATCTCGCTGACCGGGATCGCGGCCGGACACGGCGGCGGGTTCACCTCGCTGGCGCTGCCGGCGACCGTCTCTCGGCAGCTGCTCGTGCCGGGGCTGCTCGCGCTCTTCTTCGCCCACGTCCGGCGGCCGTCGGGGGCGCTGCTCCTGTCGACGGCGGCCGCTGCGGGCACTCTCGCGCTGGTCCATCCGACGTACGCGCTCTTCGTCGGCGTGCCGCTGGTCGGCTTCGCGATCGCTCGGGCGCTGCTCGTCCGGGGCGAGTTGGCGCCGGCTCTGACCGGGATCGCTGCGCTGGCGATCCCGACCGGGATCGCGCTCGCCTGGCTCCGGCCGGTCGTGGAGGCGACAACCGTCCACAATCCCTCCGGGCAGGAGGTCCGGCGCGCGTTCGCCCAGTACCCCGGCCAGCTGACGGGCAACTTCGACCACTATCACGTCGCCGAGCGGCTGTTCACCCGCAGCGGGGCTGTTGCCGTCGCCGCCCTGCTCTGTGTGCCGCTTGCCTACTTTGCGCGTACGCGGCGGTGGGCCGCCTGGGTGCTCGGCGGCTCCCTCGCGATCTTCGCGCTCACGCTCGTGCCGTTCGTCTTCCCGCACTTCGCGGACGCCGTCTCGATCTCACAGGCTCGCCGCCTGGTCGGCTTCATCCCGTATCCGTACGCCGTCGCAGGGGGCGCATCGGTCCTCGCCGGGTTGCTCGGCGTGTTCACGATCCCGCTTGCGCTCGCCGCCGGGATCGTCCTCGAGCATGCGTATCCCGGCGACTTCGGCTACCACTTTCACGGGACGACGCCCGCCTGGCCGACTTGGTTCGCGCTCATCGGTGGGCTGGTTGCGCTGCTGATCGGTGCGGTTCGACGCTTCAGAAAAGGAAGTGATGTAGGTGTACACCTCCATCGCCACGGCCTCGCTGCGGTCGCAGTCGCGGTGTTCGCGATCCCGGTCGCCGTCCACGGCTTCTCGCACTGGAACCGCGTCGGCAGCGGCTCCGGCGCCCTCACCCGGGGCCTGATCAAGGCCTTCCGCGCGGACGCGAAGCCGAAGGACGTCCTCTTCGCGGATCCCGAGACCGGCTACCTGCTCGCCGCCTACGCGCCCGTCTATCTCGCCGACGCCCCGTACGGCCATGTCGCGGTGACGAAGAAGAACCGGCCCAAGCAGCGCCTGCGCGACGCCTACCGCTTCTACGCCCGCGGCGGCGACCTCGCGATCCCACGCTTCTACGGCGCGCAGTGGATCATCGTCGACCTGCTCGTGACGATGTACTTTCCGCCCGCCGGCGGAGGCGGTGTGCAGCGCCCGTTGAAGTTCGCGACGCACCTGCCGAGCTTCGGCATCGAGACGCACGTGCTCACACCCGACGACCCGAAGTGGGTGCACCGCGACGACGAGGCGACGCCGCCGACCCAGGCCTGGGTGCATCGCGTCCGCTACCACGGCCCCCGCGGCCGGATCCCTTCGGAAGAGCTCTACGCGCTCGAGGGAGCCGACCGGCTTCGTTACCAGGCCGGCGCCCTCTTCCGCCGCGCGCTCGTTCCCGATATCTCCGTGACCTGGGCGCCGAACGCGATCACGGCCGCGATCCGGATCGTCCGGGCGGAGAACATCGACGTCGTCCTGACCACGTCGCCGCCGAACTCGATCAATCTGATCGGCGCGGCGGTGAAGAAGGCCACCGGGGTCAAGTGGGTCGCCGACCTGCGCGACCCGCTGATCGCCGACGCTGACCATCCGGTCGAGCGGCTGCCGGCGCGTATGAAGGAGAACGTCCAGCGCGTGATCGCGAGGCTCGTCGCCTCGCAGGCGGACGCAATCGTGACCGCCTGGGAAGGGATCGCCGAGGAGATTCGCGCCTACGAGCCGAAGGCCGGCATCACCGTGATCCCGAACGGGGCCGACTACGACGATTTCGAGGGCCTGGACTACCACCCCGGCGACCGCTTCCGGATCACGCACACGGGGAGCTTCTTCGGCAAGCGAAACCCGCGGCCGTTCCTGACCGCCATGAAGGAGTCGGGGCTCGAGAGCGTGGTCGCCCGCTTCGTCGGCGACCTGACGACACGCGACCGCGAGTGGGCCGAGACGCTCGAGCTCGGCGACCGGCTCGAACTGTTGCCATTCGGCTCCCGCCGCCGCTCGCTCGCCTACCAGCGCGACTCCGAGGCGCTGCTCCTGCTGCTGCCGCAGGCGGGGGAGCGGGGGACGCCGGTGCTGCCGGGGAAGATCTTCGAGTACCTCGCCGCCGAGCGGCCGATCCTCGCCGCCGTGCCGACGGCCGGCGCCGCGGCGAACCTGATCCGGGAGGCGGATGCCGGCGTGGTCGTCCCGCCCGACGACAGTGCTGCGATCCGTGAGGCGCTGCTTGGGCTCGAGGCGCGCTGGCGAGCCGGGCAGCTGAACGGGACGCCGCTCAGGCCCGAACTTCGCGACCGCATCTCCCGACGCAGGCGCGTCGAGGAGCTTTCCGAGCTGATCCTCCAGACAGCCTGATGCCTTCCCGCCGCGTCACCGACTTTCTGCTCTTCGCGGCCGTCTTCACGATGAGCTTCGAGAAGATCTTCTGGAACGTCGCCGGGAAGATCGCCCTCACCGAGGTGCTCTCGATCCTCTTCGTCGGCGCTTACGCACTGCGCCGGCTCGGCCGCCGAGACGGCTCGCTGCCGCGGACATCCGGGATCGTGCTGGCCTTCTTCGCCGCCTTCCTGCTCGTCTACCTGGTCGGCTTCTACAACCTAGAGACGACCCAGGGCCTGACGCAGTTCGGCAAAGGGATGGGCAAGTTCGTGCTCCACTTCGCCTTCCTCGTCGCCGCGGTCGACTATCTCTTCCGCTCGAGCGAGCGCGTCTACTGGCGAATGCTCGCCTGGTTCTGCCTCGGGGTCGCCGCGAACGCCGCCTACGGCGTCATCCAGCTCGCGGCGGCGCAGGCCGGTCGCAACCTCGATGCGACGTTGATCCAGCCGATCACCGGCCATTCGACCCAGATCAACATCTACGGAGCGGTCGGAGGCTCGAATGTCTACCGCATCGACGGACTGACCCCAGATCCGAATCACCTCGGCATCCAGCTGATCGTGCCGCTGCTCGTGCTCGGACCGCTCTACCTCCGGCTCGAGCCCAAGCACCGGCTGCGCGTCCCGCTTGCCCTGCTGATCGCGGGACTGCTCGCGGTCGAGCTGGCGACGCTTTCCCGCAGCGGCCTGCTCGGGCTTGGTGTCGGCTTTCTGGTGCTGCTGATCCCGTATCGGCGGCTGCTGATCTCACGGGCGATGCTCGTACCGCTGGCGCTCGTCGCCGCGCTGGTGGCCTACGAGATCCACCGACGGCCACACTTCTTCAACACCGTGATCGCCTCGCGGCTGCAGCGCGGCGGGCGTTCGACGACCGCGCACTTCCAGGTCTACGACTTCATCCCACAGGTGCTCCACATGCATCCGCTCTTCGGGCTCGGTTTCAACAACTTCTCGGTCTACTACCAGTTCGTCACCGGCAAGACGAACTGGGGGCCCCACTCGTTCTACGTCTCGCTGCTGGTTGAGACCGGGCTCGTCGGCACGGCCCTGTTCGCTGTCTTCCTCTGGTACGTGTTCCGCCGCCTGCGCGCCGCCCGCGCGATCGGGCGCGCGCTCGCCGTGGCCCACGATCCGACGGCCGCGCGCCTGCGGCCGGTCTCTTGGGGGCTGACGGCGGCGCTCGTGGGAACGATGGCGGCGAACGCCTTCTATCTGACGATGACGGCGTTCTTCTTCTACGGGTTCATTCTGCTGGTGATCGCCCTGCCCGTCGTCTTCGGGCGGCGGCTGCAGGCGCTCGTGTGAGGCGTCGCTTGCGATGCCGATCTGGAGGCCGTGGCGGCTTTGCCGCCGCGGCCGTTCAAACCCGATTGGACATGCTGCACGGTTTGAGCACGTGGGTAGCGTGAGCATGAAGGTCGCCGTCCTCACGAGCTCCTATCCGCGGGCGCCGGGCGACACGGCCGGCCGGTTCGTCGCCGACGCTGTCGAGCACGTTCGCGAGCGCGGAATCGAGGTCGAGGTCGTCTCGCCCGCCACGGTCCGCCACTACGGGATCGCCTACGGGTCCGGCGTTGTCGGCAACCTGCGCCGGAACCCGGCCCGGGCGCTCCTGTTGCCGCTGATGCTCGGAGGGTTCCGGCAAGCCGCGCGCCGTGCCGCGCGCGACGCTGACCTCGTCCACGCGCACTGGCTCCCGCTCGGCGGGATCGCGATGACGCTCGGCCGGCCGTTCGTCGTCCAGCTCTGGGGGACGGACGTCGAGCTCGCCCGGCGAGCGCCGAAGCTGGCGCGGCAGATCCTGCGCCGGGCGCGAATGACCGTCTGCGCCTCGAACTCGCTCGCCGACGCAGCGAAGGAGCTCGGCGCCGGCGAGGTGCGCGTGATCGGGAGCGGTGTCGATGTCCCCGCTGACGTCGGCCCGGAGGCGAGCCCACCCGAGGTGCTTTACGCCGGCCGGCTCTCGCGCGAGAAAGGGATCCTCGACCTGCTGGCCGCCGCGGACGGGATGAAGCTGACGATCGCCGGGGATGGGCCGCTACGCGCCGAGGTTCCGGGGGCGCTGGGGTTCATCGCGCACGACGAGCTCGGCGGTTTCTACGAGCGCGCCGCGGTGGTCGCCGTTCCCTCACATCGGGAGGGCTTCGGTGTCGTCTGCGCCGAGGCGATGGCGCACGGCCGGCCGGTCGTCGCCGCTGCGGTCGGAGGGCTCCTCGATCTCGTCGTCGACGACGAGACGGGACTCCTCGTCCCGCCGGGCGACGTCGGCGCGCTGCGCGCGGCGCTGCTGCGGCTGCTCGACGACGAAGAGCTCCGCCGCCGCCTGGGCGCGGCGGCGAGAGAGCGGGTGCGGGAGCACTTCTCCTGGCAGCGGACGACGGATCTGACGGTCGCCGTCTACGAGGACGTCAGGCGAGCTTCGAGCGCAGGTACCTGAGCGACGCGACCGCCGGCAGCGGATCGTCGACGGCGAGGGTCGAGGCGACCTTGCGGCGGCGCAGATATGGCGCAACGAAGGCCCGTGGCGACAGCTCACGCGCGCGCATCATCTGCACGCCGACCCAGGCGTCCTTGGCGAAGTAGACCCACGCGACCTCGTCGGTGAACGTCTGCGGCCCGCGCGACGGGCGACCCGAGAGGTCGTCGTAGGCGATCCGCGCGATGTCGAAGTAGCGGCTCATAGCGACGCCGGCCCACATCGGCGGCCGGGTGTTCACCTCGAGCAGCTTGAACTCGTCGTCGCGCTCGTCGTACGCGAACTCGACCTGCGCGAAGCCGCGGTAGCCCACGGACTCCAGCAGGCGCAGGCCGAGCTCGAGCACACGCGGCTCCGGCTGGACGAGGAAGATTGCGCTCGTCCCGAAGCGGAGCGGCCCCTGGCGCACCTTGCGTCCGACCACGTTCGCGAGCGGGCGCCCGTCGCGGCCGATGTAGCTGAACAGCGAGTAGATCCGCTCGTACGCATTCGGGATTAGCTCCTGCACGACCGTCTCGAACCCGCGCTCGCCGGCCTGACGCCAGAAGTTCGCCGCCGAGTCGGCGTCGTCCGCGACGAAGACCTTGTGGCCGAAGGCGTACGCGAACTCCTGGCCGGTGACCGCCTTGATCAGGTAGGGGGGCGGGAAGGCGAGGTTGCGGAGCTCGATCTCGTCCTTGGGTGAGGCCGTGGCCGGAATCGAGAGCCCGACCCGCTCGGCCTCGACCCGGAGGCGGTCCTTGCGCCGCAGGCTCAGAACGGTCTCGACGTCGTCCGGGAGGGGCATATCCGCCAGCTCCCGCACCTCGTCCCAGCGCCGCACGACGAAGTGGACGTTCTCGTCTCGCTCCGGAAACAGGATCGGGCGCCCGGCGCCAGCCGCGTCCTGCAGGAGCGAGAGCGTGCGCTCGTCGTCCTCTTCGGTGGTCAGGTGCCTCTCGGCGAGGTAGCGGGAGCGCAGGCCGAAGTCGTTCGGGTCGGAGGCGATGCCGGTCACGCGGACGCCGGCGCGGCCCAGCGCCCGCGCGAGCGAGAGGCCGGCCCAGAGCAGGCCGTAGACGACCGCCGGCCGCGATTCGCTCACGCTCTCGCCGGTGACGAGGTGCGGCTGGGGCCGGCGACGACGTCCTCGAGCACGTCGGCGAGCCGATCGGCGAGCAGGTCGCGGGCGAATTCCCGCTCCGCCAGCGCGCGGGCGTTTCGGCCCAGCTCGCGGACGAGCTCGGGCTGCCCGGCCAGGTCGCTGAGCGTTTCGGCGAGCGCTCTGCCGTCGCCGGGCGGGACGAAGACGCCGACGCGGTTCTCCTCGACGAGCCGGTGCAGCCAGCCGTCGAGGTTCACGATCGGCGGCTTCCCTGCCGCCAGCGAGTCGAAGAACTTGTTCGGCGAGTTCGTCTGGAGGATCGGATAAGGCGCGAAGGCCGTGAGCGTCACGTCGGCCGCGCCCACGAGCAGCGGGATCTCGTCTCGCGGGATGTCGGGGAGGACGATCATGTTCTCGAGCCCGAGCTCGGCGACGCGCCGCTCGATCCGGTCCTTCTCCGTCCCGTTTCCCGCCGCCACGATCGCGACGCCGCCCTCGCCGGCCTCGCGCAGCGCGACGGCCGCGTCGACGAGCTGGTCGATTCCGTTCGTGACGCCCATCGCGCCCGCGTAGACGGCCAGGAACTTGCCGTCGAGGCCGTGCCGCTCCCGGAAGGAGCGATCCGCGATCTCGGGGCTGAAATGCTCGACGTCGCTCACGTTCGGGATCAGGACGATCTTCTGGGCGGGAATCCCGCGTTCGACGAGCACGTCACGCACTTCTGCGCTGCAGACGACGATCCGCCGTGCCGCCCGGTAGAGGCTCCGCTCGAGCGCCTCGGCCGCCCTGATCTCCGTCCGCCCCGTCAAGAAGCCCATGCCGATCGGCACCGCCGGCCAGAGATCCTGGAGCTCGAACACGAACGGAGTCCGCCGCAGGCGCGAGGCGAGCACCCCGGAGATCCCGATCGTGAGCGGGCTCGAGGAGGCAAAGACGACGTCGGCCGGGCCGGCGGTCGCGGCGAGCAGTCCCGCGCCGAGCGTGAAGCCGCCGTAGGACACCATACGCATCCGCTTCGAAAACGACTGCGCGTAGGGAACCTTGAGCAGGACGACCTCGAGGCCGTCGAGCCGGCCGCGCGTGACCATGCCCCGGCGCCGCTGGCCTTCGAGCTCCATCCGCCCTGAGTCCCGCCCGATGATCGTCACCTCGTGCCCGCGCTCGAGCAGCCGCTGCGCGAAGTGGTAGACGCGGGCGTGTGAGGACGCTCTCGGGCTTCCGAACTTCGAATCGATGTAGAGGATCCGCATGGGGCGGGCGGCGATTCTAGCTTTCGCGGTAGGCGGGGAAGTAGCCGTCCAGCCGCACCTCGGGCAGTCCGGTCAGGGCGCGGTAGGCCTCGGCGTCGTGGACGAGCTTGCCCACGCTCGCCTCGCGCCGGCCGTCGGGGAAGAAGCGCTGCTTGAAGTGGAACAGCGTGTCCTCGCGCCCGCCCGCTCCGCCGCCGAGGTGGAACTGCTCGAGCCCCTGATTCTGTCCCCAGCACGCCGCCTCGAAGAGGACGAGGTTCGCCGCCGCCGCCTCGCGGCCTCGTTCGCTCGTGCCGGAGACGTGGTAGTGCAGCCAGGGCCGGGTCGCGAAGCAGAGCGCCGCCGCCGCGAGCTGGTCGCCGAAGCGAGCCTCGACGAGCACGATCCGCTCGCCCAGGCCGTCGGCGAGGGCCTGCCAGTAGTCCGAGGGGAAGAAGTAGAACTCGTCGGCGCCGAGCCGGCTCATCGTCGCGTCGTAGAGCGACGCGAACTCGGACAGGCTGGGCGGTGACTCGTGCACGGCGATTTCAAGGCCCGCCGCCCTCGCCTTGCGCACCTTGTTGCGGTGCTTCGGATGCAGGCCCGCGAACAGGTCGAGCTCGGGGTCGAGCGACCAGGCGATCGTGTCGGCCAGCCGCTCGACGTGGACGCCGGTGGGCGCCTGCCGCTGGTTCGCGAACAGCGGGTGAAAGCGGATGAAGGTGGAGACGACGCCCGCCGAGCGGCACCAGCTCTCGTAGAGCTCGTAGAAGCGCTCGACCGGGGGCTCGGGGCCCACCGCGACCGGCCCGCCGTAGCCGTAGGGCGTGATCGCGTCCAGCCGGCCCGGCCCGCCGTCGATCTCGCGCAGGATCAGCGCGAAAACGACGTCGCCGCCGTCCTCCGAGAGGTGGAGGAGCAGCGGCCTCCCGCGCTCGAGCAGGCGGGCGCTCTCGACGTAGCCGCGGAGCAGGTAGGCGTCGCTGCAGCCGATCCGCTCCAGCAGCGGATCCCATTGCTCCGCCGCCACCTCGACGAGGGCCGCCGTGCCCGTTGAGCTCGAGGTCACGGGCGCGGGGCTGACGAGGCGCGCCGGGCGCGCTCGATGTTCATCGTGTCCTCGACGGGAACCGGCTCCTCGCGGAAGGGCTGCGTCAGCGTCCGCAAGAGGATCTTGAGATCGAGCCTCAGTGACCAGTTCTCGACGTACCAGGCGTCCTGCTCGAAGCGCTCCGGCCAGGGGATCTCGTCCCGCCCCTGCACCTGCGACCAGCCGGTGATCCCGGGCCGTACCTCGAGCCGCCGGCGGTCCTGCTCGTCGTAGTTCGCCACCTGTTCGACGAGGTCGGGCCGCGGGCCGACCAGGCTCATCTGGCCCAGGAGGACGTGGACGAGCTGCGGCAGCTCGTCGAGGCTCGTGCGGCGGAGAAACCGCCCGCTGCTCGTGATTCGCGGGTCGTCCGGGACGATGCCGTACGGGTCCTCGCTCAGCCCCTCGGCCCGGCCGCGCTCGACCGCGTCGCGAACCATCGTCCGGAACTTGAGCATCCGGAACGGCCTCGCGTCCTTGCCGGCCCGTACCTGCGTGTAGAGCACTGGTCTGCCGGTGTCCAGGAGGATCCAGACCACGATCGCCAGCAGCACCGGCGAGAACAGAAGCAGCAGGAAGAAGGCCAGGATCGGGTCGGCGATCCGCTTGATTGCGCGGGCTACCATCGGCCGGTGCGCGTGGCACTCATCGATGCAGGAGCGTACACGCCGCCGTACGACCACCGGCTCGCCGCAGCGCTTGCCGCGCGCGGCCACGAAGTCACGCTCCTGACCGCGCCTTTCCGCTTCGGCGAGGCGCCGGAACCGGCTGGTTACCGGCGCGAAGAGCTGTTCTTTCCGCTCGGCTCGGCGCTCTTCCGACGGGCCCCTCGCTCGCGGGCGCGGCTGCCGCTGAAAGCCGTCGAATACGGCCCGACCATGTGGCGCGCCCGCCGGCGGCTCGAGCGTCTCGCGCCCGACGTCGTCCACGTGCAGTGGCTCGTCCGGCCCGAGACGGATCTGCGCTGGTTGCGTGCTGTCGGGGCCGAACGGCCGGTCGTTTTCACGGCGCATGACCTAGCCGGCATGGTCTCCAGGCGACGAGAGGCGTTGCTGCGCGTGCTCGAGGCCGTCGACCGCGTCGTCGTGCATTCACGGCGCGGGGCCGCCGAGCTCGCGGAGCTCGGCGTGCCACGCACGCGGATCGCGCGGATTCCTCATCCCGTCTTCGAGAGCGCGGGACCCGTCCGCGACGGCGGTCGGCCGGGGCAGACGCTCCTCTTCCTCGGTCTGATCCGCACGTACAAGGGCGTCGATCTGCTGCTCCGCGCGCTTCCACTCGTGGCGCGCGATCGCCCGGACGTGCGGCTGGTCGTCGCCGGCGATCCGCTCGATCCCGTCGAGCCGCTGCAAAAGCTCGCGGGCGAGCTCGGCGTGGGTGGGCGGATCGACTGGCGTCTCGGCTACCTGCCGGACGGCGAGGTGGAGGACGTGCTCGCGGACGCATCGGTCGTCGTACTGCCCTACCGGCGGCGCGTGGATGCCTCGGGCATCCTCGCGCTGGCCGTAGGGCACGGCCTGCCGATCGTCGCCTCCGACGTGGGCAGCCTCGGAGAGACGGTGGAGGAGTTCGGCGCCGGCGAGGTCGTTCCGCCCGAGGACGTCGAGGCGCTCGCGGCCGCGTGCATCCGCCTGCTCGGCGACGACGGGCGCCGTGACGAGGCGGTCCGGGGCGCCGGTCGCGCCCGTGAGGCGCTGACCTGGGGGGCCGCGGCCGAGCAGCACGAGGCCATCTACGCGGAGCTGGTTCAAGAGCGCGCCCGACCGGGCGACTCGCTACCGTGATCGCGTCGCCCGCCGCCGCTTTCCGATAGCGATTTTGCTCGTTACCGTGCCTGCCGCACTCGCCGCAGGCTGTGGCGAGACGACCCGCCATGCAGCGATGCGGCCGCCTGCAGTACACAAGGTTGCGCAGGTCCCGCAGGTCCCGAGAGGCGTCAAGATCGTCGTCTTCGACGGCGATCTGGGCCGCCCGGTCGCCCGCGCGCGCGTCCGGCTCGGCCGTGTCGCCGCACGCACGAACCGTCACGGCGTCGCCATCCTCCGGCCGCGCCACCGGCGCCTGCTGCCGGTGCGTATTTCGGCGAAGGGGTACAACGGCCGCAACCACCACGTCAACGTCCGCGAGCGCCCCCTCGCAGGGGTCCGGATCTTCCGGCGCTCGCTCCAGTGGACGCTCTTCGGAGCGAACGACGGAAGGACGCAGACGCAGCCGTCGATCCACGTGCGGCCGCCCTTGCGGGTGGTCTGGAGCAGGCCGCTTGGGGGCCTGCTCGAGTTCCCCGCGGTCGTCACCGAGGGCGTGGCCTACATCGGCAATGCCTGGGGCAGCGTCCGGGGGCTGTCGATGGCAAACGGGACGCTCGCCTGGCGCTTCGACATCCCGCACGGGAAGCTGGCGTCCTCGCCGGCCGTGGTCGGTGATCAGCTCGTGGTCCACGGCATGGACGGGCACGTCTGGGTGTTCAACCGCCGCA
>WNGC01015209.1_pt1 | contig 12484 bp, 13 predicted proteins | sample 5400051 | NCBI WGS metagenome assembly WNGC01 (sample SAMN13153368, study PRJNA577476) | soil metagenome | isolation source: 20 cm soil or saprolite under grassland replicate 2 | place: USA:California | collected 2016-06-15 | reverse complement strand
GAAGCGCGAGCTGCACCTTTGTCCCCGCCGTGTGTTGCGAGGCAGCGGACGTCGGAAGCTGCGCCAGCACGGTGATGTCGCCAAGGTCGACCGTGACGCGGCTCACAGCGCCAAGAAACGCGACCGCGATCACGGTCCCGACCAGCGGGCCTTCCTGCAGGTCGCCGTCGCTCACCAGGGTCACGGCCTCGGGCCTGATAAGTGCTGTCGCCGGGCCGTCGGGGACGTCCGGATGGACCAACGGGATGCTCGTCCCGCGGACCTCGACCGCTCCCCGCCGAACGGTGCCCTGCATCCGGTTCGTGAGGCCGACGAAGTCGGCCACGAACGGCGTCGCCGGTCGCGAGTAGACCAGGGTGGGCGGCCCGAGCTGTTCCAGCTTGCCGGCCTGCATCACGCCGACGCGGTCGGCGATCGCGAGCGCCTCCTCCTGGTCGTGGGTGACGAATAGCGTCGTGGTTCCGACCTCCAGCTGTACGCGGCGGATCTCGTCACGCAGCCTCGAGCGAACCTTCGCATCAAGCGCTGAGAGTGGTTCGTCGAGTAGGAGGACCTGAGGTTGGATGGCGAGCGCGCGGGCCAGCGCGACGCGCTGCTGCTGACCGCCGGACATCTGGTTGGCGTAGCGGTTGGCGAAGCGACCGAGACCGACGAGCTCGAGCATGTCGAGGGCACGCTTCTTGCGCTCGGCCACGCCGACGCGGCGCATCTGCAGGCCGAACGCGACGTTCTCCCACGCGACCATATGGGGGAACAGCGAGTAGGCCTGAAAGACCATGCCGATGTTGCGCCGGTTCGCGGGCAGGCCGGTCACGTCGTTGCCTCCGATCACGACCCGGCCCTCGTCCGCCTCTTCGAGTCCCGCGAGCAAGCGCAACGCCGTGGTCTTGCCACAGCCGGAAGGCCCGAGCAGGGCCACGAGCTCGCACGGCGCAAGCGTCAGCGACAGGCCGTCGAGCGCGGTGACCGTGCCGTAGCGGCGGACGAGATTCTCGAGCCTGACCTCAACCCCGGAACGTTCGGTCATATGGACGTGATCGTAGGCGACCCGAGGGTCGAGGCCGGGTCGTGGTGCACGCGACGACCTCTGCCGCCGACGAAGGCCAGGACGACGAGCAGCGCGAACGCGAACAACAAGGCGGCCACCGCGACCGCGATCGAGACCCCGGCGTTTTCGCGGGCCAGGTGCACAAGCTCGACCTGCAGGTTGTTGTACAGCAGGTTGTTGGCGATGGTGTACTCGCCGAGCACCAGGGCCACGGCCAGCAGGGTCGCGTTGAGGATCGCGTTCGAGATGTTCGGCACGATGACGCGCCACATCACAGTGAACCAGCTGGCGCCCAGGCTTCGTGCGGCCTCGGTCAGCGTCTTGACGTCGATGGCACCGAGGCCAGCATCGATGGCCCGGTAGCAGTAGGGAAGAACCAGCACGACGTACGCCAGCGAAAGCGTCAGGATCGAGTCGCTGAAGTTGTTGTTCAACCAGATGTACATCGGGAACAAACCGACGACGAGCACGATCGCCGGGATCGTCAGGGGCAGAAGCGACATGAACTCGATGATCCGGGTGAGGCGCGGCAGCTTGAGGCGTACCCAGACCATCGTCGGTACGAGGAGCACGAGCATCACGACCGAGGTGATCACCGCCAGCTGCAGCGAGGCGACGATCGCGCCGGTCAGATCGGGATAAGAAGGTATTGCCTTCCAGTACTCCAAGGTGCGCGAGCCGTCGTTGGCCCTGGTCGAGAACTCGACCATGGCACCGAGCGGGACGAGGAAGAAGATCGCCGCGAGCGCGAAGACGACGTAGCGAAACGCCTGCAGCTTGATCCAGCGCGTCCGCTGGATGCTCCGCGCCGCTACAGCCATCGCGCGGTCCGCCTCTGCAGGAGCGTGTACAGGACCGTCACGAGAGTGACGATGACGATCATCTCGATCGCGATCGCCTTGGCGAAGCCGGGCTCGTAGGCGCCGACCTCGCTGCTGAGCGCGCCCGCGATCTGCTGCGCCAGCACGGGCTGTCCCTGGCCGACAAGGGCGTTGGCCGTCGCGTAGGCGGAGAACGCGTTCGCGAACAGGAGCAGGACCGAGCCAAGGAAAGCCGGAAAGAGGAGAGGGCCGGCGACATGACGCCAGTAGTGCCATGTGTTGCCGCCGAGACTCTCTGCAGCTTCGCGCCACTGCGGCTTGATGCCGTCGAGCGCGGGGAGGAAGACGAGGACCATCAGCGGGATCTGGAAGTAGAGGTACACCAGCTCGATGCCAGGGATCTCGAACAGCCAGAGATCCTGCTTGTAAAAGTCAAAACCGTGGCTCTGGGCGAAGAGGTAGACAAACCCCGCCGGCCCGATGCTGGCGATGAACGCGAACGCCAGCGTCACGCCTCCGAACTGGGCAAGGACGCCCGATGCCGAGACCGTGAGGCGCCGGAGGATGCCGCTCTGGCTTCCCGTGACGATCGCGTACGCCAGGAGGGCTCCGAAGATGGCGCCCAGGAGGGCGGTGATAGCCGAGAGGACGGTGGTGTCGATGCTCGCCTTGATGACGTAGGAGCGCGACAGGTTGCGGAAGTTGTCGAGCGTGAAGACGTTGTTGGCGTCCAGGAAGGCGCCGATCCCGATGATCACCGACGGCAGGACCAGGAAGATACCGACGTACGTGAGATAGGGGACGGCGCCGACCCAGGCGAGAGAGAGCCGTCGGCCGCCCAGAAAAGGGCGGCCGACGTTGGTTGTTACAGCCGGACTTCCGGCGACCGTCAAGCGATCGCGGCGTCCCAGTGCGCGACGACATAGTTCTTCGCCGCGGTGGACTGGGCGTCGCTCATGAATTGAGGCGTGCCGTTTACAGGAGGCAGCTTGGCCGCCGCCGCCGAGTCGATCTTTCCGGACTTCTGCATCGCCGCCTGGCGAACCGGACGCGCGAGACCCTTCAGCCAGAGATTCTGGCCCTCGTCGGAGTAGAGGTACTCCTCCCACAGCCGCGCGGCGGCCGGGTGAGGGGCGTCTTTGCTTACGGCCTGGGCGTAGTAGCCGCCCAGGATCGCGTTGCTCGGGACGAAGACCTTCCACGTGGGGACGTCCTTGCCGTGCGCGGCGGAGAGGTAGTCCCAGTCAAAGACGACGGGGGTCGTGCCGTTCTTCACGGTCGCGGTCGTCGCCTGTGTCTTGGAGAAGTTGCCGGCCGCCTTCAGGCGCTTGAAGAAGTCGACGCCCTTGCTGACATCGTCCAGGGAGCCGCCCTCCGCGAGGTTGGCCATCATGACGCCGTTCAAGGCTGCATTTGCCTGCTTCGGGTTTCCGTTCAGCGCCACCTTGCCCTTGAACTGGGAACCGAACAGGTCGTCGAAGGCCTTGATCTCGGGGACCTTGCTCGAGTCGTATCCGATCGACATGAATCCGCCGTAGTCCTGGATCCAAAGGCCTGTGGACTCTTTCTGGCTGTCCAGGACGTCAGCCCAGGTGGCGACCTTGTAAGGGGTAAAGAGGTTTGTGTTCGCAAGTGCAACCGCCATGCCGACGTCGACGACATCCGGGCCGCGGCTGGTGCTGCCGAGCTGCTTGATCGCATCCACTTCTTGCTGGCTGCTGCCGTCGGGGTTGTCGGAGGTGATGGCGATGCCGTACTTGGCGTGGAAGCCGTCAAGGATGGCGCCGTAGTTCGCCCAGTCGCGCGGCAGCGCGATCACGTTGAGCTTGCCCTCCGCCTGAGCGGCCTTCACGAGAGCGTCCATGCCACCGCAGTCGGCAGCGGACTTTGCGGTCTTCGCTCCACTGCAGCTGGCGGTGCCGCCGCCACCGCTGCTGCCACACGCCGCGACGACGACCAGTGCCACGACGGCCAGGCCGAGGTGGCGAGTCAAACTACCCAACTTCATCCTTCGATCCCCTCCAAATTCGGCCCGTGCGGGCTGTGCGACCCAGTTGAACAGAGCAATGATGGGTATTCCCTGCCGACGATGCAAGGACACCGTTCGCTCGTGTGGTTGATTTCAGTTAGCCGGCGTTTAAACGCGCCTGGCCACTAGGTTTCAAGGCGCTTGCCCCGGTAGCCGAGGCGGCGGGACAGGTCCGCCGCCCCCTCGCGCGTCAGCCGGTCGAGATCCGGACGATTGCGAAGTCGGTGCGATGGTCCGGAGACGTCCAGCGCCGCGACGACTTCTCCATCCACACCAAAAACCGGGGCGGCTATCGCGTCGAGGCCGACCTCTAGCTCCTCGTGCGTCCGTGCCACCCCTGCGTGCCGAGCGTCCTCGAGCTGTGCCTCGAGCCTCGCGCGGTCAGTGATCGTGTTCGGCGTCACGCGGTCGAGGGGAAGGGTGAGCGACGTCGCCGACCAGCAGGTCGAGCGTGGCGGTTTCTCCCACCGCCGCCGCCAGCCGTTCGCAGACCGGCCGCGCGACAAAGCGGAGGTCGAACTCGCCGGTGACGACGCTGGCAAGCTGGGGCAGGCGCCGCCCAAGGCGGTAGCGCGCCGTGCGCTGGTCGCGCTCGACGAGTGCGTGGCGCTCTAGGGTGCCAAGCAGCCGAAGCGCGGTCGAGCGATGCACGTGCAGCTCGCGAGCGATCTCGGCCCCGGTTCGGGTTCCACCTTGGGCGAGCACGTCCAGGATGGAGATCGCGCGATCGACCGCGCGGACCCCGGTGTCGTTGCCCATAGCGCAACATTATCCGTTGCGCGCAACGTCGTGGGAACGTAGGATGCTCAGCAAGGTGAGCCGCGAAGAGGAGATCCGCGCCGGCCTGTTCGAGCACACGCTCAACGGCCATGCGCCGGAGGTGAAAACCCTGACCGAGGAAGCCCTGGCCCTCGGCATGGACCCGATGGACATCCTGTTCAAGGCCCTGATCCCCTCCTTGGAGGAGGTCGGCCGCCGTTTCGAGAAAGGCGACTTCTTCGTCCCCGAGATGCTCATCGCGGCGCGAGCGATGCAGGGCGCGCTCGTGATCCTCCGCCCACTTATCGCCGAGACCGGTGCGCAGCCGGTCGGGCGCTACGTCATCGGGACCGTCAAGGGCGACATCCACGACATCGGCAAGAACCTGTGCGTGATCATGCTCGAGGGTGCCGGGTTCGAGGTCTTCGACCTGGGCGTGAACACGCCGCCCGAGAAGTTCGTCGCGGCGGTCGAGGAGCACAAGCCCGACGTGGTCGGCTTCTCCGCGTTCCTGACGACTACGATGCCGATGTTCAAGGCCAACATCGAAGCCCTGACGAAGGCCGGCTTGCGCGACAAGGTGCACGTGGCGGTTGGCGGCGCGCCGGTAACCCAGGAGTACGCGAAGCACGTCGGGGCGGACAGCTACGCACCCGACGCGTCGATGGCGACCCGGATGGCCAAGCAGCTCGTCGGCGATCGGAGCGCCAGTTCGCCAGGGGCGCAGGCTCTGGAGCAGGCCGTGATGAAGATCGACGAGACGCTCCGCAAGGGTTAGTTCCTGATGGAAACCCGCGTCTCCTCGCCCGGTCGCGAGGTCGTGATCTCGGGTGATCGTCCTTTCGTCATCATCGGCGAACGGATCAACCCGACCGGACGCAAGGTCCTCGCCGCCGAGATGAAGGAAGGCGTGATGGACCGGGTCCGCGCCGACGCCGAGGCCCAGGACGCGGCGGGCGCCCAGATGCTGGACGTCAACGCGGGAATCCCGGCGATCGACGAGCCGGCGCTCCTGGTCGCCGCGATCCAGGCCGTGATGCAGGTGACGGACGTGCCGATCTGCATCGACTCGTCGATCATCGAGGCGCTGGAGGCAGGCCTTTCGGCTTACCAAGGCAAGGCACTCGTGAACTCCGTCACGGCCGAGGAAGAGCGCATGGAACGCATCCTCCCGCTGGTCAAGAAGCACGGCGCCGCCGTCATCGGCATGGCGAACGACGAGACCGGGATCTCGATGGTCCCGGAGGAGCGCCTTGCGCTCGCCCGCCGCATCGTCCAACGGGCGGCCGACCACGGCATCCCGCAGGAGGACGTGATCATCGACCCGATTGCGATGACGGTTGCCGCCGACCCCACCTGCGGCCTGATCACCCTGCAGACGATGCGATTGATCCGCGACGAGCTCGGCAACAACATGACGTGCGGCGCCTCCAACGTCTCGTTCGGCCTTCCGGATCGCGCGGCGGTGAACGCAGCGTTCCTGCCCCTGGCGATGCACGCCGGCCTCACCTGCGCGATCACCAACCCCCTGGAAGCCCAGGTGCGGCGTGCGGTCCTCGCCGGAGACCTGCTGCTGGGCCACGACGAGTACGCGATGCGCTGGATCTCGACCTACCGCGCCGACGTGGCACTCAGAGCGTCGTCGTGATCCAGAGGAAGCTCGAGGTCACATATCTGCCCTTCGACCGCACCACGCGCGTGCCACCCGGCACCACGCTGTTCAGCGCCGCGCACTGGATCGGCCTGCCCATCGACTCCACCTGCGGCGGCCGCGGCACGTGCGGCAAGTGCAAGGTCCGCGTGAGCAAAGGCATTGCCGACGCCGAAACCGCGGATCACCGGCAGCTGCGGCCGCAAGAGATCGCGGATGGGTGGCGGCTTTCGTGCCAGGCGCACATCTACGAAGACATGACGTGCGAGGTGCCGCAGCTGCTACGCGTGCCCAAGGCGGCGACGATGGGGCTCGGCAGGCTCGTCATCCTCGACCCCAACGTTCGCAAGGTCTACTTCGAGCTCCAGGAACCTTCGCTCGAAGACCAGCGGAGCGATCTCGCCCGCCTGAGGGACGCGCTCACCGAGGAAGGCCACGACATGGTCGCCGGCGTTGCGGTGCTTCGCACCTTGCCCCAGGTGTTTCGCGAGGCGAACTTCCGCGTCACAGCGGTCCTCGCGGGCGAGCACCTGGTCGCGGTCGAGGCCGGCGACACCACGGATCAGTGCTACGGGGTCGCGTTCGACGTCGGCACGACAACCCTCGTCGGAACTCTCATGAACCTGCGCACGGGGATGGCGGCATCCGTCACCTCGACGCTCAACGGCCAGGCTCCGTTCGGCGCCGACGTCATCTCGCGGAATGAGGCGGTCGTGGTCGGCAACGTAACCATGCTGCACCTCCTCCTGGGTGTCGACCCAAGCCCACTTTCGATGATGCCGTTCACACCGGCATTCATGGAACAGCTGACGGTGGACGCAGGTGAGCTCGGTCTGCACATCCATCCTCACGGCTACGTGCAGACGCTCCCGGCGCTCGGCGCGTACGTCGGCGCCGACATCGTGGCGGGCATTCTCGCGACCGGTGTTCTCCGGGAGGACAAGCTGCGCGTGTTCGTCGACGTCGGCACCAACGGCGAGATCGTCCTGGGCAGCGCCGAGCGCGCGCTGGCCACCGCGGCCCCGGCCGGCCCGGCCTTCGAGGGCAGCCAGATCAAGTGCGGCATGCGCGCGACCGTGGGCGCGATTGAAGGAGTCCAGCTCGGCGAGCGGGTGGAGCTGCAGATCATCGGCGGCGACGTGCCTGCCGAAGGCATCTGCGGTTCAGGCCTCGTCGATGCGGTCGCGCAGCTCCTGCTCGCGGGCCTCATGGATCATTCCGGCCGGCTCAAGCTGCCAGGCGACGTGCCTGACCACCCGCTTGCCGACAGGCTGATCGACATCGACGGGATGCGCGCCTTCTTGCTCGCGGACGGCGTCTTTCTTACGCAGCGCGACATCCGGGAGCTGCAGTTCGCCAAGGGATCGATCGCGACGGGGATCAAGGTGCTGATGGACATCCTCGGCGTCACCGCCGGCGCCCTCGATGAGGTTCTCCTCGGAGGATCTTTCGGCTCTTATCTGAACCCCGAGAGCGCCAAGGTGATCGGGCTCGTGCCCCCGGTCGACGTCGACCGCATCATCGCCGTCGGCAACTCCGCCGGTGAGGGCGCCAAGATCGCGCTTCTGTCGTATCGCGAGCGACAGGTCGCCTTTGAGCTGCCGTCGCGCATCGAATATGTGGAGCTGTCGGGCCGCACGGACTTCAACGATTCGTTCATCTCGGTGCTCGGTTTTCCGCAGCTGGAGACAGTCTCTTGAGCGCCACCGCGCTGGTGATCTGCGGGGCGCTCGGGCGCGAGGTGAAGGACATCGTCGACCGTCGCGGCTGGGACGTGGACGTCTATGGGCTGTCGGCGATGCTGCACCTGTATCCGTCGCGCATCGTCGACGAGCTGCGGGAGAAGCTGCAAAGGTTGCGTCCCGACTACTCCAAGCTCGTCGTCGTCTACGGCGATTGCGGGACGAGGGGCAAGCTCGAGCCTCTGCTCGACGAGGTCGGCGCTGAGCGTGTGCCCGGGCCGCACTGCTATGAGATGTTCGCCGGCGCGCAACCGTTCGAAAAGATCGCGGACGCCAAGCCTGGGACGTTCTTCCTCACCGACTGGCTGGTCCGCAACTTCGACCGCGCCGTGATCAAGGGGCTGGGGCTCGACCGCGACCCAGAATTGAAATCAATGGTGTTCGGCAACTACGAGGCGCTGCTCTACCTGCGCCAGGTCCCCAATCCACGGCTTGCCGACAAGGCTCGAGAGATCGCGGCCTACCTGGACCTGCCCCTGGAGATCAACGATGTGGGATTGGGGGCACTCGAAGATCGGCTTGCCCGTCTCATCAACGCGTACAAGCCAAGGCGCGCGAGGCGGCCACGACATCGACGGCACGGTTCAAGCAGGTGGCTTCGCGAGGTCGTATGTCCTCCATCTGCCTCCAGAGTCCGCCCGCCTCAAACCCACCCCAATCGTCATCGCGTTTCACGGCTACCCCATGACGGCAAGCCAGATGAGCCGTGTCACGCATCTATCCGCGGTGGCTGACGGCCATGGATTCGCGGTCTTGTTCCCTCAGGGGTATGGGCAGAGTTGGGCCGTGCCAGGCGGCAACACGCCCGCGCAACAAGCCGGAATCGACGACGTCGCCTTCGTCCGCACCCTCCTCGACATCGTTGGGCCTACCTATGGCCTTGATACGTCCAGGGTGGTGGCCACCGGCATCTCCAACGGAGGAATTCTCACCGAGCTCCTCGGATGTTCATTCGCCGACCGGCTGATTGGGATCGTCCCGGTCGCCGGCCTGATGCGACGAAACACGTCGGCGGCCTGCTCGCCCTCAAGACCAATTTCGGTGTTCGGAATACACGGCACAGGTGACCCGATTGCTGACTACCATGGCGTCCCCGGGGCAGACGGGTTTCTTTCTTTCACGGAGACGCTCGCGTTCTGGGCAAGGCTCGATGGATGCTCGAAGACGGCCACGATCGGCAGCCTCGTCGATTCTGCTCACGACAACACGTCGGTGATCACCATGAGCTATTCAGGCTGTCGAACAGGAACCGAAGTCGGCGGCTACGCCGTGAGCGGAGGTGGCCATGCCTGGCCTGGTGGCGAACCGATTGGGAGTGTCGAGGACATGGGTGTCACGAGCCGGCAATTCGACGCCGGAGACGCGATATGGTCGTTTCTTGACCGGCATAGATAGATGGCTAGTTATCAGATCATGTCCTGGAAGCACATCCCCTCCCAGGTGAAGGCATGGGATGGCGACGCGGAGGTCAAGAGAATGCTTCCTGATTACTTCCAGGCCGCCATCGACGCCTACGCGATGAAGGACGGCTCCACAGAGATGGACGCGTACCTCGACGGCTGGAAGTGGGGGCCGGTCCAGGAGCTGGACGGCGCTCCCGCTGCGGTGGTGAAGCAGCTCATCGACGAGCTCACCGCCGCCAACCCGCGGTCGCGACTCCTCAACCCGGAAGAGTCATGAGCGACGACGACATCTTCGAGCGGCTCACGAACAGCCAGCGGCTGATGACAGTGATGCTGCAGGTCTCCGCCGAGGATTCATCCGCGCGGGTCGGCGCGTGGAACCTGCGGGACATCGCGGCGCACCTCGCCGCTACGGAACGCGAGTGCTACGAGCCGAGGATTCGGGCCATAGCTTCAGGCGAGAATCCCAGCTTTGACGTCTACACGAACGACGACACCGACTTCAGCGGGATCCAGCTGGAGAACGCACTCGACGAATGGCGCGCGTCTCGCGAGCGCCTCATCGCTTACGTCAGGACCCTGGACGGCGACCGTCGCGTTCTGACGGGCCGCCACGAGAAGTACGGGGACGTGTCGGTCGATCGCTATCTCGAGATCGCCCTCGAGCACGACCGGAATCATCTACGCGGCCTCGAACGGCTGGCCGGTCAGCGGACGCGCTGACGGCGCGCAGCAGGCGCTGCGCCTCGGCTCTTCGCGGGTCAGCCGCGCCTGGCCCGATGTTGACGTCGACCAGCATGGCCGCGACGTTTACCGCCGCAGCCGCCAGCGTCGCCGCCGCGACCGCGTCCGCGCGCAGGTTTTGGTTGCCGTTGCTTTCGAGGTCGCGCGCAAGCTTGACGACCGCGACGCCGGACCGGGCCATCTCCAGCGGCGTGTCGATGGTCTTGTCGCGGGCGCCAATGGCGTCACGACCCGATCGGGTGGCGTCGAGGAATTCGAGGAATCCGATCGAGTCGAGCTCGATGAGCTCCTCGGCGCGCAGGCGCAAAGCCTCCGCCTTCTCGTGGGCCGAGCGCGCACCGTTCCACTTGTCTGATCGCACCGCAACCTTCTGCAGCAGGGCGGCAGATACCGCAAGCACCGCGGCGGCCGCCGACCCGCTGGCCGGCGCAGGCTCGCCCGACGCGAGCTTGCCCAGCAGATAACCGAGGCGCTCCCGCGCGCGCGACTGGCTATTCGCGAGTCGCGCCTCAGGGCGCGACTCAGGGGGAGTCGCCAAGCTCCCCTTTTCGCCTGGCGACGAATTCCTTCAGGTGCTCGTCGACCGCGGGATCGATGCCGGGGTCCGGGTACTCCGCCAGGAGCTGCTTCCACTTCTCGGAGGCCACCATATCGGCGGTACGCGACCCGAAACGCTGCCAGCGGTCGTAGTTCTCGGTCGACGAGATCCACGGCCGGTAGAAACCCGTCCGATAGTGGCGCATTGTGTGCTCGGCGCCCAGGAAGTGACCGCCCGGGCCAACCTCGCGCAACGCGTCCATCGCAAGACCTTCCTCGTCGACCGGCAGTCCGTGGCCCAGGAACCACTCGAACATCCGAAGCTGCTCGACGTCGATCGCAAACTTTTCGTACGACGCCAGCAGCGCACTCTCCAGCCAACCCGCGGCGTGGAGAACGAAGTTGACGCGGCCGAGGATGGTCGGCCACATGCACATCATCGATTCGTATGCGGCCTGGGCGTCTGGTCCCTTCGACGATGTCATCGCACCGCCGCCGCGGAAGGGCAGGTTGTAATGACGCGCCATCTGGGCGCTCGCAAGGATGCCCATCGCCGACTCCGGCGTGCCGAACGCCGGGCTGCCCGACTGCATATCCGTGTTGGTCAGGAACGATCCGTAGACGCTTGGAGTGCCGGGGCGGATGAGCTGGACGAGCGCGAGCCCGGCAAGCGCTTCCGCGGTCTGCTGGGCGATGCTGCCGGCAAGGCCCATCGGCGACATCGCGCCGGCCATCAAGAAAGGCGTCACGATCACCGGCTGCCCTGCGTCTGAGTATTCGAGCAGGGCGCCCAGCATCCGGTCGTCGTAGCGCAGCGGGCTGTTGACGTTGATCAGGCTGATGACCGCGGGGGTCTTCTCGATGCTTTCGCGGCCGCCGAAGAGAATGGACGCCATCTCGATCGTGTCGCGCGCGTTCTCGTCCGAGATCACGCTGCCCATGAACGGTTTGTCGGTCCAGCGGATGTGCGAATAGACCATGTCGAGGTGGCGCGTGCCGAGTGGCAGATCCTCAGGCTCGACCGTCGTGCCGCCAGCACAATGAATCTGCTCCACCGCCTGGGCCATCTTGTCGAAGTTGGTGAAGTCCTCGATGGTGGCGCCTCGCCGGCCGCGCTCCAGGTCCGTGATAAAGGGCGGCCCGTAGACCGGCGCCGTGACTACGTTGTCGCCGCCCAGGACCACGGAGCGCGCCGGGTTGCGCGCCTGCAGGTCGAAAGTCGCGGGTGTCTTGGCGACCTGTTCCAGGACGAAGGCGCGCTCGAAGCGCACGCGATTGTCTTCGACTCGCATCCCCGCCTTGGCGAAGAGGTCCCGCGCCCGCTCGTGCAGGAAGTCGACGCCGATCTCCTCGAGGATCGTCATCGCCTGTTCGTGGATGACGTTGACCTCCTCGCCGGAGAGCTGGTCATACGGCTTGAGCCGGTTCTTCCACATCGCCGTGTAAATGTGGCACGTCCCTCTCCCCTCATGGGGCCGGGCGCGTGCAGGGCGCACTTCCGGCGAGAGGACGAAAGGGAGAGCCCCCCTCCCACTCGGAGGACAGGGCGAGGGTGAGGGGCGTTTACCGGCACTCCGCAGGCACTCCGCGCGCGGTGTGGTAACGTAGGCGTTGCCCGTTGGGGCGCTAGGTCCCGCCTGGGGACCCCACCCAATCTGAGTTGACCCCCATCACACGTCTCATCCGTACCAACCTCTGGCCTCGCCTGGTATGAGCACGCCCATACCTGGCGACGTCCTGCCTCTCTGGA
>WNGC01002576.1_pt1 | contig 12489 bp, 12 predicted proteins | sample 5400051 | NCBI WGS metagenome assembly WNGC01 (sample SAMN13153368, study PRJNA577476) | soil metagenome | isolation source: 20 cm soil or saprolite under grassland replicate 2 | place: USA:California | collected 2016-06-15 | reverse complement strand
TGCGGGATCGGCCATGATGTTTTTCACAGGTCTGCACAGTCTGCTGACCGTGGTGGCACAGCATCGAGTGCACCTGGCTGCTACGCGGGTGGAATCGGTGAAGGCGCGGCTGCAGGTGATGTGCGGCGCCATCCGTCAGTGGGTGGAACAGGGACGGGCCCAACGTGTCGCAATAGATCAGTTGCTCCCTGCCGTCCACTCGTAACCAATGTGCCATAACGCAGCAGACAGATTCGTCGAGGGCTGTGGTGAGGTCGTACCCTCCGACCGATGATGAAAGCAGGATGAACTCTGAAGTCGCCTATACGATAGATTGGGGACTCCAGGCCCTTCCGTTCGACAATGGGCCTGACCCGCGATTCTATGCCCCCTGTTCTCAACGTGGCGCGGCGTATAGGTGGTTGAGTTATGGGATTCAGACCTGGAAAGGCATGGGCCTGCTCACGGGTGGCATCGGGTGCGGGGAAGGGTTGCTGAATCGTCCGCTGATTGGCCAGCCTGAATTGCGTCAGCCGGTGGCTGGAATTCCTCAATTGAATCAGCAAATTGCGGTCCGTGCCCAGCTGGGCCCCTTCACAACAGAGGAGACGGGGTCGTATATCATGGCAAGCGTGGAAGTCGCGGCACATCGGACAGAGGTGTGTACGAGAGAGGCAGTGGGAATCATTTACGAACAGCGCAGGGGTATCGGGCGGCTCATTGAGGCAGGCTGCGATCAATGGTTCCTTGCCGGAGCGTCCGGACAGGTCTTGCAGATCGGTGATCGGCTTGTTCAGAGGGTCGGGCAAGTCATATGATGTATGGTCGAATGTTCCGCGAGGACGACCTCAGGCCATGAACGAATACAGCACGACAGACTGGTATCGCATTGCGCTGGAGCAATTGACTGGCGTGGCGCTGGCCGTGCAACGGCAAGACGAACTCGACCTGGAGGCCTTGTCTGCCCTGGCGACAGGGATCGCGGACGCACTTAAGAAAACTGACCAATTACTCGTTCAGGCCATGAGCGGTCCCGCAGGCCCTCCGCTGATTACGAATCTCGTGAATGTTGCGATTTTGGCGACGAAAGTCGGTACCGGGCTGGGATATCATGGTAAAGAACTGGAACAGCTTACCTTCGCAGGGCTCCTACACGACATCGGTCTGTTTGCCGTGCCGCAATCGGTGATCACCAAGTCGAGTCGATTGACTCAGGATGAGCGTACGCTCATTGAACAGCATCCCGAACTCGGGTATGAGGCAGTTCGAAAGGCTGGTCCAAAATACGATTGGCTGGCGCAAGTGGTGCGCCAGGCGCATGAGCGGTGGAATGGGCAGGGGTATCCGAACAAGCTGAAGGGACGGCAGATCAGCGAGTATGCCCAAATCATCGGCGTGGTGGATGTCTTCGATGCCCTCGTGAGCCCCCGCGGGTATCGCCGCCGATTCTTTCCGCACGAAACAGTTGTCGGCCTACCCACTTGGTACCTCGGTACGATTGACCACTGGAGAAGTCGGGTCTGTCACGCGCGTCAATACGCGCTATCCACTTCGCCCTGTCGTGTGGATCGAGGGGGATGCGGCTCGTGGCCAGGAGGGGCTGCAGCTCGATCTGAGCCTCACCCCACTCGTATCAATCATCGAAACACTGGAGCCTCCAGACGTTGCACGCGTAGTGTTTCCAGCGGATGAAATGCGCGCAAAGACATCCGAGGTGGTCCCCTCGGCATCCGATCAATTTACGGCGCTCTTGGAAGGTTTGGATGCTCTCGCGAGTGCGATTCAAGGTGCCGTCGAGTCCAGGACTACTTTGCCAGAAGGCAGGACTGCGTCGCTGTCGGGCGAGCATCGATGGATACATCGGCCTCCTGCGCAAGATCTTGTGGATGCCAGTTTTGAAAAGGAAGTGATCGGATTATTCGCCCTCGAAGCGCATCAATGGCTGGCTCAAATACAGATGGCGGTGAAACAGCTCGCTGAGGGGGTCAACGGAACGGTGCGTCCGAAGCTCTACGGGATTCTCCTGCACGGCATTACGAATCTTGCCAAATCTGCCTCGACGGTCCAGCTACGTACAATTGAGCAGATGGCCTCGAATCTACTGCCGATTCTCCACGATGTTGGACGCCAAGAGCCACGTGCGATGACGGCGGCACTCCAGTCGCTTCAGGAGGGGTTGGATCGGATCAGTCTGGCCGTGCGTCGCTTAGCAGGAGAGCAAGAGGACGACCGTGCTGGAACTGATGACGTTCCTGTGGAAACAGTGAGCGAATCCACGGAGACTCTTCCTGCCACCCTGAATGAAGAACCTGCGACTCCCCAGTTGCAGGCTCCAATCACCGTGAGACCCAGCGTCCCGCTCATCCAGGCCCTTCGGGACCTACAGCAAGCTCGTGTCCGGTCGATACAGCCGGCCCGCGATGTGTTGGAGACGGTGATCCAGCGAGCCGAGTGTGAGGCCGATCATCTCGATGTTGCCAGTATCGGTCGCATCTTAACTGAGCTTGACCGACTCGACGAGGAGTTTCTTCAGGAAGTGCGTCGTCGGGTTCCAATCATCAGTTCCAATCTTGCGATTATACGAACCCAAGGGGCGACGGATTTCGTCACGGCGTCTCAGCTCGATCCGATTCTCGAGCAGGTCGAGGCTCTCCACGATCTGGCCAGCCATGTGCAGGCGACGATGATTACGATGTTTTTGCAAGGGCTGCGATCCTTTCTCATGGTCGCGGCCTATCGAAAAACGTCGACGTTGGCACAGCGGCTAGAAACGGTAGAGACAAGGATTCAGGCATTGATTCCGATGGCGGAACAGTGGGGTAATATCGGGCGAGTGGAACGATCTGCCATCAGCGATATCCTGCCAGCCTAGCTCTGCCTTGATATTCTGAACAGTTCTGTACGCTCGACTCTGGAGAATCTTCCTGGTCGTGCGAAATCTGCACATTTGTGCCATGCGAGTTTCTGCCGAAAAATGGCACCTCGATGAAATTACACGGATTGTGCTGCCTACCGATTGTGCAATGTGTGAGGTGCTGTGGTACGGCATGGCATTGGTCGCTCATCCACATGGTTATCCACACGTCATGCACACCTTTTGTGGACGCCGAGAGTGAGGGTGCCAATGTCCTGCCCCCCTGTCGCCCTTTACTTCGCGGAACTTCATGCGGGTTGCGGCGAAACTCCTGTGTGGAAGCGACGTTTCGGAGCCGACGCCTGTCTTCGTACCATGGAGGGAGCAGATGAGTGCCCATGGAATGAAAACAAGGCATGCCCTCTACCGTTACTCATGAGTCATCCACAATTTCTCATCTAGCCATGGGGATTGAGCGTGCTGTCCAATCAGATCCGAGGCAGACGCCCAATCTCATTTCCTCATCCATATAACAAGCTACGGAAGGATGGTATGATGCCGCCGTCCTGCTGCCCTTTCTGGTCGAGGACCAGAAGTCTGTCAGCATATGTGGTGGGAGAACGCATCGATGCCGAAACTTGTGACGGTTTTGCGACCGGAGAAGATTGAGGAACAAGCTCGCTACTATGCCCGACCCCGCATGCTCCTTCCTGCCGGGACGATCGGACTAGTCTGCATGGTCGGTGGTGTAGGGTCACTTGGCTATCAACTGCTGGTGAACCATACCTACAGCTGGTTGACGTTTTTCACCGGCTCGGCCTTGCTCGTGGTCGGTGCGTTGTGTGGATGGGCGCAGGCACGCTATCACCGCTATCTCTTTACGACCTTTCCCCAGGTGTATGCGGCACGGCTGCGGACCGCTGTGGCTCAACAAAGCAAGAAGGCGAAGGCCGAGCCAGAGGTGCCGTCGATCGAACACCCTGGGCGCGCTTTTGTCACTGCGATCTCTATCGCCGGAGCGGCTCTGATCTTCAGCGCATCGGCCGTGGCCATCATACGTGGCGACCTAGACCCGCTCCCGGCTGTGTTGGTACCCTGGGCGGGATTCTACTGGGCCAAGTTGTTTTGTTGGCGTGGAGTTGTGGACTAGCCTTAGCTACGACCGATCCATTATCTATCTGGCCCGCTTCTTGACATTTGTCTTGGAGACTGGAGGGGCCGACTGCAATGCTTCAAGCTGCCTCATCCGTTCTTCCAATGTGCGGACGGCCTGCCGGAGTTCAGGAAGTCGTGGAATCACGGCTTGAGCCTTCACCCAAACTTCATGCGGCATAACGGGAGCCCCTGAGACGATCTGATTGGGCTCGAGGCTGCGGTTGACACCTGCACGAGCGGCAATCATGACCTGATCTCCGATGACGATGTGGTCTGCCAGCCCTGCCTGTCCACCGATCATGACGTGATGCCCCACGCGAGTACTGCCGGCGATCCCAACCTGTGCCACCAGGATTGAATGGGCGCCGATCGTCACGTTATGGGCGATCTGGACCAGATTGTCGACCTTGGCACCCTTCATGATGACTGTTGTTTGGCCAAGTATTGTGGCCCGATCGACCGTGACATTTGCGCCGAGTTCGGCGTCATCCTCGATCGTGACTCCGCCGAGCTGGGGAATCTTGTAATGCCGTCCCTGGTCCTGCACATAGCCGAATCCGTCGCTTCCGATCACCGCGCCACTGTGAATGATCACCCGCGCTCCGATCGAACAGCCTTCCCTGACGACGACATTGGGATACAACAGCGTATCGTCCCCGATCGTTGTATCGTCCCCGACAAAGACACCGGGGTAGAGCGTCACTCGCGCCCCGATCCTCACACGGTCTCCCAGGGTCACCCCAGGCCAGATTGACACATCGGAGCCGACATGAGTGTCAATGCCACGGGCTACGGTCGCGTCAATTCCTCGGGGAGGGGCGACCGGACAAAAGAATATTTTGGCGACCTGCGCAAAGGCCAAAGTGGGATTGGCGACGACGATGTGAGGATTGGCGATCTCAGCAAGACGTCGGTGGGCGAGGAGTGCGCCGGCGCCGGTGGGTCCGCTCGCCTTGAGCATCCGATCCCCCGTGACGAAGGTCAGATCGTTCGGGCCTGCCACTTCTAAACTCGCCAGGCTCGTGACGGTGTCTTGTGGCGACCCCACAAGTTCTCCGCCGACTACGGCGTGGATCTGTGCCAGTGAGATAGGAATCCGTGCCCGCGTCGCCATATGGATTAGGATTTCTTTTTGCCCTTTGACTCCAACGGCCTCGGTCGTTTCTTGGTCGGGACGGGTGAGGCTGTTTTTCCCAACCGCTTCTCGACGTAATGTACGACATGGCCGACTGTTGTCAGTCCCACGAGGTCTTGGTCGGGAATCTGGAGATCGAAGGTCTCCTCGATGCGGTACAGCAGTTCAATCACCGCCATGGAGTCGAGACCTAAATCGTCACGCAGATGATGAGTGGTCAGTATCGTGGCCGAATCGCGTTTGAGATACTCAGCCAAGGCGGTACGGATTTTCAGCAATATCGTGGGATCGGTTGCCATGCGTTGACCCGCTCCGTCGTGCGCTATGCGGCCGCCCATTTGAATACCACCGCGGCATTGTTGCTGCCAAATCCAAAGGCATTCAGCAAGGCCACCTTCACACGACGCTCCTGCGCTGATCGAGAGAGTCCTGCCAGCGCACAATCCGGATCTGGGTCATCATAGTTGGCGGTGGGATGAATCTGGCCCGTGTGAAGGGCCAGCACCGAGGCGATGCCCCCGATTGCACCGGCGGCGCCAAGCGTGTGGCCGATCAGTGACTTGGTGGCGCTGATGGCAATCTTGTCCGCGCGGGATTTAAAGAGTCGTCGAAGCGCCCTGACTTCGACGGCATCGCCGATGGTCGTCGACGTGGCGTGAGCATTGATGTAATCCACCTGTGCAGGGGTCACGCCGGCATCTGCGAGGGCAAGCCGCATCGTGTGGGCGACCTCCAAGCCATCTTCACGAGGGATGACCATGTGATACGCTTCGCTGGTAGCGGCGTAGCCCGCAATTTCGGCATAAACTCTCGCCTTGCGTTTTTTGGCATGCGCAGCCGATTCCAAGATGAGCGTCCCGGCGCCTTCTCCCATGACGAAACCGTCTCGCAACCGATCGAAGGGCCGAGAGGCTTTCTCCGGGTGATCGTTGAATTTGGACGAGAGGGCCCGCAAGGAACAAAATCCCGCAAAGACGAGCGGGGTAATGCTCGCGTCGGCTCCCACCGTGATCACGACATCGGCACGGCCCTCGCGGATAGAGTGGAGCGCCTGTCCGAGTGCATGGGCGCTGGAGGAGCAGGCGGTCGAGATGGTCAGGTTGGGACCCTTGGCACCGTAGGCCATTGCGATAATACCGGAGGCTGAATTCAGGGTGATAACGGGAATAAAGTTCGGGTGGACGCGATGGGGTTTCTGCTGTTGGTAGAGCTGCGCGATTTCACGCTCGCCCATCACCATCCCGCCCATGCCGGCTCCCACGATGACCCCGACTCGGTGGGGATTCTCCTTCGCCATCTGGATCCCCGAGTCGGCCAGCGCTTCCTTCGCTGCCACGAGGGCAAACTGGGCGTAGCGGTCCACGCGTTCGCCATGGGCTGAGTCGACAAACCGTTCAACCGCGAAGTCACGCACCTGGCCTGCGACCTTGGAGCGATAGCCGTCCAAGGGAAACGGGTCAAACGACTTAATTGCCGAGATGCCGGATTGGCCGGAGAGGGCGGCTTTCCAAAAATCACTGACCCCAATGCCAATGGGAGAGACGATACCCAACCCTGTGACGACGACACGCGAGCGCATCTTGCTAAAACCCTTTCAGTGAACTCATAGGAGCCTGTCCAACATCGCGGTATTCTGCTGCGGCGAATGAGGCACAGACATCTGCGTTGTTCTCGAACTCGAGAAATCCTTACTGTATTCCAGTGAATACGCCTCCGGTTTTTCGTAGTCTGTGGCCGCGCCGCTGCCTGCCCCTCCTTCGCCTCATGACGAACGGCCATGTCGGACTGGCTCCTTACGCCTCTACTTACCGGAAGCGCCAGGATGAGTCAACCAGCTGCCGAGCGAAACTGGTAGGACGGGTCGATCTGGTCATCCGGTTTGTTTCGTTCATTTCGTTGGTCTTGTTCAACCAAAGAAACGAGACAAACCAAATAATGGCATTCTTATGTTGGCGGACTGTTTCAGCGTTCTGCTAGTAGCGTAGTTTGAACATCAGGTAGAGGCCAAAACTCATGAAGAGAACGTTCGCCATCCAGCCGGCAATGAGAGGAGTCAAGACCCCGCCGCGGCCGAGCGCGATTGCGATGGAGTGTGTCGTCCAAAAGCAGAAGCCGACGGCGAGCGCCTGCCCAATGCCCATCGCCATGCTACCCCCTCTAGTCCCACTCCGCCGCAGACTCAGCGCAATGCCGACCAGAACCATGATCACGGCAACGAACGGGAACGCGATTCGACCGTAATAGTCTGTCTTAAGCCGTGCGGCCTGAGAGCCTTGCTGGTGCCGACGTCTGGAATAGGCCCTGATATCATGGAGCGTCATCAACTCGGAGTCGCCGGCGAGCCAAGTGGTGAAGTCATCGGGAATGAGGGTTAGCACGATGGCTCGGCGGTCGAAGCCCGTAGTCGATACGGTTCCATCGGGGGAAAATCGTCGGCGTCGTCCCTGGAATAACGTCCACGTGGAGTCACTATAGCGGGCTTCGTCGGCTTCAGTCATGTCGGCCAGTTGGAAGTTACGATCGAACTGAAAGAGACGCACGCCGCCTAAGAGTTCCCCGTCGACCGAGATGCTCGTGACGTACATGAGGCTGTCGGCTCCCACCCTCGTCCATGGTTGCTTGAGTATCACAGCTGCGGCAGGCGGCTTTTTTTCGATGCGCGTGGTCCGAATCTCTTCGGACTTACCCCCGGCGAGCGGGATGATGGTGGAACTGAAGAGCAAGAGCACGAGAGAAATCCCTGCGGCAAAGACAATAAAGGGGGAGGTAATCCAGAGTAAACTGATGCCGCAACTGCGCATGGCCGTGATTTCGTGGCCGCGGGAGAGCAATCCGAAAGTCAAGAGTGTGGCCATCAAGACGGCCAGCGGCGCGATTTGGAAGGAAATCGCGGGAGTTTTGAGAAGGAAGTATGTCAGGACGTCGATCCAATTGGCGTCGTAGCGCAAGAAGCGACGCACTTTTTCGAAGAAGTCGATGACGAGGTATACCGTCATCAGTCCGCTGAAGCACATCGTGAAGATTTTTCCGTACTCGCGAAGGAGATAGCAGAAGAGAATGGGCATGAGGTTATTGCCGACTCATGATGTAAAACCACACTACGGTGGTGAAAGAAAAAATGCCGTTCGGTATCCAGGCCCCGGCAAAGGGCGGCAGGTTGGCCGTCGTGACTAGGAATTCGCAGGCGATGTTCAGCATATAGTAAATGATGACGACTAACACGCCGACCGCAAATCCGCCGATTCGACCGGATCGTTTCGAGGCAATGCCGACCGGGACGCCTAAAAGGCAAAATACCAGCGAGGCGGTCGGAAAGGCCAGATCTTTATAATACTCCATCAATCGTCGGAGCGCAGACGGGTCGCGCCATTGGGATTGTGCAAGCTGGCCGATTATGGTGTCGTACGACGGGCGGTCCTCCGTGGTTGAGTAGCCGCTTTGATTTAGCGAGAGTTTCAGATCGTAGCTGGCGAAGGACGCTTGCTCGTATTGATCGGCTTGATTTGGGCGGCTGTGAATGACTCCATGCTGCAGTCGTAAGGCGACTTGATTAGTCGAGGCATCCATCAAGACCTCGTACTGTTTCGCCACGATGATACGGGGATCGTCTGCATTCCGCTCGTCGGAGACAAAGATACCGGTCGTAGCCTGTTCTGGATTTTCATCCGGAACATAGATCATTATCTTGGGGATGGGCTCGTTAAAGGTTCCCCGTTCCAGCGCCAGCACCAGCTGATCCCGAAGGAGATTCAGGGCCACCTTCTTGAGGTTCATCGAACTCCAGGGTTGCCCCCACTGTGCTAACCACAAGGTCAAACCGAATACGAGCAAGGCAAAAAGCAGCACGGGGCGAGCCAATCGCATGAGGCTCAGGCCAGCGGTCTGCATCGCCACCAACTCTTTGTCGAAGGAAAGTCGTCCGAAAGCGGTGATCGATGCGATGATCCCGGCGATGGGGAGGGTCAACACGAGGAAAGAAGGCATCAGATGGGCGAAAACTTGCAGGACTGCCACGATCCCGACACCTTTGGAGACCAGCAGTTCCACTAAGCGCAGGAGTTCCCGCGTGAGCATCACAAAACACAGCGCCCCGAAGCTGACACTAAAGGGGGAAAGGAGTTCGGTGAAGATGTAGCGATCCAGCAGCGTTCGTAGAAACATTCGAAGAATCACGCTCCTCGCCCGGTAAGACACTATAGGCGAGCGGGCGAGGCTTGTCTACCTCATGCCGGGCAATCATGTGGTCAAAGAATGGCTTGACAAGATTTGAAGTGCCGTGGTACATGCTGCGCGAGTTGCAACCGAGATGGGTTTCGTGATCGTTGTCGTCTCTCCAATGAACCCGTCATTCCACCCTACGTATCTTCGTGTCTTTTTCTCTTCATTCAGGAGTGTTGCCAGCTGGGTTCCGGGGCCGGCTACGTAACTAGGCGTGGCCGTTAAGGAAAGGAGTGTTCTGTGAAGACAAAAGGTACGGTCAAATGGTTCAATGATCGCAAGGGGTTTGGGTTCATTCGCCTTGAGAGCGGGGATGATGTTTTCGTACATTATTCCGCGCTGCAAGGAGAAGGGTTCAAGACCTTGAAAGAGGGAGAAAATGTCGAGTTCGAGGTCGTGCAAGGCGCAAAGGGGCCTCAGGCTTCGAACGTCTTGAAGATGGCCGTTGCCGAGTCTTGACGTTCTCACACTGCGGCATTGTGTCACAGGAGGCCTGCCTTTCATCTCGAGGCAGGCCTTCGTAGTTTTGCTGGGTAGACCTGCATCCAAATGCCCCATTTCATTGACAATGTCCATTTACACTGTTAGCGTTTCATCGTTGTGGAGGTTAGACTTGGCGATCGACCGTAGTAGCGTATTGCGGAACGCACAGCTCTTTGCGTCACGGGGTCAATTCGACGCTGCCATTAACGAATGGAAGAGGCTCGCCGTCGAGTCGCCTGGCGATGGGAGTATTTTCAATTCTATCGGGGAGTTACACCTCAAACGCCAGGCCACCAACGATGCCGTGGCGGCCTTTGTGCAGGCGGCCAATGCCTTCCGTGCCGAAGGGGCCACCCTCAAGGCGATCGCCACGTTCAAAAAGATCTTGAAGCTTGATGCTTCACGGTACGACGTGTTCCGGCACCTGGGAGATCTCAATGCGGAACGCGGTCTGCTGAGTAGTGCGGTTCAAGATTATCTCACTCTGGGGAAACACTACCTCAAGGCGGGAAAAAGTAAAGATGCGCTGGAAATCTACAAGAAGATCGTCAGCCAGGATCCCTCGAATCTGGATGCCCAGCAGCGGGTGGCGGAGTTGTGCCTGCAGGAAAACATGCAGGACGAAGCCACGAAGGTCTATTTGCAGTTAGGGCGGGAGCGATCAGCACAACAGCGCTATGCTGAGGCTAAGGATGCGTATCAAGCTGTCATGCGGATCGATCCTACCAATAGTGAGGCAGCGCAGTTCATCGAACATTTTAAAAAGACCAATGGCAATCCTAGCCTCGCCGCCAAAACGGGAGTCGGCGTTGAAGGGGGCGTGACTAAGAGTGCCGAGCCGCCCAATCTGCTAACGGAAGCCACTCGCCGCATCTAAGGAAAACAATTTGCTGGGGCAGAGGCAATTCTCCATCAAATGCTGACCAAAGAGCCAGGAAATCCTGAAGTGTGTCAATTGCTGGCCAAGTTGCATCTGCACCGTGGTGATATTCAGGTGGCGCTCGGCGAATATCGCTACCTTGCCGGGGCGGCTTTGCGGGCCCAAGATTATGAGCAGGCCGAATCGTTGATGGTTGAATTTCTGGCCGTAGCACCAAACTCCGTACCGATCCTCGAACTCTATGGGGAACTATACGAAGAAAGGGGCGATGTGGCCAACGCGGTAACCCACTATGGTAAGGCCACCGAGCTGCTGCTTCAGCATCCGGAACCCGGCATGCCTGCTCTTCACGAAGAACTGTTTGAGAAGATCAAGTTGCTCGCTCCGGGCAATCCTATTGTCGCGAAGCTCTCTGCGCTCATGAACGGCGAGAGCTCTGTTGAAGCGCCTGCGTCGGCGACACCTCATGCCCCGACAGGAACGACCTCTTCGCCGGCGCAGGGTTCGCCAGAATTTTCATGGACCGGCGCGGCACCGGATGATCCTTGGAGTGTGGGCTCCAAGGTCACCCCGCCACAAGAGAGGAATTTCTCACTCGCTGAGCCGGAGTCTGCGCCAGCCCAATCAGAGCCGGCACAGTTTACAGAACCAAAACCGGTTACGCCGGGTAGTGGGTTTTCGTTGTCGAAGGGTGAGCCGGAGCAGCCATTGGGCCTCTCGCCGCAAGGTTCAAGCCCGGTTGCTCCGTTTTCCCCTGTCCTCTCGACGAACGAGCAGTTCCGTGCGTATCTCAAGGCCGGCCAGTATGCTGAGGCGGAAGACTGGCTCAGTCGCTTGGTAACGGCGCAGCCGGATCATGCAGAGACTCGAGAGCTGTTCGGCTCCCTGCTTGAAGACAAAGGCGATACCGCCGGCGCAGCCTTGCAATATTCACGCGCCCTCGAATTGCTCCTGACGCATCCAAACGATGAGAGTCCGACTCAACCGGCGAGTCTCTATGCGAAAGTCAAAGAACTAGCTCCAGCCAGCCCCTTGGTCGCCAAATGGGCCTCAACGTTTGCGCCGAAGCCGCATACGTCAGTCCCTGCCATCGAGACGCCTGTTTCTGCTCTACCCGGGAACGAGATTGCTCCGGAGACCCATTACACGCTGGGAGTGGCATATAAGAACATGGGGTTGCTGGACGAAGCGAAGGAAGAGTTTTGTCTCTCGATGCAGAGCCACGACTTTTTTTCGGACTCCTGTCTCATGATCGCGGTTTGCTTGAAAGAACAGGGAGCATGCAAGTCGGCGAGTGCCCAGCTCGAGTTGCTGCTGAAGGACCCGAAGTGCCATGGAGCCAAGGCGCAAGCCATTCGTTATGAACTAGGCTTACTCTACGAAGCCCAAGAACAGTGGAGTCAGGCTGCCGCAATATACGAATCGATCCCGACCTTCCACGACGTACCACAACGACTCGAATCAACTCGCGCACGCAGAGCCCCAGCTGAGCCCGCCCCCACGTTTCGTTACGGAAACTAGCAAGAGGCTGAAAAAGTCACTCATCTCACCCGCCCAACCCCGGCACGCCGAAACGTGCCTTTTCCCATGCTTCGTTCTCGCGTCGTTCAGAGCCTCAACGGGGACCCGGCCGCCTGACCACTCGGCAGCGCGCACAGACTTGGTGCTCCTTATTATTCGTCGCACCGTGCGCCCCCGAGGGTACGCCTTGGCCCTGCACTCGCTCCGGCTTTGCTGGGCGAACTTTGCTAGCTTCCTGCAGGTATTCTCCCGCCCATCTTGCGC
>WNGC01004640.1_pt1 | contig 12492 bp, 10 predicted proteins | sample 5400051 | NCBI WGS metagenome assembly WNGC01 (sample SAMN13153368, study PRJNA577476) | soil metagenome | isolation source: 20 cm soil or saprolite under grassland replicate 2 | place: USA:California | collected 2016-06-15 | reverse complement strand
CCGTCCGTGCTTTGCCGATCGAGATGGTTGCGCCCATCGCGAAGCTTCCATCGAGCCGTTCGAGCGCCATTAGATTGCCGCCTTCATCGACGATGGCGATTACTCCGCCCGGCGCGTTGTTTTTCTTCGCGTAATCAACTGCTGCGGCGATGGCCTTCTTTGCGCCGTCGAGGTTGAGCGACTTCTTCTCCACAATCTGAGCGTGCGCAGGAACCACAGCCGATAGCGCGACCAGGATGGCCAACAATGTTGAGGTAAAGATTTTCATAAGTCCTTTGCGTGGGCTGGCCGGCCATTTGTTAGGCGCGGCCAGCCGGTGCTTCATGTTATTTGACCGGGTGATCGAAGGCGGCTTCGCCGAGATTCGCTTCGGCGAACGCGCACCAAATCTGGACCTTCACTATGTCCGGGACGTAATCAGGGACTACGATTGATTTCTTGACCTTCTCACCTTTTGTCATCAAACGGTCCAGGAGATAAGTCTTGCCGTTGGAGTCCACGACCTGCCAATGCGGATCGGGTGTCTGTGGTGGAATGAAGTCGTCGGAGAGCGTGAGCGTGCTCTTGCCATTTACCGTCGTGTGGGTGACGAAGCCCTTGTTTGCTTTTGCGCCTTGGAACGGCCCACTCTTGTGGCTGTTCTGGCCAAAGCTGTTGGTCGCAGCAATGACTAGCGCGATGAAGGAAGCGAGTATCAGTTTGCAATTCATGCCCCATTCGTCGCGATGCGCGGAGAATCCTTACACCTGCAGATGGATCGACTTGTCCCGCCGTAGCCTCGGCGAAGGCGGATGAACCCGGTGGCGTGCATGATTGGATGGTTGCTACAGCTAGCTCTTGATGAAGTCCAAGCTTGCGACCGAGCGCCGGCCAAGCGTCACGCACGCGGTGACTGTTACCAGACCGCGCGAACCATCCGACAGGTGTCTGGTTTCCTTTGGAACCGCCGTTCGCGGCGGCGATGAGTTATCTGCTGGCAGCCTTGGTAGCGGCTACGATTTTGTCGAAACGCTTATCACCGCGTAAATCATCCCAGCACGGATTCAAGAGGAGATCGCCGTATGTCGGGCCATATCCGGGAAGGGTCGCGACAATTTCGAGTTGCTGGAGCGCGCGATCGCGCTTGCCGGTCCACGCGTAAACCAGCGCCAGGTTGGCAACGGCGAACTCTTATTTGAGCGCTATCGGTTTCTGCGCCTCCTCTAAGATTTTTTCAAAACGCGGATCGCCGCGCAACGGATCCCACCACGGCATCAGTTTTAATTCGCCATAGCTGAGATCGCTCGGACGGCGGATGGCGCTGGCAAGCTGTTCGCAGGCGAGATCTTTATCACCAACCCATGCAGCGATCATCGCCAAATACTTGATCATGGCCGAGCCATCCAGTGCATCTTTTTCTGAGAGAAGAAGCTCCGTTGCGCGCCGGCCTTCGCGTAGCGCTTCCTCTTTCCGGCCGAGACCGGCGTCGATCAAACCAAGTACGCACAATGGCAGCGCATAGTTTGGTTGAGCTTGGATGATTTTCTCCTGCTCTCCGCGGGCAGCAGTGAAAGCTGTCCGCGCCTTCTCGTCGTCCTTCATCATGCGAGCGATAACACCTTCAAAGAATGGACGATTAAAACGAACATTATCGCTCGAAGCTAAATTGATTGGATTCTCGCCTAATGCGACTAAGGCATTCTTTGCGGCAGCGGTATCCCGCTCGGCCAGTGCACAAAGAAGCCATGCATCAGCGATACTCGGCATGGCAGCAGGATTTGTGGCCCGAACTGAATCGATCGTTTGATGCACCGGCCGCGTGTCGGCTTTAGAATTCAATTCCACTACCGCGCGCGCTACCTTCGTAACAGCGTCATCGGGCTCGAAAGCCAATACGCGATCGTACTTCGCTTCTTCTTCAGCATAGTGCCGAAGGAGTTGACAACTGGTGGCACTCGACTGGAGCGTGCGAACATTGCGGGGGTCGAGCTCGATCGCGCGCTCGAGGTTTCGTGCGGACTCTTCCCAGTGTCCCTGACGCCTGTGGATGTAGCCCGTCAACTCGAATACCCGGGAATCATTTGGCAAGGTCTGGCGGGCAACTTCGAGTTCAGCCAGAGCGCCGTCGTAATCGAGGTATCCTTGATAAAGATTCAACGCACGCGCGAGGTGCGTTTCCCCAGCATCCGGACGGAGGCGAAATGCGGCCTGAATGGCCGCTTCGGCTAACGCCAGGCGCGCGGAGGTATGGTCGGACCCAAAGAAATAAAGCGCGTCATGAGCCCAGGCGAGCTGGCAGTACGCATCGATAAACGATGGGTCTCGCGCAACGGCCTGGTTCAACAGATCGACCGCCTGCAGCAAATCCTTTCTCTGAGTGCTGGTCGTCCCCAGAAGAAGATTCTTGGCGCGCGTGTAGAGATCGAATGCGCTGATGTCGCTCGTCGGCGAGCGTTCGATGGCGTTCTTTTCAGCTGGCGAGAGCTTCGCCTGCAACTGATCGGCAATTGTCTTTGCGATCTCGCTTTGAATCGCGAACACATCCGCGAGATCGCGGTCGTAGGTCTGCGCCCATAGGTGTTTGTCCGTGCGCGGATCGACTAACTGCGCGTTGACGCGCACGCGATTGCCAATGCGCTGAACCCTTCCTTCCACCACATGCGCCACTCCGAGTTGCTCACCTACCTTCCGCAGGTTGCGCGCGACGCCGCTCTTGTAATGCATGACCGATGCACGGCTAATTACTTTCAGATCGGCGATCCTAGCCAGGTCGGTTAAAAGTTCATCCTGTACGCCGTCAGCGAAATAGGCGTTCTGCGGATCTGGGCTCAAGTTTTCAAACGGAAGCACGGCGATGCTTTTCTCGGGTGGTGAGCTCGTCGTCAGGTTCCGGTGCCAGTAGAATGGAAGCGCCAGTGCGAGAGCAGACACTAACAACACGACCACAAGAGCGGCAGGCGATCGTGCCCAGCGCAGCCATGAAGGCACAGCCTTCAATTCGAGTTTGTGGCGCAGATTCTTGAGCGCTTGAACCATTTCGCTGACGCTTTGGTACCGCTCTGTTCGATCTTTGCGCAGCGCTTTGCCGATAATCTGTTGAAGCTCAGCCGGAGTTAGCCTGATATGACTTTTTAGCGGCGATGGCTCCTTCTCCAGAATAGAAGTCATGACTTCTCTTGGTGTGTTGCCGGTGAATGGCTCCTGCCCGGTCACCATTTCGTAAACGACTACACCGAGACTCCAGATATCGGTCCGTTTATCGACCGGCGCGCCGCGCGCCTGCTCCGGCGACATGTAACGAACCGTTCCCAATACCGCTCCTAGATTGGTTTCAGCGAGTGTCATCGATCCTGCCCCGTCCGCCGCAGCCTCGGCGAAGGCGGATTCGGCAAGCTTTGCAATCCCGAAGTCGAGAACTTTCACATATCCGTCGCGCCGGAGCATGATGTTCCCCGGATTGATGTCGCGATGGACAATCCCCGCTTCATGGGCGGCGGCGAGTGCGCTCGCCACCTGGGTGGCAACATCGACAGCATCACTTACCTCCATTCGCCCGCGCAGCAGACGTTGACGCAGCGTTTCGCCTTCGATTAGTTCACTGGCAATGTAGTGGGTTGAGTGATCCTCGCCGACCTCGTAAACCGTCAGGATATTTGGATGATTGAGCGCGACCACGGCGTGCGCTTCCTGTTGAAATCGGTTCAGGCGCTCGGCGTCGCCTGTAAAGCGCAAGGGCAGGAGCTTGAGCGCGGCCTTGCGGCCCGCTGTAATGTCAGCGGCCAGATAGACTTCACCCATCCCGCCAGTGCCGATCCGTTTGGAAATTTTGTAGTGACCGACTGTCTGGCCGACGCGGGAATCAGCTTGCCCATTTTGAATAATTTTTGTCGCGAGACCAACCCTTGACCTTTCTATAAACCGGCCCGCTCGTTGATCTGAAGCCAGAAGCTTTTCAACTTCATGACGCAAAACCGCATCGCCTTCGCAGGCCGTATCCAGGAAAGCGCTGACTTGCTCCGGCTGTTGTTCCACCGCCGCAAGAAAAATTTCCTCAATCGTTTGGAACCGCACCGGCGTCATAGACACGAATTGCACGAATTGAAAAGCCGGACACGAATTACACGAATTGTCACAAATTTAATTTCACAAGGATTGCATCGAGCACAGTAACAATTGGTGTGAATTAGTGAAATTCGTGTCTATCAGGTGGCGTTCTGCAATTCCGTGTACAGCCATGCCTTGGCAAATCTCCAGTCGCGCCTCACCGTCACAGGTGAAATCTTGAGCACTTCTGCCATCTCGTCATAGTTGAGCCCACCAAAATATTTCAGCTCGACTACTTGAGCTTTTCTTGAGTCGAGGGTGGCCAGCCTTTCCAATGCCTCGTGTAGATCGACAATCTCCTGTGATTCTTCCGGTGAGATAAGCGCTGCCTCGTCCAAGTCCACCTTGAGCGCGCCGCCACCGCGCTTTTGGGATCGCTGACTCCTTGCGTAGCTAACCAGGATTCGGCGCATCGCCCGGGCAGCGACGGCGAAGAAGTGGGCCCGGCTCTGCCAGTTTGGATTGGTTTGATCGGCCAGGCGCAGGTAGGCTTCGTTGACCAGCGCCGTCGTTTGCAGTGTGTGGTCGCTACGTTCTGCGCCCATCTGACGATGAGCGAGGCGTCGCAGTTCTTCATAGACCAGCGGCGTTAACTCTGCGAGCGCGGAATCATCTCCCTGACTCCATTCCTGCAGGAGCTGGGTCACTCTATGCGGAGAGATCGAAGGCTCATCCATAAGCTCGTCTTGGTAGCTTATCACCCAGCGAAATTCTCTGCACGCGGAAGCTTTTCCGAAAAAACCTTGATTCAGATGATCACTTTGATCGCCCGTTTTCGCTTATGGCAGTGAAAGGAAAATTACGAAACCAAAAAGAAAGGAACAAAAATGAATTCGCTTAGTCAGTTAAGAAAATACCAATCCTGCCACCTGGTCATTGCGCCGCTGCTGGTCGTTCTCGCTGCGTTAACTGCGCTGCCGGCCGGCGCAGCGCCGCCCCTCACGTGCGGGCTGACCGTCAGGGGACTGATTGACCCCAACGGCAACCCAAACCAGTCGGCGCAATTCGCTGAGATCATGTCGTACACCAAGATTGGTGACTGGAAAGCCAAAATCAACATCGACCAATTCCAACTCTACGTCGTGGAGGTCACGATTCAGCCGGGCGGCTGGCTCGGCTGGCACAGCCATCCAGGCCTGAGCTTTGTCGTGGTCAAATCCGGCACCGCGAGCTTCTACGAGGCTGACGACTGTACACGGCAGGTGATTCCAACCGGGGGGACCTTCTTCGAGCCAGCCGGCGACGTGCACATGGTCCGAAATGAAAGCATGACGGAACCGCTGGTGAATGTCGTCATCCAGCTCACTCCACCCGGCGCGCCGAGGGCGATCGGGGAACCGGATCCGGGCTGCTTTCAACTTACTTGTCCATACGTCTCGGCACAGTGACAACGAGCAACGTCGTGCGCAACTCGGACCCGAGTTATCGGAACGCGAAGCCAAAGGTCGTGAGCTCGACAGCGTTTCGCCTAGGAAAAATTCCGGCCGCCGTGACAATGCAAATAATGTGGCAAGATAAAGAACGATCGCGAAGATGAACCAGACATTCGTTGCCAAACTGCGCAACAGCTTCATGGGATCAGAGCTGTAGCCGGGATCGGCGATGCCGAGCCGCTGACGTCATCGATGTCGGCTACCGGCCGCTTTACCGAATCTGATCGGCAAGCTTTTGCTTGATCCGGTCCTTCGCGTCTGGCGGAAAGAGAATATTGGATGCCTCGTCGGCATGCTCCGGAAACTGGCGAGCGGTCTCGTGAATGTAATGAAGCTGTTCTTCGTAGCGCTGGCACCAGCAGCAGATCAAAAAGTGCAGCCGTTTCTTGACCCGCATCGTCAGCGGCAACGGCTCGTCCATTGATTGCGAGAGTATCCGGACCATTTCCCTGCATTTGGGCGTGTGTTTGCCAATGAATTTCACCAGCATTGTTTGCCACCAGTTCCTTCGCGCCAGGACTGATGGGTTCCCGATCGGCGAAGGATTGTATGGTTCGTCTGGCATTACGCTTTCCCTCACTTCGGCCTATCAAACCAGCGATGGATGTAATTCGCCCGCCCGGTTTTCATCTCCACAATCATATGTCGAGGCAACCGTTCGGAACCTTACAAAAGGAAGGCGCGCAAGATCGACATGGACACGGAAAGGCGACGCTTCTAGCTGAGCGCTCCGGAATTTTCGACCGTTGTAAGGAATTCGCCCGGTGCGCGACGCATCTTCAAAACCTTCACACCATGATTACAATCCGCTCTTCCGCAGCTTCTTCCGAGCCAACATTAATCGGTTTGGAAGTCATTCTTACGACCCCACACGGTACTTACATGATTTCTTCGAACGGCGAGGCCGCAGATTTCAGCTCCGCTTTTGGCGGCGGCCTTTTTGGTGCGATCTCCTGGCCGCGATCGCAGTTCCGATTCGCTCCCGGCATCGTGTTGGATCAGCAGATGTTTTTTCCAAACGATGGATCAGCGGTTGCACTCTCCTGGCAACTACACACTCAATCGTCCCTACAAACGCGGCTCACAGTCAAGCCGTTCTTTTCCGGTTGCGGTCCACGCTCGTACCGCAATGTCGGTTTCCACTTTGACTCGGAGGAAGACGGCGGGCGGCTTACCTGGTTGCCAAATGTGTGTGGACCAAAGATCTTCGCCGATACCAATGGGCGGTATCACGATGAACCAGTTCGCTTGTTCGATTGCCTTTGCGCGCAAGCGGCAGCCTCGGCTTCAGCGGAAGACCTGATCACGCCGGGACGTTTTGAGTTTGAACTGGGCAGGCGACCCTCGGTACTGATCTTTTCGATCGAGGGTCTTGCCAACGCTCAACGTGATCAGCACGTTGGCGTTTTTTTGGCGGGTCTAATGCAAGACAACTCTCCTGCCAGATCTGGTTCCTCCGTTGCTGAGAGCGTTGGCGTGCCAACTCAGAAGCTGGCAGCCGCATGATCGGTCCTCAGAGATATTTCACCCCTCTTCCAAACTCGATGAGACAAATCGATCGGGCTCTGCCATTCCCATTGCGCAGCAATCGAAGAACCAATCGAGCGCTTCGGGCCGCGTATCGAAAATTTGATCGTACCGAGGAGACCCGAAGGCTCTTGCGACGCCACGTTCGTTAAGCTTGCGATCTTCTAAAATCGGTAGCTTATCTGGTAACCCTCGCTCGAGGGCCCTCGGCAACGCCGTGGTTAAGAGTCACTTGCTCTGCCAATTGAGCTAATGGTGCGAGAAAATTTTGAATTTCCGGCTATCGAATGCCGATTTTAGCAGAATTTCGGCCAACAGGAAAATCGATCAAGTCTGAGTCTGGCGCCCGTCGCGTGACTGCTTGCGTCCTTAGGCTTGCATCAGCGCATTTTCACCGGTATCGCGAGTTGTGGCGCCATGAAACTCTTGTCCGTCAATGTAGGACTTCCGCGCGAAATCGAATGGAAGGGGAAGATTGTTCGCACATCCATATTCAAGGCGCCGGTACCAGGTCGAGTTCGAGTTGCCAAGCTCAACTTAGAGGGGGATCAGCAGTCTGATCTGTCCGTGCACGGAGGAATCGATAAGGCTGTTTACGCCTATCCGTCGGAGCATTACCCATTCTGGCGCCAGCAACTTCCTGACATGGACCTCCCTTGGGGAGTTTTCGGCGAGAACTTTACGACGACAGGTTTGCTTGAAGAAACGTTTCATATTGGTGATCGCCTTCGGATCGGGTCTGCAGAATTCGTGGTGACTCAACCCCGCATGCCGTGCTTTAAACTTGGCATTCGGTTCAACCGTTCGGACATAGTGAAGCGGTTCCTGCAAAGCGGTCGCACCGGGTTCTACTTTGCCGTTCTCAAAGAAGGGGAAGTCGCAGCTGGCGATTCAATCGAGTTGATTGAAAAAGATGAGCACAACATTCCGGTCGCCGACGTCGTGAATCTTTATCGGGGAGATGCAGCGAACCAGGAGCTGTTGCGTCGTGTTAGCGAACTACCCTCACTTCCAAAAAGCTGGCGAGACTATTTTCGTACCCGCCTTTGGAGTCCGGATGATTGACTGTGGGAGAAATTTGGATTAATCGGGGCCGATCCAGCATTACCTCTTCCCCATCCTTATGATCGCATCCACATAATTTCCTCACGCAGCTCGCGTGCGATCTCTTTGCGATTGCCGGTCCGAATTCTTAGTGGTAGTGGAGAGAAAGAGCAGCTCGATCGAATTTCGCGTTTGAAGAAAAGATTGAGAAGATGCGGCACCAGGGTCATGTCGCGCCAGTAGCAGACTTCATCGGCGACTGAGCCATCATCGAGCGCATATTGAATCGACGCTGAAGCAACAGGACAGCGAAGTTGCACGGCTGATTCCAGTAAGGCTGACTTGAACGGTAGGACTGTTGACCCATCGGAACTGGTTCCTTCTGGAAACAGCACGACGACTGAGCCGCTAGCGAGTGTTGCGCGAACAAGATCGACAACAGCTGGACTGGATAGTCTCTGCTCGCGATCGACAAAAATTGTTCCCGCCGCGCGCGCGAGCCACCCAAAAAACGGCCACCCCGCAACATCGCGCTTGGCAACGAAGACGCATGGCCGAATCGAACTGAGCACAAGGACGTCGAGATAGCTAAGATGATTACTCACTAAGAGACCGGACGGCGGCATCGCACCGCGGGTCGTTATGCGAATCCCAACCACGCAACACGCAAACCGGCTCCAGCGATGTAACCACCCGGCGCGCGCGTGAAGACGTTGTGCCGGGGCAAAGAACGGAATCGTGATCGCATTCTCAACGAGTGCGCAGAGCGAGAAAAATGTGACGGCAAATGCGCGCCAGGTTCCAAGAAATGCCGTCCTCATCGCTTTAGCCGCATCGTAGCACAGACAACGTGCCCATGGGGCAATCCAGCGTCTCGCCTGGTGAATAGCCACGAGCCAGGATGCCCGAGTCGCGAACCGGGTCTCGCATTTGGACTTCGCGGGCATTTTTTGAATCCAAAATCACCGCTGACGCATCTCAATGAAAACCGAGGTTTTTATGATTCAAGATTTCAAGTTTGCGCTGCGGCAGCTTCGCAAGGCGCCGGGGTTCACGGCAGTAGCCGTATTGACGCTCTCTTTGGCGATTGGAGTTAACTCAGCGATTTTTGCGCTAATTAACAGCGTGGTTCTTCGTCCGATGGTCCCGCTGCGACCGCGGGAAGTCGTGAACGTTTTCAACTGCCGCCAAAACGCCAACCACGATTATCGGCAGTTCTCCTACAATGAATATCGCGAGCTACGTGAGAACAGCGATCACCTGTTCGTCGATCTTGCCGCGCTCGAGTTCGCGGTGGCCGGTATCGGACGCGATCACGAGATGCGGCGCAGTTTTGCGTTCCTCACCTCGGAAAACTACTTCTCTCTAATGGGTGTCCAGCCATTTCGCGGACGGTTCTATAACGCCGAAGAATGCAAACCGAACGCGAATATTGCCGTGGTAGTGGCGAGCTACGGATTTTGGAAGCGCCAGGGCGGTCGCAACGATTTTGTCGGCAGCGCGCTCCAAATCAATGGCCAGCCTTACACCGTGATCGGTATCACGCCGGATGGATTCAGCGGCGCTAGCGCGTTGATTGCGCCCGATATTTGGGTACCGCTCGGCATTCGTTCGCAGCTCGGGTCCGCCTTTGGCGATTCCGAGACGATGCACGATCTGGCGAATCCACAAAATTACGCACTGAATCTCGTCGGACGAATGCAGCCCGGCCTAACTATCGAGACCGCGAAGTCGCGGCTGCCGGTCCTGTCGCAACGGTTCAATGCCATGCAAGCGACCGATTCCGAATTCGCGCGTGAAGTGCAGATTCAGAAGCCATCGCGCTTTAGCCTAAGCACGTCGCCGGAGAATGACGGCCCTGTTACGTTGATCGGCACCTTGCTTATGGCTATGGCCGGCGCGGTCCTGCTCATCGCATGCCTAAATCTGGCGAACATGTTGCTCGCTCGCGGCACGGCGCGTTCGAAAGAGATCGCCTTGCGCATCGCGCTCGGCGCGTCGCGTTGGCGAATAATCAGGCAATTGCTTTGCGAAGGTCTCTTTCTCGCCATCTGTGGCGGACTAGTCGGACTCATTCTCAGCGTTTGGTGCAACAATCTCCTGCTCCATTCGCTCGCCACTTTGCTCAACAATGTAAACTTCTCGTTCATTGTCGATCTTTCGCCGGACGCTGCCGTGCTCACAGTGACGTTTTTGTTTTGTCTCTTTGCTACGCTTCTATTTAGCCTCGGCCCTGCGCTCAAAGCGACGCGTGCCGATCTGGTTAACGATTTGAAACAACAGGTCGGCGAACCTGCTCGAATCGGTCGTTTCAATCGTTTGTTTGCTCCTCGCCATATCTCGGTGATGGCACAAATCGCGCTCTCCCTCATGTTGCTATTCGCCGCTGGATTATTTTTCCGTGGCGCGCTGAAAGCCGCTGGCTTGAATCCTGGTTTCGTCGCCGCCGGCGATCTAATCACCGAAATAGACTTCACTTTGGTGAAGAAAAAACCGGCGGAGGCGCGACGTGAGATCTTTAACATTGTTCAACGTACACGCGAACTGCCCGGCGTTACTGCGGTCGGCGTCGCAACAATGTTGCCTTATTACAATTTCACCAGCACGCGCCGGATCATGTCAACGCGGACAACATTGTCTAACGATCCGAAAGCCCCCGATCCCGGTGCAACTGCGCTCTATACCGCGAGCACGCCGGGATATTTCGACGCGATCGGCGTGAAGTTGTTGCGTGGCCGCGATTTCACACAGGCCGAATGCGAGGAGAAAGACGGACGGCGCGTCGCCATCATCGACCAAGATATGGCGAAGAAGCTTTTTCCAAATGAGGATGCGGTCGGCCAGCATGTTCGGTACACCGTTCCACCGAAGGATGGATCGCCTAACGACATGGAAGTCATCGGAGTTGTCGGGACACATCGCCATGATGTTCAAAACGACACGCCACTTACGCGATTGTTTGTTCCATTCGCGCAAGGCTACACCGGCGATGTGTTCCTACACGTTCGATTCAACACCATGGATCGACAAGCGGTAGCCGGAATGACCGCGAGCATGCGCTCCACCTTGCGCGAAATCGATCCGGACCTGCCGCTGCTGAGCATTGCACCATGGGCTGATGTGATGGAAAGGAGCGTCGGCCTTTGGATCGTTAAATTGGGTGCAATCCTCTTCGGCGTCTTCGGCGCAATCGCGCTGCTTCTTGCGGTGGTAGGCGTCTACGGCGTGAAAGCGTACGCAGTTGCATGTCGCACCCATGAGATCGGCATTCGCATGGCGCTCGGCGCACATCGTAAGGACGTTTTCGCGCTCATCATGCGCCAAGGCGCGATCCAGACGGGGCTTGCCGTCAGTCTCGGACTTCTGCTTTCGTTAGGTGCAGGACGTGTGCTTTCACAAATTTTGTATCAAGTGAGTCCGAGCGATCCATTCGCGCTGATCACTTCGAGTTTGCTGCTAGCTCTGGCTACGCTGCTCGCCTGTTTTCTTCCGGCGCGGCGCGCCATGCACGTGAACCCAATTACCGCATTACGCACGGAATAAGAGACAGACAGATTGAGCACACATCGCCACAGCAAGGGCTCGGTCATTTTGACATTCTGGTCCGCGAAATGCCAACCGATTGCCGCGCAAAGGACTAAGCAGTAGCCGGCGCGTCGTCTCAATCACGTTGCCCGCTTCATCGTACACGCGAATCACAGTGCCATGTGACCGAGTGAATTTGGCAGCCTATTTGCGGTCAGCCAGCGCCTTGATTGATGACCGCCAAATTTTTGAAGGGTAATCGTCTAGCAATGCGATAACTTCGTGCGTCGGCGACGCACGAGTTTCTCGCCAGGAGCTGATGCTTCGTGGTGCGCTGCTCCGTAAGTCGCCGCTCGCCTCGACGTCGTTCGCGAATCTCGCGATCAACGAAATTCTTGAAGCTGCCCCGAATCCGACCACTACCGATTAACAGAAACTTTTCATTCATTTATTTTCCCTCCCACTAATTCAACAGGAGCTACGACGGGAAGTTTTCCGGTTTCGATAATCTCTCCCATCTAAAGTACAAATGCATCGAATTTGCTTCGACGTGCGGATGTCCCTTGGCTGTGGGAGCAATCGCGGTTAACAAGCCATCGCATAAACCGAACTCACCACTGTTTGAAATCGCCCACCTGTTTGTGCGGTTAGACCCGATTGCCAGCCCCATCATAAACGCGAATCACAGCATTAACTGAGCAGCTGTAAAACTCGGCGGAGCCGATTGCGTTGCAGACTGCGTCCGGTGCTCGGTGCATTCTAAAAAATACTGTTTTTCAATCCACGGTCTAAAGTGATAATCTACCCGTCAAACGCGACGTAATTCTTCGCGGCTTTAGGGAATCTTTGAACGGGTACCGATTTGAAAGTAATTCATAAA
>WNGC01001986.1_pt1 | contig 12501 bp, 10 predicted proteins | sample 5400051 | NCBI WGS metagenome assembly WNGC01 (sample SAMN13153368, study PRJNA577476) | soil metagenome | isolation source: 20 cm soil or saprolite under grassland replicate 2 | place: USA:California | collected 2016-06-15 | reverse complement strand
TTGAGTCACGCCCCCTTGACGAACACGGTCTCCATGTTTCTCCCACGTTAGGCCTAATCGAATATATCAATGCGATGACCGACAGCGCTCCACATCTTGCATCTCAAGTTGCCCTCAACCTGACTGTGCAATGCAATCAGATCGTTGATGCTGCAAGGCCCTGGGTGCTAGCCAGAGATTCTGCAGAGCGCGAGCATCTTGATAAGGTGCTCTACACTCTCGCAGAATCCCTTCGCATTATCGGGATCTTGATTTCGCCGGTTTTGCCGAAAGCGGCGCACGGAATTTTCGATCAGCTGAATTGGAAAATGGAGTTGAGCGGTAAAGAAGAACGCTTTTCACTCGCAGATGCGGAGTGGGGTAGATTGCCGGATGGACATGTTGTTGGCAAACCGGTGCCGTTGTTCCCGCGGATAGACCGCTGATTTCTGGGAGGCACACGCCGCTGGCGTGTTGGTTTCGGCGTCGCGCCGAAACAGGCTTTGCTGAAAACAACCTTGGCTGGTCGCGGCGTGATGAAAGTTCGCGATGGCTAGACACTATCGCCAGCACGCGAGACGCATGCGCTAGCCAGACGTGCGCGCGTCCGCGCAAATCACTGCGCGCATTCTTCGAAGGCAGCGGGTTCACCGCGCAAGTGCGCGAGGACTTCGCCCGTGAAGTGCAGTGAGCCGGCGATCAGAATCGGATTTGGTTTTGCGCGCGCGAGATCAATGCCTTCACCAACGGATGCAGTAATGCAGTGGGGGAGTAATGGAGTGATAGTGGACAAAACTTTTGCTAGCTCTTCCGGTGCGGCGGCGCGGTCGCTGCGAATCCTGGGCAATACAACTGAATCAGCAATCGGCGTCAGCGCCTCGGAGATGCCGCGCAAATCTTTGTCGGAGAGAACCGCGAGAACAAGGGTCGCCTTGTGAACGCCGAAGAATTCGCGCCATGTTTCGACAAGGATGCGCGCGGCGGCTGGGTTGTGTGCGCCATCGATGATTGTGCGGTCGTCCCACTTCTGAAAACGCGCCGGCCAATCGATAGTGGCAAGTCCGCGCGCAATGGCTTTACCGTCGATATCGATTTGTGCAGCGTAAATCGCGGCGATTGCCACAGCGGCGTTCCGTTTTTGGTATGATCCCGCAAGTCCAATTGGCGATCCCTCATAGGACGTACTCACGACTTGCAGCGGCGCTTCGCACTCGGCGGCACGAGCGCGGATGACCTTTGCAGCCTCGGGACGCTGCGGTGCACAGACAACGGGAATTCCGCGTTTGATGATTCCCGCTTTTTCACTCGCGATCTCAGCAAGCGTGTTTCCGAGCCATTCTTGATGATCAAAGTCGATTTGTGTAATGACTGAAACATCAGACTGGATAGCGTTCGTCGCATCAAGGCGTCCGCCAATTCCAGTTTCAAGGATAGCGACGTCGGTTTTCGATTCGGAAAAATGTTTCACCGCGAGCGCGGTGGTGACTTCAAAAAATGTCGGGTGCGGATCCCAATCGGCGATGAGATTCCGAATCGCGTTCAAACCATTAGCAACGGCGTTCTCGGAAACCATTTCGCCGTTCACACGAATGCGTTCGCGGAACGTGACGAGGTGAGGAGATGTGAAAAGGCCGGCGCGATGTCCCTGCGCGCGGCAGATCGAATCGATCATCGCGCAAATGGAGCCTTTGCCGTTTGTGCCGGCCACGTGGATGACTTTCCAAGGAAGGGCGATCTCCAGATCGCCCACGGCGGCTTGGAAGCCGCCGCTCCTTGATAGCGCCGCGAGCAAACGCCGAATGTTTTCCAGGCCGAGCTTGATGCCAAAGCGCTGGAGGCTATAGAGCCAACTGAGCGTCTCTTTGTAAGTCATCGGGGGAGCGACCTCAGTCATGGCAGGGATATCGCACCGCGATCGTCTATGTTTAGCGCCAACGGCGTGGCATTCAATCTGAGCCTGGGGCAAAGCCCCAGGGTCTTGTGGAAATCCATACGCCAGCGCTGAAAGCGCGGCTCAACTTTCGGCCGTGGGCAAGACCTGGTTGAATCGCGCTTTCAGCGCTTGACCACGCTTGGTACTGAATTCCTGGGGCGTTGCCCCAGGCTTTAAATGACATAGCGCCTTTGGCGCTAAACATACAGCTGCGAGGACCCGAATGCTCTCGGGAGCCTACATTCACAGGGTAACAGTGAAGTAGCTGAGCAACCGGCTGATCTCGTCGCGCATTTTTTTGCGATGAACGATCATGTCGATCAAACCGTGTTCCTGGAGAAATTCAGCGGTCTGGAATCTTTCCGGTAACTCCTGATGCGTGGTTTCCTTGATCACGCGCGGTCCGGCGAAACCGATCATGCTTTTCGGTTCAGCGATAATGACGTCGCCCAGTGAAGAAAAACTGGCCATCACTCCGGCAGTAGTCGGATTCGTAAGAACAGAGATGTAGGGCAGCCGTTCTGCCGCGTGTTGCGCGAGTGCGCCACTTGTTTTGGCCATCTGCATCAAGCTCAACATTCCTTCGTACATGCGCGCGCCGCCGGAGGCAGCAACGATGACCACGGCACAGCGCTCCGCGGTACCGTATTCAATCGTCCGCGTAATTTTCTCACCAACGACAGATCCCATGGTCGCCGCGAGAAAACCGAAGTCCATCACTGCAATAGCAACCTTGTAGCCGTCCAAAATTCCATAGCCACTGATCACAGCGTCAAAAAGGCCAGTCCTCTCGTGGTATTTTTTGAGCCGATCTTTATACGTAGCCATTCCTTGAAAACGCAAGACGTCCACGGATTTTAAATCGGCATCCATTTCCACGAACGTGTCCGGATCGAGCAGATTCTGAATCCGCTCCTTAGCAGGTTGCGCAAAGTGATAGTCGCAGCGCGGACAGACACGTTGATTTTGCGCCAGCTCGATTTCCGGAACAGTTTCGGAACAGCCGGGGCACTTCTCAAAAACACCACGCGGAATTTCCCGCCTTTTGCCGGGCTCAGCTTTAATTGCTGGCTTCTTGAAAATTGCCATTGGAGTTATGCGCGCGCTGCTGTAGCCGCGAGAACAGAGAGCGCACCGGCGCGTTTCAAAACCCGCGCGCACTCGCTCAAGGTAGAGCCTGTGGTAAGAACATCGTCGATTAACAGCACTCGCAAACCTCGCACGTCTGCGTTTTTTCGTAAACGGAATGCGTTATGCAAATTTTCCATCCGCTCGGACCGATCAAGCGCGGTCTGTGTGGTGGTGTAACGAATCCGCTCGAGGTGCAGCTTCGACGGAATTGAAATCTGCGCGCTCAATAACTCTGAAAGCAGGCGAGCTTGGTTAAATCCACGTTCCCGCTGCCGGGCGGGGTGCAGCGGGACTGGAACTAATACATCAAAGTGGTTTCCGTGCAGCCGTTCGTCATCCAGCGCAGCACGGAGCCAGCGCGCTACGAGATGGCGCAGATGAATTTGCCGCCCGTATTTAAATTCATGAATGATATGACGAACGACTCCACGACCGCGGTATGCGGCCACTGCGGCTTCGAAATGAAATGTGCGATGAGCACAGTTCGCACACGTGAACGCGCTCGTGATCGAACCTTCGAAAGGTTCGGAGCATTTCTCGCAAAACGGCGCGATGATGCGGGCTGCCTTTGCTTCGCAAACATTGCATAGATACTCGCCACCTCGAACGCTTCCCCCGCAGATTGTGCAAGTCGGCGGATAGAGAAGCGATAGGGCTGCTTCAAATAATTCAGGCTTGTGAAGCGCGATCATATTTCAGCCAAGTTCGCATCATTATCCAGCTCAGTGCTGCTACGCCCAGCGGGATAATTCCAACAAGCAAATTGTTTCCCAGCCAGGGGAGAACGACCGTTTGCCGACGCACCACCAAGCTGAAAGTGCCGCTCCCAAAAATCCATCCAGCATGCAGGCCAATCGACAGCCATAACGAGTGTGTGAGCACGCGCGCGTCCGCGAGAATACAGCCAATCAGAAACAACGTCGCAAACGCGGACACCAGCATCATTGGGTCCCAAACGCTGGCAAATGAATGGGCGATCGAATTGAAGCCGGAAGTCCATGTTACAATCGCGGACGTTCGTTCCGATCCCTTCAAAAAATGGACTGCTGCAAAGAACGCGGAAACAACAAATAAGGCGATGTATTTTCGACCAGTCCTAAGCAAGACGCCTAAAACGATTCCTCGGAAGAATGCCTCCTCAATCAATGGGACGGTAATTGAAGCAACTATCAGCTTGGCAAAGCGCGACCAGGCAAAGACGTGCCGAAACGAGTAAACATGCAGTGCGACAAGCAAAGCGCCGCAACAAAGCAGGGGAATAATAGATAACAGAACCCCCGCCAGGAAATCGCGGCCCCAGCGCGGGTTGGCTGCAAGATCCAAATCGGCCATGCCCCGCACATGGCTGACTCGCATTAAGGGCCACAATAAGAGCGCAGCGGCGATCAGGATCGCGCGATGAAAAAACGTTTCGAAGTCGTACTTCGCCAAAAACGAAAAAACGCCATGCGCTGCGAGCGATTGCGCTGACCAATAAAGGATTGGAGCGAAAACCGCTCCAACTACAACGATCCCAATGAAGTAAAGCGCCAGTTTAGCTGCGTCTTTCAAGCCTGCTATTGTAAGGTCTTACGGCAATGCGGAGTCAACATATATGGACGGGCAAGAATCAAGATGGCAAGAGACGCGAAGTGCGAGCAACAAAATTTGGCGGCGCCTGGCGGTTCCAGGCAAAAACTGCAGGTGATCTTGAGTGGACCTATTATGAGCGGCCATTGTTGGAGGATGTGTTAGCGCTTAAGGAAATCCTCACGCGAAAATATCAGCGACGGCGCGCTTCAATCGAGGATGTCGCTTCGATTGAGAAACTAATCCAAAGGCAAGAAGACAATGGCTAATGCGCCAGCGGTAAGAACTCACGAAAATCTACGGCAACGCTTGCAGCTCGATCTCGCCGAAACTTAACTGCAGCGCATTTCTGGCGACGTTGAGAAAATTATCCGCGGCATCTGTTAGTGCTACATGTAGCTCGCCGCGGTTTTGCGGCGCGGCTCGCAATGATTGTTCATTCAACATTTCTTCCACGGCGCGCGCGCAATTTTGGGCGGAATCGACAAGTATGATCTGGCGTCCCAGCACTCTCGTAATCGCGTCGGTGAGCAACGGATAATGCGTGCAACCCAGCACAAGGGTGTCGATCCCATCCGCGAGCAAGGGCTGGAGATAGCGCATGATCACCTGGTCGGTCACGTCATCGTTGAGCAATCCTTCTTCGATCAACGGGACGAGCAATGGACATGCGCGACTGCTCACGCGCACATTATTGTCAGTTGCGTGAAGTACCTTTTCGTATGCACCGCTGCGGATGGTTGCGCGCGTTCCAATCACGCCGATGTGGCGGTTGCGTGTCGCTTGCAACGCGGCGCGTGCTCCCGGCACAATCACGCCAATCACCGGAACGGAAAATTTGTTTGCTAACAATGGTAGCGCGACGGACGACACGGTGTTACACGCAACAACCAGGGCCTTTGCGTTTTTCTGCGTCAAAATCTGCGCTAGCTCCAATGCGTAGCGCTGAACGGTCTCCGGGCTTTTCGGACCGTAGGGAACACGCGCTGTGTCGCCAAGATAAACAATGTTTTCATTTGGCAGCAGATCGCGCAGCGCCTTTACGACGGTCAGACCGCCAATGCCCGAATCGAAGACGCCAATGGGTCGCGCGTCGCTCATGCAGCTGGAAAGTCAGCGCGATGCCGCCACGCTGCAACTAGTCGCTCTCCCTTCGCTAAAGGCAGAGGCAGACTCGCCTGCGCAGCACTGTCGGGCATTTGCAAACACGCTTGAGTCTCGGATGATTGAGCGCGATGGCTGAACTCCCAAAGCGGTACGATCCGAAATCGGTTGAACCAAAATGGTATCAGCGATGGATCGACAATGGCGATTTCGTGGCCGACGCGAAATCGTCGAAGCCACCGTTCTCCATCGTGATGCCACCGCCGAATATTACCGGCGTGCTTACTCTAGGACACGTCCTCAACGACACTATCCAGGACATTCTTGCCCGCCGCGCGCGAATGCGCGGCTTTGAGGTCCTTTGGCTGCCGGGTATGGATCACGCCGGAATCGGAACGCAAACGGCAGTCGAAAAATATTTGCGACGGACTGAGAACAAGACGCGCCGCGATCTTGGTCGCGAAGAATTTTTGCGGCGCGTTTTCGAATGGCAGGACAAGCACGGCGGCATCATCATCGAGCAGCTCAAGCGGCTCGGCTGCTCATGCGACTGGTCCCGGCAACGCTACACTCTTGATGATGCTTATGTCGCTGCCGTCCAACAGGCCTTTGTCGATCTCTACGACAAGGGACTGATCTATCGCGGCCGGAGGATGATCAATTGGGACCCAGCTGCGCAAACTGCGCTCTCAGATGAAGAAGTCATTTCGAAGCCGCAGAAAGGACAACTTTATTTCGTTCGCTACGAGATCGTGGAAGAACCCGGTCGATTTCTCGAAGTCGCAACCACCCGACCGGAAACGATCATGGCCGATACCGCGATGGCGTTTCATCCCGGCGACAAACGTTATGCCGATCTCCTTGGCAAACACGCATGGCGTCCACTCGCACGCGAGAAAATTCCCATCATCGCTGACGAAGCAATCGATCCCGAATTTGGCACGGGAGTGCTGAAAGTTACGCCTGCTCATGACACCGTAGATTTTGAGATTGGCCAGCGTCATAGCCTGCCGATCGTCGATGTTCTACATCCCGACGGCCGGATCAATTGTCCGACAAAGCCTGAGTTGGATGGGCTGGACCGATTCAAGGCGCGCGAAAAAGCCGCGGAGCTATTGCAGGCGAGCGGAGCACTAGCAAAGACTGAGCCTTACGAAAACAATGTCGGGTTTAGCGATCGCAGCGATGTGCCCATTGAACCTCGTATTAGCGATCAATGGTTTCTGCGCTATCCAAAAACAAAAGAAGCACTGGCCGTCGTGCGCGATCACCTTATCCGTTTCTTTCCAACGCACTGGGAGAAGGTTTACGCACAGTGGTTGGAGAACATTCGCGACTGGTGCATCAGCCGGCAGGTGTGGTGGGGACATCGCATTCCGGCATGGTACAGGAAAGAAAAATCCAAAATCCAAAATCCGAAATCCGAAGTTTACGTGGACATTGAGCCTCCGCCTGATCCGGAGAACTGGATCCAGGATGAAGACACGCTCGACACCTGGTTTTCGTCGTGGCTTTGGGCGTACAAGACGATGGATCAAGAGACACGGAAGAAATTCTATCCGACGAGCGTGCTTGTGACTGCACCGGAAATAATCTTCTTCTGGGTGGCGCGAATGATCATTGCCGGCCTCGAATTCAAGCCTGGAAAATCCGGCAAGATCGAAGACAACATTCCATTTAGCGACGTTTTCTTCACTGGGATCATTCGCGACAAGCAGGGTCGCAAAATGTCGAAATCGTTAGGCAACTCACCCGACGTGCTCGAGTTGATCGATAAATACGGCGCCGACGGGCTGCGGTTCGGCCTGATGCGGATCGCGCCCAGTGGTCAGGACATTCGTTTCGAGGAAAAACAGATCGAAGAAGGCCGTAACTTCGCGACCAAACTCTGGAACGCCGCCCGCTTCCGGCAAATGCACGGAGCGAGTTCCGCCGAGCTCAAGATCGACACTGAACAACTGTCGATCTACGCGACAGAAGTGCTTGCCCGATTAAACGAGACAATCGACGCAGTTGAGGCGGCGTATGGCGAATATCAGTTCAACACCGTCGCGCAAAATCTCTACGACTTTGTTTGGAGCGATTATTGCGACTGGTTTGTTGAAGCGGCCAAGACCGACATCTTTGGCGAGGACGAGGCGACGAAAAAATCCGCGCTGGCAGTGATGGATTTTGTGCTTTCCGCAATATTGCGATTGCTGCACCCCTTCATGCCGCACATTACCGAAGAGCTGTGGTCCTTGTTGGGCATTGGCGAAGGCTCAATTCAATTTGCGATGCCGCTAGAAAAGGTCGGATTGGATCAGGTCGCCGACGTTCCAGCCAAGCGGCAGCTTGTATCGGAGATTTACCAAGCTGTGCAGGCCGGGCGCAATCTTCGTGCTGAGTCCAAGCTGCCTTCGAACAAAAAGATACGCTTTATTTTACGCACGGATGAGAAATCGATTTCCAGGGAAATTTCGACACTAACGCGGCTATTGAACGCCGAAGAAGTGACGTTGGAGCCAAATTACCAAGCGCCGCCCGGCACTCCGGTGGCGGTCACACCCCTGGGCGAGATTTTTCTGGCCATACCCGCCGGGGACAGGGCACGAGAACGGGAACGGCTGGACAAGGAAATCGCAAGAATCGAAAGCGACGCGAGCGTGATCGAGGCCAAATTGGAAAGGCGCGCGTTCCTCGACGGCGCGCCCGCGGCCGTCGTGGAAGAACATCGTCAGCGACTCAAGGAGTTCTCCGCGCAGCTGGCGAAGTTGAAGCAGGCGCGCGCAGCCCTGATGTAAAGATTACCTTGTGCTCGTTGATCCGGGCTCCGCGCTTTTGGAAAAACTCCTTTAGCTCAGGCGTGTAGAACGTCCCGTCATATTCCTGGTTTAACTCAAGCCATACACGCCCGCGGGGCGTGAGATGTTTTGCCAGATCGTCGAGAAAAAATTCCCACTCCGGAACCTTCCAAAGACCAGGCATTTTGTGATCGTTAAAGCAAATCATGAATGCCGTAATCAGATTGAATTTTTGTCCAAGATCGGGCAGGGGACGGAAAGCGTCTATTCGCTGGACGACACGATGGACGCCGAGAAGACGCGTGATTTCCCGAAACATTGGTAGCCGATCGATATCGAGCCCGAGTCCGGAATGGCCGAGCAATTGAGCGATGTAAAGAAAGTATCCGGCGCCGCAGCCAAGATCGAGAATGCGCTTTGGCCCCGATACATCGAGCTCGAGCTCGCGAATTCGTCGGATGTTAATTCCGATCCAGCGTTCGAGATCGAGATACTTTGGCCAGTCCGCGCCGGGATTTTCAACAGCGTAGCGGCCACGGATCTGCTGGAAATCAACGGGATCAATCGTCTCGATCACGCGTTTCCTTTCCAGTGGGAAACGCTTCGTGCGCAGCAATCTGAGCGTATGTTTCCTCGCGCTCGCTAGGCTCCGGCCATCTACGAGTTTTCGCATTTTGTGACGAAATCGCACGGGTGACACCTTGTAGCGAAGCGCAACAATTTCAATTAAACTCTAAACAGGGATGAGCATCTGGAAGAAACTGCTGTGGTTTGGCGTGGCTGCATTAGGCACGTGGGCCATTGCCATTCTCGCCTTATCGCGCGGTGAACAGATCAGCGCGCTCTGGATAGTCATCGCGGGATTTTGCGCCCTATCGATCAGCTACCGTTTTTACAGCAGCTGGTTGGCGACAAAAGTGCTCGTATTAAATGAAGAGCGTGCCACACCGGCAGTCCTGAAGAATGACAACAAAGATTATGTGCCAACGAATCGATGGATGGTGTTCGGACATCACTTTGCCGCGATTGCGGGACCCGGGCCACTGGTTGGCCCAGTGCTGTCGGCGCAGTTTGGTTTTCTTCCTGGCACACTCTGGATCCTGATCGGCGCAACCCTCGGCGGGGGCGTGCACGATATGATTGTGCTGTTTGCCTCAATCCGCCGCGGCGGAAAAACGCTGGGCCAAATGGTGAAGGAAGAAATCGGACCCGGCGTTGGTTTGCTCGCTCTCGTTAGCGTGCTGGCAATCATGATTATTTTGCTGGCTGTTCTTGCGCTGGTTGTGGTTCAAGCGCTTGCGCAAAGCCCGTGGGGCGTTTTCACAATCGCTGTGACCATTCCTCTGGCGCTGATTATGGGCATTGCTCTGCGCACGGGAAAAGTAAGCGTTCTTGCTGTGACAATTTTTGGATTGCTCGGTCTGGCATTTGGCGTGTGGGGCGGACAATTCCTCAGCAATTTTCCTGCGATCGAAGCATTGTTCCGCCACGACCAGAAATGGCTGGCTTGGGCGATCATGATCTATGGGCTGGCCGCGTCCGTTTTACCGGTCTGGATGTTGCTCACGCCACGCGATTATCTGAGCACATTTTTGAAGCTAGGCACCGTCGGCATGCTCGCGGCTGCTGTGATCCTGATTAATCCGACGCTCCAAATGCCGGCACTCACAAAATTCATCGACGGCACCGGACTTGTCTTTGCTGGTCCGGTATTCCCGTTTGTCTGCATCACCATCGCCTGCGGCGCAGTCTCAGGATTTCATTCGCTAATTGCCTCCGGCACCACTCCCAAAATGATCAGACGCGAATCGCGGATACGCCCTATCGGTTACGGTGCGATGGTCACCGAGATGATGGTCGCCTTGATGGCGATGATTGCAGCGTGCGTGCTACAACCCGGCGAATATTTCGCGATCAACACAAAAGGCACACCCACTGAAGTTGTGGCAAGAGTCTCCGCCGCGGGCTTTCCAGTAACCGAGCCACAGATGCAGTCGCTCGCGACGAATCTTGGGGAATCCACCATGTTCAATCGTGCAGGCGGCGCGCCGACTTTCGCAGTCGGCATGGCGCACATGTTTGCGCGAGTCTCAGCGAAGCCGGCTGCCCTGGCGTTGTGGTATCACTTCGCGATCATGTTCGAGGCACTCTTCATTTTGACAACGATCGACGCCGGAACACGCGTAGGACGATTTCTACTTCAGGACGTTTTGGGCCATGTGTGGCGACCGCTCGGACACACGGGTTCGTGGGGCGCGAACTTTCTAGCCAGTGTTTTGCTGGTCGCGGCATGGGGCTGGTTTTTGTATGAAGGCGTGATCGATCCGCTTGGCGGCATCAACTCCCTTTGGCCGCTGTTTGGCTTGGCCAACCAATTGCTATCGGTGGTGGCGCTGTGTCTCGGCACAACGCTCCTGATCAAGATGCAGAAAACTAAATACGTCTTTGTAACGCTCGTGCCGCTTTGTTTCATGTGCGCCGTGACGTTCTCGGCTGGTTACCTGAAAGTTTTTTCGCCTGATCCGAGACTTGGGTTTTTAAGCGGCGCGCAATCACTCTTGCACCAGGCAGGCGGGATGGCCGATCCAGCCAAGGCCGCTGAGTTGGCGCGGCAGGCAAACATCTGGCGATTCGATGCACTGGTTGCCGTGTTCTTTCTCGTGCTCGTGCTCGGAATCGTGCTCGGCTCCGCGCGACAATGGTGGCGGCTATTGCGAGGCATAAAACCGCGGGTTCTCTACGAGAGCGAATTCGTGCCGATCACTCCTGCACAGCTCGCACAGTTTTAGATTTGTAGCCGCCTCGCTGTGTCGAGGCGCTCCGGTGGAAACCGCTGATCTGAATCGTAACGCTTGATTTTAGCGCGGATTTTTAGTTGGATCGACCTGTGAGTCCTCCCAAGGACGAAGTCACTTCACTGACGGACTTTGGTTCGGTAGTTGCCGACCAACACGGCCCCGCCGCGTTTACTACCACGCACTGGAGCGTAGTGCTGGAGGCGCAAGGCGAATCGTCAGCGGCACAAGAGGCGCTCGAAAAACTTTGCCGTACGTATTGGCGACCTGTTTATAGTTTCATCCGGCGAGAAGGCACCCGACCCGAGGAAGCGGAAGATCTTACTCAAGGTTTTTTTGTCCTGCTGCTGGAGCGGCGCAACTTCGATGATGTCCGCAAGGAAAAAGGACGCTTGCGTTCTTATCTGCTGACATCGCTCAAGCATTTCCTCGTTAGTGAACACCGGCGTGCGGTGACTCTAAAGCGAGGCAAAGGACAACGGCCGGCGCCGTTGCACGAACTTAACGGCGCCGAGCGAAGCGAGATGGAACCAGCGGATCATTTGACGGCCGAACGCCTTTATGAGCGCCGCTGGGCGTTGACGCTTATGGAGCAGGTCCTGCGGCGATTAAAGGAGGAATACTGTACTGCGGGGAATGCCGCATTGTTTGATTCGCTGAAACAATTGCTACCGGACGAACCGGGAGCAGCGTCGCGAGCGGATATCGCAATTCAGTTGGGTATGACGGATAATGCGCTTCGGCAAGCCTTCCATCGGTTTCGTCACCGATATCAAGTTTTGCTGCGAGAAGAAATCAGTCACACTGTCGCCGTTGCCAGCGACGTGGAAGATGAACTCCGGCACCTGATCGCTGTGTTGCGAACGTAACGTATGCCAAAATTCGGCGCAGTACATGATGAGGAGCGCACGGGCGACTCTCACATCATGAGCAGCGAACCCAGGGTTTGTCGAAAGTGCGGCGCGGAAATTTTTGCCGACGCGCCAGAAGGCCTCTGCACCGCGTGTTTGTTCGAGACGGGGCTTGCTCTATTCACGAACAATCCTGTAGCCGGGGTCGATGACCCCGGCCCGCCAGGCGAGCCACTTCCGGAGAGAAGAAAGAAATCCGATCGCACAAAGGTGTTCGCCGACTTTGGCGATTACGAGTTGCTGGAGGAAATCGGTCGGGGCGGTCAGGGCGTAGTTTACCGCGCGCGCCAGAAAAG
>WNGC01001985.1_pt1 | contig 12506 bp, 13 predicted proteins | sample 5400051 | NCBI WGS metagenome assembly WNGC01 (sample SAMN13153368, study PRJNA577476) | soil metagenome | isolation source: 20 cm soil or saprolite under grassland replicate 2 | place: USA:California | collected 2016-06-15 | reverse complement strand
CGGATCACGTTCGGGCAGCATGCGTACGCCGCCGTCGATGCCAGCGTTGGTCAGGAATCTGGCGCGGCGTCAGAACCTTTACCTGGTCGGGTTCCGGGGAGCCACCTCGCGAGTCGCCCTACGAGAGGGGCCAATTGATCGGCCTCATTGGCCCGCGCCTCGAAGGTCACCTCGTCGGGCGGTCCAGACGGCTGTCGAGAATCTCCCCCAGAGCTGCCGGTTCCCAAGCCTCTTCACTTCCCGATTGCGTGCCCTCCTTGGGATAAGGTTCTGGTGGAAGGGTGATCCCGGGGTCCATAATTTGCAGTTATTATAACAATGATACAGGTAATAGAATATGTAACGATACTGACATATTCATTGACAATACTAATGGCATGTGCCACTATTAGAGTGAGGTGATAGATAGATGGTCACTTCTCGGTCAATGCTCCAAGCGGGGCGCCGGGCGGTCGTTGAGAAGGAGGCGAGTAAGCAATGTTTAACAATCGATGGTCATCGTTTGCGGATCTAGTTGGGCTAAATCGTGAGCTGACGAACAGGCTGCATAGCGGTGAGGGCACGAGCCGTACAACGGCATGGGCTCCGGCTGTCGAGTCGTTCTATCAGGGCAACAACTTGATGGTGCGGGCGTGGGTCCCAGGCGTCGACCCTGCCACCGTGGACATCAAGGTCAGTGGCAACCTGCTGTCGATCAAGGGGGAACGCAAGTTCACCTATGACGTACCCGAGGATCAGTACCTGTTCACCGAGGTCGCGTATGGGCTATTCGAGCGAACGATCACACTGCCGGATGGGCTTGCTTTTGATCAGGTGAAGGCGAAGTATACCCACGGCGTGCTTGACATCACGCTCCCGATTCACGAGGGCGTGCTGCCGAGAAAGGTGCCGATTGAAATCGCGCAATCGCCGCAGCCTGCACTCGTAGGCAAACGATAAGCAATACGGCTGCGAGGGGAACCGCGGGGCCTAGGGTCCCGCGGTTCCGCGTTTTGTACGCCCAGCATGAGCGCGGACTTGGAGGTGAAAGTGTTAGCGCCGGTGGTAAAAGGTGAAGTTGACCCGGTTCCGTGGAGGGTCAACCCTTGGAATCTCTCCCTACTGCCACCACCTCCCGTGGATAGGTCCGCGTCACGCGGGCAACCCACGACTATTTACGCAGGCTGCCAGCTCGTCCATCTTATCTAGATCTGGAGCGGAAAACGGAGCTCGAACAAGGCTTCCGGTCGGGTTTCATCGAATGGCTAGTCACTTCCGGCGTGGCGCGTTGCGGCGATTCTGTCTCAACAACGGGGGGGCTATGAAAAACCCGCGTAGACACCTCACCGCTCTTCTGGGCGCGCTGATTGCGCTCGTTCTTGTGTGTCCCTTGATGCCTTCCGCCGGCCGGGCGCAGACAATGCGCTACAAGATCAGACAGGCGGGATTCCGCGTGCTCTACATGGCGCCAATGTACATCGCCCTCGAGCAGGGGGTCTTCGCGCAGGAGGGCGTTGATTACGCGTTCCAGGAAATCAGCAGCGGCGCGCTTGGGCCGGCGACGGTGATCTCGGGCCAGGCCCAGGTCTCGGACCTCGATCCTCTCGGAATTGCGGACCTGCGGAAAGAAGGCAAGTCGCTGATCAGTTTCTACAATCTCGTCACGCGCGTGACCCTCGATCTGATCGTCCGGAACGAGATCATCCGGCGGACGGGCGTCAGCCGGTTCTCGCCGCTTGCGAAACGCTACGCGATGCTGAAGGGCTTGAACATCGGCATCACGCGCCCGGGCGCGCCGACCGACGTCTTCGCGCGCTACTTTCTTGTGAAGGCAGGCCTAAACCCCGACAAGGACGCCAACCTGGTGCAGATGGGCGGCGTGCCGGCGCTGGCCGCCGCGTTCCGCTCCGGCCGCATCGATGCATTCCTGTTGTCTCCGCCGCTGCCGCAGACGCTCGAGCGCGAGCATCTCGGTCAGATCATCATTCGCGATACCGCGGGTGACGTGCCGGACTTCAACGACACAAGCTATACGACGCTCTTCACGTCGGCTGATTACCTGCGTACCAACGCGCCGGCCCTGCAGGCCTATGCGCGCGCGGTGAGCAAGGCAACCGCGTGGATCCGCACCAACAAAGCTGAAGCGCTCCGGATCCTGGGCCAGAAGTATTTCCAGGATACACCGGCCGACAGCCTTGCTGTTTCGCTTGACGCGACCCTCCCCGCGATCAGTCCCGACGGCCGGTTCACAGAGGCCGGCATCGCCCGGTACCTCAACATCTTTAAGGCCATCGGACAGCCGGTGACCGCGCCGTCACGCGAAGGCGTGCTCTGGACCAACGCGATCGTTAAATAGGAGGCTGATGATGCCGGGGGAACTGGCTGGCTGGGCCGTCGCCCGTGGTGGGCGACCTACGGATCGTGATGTACCTCCTGCGTGAACGGTTGCGTGCTTGCTCCCGCGCCCTGAGATCGAGGTAAGCACGGCTGGCTCCGAACATGCGCCGGCGGGGCCGGTGTTTGTCCTTGAGGCGCGCGGCGTCTACAAGGTTTTCGTGACGCGCGGCCGAGCCGGCCGCCGCGTAATGACTGCTCTCCGGGATGTCAACCTCGGTGTCCGTCCTGGCGAGTTTCTGACACTGGTGGGCCCGTCGGGCTGCGGCAAATCCACCGTGTTGAACCTCTTCGCCGGGCTGACGGAGGTGTCCGACGGCGCGGTGCTGCACGAGGGGCATCCCATCCGGAGCATCAACACCCGTGGCGGCTACGTCACGCAGGACGACAACCTGCTGCCGTGGCGCACGACGCTGGCGAACGTAGAAATCGCGCTCGAATTGAAGGGTGTTCCGCGCGACGAGCGGAGGGACAAGGCGCTGGCCTACCTCGAGCGGGTGGGCCTCGGGGGCTTTGAGCATCATTATCCGCATGAACTCTCCGGCGGGATGCGCAAGAGGGTCTCGATCGTCCGGACGCTCGTGGACGAGAGCGTCAACGTGATCCTCATGGACGAGCCGTTCGGCCCGCTGGATGCGCAGACGCGCCTGGTCCTTCAGGATGAGTTGCTCCAGTTGTGGCAGGGCAGCGGTCGCACTATCGTCTTTGTGACCCACGACCTCGTGGAAGCGATCACGCTGTCTGACCGGATCGCGATCTTCACCCGGGCTCCAGGAACGATCAAGGAAATCCGCGACGTGCCGATCCCGCGTCCGAGGGATGTGTTCCATATTCACGAGGCGCCCGGGTTTGCGGACGTCTACGATCCGCTTTGGAACGATCTCCGCGCAGAAATCACGCGCGGTCCGGAGCCTCCCGTTGGCTGAACGCGCACGGTCCATTTGGATCGACGACCGCGTTCCCGGGCGTGAGTCGGAAGTCTTGCGGCGGGAGGCGGCCCACACGGAGCGGCAGGAGCGGGGCAGGCGGACCGCCGTCGCGGCCTGGCAGATTCTGTTGCTCGGCGCCCTGCTGGCGGGGTGGTGGGGGGCGTCGGGCCGCATCGTGGACCGGCTGTTTCTTAGCGACCCGGTCAGCGTCGCGCGCGCGTTCTGGCGGATGGTCGTCGATGGCTCGCTGGGGTTTCATCTCCAGTACACGCTGACGGAGACCCTTCTGGGTTACGCGCTGGGCGCGTCGTCCGGTCTCCTCGCGGCCGTCGGGACGTGGCTCGTTCCGGGAGCGGCGCCGGCCCTGCGTCCACTGGTTCTGCTGGCCTACGCGACGCCGAAGATCGCGCTCGCGCCGCTGATGATTCTGTGGTTTGGCATCGGCATCTTCCCCAAGGTCATCCTCGCCGCGACCTTCGTGTTCTTCGTCGTGTACCTCAACACGATGGCCGGCCTCGGGACCGTAAGCGGCGGTCTCGTGAACGTCGTCCGCGTCATGGGGGCGACGCCGGCGGCGGTGTTCCGGAAGGTGGTGCTGCCGAACGCCATGCCGTTCGTCGTCGCCGGGCTGCGCATCACGATCCCGGCGGCGCTAATCGGCGCGATTGTCGCGGAGTTCATCAGCAGCAACCGCGGCGTGGGCTACCTCATCAACGCCGCGAGTTCGCGGTACCGGACGGCGGATGTGTTCGCCGGCATTTTCGGCCTCCTTATTCTCATGATGGCGATGAATGCGGGCGTCTCGACGCTGGAGCGCTGGTGGCTGCCGTGGGTGCCGCGGGAGCGCAGTCCCCTTGGATAAGCCCGCCGCGACCCGAGTCCTGACCACGCTGGACGAGCTGCTGCGGCCCGGCGGGTGCGCGCTTCTCGTCGTCGACGTTCAGCGAGACTTCGTGCACCCCCACGGGTGGAGCGCGCGCCGCTTGCCGGGGGCGACGTCGCTGCGCCATGTGATCCCCGTCATCAACGCGCTCGTCGCCGCCGCGCGAGCCGCCGCCGTCCCCGTCTGCTACGTCACGATGGAGCATGGCCGCGAGGTCGACGCCCCCAACTATCAGGCCCGCTACGTCGCGCGCGGCATGGACGAGGAGATTTTGTGCGCGGCCGGCGGCTGGGGGGCCGCGCTGGACGATGAGCTCACGCCTCCTCGGCCGGGTGATATTAGAATCGTACGTCATAGCTATGACGGGTTTGCGGGTACTGACCTTGACGCGCTGCTTCGCGCGCGAAAGGTGGACGTGGTGGTTGCCGCCGGCGTCGTCACGAACCTCTGCGTGCAGACGACCGTGCAGCACGCGTTCGCGCTCGGGTACTACGTCATCGTCGTGGAGGACGGTACCGCGGCGGCCGATCCGGACGTCCAGGCCATGACGCTCGACAATTTTCGGCGCTACTTTGGGCTGGTCGTCCCGGCCGGTGTCGTCGCCGAACACTGGACGGAGATTGGGCGAGTGGCCGCACCGCCGTCGCCGAAGGAGTCCGTCGAGTGAGCGCTGTGGCCGTGTCCCCGCACGAACTGCGCCTGCACGACGAAATCGGCCGCCGCGTGGCCGCGCGAGAAGCGGTGAGCCGCGCGTCAATCGCCGCGGCCAGGGCTGCCGTCTTCGCGGTCGCGCTCAGCGCATGGGTGTTCGCGTCCGGCCGCCTCGCCGATCGCCAGTTCATCAGCGATCCGCTCGAGGTGCTGAGGGCGTTCTGGACGCTCGTTGCCACGGGACGGCTTTGGCCGAACTTGATCCAGACGCTCGCCGAGGTGCTGAGCGGCTACGCGATCGGCGCGGTGCTCGGCATCGTCGTGGCGCTTGTGGTCGCGCTCCAGGAAACCGCGCAGCGTGTGCTCCGCCCGTTCTTGATCGCCTTCTATTCGATCCCGAAGATCGCGCTTGCGCCCCTGTTCATCATGTGGTTTGGTCTGGGGGCGGCGCCAAAAATCGTCCTCGCCGCGATCTTTGTCTTCTTCGTGGTGTTTATGAACGTGGTCGCGGGGCTGTATCAGGTGAGCCCGGATCTCGTCAACGTTGTCCGAGTAATGGGTGCCCGCCGCATCGACGTGGTCCGCAAGATCGCGCTGCCGAGCGTCGTCCCCTACCTCATGACCGGCCTGCGGATCGCCGTGCCGGAAGCGTTGATCGGCGCAGTGATCGGCGAATTCATGTCCGCCAATGCGGGCCTTGGGTATCTCGTGAATAACGCGGCCGAACAGTTCAACACCGCGGCGACGCTGGCGGCGATCGTCGCGCTGCTGTTGATCGTCGCCGCGATGGACGCCGCGCTGGGCCTTTTGGAGCACCGACTGCTCGGATGGCGGCCCCGCGACGATCTCGTCTTGGCCGTGAAGGGTTAACGCCGGTCCTATGAGAAACGGGCACGGGCACCAACCCGGCAAAGGAGGAAGTGCGATGAAGCGCACCGCGCTCATGATTACGGCACTGCTGCTGGCGGTTCTTCTTGCGGCGCCCGCCGCGCAGACGCAGTCGATTACCAAAATCCGGCAGGCGGGCTTCAAGGTGATCGACCTCGCCGTCCCGCTCCTCGCCAAGTCCAAGGGAATCTTTCAGAAAAACGGCCTGGACTTCGAATACGTCGAGATCGACAGCGGGAAGCTCGGCGTCGCCTCGCTCTTGAGCGGCAACGTCCAGTTTGTTGACCTCGGCGTCGACGATGTTGTGGCGCTGCAGAAGGAAGGGAAGGACCTGGTCCTGATTTACAGCATGGTGAACTCGCTGACGATGGACCTCGTCGTCCGCAACGACGTGCTGCAGCGGTTGAATGTCACTCCGGCCTCGTCCCTCGATAGCAAGCTGAAAGCACTCCGCGGCCTGACGTTCGGGATCACGCGGCCGGGCGCGGTGACGCAGCTCTTCCCGCAGTATCTGCTGCGGAAGGCCGGATACAACCCAGAAAAGGACGCGACCTTCGTGCAGGTCGGCGGGGGCCAGGCACTTGTCGCGGCGATGAAGAGCAAGCGGATCGAAGCGTTCATGCTTTCCGCGCCTGCGCCGTACATCCTTGAGAAAGACGGCGACGGCACCGTGCTGATCAAGAACTCGGCGGGACAGGGCCCGAAAGAGTTTGCGGACTTCGCCTTCGAGTCGATCGCCTCGATGAAATCATGGGCGAACGCGAACATCGCGACGGTGGAGGCGTACACGCGGTCGCTCAACGAGGCCTACAACTGGATGCTCACGGACCGGCCGACCGCGCTGCGTCTCCTCAAGGTCTACTTCCCCGAGACGGACGACGCGACGCTGGCGCTGTCGTTCAACGCGCTCGTTCCCGCAATCAAGAAGGGCGGACGGCTGAGCCAGCAGGCGGTCAAGAATCAGGTCGACGTGCTCACGTCGATCGGCGCGTTGAACGGGCAGGCGGATACGCGCGAAGGGGTGCTGTGGACGAACCAGTTCGTCAAGTAGCGGACGCATCGGGCCCGTAGGCTCAGGAAGGGAATGCCTCGAGCCTTAGGCGGGTGAGTGCCGAGTATCAGCCGTAAAGCGCGGCATCACCTTTTCGGCGAAGGGCACGATCACTTTCTCGTGTTCCACTTCTGAGTGTGGAGCGGAAAAACACCTCAGCCAGATGTCGTTGATGCCGAAGGAAATGATCTCCTTGATCTTATCGATACAATCCTCGGCCGTGCCCGCGACAGAGAACCGCTTGATGACCTCGTCCGTTAGATACTTCCGCTCCTGGTACGCCGCCTCCAATCCTGCCCGACCCATAGTGCGGCACTTCCCGAGGAAGGATGGCAACACTTCGTCAAAGCCGTCGAGTATGACGGGATAGGCCTCGGGGGAGGTATTCAAGAGCGCCTGGGTCACGAACGGCCTGACGTTCTCCACGGCTTGTCGTCCGTCGTCGGAGATCGAGGTGTAGACCCACGAGATCAGTCGGACGTCCTCCAAGCGCCTTCCCGCCTTCTTGGCTCCGGCCCTCACTCGCTCGATCGCGAACGCCAGCTGCTCTTTCGACACGTAGGTCGCTATCACCGCGCCGTCCGCAATTTCGCCGGCGAGCTCGAGGTTCAGCGGACTTCTGCTCGCTATGAGGATCGGTATGTCCGGTCGTACATCGAACCTCAGCTGAGCGTTGGTGAGCTTGTAAAGTCTGCCGTCGAAGTTGACTGTTTCCCCGCTGAACAGCGCTCGAATCATTGTGACCGTTTCACGGAGGGCCTCGTTGACGTGCCTCCGCTGAAGATGCATCTGGGCGAAACCAGATCCACCAGCGCCGAGGGCGAGCAGGGCCCGTCCTCCCGAAAGTTCGTCGAGGCTCGCGACGGCAGCGGCCAGCATCGCAGGGATCCGACTGAACGGATCGGAAACGCATGGCCCGAGCTTTATCGTCGTTGTATTCAGGGCGTCGGCGGCGAGCGTTACGAAGACATCTTTCTCACCCGAGAATCGCTGGTCGGCGTGGACGAAGTGTTCGAAGCCCAGTTCCTCGGCCAGCTTCGCCACCGAGATCACCTTCTTCAGCGGCTCCACCGGCGCCATCCCTACGCCAAACTTTACCATCAGGCCGTCAGGCACTCCCGTTCATCTACGCTACGCTGATGCGCATCTTCTCGAATCCTTCTCTCCGCATCCGTGGGGCCTCGCGGGCGAGTGCATCGATCCCCTCAGTGATCTTTCCGACAAGATTCGTCGCTAGTGGACCGCTCATTCCCCTTATTGCGCTGTCGCGCTCGTAGATGAATCCGATGACGAGGAAGTCGCGGATATGCCTCGGCCATTCCGGCTTCACGAAGATGGCAGGTTTGTAGTACACGATGAGATCGCCGACGGTCTGGTAGATCGTCTGATTCTCTTCCTCTATGCGATCGGGAGTATCGAGCACGACGTAGACCTCGCGGCCGTTCTCCATGCTATGCATGGCCTGCCCCTCGATCGGTAGCATCTCCTTTAGCCATTTCGTTGCCTTTGGCGCGTCCTTCTCCTCGAGTTGCGCGTACGCCTCGGCTTTGCCCAGCGTGATCTTCACTCTCGTCATTGGTCGAGTCTTGCTCCTGCGGGCCTCACCGTGGTCACGCCGAACGTTCCAACCTCCTCACGACCAGCCTCTGCAGGCCATGGTGACGGACTTCTTCGCACTTCTGCGCGAACTCCTTTGGTATGTCGATGATGGTGGCGAACAACGTGGCGACCTGCAAATTCGAATCTCGGCCGCTGCGTGCTGGGTCGTCTGCGGCCAGGCCGCCGCCGGCCGGATCGCCATAGAAGATGGCGAGTTCTGACAGCTCCCGCTGGAACTGGGAGCTGTAAGCCAACTGCTTGCCGCGAGACATCTGGGGGGATCGCCAGAAGTAGACGATGTCACCGGGAGCGGTGGTCCCGCGCCGAACCGGCCCTTCGGGGGGAAGCCGAAGTATCTTCTCGCCATGAAGATGCAGCATGATCTCGCGGCTCGACCAATTGGCGTGGATCGCCATCCCTTCGACCGGAAGCACGGTCCAGACCGCGTCGCATGTCTTCGGTACGACGTCATCGTGCATCTCAGCAACGGCCCTTGTTCCACCCAGCTCGAAGAGCAACTTCCTCATCCGACTCACTCCAGCTGCTCGATGAGGAGATCCTTCTGGCCCCGGTAGATCATGTGTTCGCAGGCCCTTGCGAAGCCCGCTAGACTAGAGGAGATGTTCGCGAAGAGGCTCACGGCTTCTGGCCCTCGCGGTCCTTGCGGCCTTGTGTCCCTGTCATAGACGATGCCGATCTCTGCGGATTCAGATCTTCCGTAGGGGGAGCCCCGAAAATAGTTGCGGGGTCTGTAGTAATAGAAGATGTCGCCGGGGATGGGAAGGTAGGTGAGGACATTCTCGGGCGGAAGCACAAACTTGTTGTCCAGGTGTGCCAATACTTGATGCCCGGACCAGATGTCATGTATCGCCTTTACGCGCAAAGGCAAGCGGTGCCATATCGCCTCACAGGTGTTTGGACAGTCCTCCTCTAGAAGATCTGCGACGGCAGAGATGCCATCATCTGGAAAGGAGATCCGGATTTTTCGAGGTAGAACATGCGGATCAAGTCGTTGATCGGACACCGACCCACTCCTCCCCCACAGTTGTTCCACGCGTCAGCGAAGGTTTTCGAGTCTTCTCTTGCGCTCGTCGGACTCGGCGCCCGATCACGCATCGCGCGTCCGGCCCGCGGCGAGATCTCGCGGCCTCTCCGCATTGGTGTGAATACCGTCTTCCCGTACCTCGTCGTCAGTCAGCGGATCCAGTAGGACCTGGGAACCTTATAGCGGATGCCCTGGTGGGCGACCTCGATGGCCACCCCCGCCACGGTTCGAATATCATCAATCAGCACCTGTGCCCGACAGAGAAATCGTCTGCGGGCTTCCGTTTCCGCTGTTGGTGACGGAAAGCGTTCCGTTGTAGGGAGCGTCGCTATCATGCGGCGTGAACACAACCTGGAACGTGCAGCTCTGCCCGGGGTTGAGCGTGCCGGAGCAATCGTTGGTTTGTGAAAAAGCATTCGATGGTGAAATGGCGATGACCGTGATATCCACCACCGCGGCGCTGTCGTTGTAGAGGGTAGCGCTCTTCGGCGCGCTGCTGGTCCCCGGGAGCGTAGGCGGGAAGGTGAGGCTGCTGGGCGTGAAGGAGAGGTCACCCGGCTCGCCCGTGCCGGTCAGGGCAATAGTCTGGTCCGGGCTGCCGACCGCGTTGTCGCTCAGCGTCACCGACCCCGCTCGCGTTCCCCCAGCCGTGGGGCTGAAGGTGACGCTGACCGTGCAGCTTTGGCCCGGATCGAGGGTCGCAGGGCAATTGGCGCTCTGCGCGTAATCTCCGTCGCTCGCCATGCCCGTAAAAGTGACTGGACTCTTGCTGACGTTGGTGATGGTGATGGCCTGGGAACCGCTCGTGAGCCCGACCTCCAGCAGGCCGAAGTCCAGGCTGAGCGGGCTGATGGTCAGGGTGAGCGGGACATAGAACTCAGCGCTCTCCGATGCATTCAAACTGCCGGAGCCGCCGACTACCAGCACCCGTCCATTCCCCAGCAGAGAGGCGGTGTGATAATAGCGCGCCTGGTTCAGCCTTGAGACAGCCGTGAATCTGCCCGTGGCTTCATCGTAGATCTCCGAGGTCGCAGTGCGGTAGAAGCAGATTGTGCGTCCACATCCCCTGAACGCCCCGCCCGCCGCCAAGAGCACGGTGCCGTCCGCCAGAAGTGTGGAGGTGTGCGCGAAGCGTCCTTGGGTCATACGTCCGGTTGCGGTCCATTGATTGGCCGACGGGTCGTAGATTTCGGCCATCGCCAAGGCGGTGCGAAAGGGGTTTCCACCCGTCACCAGCACCTTGCCGTCCTGGAGGAGCGTCGCGGCGTGCAGGAAGCGCTTGTACGTTGTGCTGGGGGCGCTGGTCCAGGCGCCCGTGACAGGATCGTAGAGCTCGCAGGCATTGAGGGTAGAGCCGTTGGACCCGCCGACGACCAACACTTGGCCACTGCCCAGCAGCGTCGCGGTGTGGGACCACCGGGCTGTCCCGAGGCTCCCGCTGGCCGACCAAGAGTTCGTTGCCGGATCATAGAGTTCGCTTTCGCCCGTGAATGTGCTGCAGCCGCTCACCGTGCATCCGCCTGTGACCAGCACCTGGCCGTTCTTCAACAGGGTGGCCGTGTGGAAATAGCGTCCGACGGCCAGGGCGCCCGCGGAGGACCAGGTTCCGGAGGCCGGGTCGTACAATTCAGCTCCGGTCAATACGGAGCCGCCGCTGCCGAGTCCCCCCGTCACAAGCACCTTTCCGCTGGGCAGCGTGACGGAAGGGAAGTACTCTCGAGCCTCTGCCATCGTTCCCGTCGGCGTCCACCCGTCCGACGATGGGCTGTAGACCTCAGCGGATGCAAGTACGCTCGTGCCGTCCGTCCCGCCCGCCAGCAGGATGTCTCCGGTGTTGAGCGTCGCCTGCGCGCCGAGTTCACGAGCCGCGGTCACGTCTCCTGTGAGTGTCCATGCACCCTGGACTTGGGCGCGGAGCAGCTGCGTGCTCGAGATCAACAGCATCGCGCTGACGGCCACACCGACGAGAACTGCCGAACGAGGAATCATAAGCCCGTTCCCCCCTTGAGGAACCTCAACCCCTAACCCGGGTTTCTGATTTGGCGTGCTCGACACCTTCAACATAAACAGGGTTCGCTCGCCGGGTCCTAAGCCGGCGTGCCATGCCATCTCTACCCCTTGCCGCATAAGGTTTCCCACACCTCATCGGGGAAACTGATTTTCATCCTTTCGATGGCGGGAAATAGTTTAGTCGAAGGATAGGCTGGTAGAGAGCCGTCGCCGTAGCCTGGAGAAGGTGGGGCTCACGATTCGCCCGGGGGGTGCCCGCATGAAGATAGTGACAGGTGCGCTGGCCGTGGCGGCGCTGGTCATGTTGTGGTTGCCTTCTGCAGAGGCCACGATGTTCTTTGAGGCTCACCTCACCGGCAGCAATGTAGTGCCGCCGAACGCCTCCCCAGGCACGGGGTTCGAAGCCGTGCTCTTGAACGACGCCCAGGACCAAATCACAGTGGACCTCAACTTCAGCGGTTTGACTGCCCCTGCCACGGGAGCACACATCCACGGGCCTGCGCCGGCCGGCATCAACGGTCCGGTTGTGTTTTCCTTCACAGGGGTTCCGGCCGCGACATCGGGGACTTTCTCGGAGACATTTTCAGTCACCCCCGCCCAGGTCGTGGAACTGGAGAGCGGTTTGCTCTACGCGGACATGCACACCGCGACGTTCCCAGGCGGTGAGATCCGGGGGCAGCTGGCATTTGTTCCTGAACCGGCTACCGTGAGCCTTGTAGGCCTGGGCCTGAGCGGTGTGTTCGCCCTCCGGCGCCGGCGTCCCTGACACGATCGAAATCGATCACGTTTGGCTACCTGAGGAACAGAAGAACAGCTCCCGCCAGCAGGACTCCCATGGCCACGTTGAAGATTCTTGCCGTTCGGTCCGTGCGCAGAAATCGCTGCACGCTCGCCCCGAACGCCAGCCAGATGAAACAACTCGGGAGAGCGGCAAGGATGAACAGCAGACCAAAGCCCATCGCCTGGGTGAAGGCTGTGCCGGCTTCAGGGTGCAGGTAGGCGCCCACCGCGCTGATGCTGACGAGCCACGACTTGGGGTTGATCCATTGGAAGGCGGCCGCTCCCCAGAACCCGAGA
>WNGC01007693.1_pt1 | contig 12509 bp, 21 predicted proteins | sample 5400051 | NCBI WGS metagenome assembly WNGC01 (sample SAMN13153368, study PRJNA577476) | soil metagenome | isolation source: 20 cm soil or saprolite under grassland replicate 2 | place: USA:California | collected 2016-06-15 | reverse complement strand
TTCAGGGTGTGATGAAGAAGCACAACTTTCATGGACAGGGCGCGGCGCACGGTTCGAAGACGCACCGGCGCATCGGTGCGGTCGGCAATCGTTCTACGCCGGGACGGATTTGGAAGAACCAGGGAATGCCAGGTCATCTGGGGCATGAGCGCGTGACGGTGCAAAACCTCCAGGTGATGCAAGTGCGCGAGAATGAAAACATTATTCTTGTCAGCGGCGCGGTTCCGGGAGCGAACGGCGGCTATGTGATCGTTCGGCCGGCCATTAAACATCCCGAACGCGCAGTGGCGCTACATGCTGAGCACCGAAAGCACGAGGAAGAAGAGAAGGCGAAGAAGCCGAAAACGCTGCGTGAAATGGGCCAGAACAAATGAACGCGAAAGTCTTGACCAAAACCGCAGCGAAAGAAGCGAAGATCGACATCATCGAAGATGGTCGCGGTACGCAGGCGGTCCACAATGTGATCGTAGCCATGCGCGCGGCGCGGCGTTCCGGTTCGGCCAATACCAAAACCAAAGCGGAAGTCGATCTTTCGGGCGCAAAACCGTGGCGGCAGAAGGGGACGGGCCGGGCACGCGCCGGTTACAAATCATCCCCGATCTGGCGCGGCGGCGGCGTGGCATTCGGACCCAAGCCGCGCGATTACTCCAAGAAGATTTCGAAATCCGTACGGCGCCTCGCGTTTCGAAAAGCGTTGAGTGAGCGCATCAACGCAGGCGATGTTTTGACGATCGACAAATTCGTCGTGCCGGAGTTGAAGACGAAATCGTTTGTCGATCTTCTGAGGAAACAAACTGATGCTGAGAAAGTGCTGATCGTGTCCGATTCGTTCGACGAGAATACTTTCAAGTCGGCGCGCAATGTGAAACCGGTCAAGCTCGCGACCGCTTCCGACGTCAACACCGAGCAATTGCTCGGCTTCCAAAAAATCCTCGTTACGCATAAAGCTTTGGAGAAGCTGGCGGAGAGAGCGCAATGAACGAGCCGCACGAGATCATTCAAACCGCATCGTTGACTGAGAAGTCAACGCTGATGAGCGAAAAGCAGAATAAGTATGTCTTCCGGGTCAGCCCGAAGGCGAACAAGGTTCAGATCAAGAACGCAATTGAGCGTCTTTTTCAGAAGAAGGTCGTGGACGTGAACACATGTAACTACGCTGGCAAGGAGAGACGTGTGCGGGGACCCGTTGGACGCAGACCCCGATGGAAGAAAGCAATTGTGACTTTGAAGGAAGGCGAGAAGATCGATTTGATATGAGGAAGAATGACGAAGCACGAATGACGAAGGACGAAGGAATGACGAAGCCCGAAAGATTTCGTCATTCGTCATCCGGTTTTCATTCGTGATCTAAATTATGGCACTAAAAGAATTTCGCCCACTAACACCGACATTGCGTTTCAAGTCGTTGCCTGGCTTCGATGAAATCACGAAGTGGCGACCGGAAAGGAGCCTTCTTGAGCCGAAGAGAAAAAGCGGCGGTCGCAACAACTACGGCCGGCTCACCTCACGGCACATTGGCGGCGGTCATAAACAGAAATATCGCAAAGTGGATTTCAAGCGGCGCAAACGCGGTGTTCCGGCGGAGGTTATCGGTATCGAGTATGATCCGAACCGCTCTGCGCGGATTGCTCTCATCAAATATGCGGACGGCGAACTGAGTTACATTCTCGCGCCTGGCGGACTTCGAGTCGGATCGACGGTCATGGCCGGAGACGATGCTGCGCCTGAGTTGGGAAATGCCCTGCCCCTTCGCGCCATTCCCCTCGGTACCAGCATTCACAATATCGAATTAACTCCGGGCCGCGGTGGCCAGGTTGCACGCAGCGCGGGGCAACAGGCGACGTTAACCAACATCGAGGGAGGTTACGCCCTGATAAAAATGCCTTCTGGGGAAATTCGACGAATTCACGAAAACTGTTTCGCTACTGTTGGCCAGGTGGGAAACATCGATCATATGAATGTGTCGAGCGGGAAAGCCGGGCGTACTCGCTGGCAAGGCCGTCGGCCGCATGTGCGCGGTATGGCGATGAATCCGATCGATCATCCAATGGGCGGCGGCCAGGGGAAGTCAAAAGGAGGAGGCGGCCGTCATCATCCGGTTAGTCCATGGGGACAACTGGCCAAAGGATTTAAGACCCGTAGCAAACATAAACCGAGCGATCGTTTTATTTTGGAAAGAAGAAGACCAAAGAAGAAAGTGTGAGATGTGAGTGGTGAGAAGTGAGAAGTGGATTTATTTCTCACTATTCACTTCTCACTTATCACTTGAAAATTATGGCTAGATCGTTAAAGAAGGGACCCTTCGTTGAGTTGCATCTTCTGGAGAAGATCGACAAGATGAATGCGTCGGGTGCGAAGAAACCGATCAAGACCTGGTCGCGGCGCTCGATGGTGACGCCGGATTTTGTCGGCCACACGTTTTTGGTGCACAACGGGAAGACCTTTAATTCCGTTTTTGTTACCGAGAACATGGTTGGTCACAAGCTCGGTGAATTTTCGCCTACGCGTGTGTTTAAGAAACACGGTTCGCATACGGCGAAGGTGACCAAGTAGAAGGAATTTCCAGTTGCCAATTTCCGATTGCCAATTGAAACGACGCGGCCGTAGCCGGTCCAAATTGGCGATTGGCATTTGGCAACTCCGGAAAGGTTTGCGAGTCCTGATTATTTCGGGGTTGGCAACGGGTTTGTGTTGCGTAGTTGCTCCGGCGACTCGCGCACAAACGGCTGGTTCTTTGTCAGAATCCAAGAATGAAAGCGTGGCGCACCCCGCGACGGGTGAAGCATTGCTGCAGGAAAGTGAGCAGTTGCAAAAGGAATTGTCCATTGCGCAGGAATCGATTAAAGCGCTAACGAGCAGCCTGGCGGAATCGAATGCGCAGGCAGAAGAGCTCCGCCGCAAGTATTCCGATTTGCAATTGCGAATGGAAGCCCTGGGGCTGGCTTCAGCAAGCAAGGATCGAGCGAAGCTGGAGCAGCGTTTGTTGTCTGCAGTCAGCGATCTTCAACTGGCGCAAAAGGAGCGCGACGAATACCGCGACCAGATGTTGCGCCTGAACGAAGCCGTGTTGTTTTATTTAAGATCCTCGCAGGGCGGCGACGCAAAGGCGCGAATGGACGTGGAGGCGCAACTGCGCAGCATAAATACGCTGGTCACGAAATCCTCCGGCGCGCCAGATGCGGCCGGGGCCGGCTTGATGGATGGGAGCGTGATCAGTGTGAAAGACGAATGGTCGTTTGTGGTCGGCAATCTCGGCGAGAAACGGGGCGTAAAGATTGGAATGCCAATGCGGGTGATGCGAGGTGATCAAAAGATTGCGACACTGCGAGTAGTCGATGTGCGACAAAAGATTTGTGGGGCCGTGATTCAGGAAATGGATTCAAAGAAAGAACAAATAAAAGTAGGAGACCGCCTCCAGGTGGATGCGCAATCCGATGTAAGTTTGAGGTAAGAAAGATGGAAGTAAGATCGACATATAAGTACGCGCGGATTTCGCCGTTTAAGGCGCGCGAAGTTACGCGTGAGATCCAGGGTCTGCCGGTTTCGGCAGCACTCGATCTGCTGGCTTTCACGCCAAAGAAAGCGGCATTTCTGATTGCCAAGACTCTGAAGAGCGCCATCGCCAATGCAGAAAACAACGCCAATCTCAAACCAGATGGCTTGGTAGTGAAAGAGGCGGTTGTGGGGGAAGGCCCAACACTAAAGCGAATCATGGCGCGGGCCCGTGGCAGCGCCAGTGGGATCCTGAAACGTACCAGTCACATTCGCATTGTGCTATCGGACGAGATTCGGATCGAAACGCGCGAAACGCGAAGAGCAAAACGGGAAAAGGAAAAGAAAGCCGCAAAGAAGGAGATCAAGAGCGAAACGAGTGAAGCCGCGGCAAGGCCATCCGACAAAAAATCAGCGAAGCCGAAGCAGAGCGCAAAAACGGAGAAATAATTTATGGGGCAAAAAGTAAATCCAACCGGGTTTCGGCTGAGCGTAAATCGAGACTGGCGCTCGCGCTGGTACGCATCGTCGCAGGAATTCCCGTCGTTTTTGCACAGCGATCTGAAGATTCGCAATTACGTGAAGAAGAAGCTGCAGTTCGCTGCTGTGTCTAAAATCGTGATCGAGCGGGCGTGGAATTCAATTCGGGTGACCATTCACACCGCGCGACCAGGGATCGTAATCGGACGTAAGGGCGCAGAGATTGAAAAGATGACGGAAGAAATTTCGAAAATGGCCGAGGGCAAACAAGTCAAGATCGACATCCAGGAAATCAAAACACCGGAACTCGACGCTCAACTCGTGTCAGAAAACGTAGCGTTGCAGATCGAGCGCCGGATTGCCTATCGACGCGCGATGAAAAAAGCCGTCCAGACGGCGATGGATTTCGGCGCGGAAGGAATTCGGCTGCGGTGTTCAGGCCGGCTCAATGGGGCGGAGATTTCGCGCTCGGAATGGTACCGAGAAGGAAAAGTTCCGCTGCACACCTTGCGGACGCCGATTGATTACGGCTTCGCGGAAGCAAACACGGTCTACGGCAAGATCGGGGTGAAATGTTGGATTTGTAAGAAGGAGGAACCAGCGCCTCAGGCAGCTACGCCGCCGCCGCCGCCACCAGCACCCGAGCCGGTTGAAGTGTAAGGAGAAAATTTATGCCATTAATGCCAAAACGGGTGAAGTATCGGAAGTCCCAGCGAGGAAGCCGCAAGGGGACGGCTTCGCGCAATCTTAGAATCGATTTCGGCGAGTTCGGGTTGCAGACACTCGAGCGTGCCTGGATCACAAACACGCAGCTGGAAGCGGCGCGTGTCGCGCTCACTCGTAACATGAAACGCAAGGGAAAACTGTGGATCCGCATTTTTCCTGATAAATCTGTGACCTCGCGTCCACCGGAAACGCGGATGGGCAAGGGCAAGGGGCAACCCGAATACTGGGTCGCCACTGTTCGGCCTGGTAATATTTTGTTTGAACTCGATGGCGTGCCGGAATCGATTGCACGCGAGTCTTTGCGCCTTGCCGCGGACAAGTTGCCGGTGCGCACGAAGTTTCTAACGCGTCACCATGTCAGGGCCGCTTAAGAACCATGAAAATGAAAGAAATCACTGAGCTGAGCATGGACGAGCTGCTGACCAAAAGACGCGACTTGCGCCAGGAAAGCCTCCACCTTCGTTTGCAACAGCAAAGTGGCCAGCTGGAGCAGCCAAGCAGATTGCGCTTGCTGCGGCGCGACCTTGCCAGGCTCGAAACACTGCTGTCGCAACGCGCGAAGCAGACTGCGAAGAAATAAAGTTATGGCTGAGCAAGATCAACCAATCCCAACAGCAGTTTCGCCGCAGCCCGAGCCCGTAAGCCGTGGTTCACGCAAGACGCGCACAGGAGAAGTGATTTCGAGTAGCATGAACAAGACGATTGTGGTGCGGACAGTCACGCGTGTGCCGCACCCCAAGTTCGGCAAGATCGTGAAGCAGATGAAAAGATTTTATGTGCACGATGAGCAAAACCAGGCGAAAGCCGGCGACACCGTGCGGATCATGGAGACGCGGCCACTGAGCAAGTTAAAGCGCTGGCGACTTGTGGAGGTCCTGCAGCAGTAACAGCAAGAGTAATACTAATCAGAAACGGAGGATTCTCATGGTGCAACTTCGATCACGACTGGATGTGGCAGACAACAGCGGCGCGCGCATGGCGACAATGATCGGCGTAATAGGCAAACAGACCCGCTACGCCGGCATCGGTGATGTGATTACTGCGAATGTGAAGGAAGCCACCGCGAGCGGCACAGTAAAGAAGGGTGAAGTCGTGCGTGCGGTTCTCGTCCGGACGAAACAGCCGATTCGACGCGAGGACGGTTCGCTGCTTCGCTTCGATAACAACGCGATCGTGATTATTGACAAGGATTTGAATCCGCGCGGCACGCGCATTTTCGGACCAGTTGCCCGGGAATTGCGCGAGCGCAACTTCATGAAGATCGTCTCGCTTGCCCCGGAAGTTTTATGAATCGAATCAAGTGTCACGTAAAAAAAGGCGACCAAGTTGAGGTCATCTCGGGGAATTTCCGGGGCTCTTCAGGAAAGATCCTGGCGGTGTTTCAGGGGAAACAGCGCGTCGTGGTTGAAGGCGTTCGCATTATCAAGAAGCACCTTCGCAAGTCGCAGGATAATCCGAGCGGCAAAATCGCCGAACGCGAAGGTCCAATTCATATTTCCAACGTGAAATTGATCGAGCGCGGGTCATTACAAAGAGCGCGTCATGCCAGCGCTGCAAAAACTGCACGGCTACAAAAACGTTCACCAGGTTCCAAAGGTCGAGAAAGTGGTGATTAACACCTCCGTCGGTTCGCAATCAGACGTGAAGCAGGCGCTGGAAGAGGCAAAAGCCGAGCTCGCGTTGATTACGGGACAGCGCCCGATGGAAACGCTGGCCAAGAAAAGCATTTCCAATTTCAAATTGCGAAAAGACCAGGCGATTGGAGCAAAGGTAACGTTGCGCGGAGAGCGCATGTACGAATTTCTCGAGCGCTTCATAAAAGCCGCGCTACCGCGCATTCGGGATTTTCGCGGCGTGTCTCCGCGTTGTTTTGACAAGCACGGCAACTACACTCTTGGAATCTCGGACCAATCGATTTTCCCTGAAGTCGAGCTCGATAAAATCAAGCGCAACATCGGATTTGATGTTACAATCGTCACCACGGCTCAAACGGACGAGGAAGCCAAATCGCTCTTGAGTGAAATGGGGATGCCGTTTAGCGACCGGGCGAAAAAGCCCGCCGCGCAGCCCGCCTGATTTTTTCATGAGCACTGTTACTGATCCTATTGCCGATTTTCTGGCGCGTGTTCGCAACGGCACGCGCGCGCTGAAACCGGAGGTGCTGGTTCCGTACTCGAGAATCAAGGCCGAGGTCGCGCGCATCTTGAAAGATGAAGGTTACATTACCGATTACTCCATTGACACGAGCGCCGCGCACCCCCGCATTAAGATCACAAACAAAATCGCGAACCGATCGAGCGCGATCGCAGGACTGCGGCGGGTGAGCCGGCCGGGATTGCGCCGATACGTCGGCGCCGATGAAATCCCGCGTGTCCTTGGTGGAATGGGCCTGGCGATTCTGTCCACTTCGCGCGGTGTTTTGTCGGGGCGCGAAGCGAAAAAGCAAAAGGTCGGCGGTGAACTACTGGCCTACGTGTGGTAACGATTTAACGAATCACGAAACTCATGTCACGAATCGGAAATAAAGCCGTCGAGATTCCGGATAAGGTCAAGGTCAACGTCGACAATGACGGAGCGGTTTCGGTGGAAGGACCCAAGGGAAAACTCCAATGGAAGCTTCCGCGTAAAATCCGTGCAAGCGTCGAGGGTAACCGGGTGTCTGTTGTACGTGAAGCAGAAACGCGCAGCGCGAAAGCGTTACACGGACTCTCTCGCAGCCTCGTGCATAATATGGTGCAGGGAGTGAGTGAAGGTTTCGCCAAGCAACTGGAGATCGAAGGAGTCGGTTTCAGGGCTGCCGTGCAGGGATCGAACCTTAACTTGAGCCTCGGCTTTTCGCATCCGGTTCGATTTTCGATTCCAGAGAACATTAAAATCACAGTTGCGGACAACACGAAAATTACGATCCAAGGTGTCGACAAAAAACTGGTCGGGCAGGTGGCGGCAGATATCCGTCGTTTTTATCCTCCGGAACCGTACAAGGGCAAAGGCGTTCGGTACGCGGGCGAGCAGATTCGTCGCAAAGAGGGCAAGACTGTTCAATAAGTATGGCGACGTTTCGTAAGGCAGCGCGACAGCGTGTTCATCAAAGGATCAGGAAAAAAGTCGCGGGTACGGCGGAACGACCGCGACTGGCGGTTCATTTCTCCGGGAAACACGTTTATGCTCAAGTGATCGATGATGATGCCGGACAGACGCTGGCGGCTGCATCGACTACGGAGCGTTCCCTGGTTGGCAAAGATAAAGCCGCTGCAAACAGGACCGCGGCAGAATTGATTGGCAAGGCGATCGCGGAACGTTCGCTGGCGAAGAAACTCGAGCGCGTCGTGTTTGATCGCGGCGGGTTTCTTTATCACGGAAAAGTGAAGGCCTTAGCAGACGCAGCTCGCGCAGGCGGCTTAAAATTTTAATTCATGGCTTATACAAGTACAGGCAGACGACCAGACTCGCGCAGGCCGGACAAGACTCCCGCGGCAAAGGGTGACACCACGGAGAAAGTCGTGTTCATCAACCGCTGCGCGAAGGTCGTGAAGGGCGGTCGTCGTTTTAGCTTCAGCGCGTTGATCGTCGCTGGAGATCACGATGGAAAAGTGGGATGCGGATTCGGGAAGGCCAACGAAGTCTCAGAGGCTATTCGAAAGGCCTCCGAGGCAGCGCGCAAGTCGATGGAAAAAGTTTCATTGAACGAAAACACGATTCCCCACGAAGTGATCGGTGAATTTGATGGAGCGAGAGTGTTATTGCGCCCGGCTTCGCCGGGGACTGGGATTATTGCCGGCGGAGGCGTGCGAGCCGTAACTGAAGCGGCTGGGATTCGCGATGTGCTGGCGAAATCACTCGGATCAAGCAATCACGCCAACGTAGTAAAGGCAACCATCGCGGCGCTGCGATCACTTCGACGCAGGGACGAGATTTTTAAGGTGCGTGGAATTAAGTTCGGTGATGGAAAGGGTGATCAACATGCTGCGTCTTCATAATCTGCGGCCGCGTCCCGGCTCGCGACATCGCACTAAACGCTTGGGTTGCGGTGAAAGTTCAGGACACGGGAAAACCAGCGGTAAAGGGCATAAAGGCCAGAAAGCGCGTTCCGGTGGAAGCATTCGGCTCGGTTTCGAAGGCGGACAGATGCCGCTGATTCGTCGATTGCCAAAGCGCGGATTCAATAACGCGGCCTTTCACAAGCATTATGCAATTGTGAATATCAGCGACCTTAATGAATTTGAACCCGGAGCGGTGGTAAACGAACAACTGCTGCGTGAATCGAATCTCATCCGAGGCCATTTCGCAGGAATAAAAATCCTAGGCGACGGTGAATTGAAGCACGGGCTGAAAGTTGAAGCCGACAAAGTCAGCGCGACCGCACGGGAGAAAATTGAGAAGGCGGGCGGAACGATTACGCTGGGCAAAAAAGTAGTAACAACGACAGGGCGTGCCGATGCCACTGCGGCAAATGAAATTTCGGGGGAGGAACGATCTGGCGAACGTGCACCAGAGGCGACCGGTAAGGAAGAGTCGGCGAGGAAGCCCTCGACGAAAGCGAAATCGCGGGCAAAAAAGAAAACATCGCGCAAGAGCTAGCTTCCCAGCATGTGATGTTTCAAATTTAGCGGATGATTTCGGCGTTTCTAAACACGGTTAAGATACCGGAATTGCGCCGGCGCATTTTGTTTACGCTGGCGGTAATTGTGATTGTGCGCCTGGGCGCTGCCATCACTACTCCGGGGGTCAACCAAGCGGTATTACAGGAATGGTTTCGCACCTCTTTGAGCCAGCGCACCGGCGGCGGCCTGGCGGCGCTCTTTAACTTGTTCAGTGGCGGCGCGCTTGAGAATTGCGCGATCTTCTCCCTCGGCATCATGCCGTACATCAGCGCATCGATTATGATGCAGTTGCTTACCGCGGTCATTCCGCAGCTTGGCAGGCTGGCACGCGAAGATGGTGGGCGGCAAAAGATCATGCAGCTAACGCGCTACACGACACTGGGGTTGTGTCTTTTCCAAGGGTATCTGCTGGCGGTGTCGTTTCAGCACCCCGAATCGTATCACACCATGCTGCCGGGGATCATGGATACCATCCGCAATCTCGGAATTCCGTTGGTGGATGATCTAGGCTGGAAATTTCGGATCATAACGGTGATTTCCCTGACGACGGGCACACTTTTATTAATGTGGATGGGCGATCAAATCACCGAGCGCGGGATCGGCAACGGGATATCCCTGATCATTACCATCGGCATTGTCGCGCGCTTGCCGGCCGCACTCGCGCAGGCATGGAAAACTTTTGTACCGTCGGCGCAGACCGGATCGAGCCAGGTGAATCCAATGGTTCTTGTGTTGCTCGTGTTTTTCTTGATCGTCGTTATCGCCGCAGTGATCACAATTACGCAGGGCGTGCGGAAGATCACAGTGCAGTATGCCAAGAGGGTAGTGGGCCGCAAGATGTATGGCGGCCAGACACAATACATGCCTTTGAAAGTGAATTACGCCGGCGTGATGCCGATCATTTTCGCTTGGGCGCTGCTTCTTTTTCCAGCTACGATTGTTCAGTACGGATTCAAAGGCAGCCCTACGGCTAATCGGATAGCCAGCGCGCTTTCCACCGGCTGGCCTCATTATGTTGCTCTTGCGGCAATGATTTTCTTTTTCAGTTATTTCTGGGTCGCGACGCAGTTCCAACCGGTACAGATCGCGGACGACCTGAAAAAATACGGCGGTTATATTCCGGGCGTCCGGCCAGGGAAACCAACTGCCGACTTTCTTGATTTCACGATGACGCGCCTCACGTTTGCCGGTGCGATTTTTCTGACGCTGATAGCAGTTTTACCAAGCCTTCTGAGCCAGTCGTTGAACGTGCCCATGATCACGGCGCAATTTTTCGGCGGCACCAGCTTATTGATCATTGTGGGCGTCATGCTCGATACCATGCGCCAGGTGGAGACACACCTGATTCAGCGGCATTACGATGGGTTTTTGCGCAAAGGCCGGATTCGGGGGCGATCATTTGATCGCGCTTCGTATGCCCGCGGCGAGGCAGTAGCAGGCGGCACGCTGATGTGGCTGTATGTCGGAATTGCGGTGCTCGTGATTGCAGGGGTCGCCATTTTTCTTTACGGGCGATAAGGAGTCTGTTGAGAAATTCAGCCATGCCGCGTTGTTGCCGATTTTTCGTCTCTCCAAGGCGCGAGGAGGACGCATACCAGCAGCGGTCTGTAACCGACGAGCAACGCCGGAGAGGCGAAAAAGTGGCGCAACCCGAAGGGCGAGCACGCTTTGGGCTGTCTGGCAGCGTTGCTCGCTCCTCACAGGTCACTGCGGACATGCTCGTCGCTCGCGTCTTGCTATCCAGCCCAAACCGCGCTCGCGCGGCGCGGCTGGATTTGTCAACAGACTCCTAAGTGAAAAGGCGGCTTGTTCTTCTTGGCCCGCCCGGTTCCGGCAAAGGGACTCAGGCGGAAATGATCACGCGCAACTTTGGCATTCCCGTCACTTCGCCGGGTGCTATCTTGCGCCGTGAGCGAGATCTTGGAACGCCTCTGGGACAGGAAACCGCCGAAGTGCTCCAAAGCGGCGGGCTCGTCTCGGACAAGATCATCATCGAACTGATCGAGGACTGGTTGCGCTTGCATGGAGGTCACGGGTTCGTCTTCGACGGTTTTCCTCGAACACTGCCACAGGCCGAGAGTTTGAATTCCATTTTGAAAAGATTGCGTACCGCGTTGGATTTGGTGATTTGGCTGGAAGTATCGGAGGAGACGGTGCGCGATCGTATCGCTGGGCGGCTTCAATGCGGCGAATGTGGATTTACCACCAGTTCATCGAGCGCGCAGTTTGCGAACCGTGCGGTATGCCCGTATTGCGATGGTCCATTAGCGCGCCGCAATGACGATGATTTGGGCGTCCTGCAAACCCGTTTGCAAGAGTTCCGTAGCAAGACCGAACCGCTGGCATCCTTTTATAAAGAGTTGTCGATTTTGCGTCGAACCGACGGCAACCGCGATCGCGAGGCTGTGTTTAGCGATATATCGCAGCTCATTGAAGACAAAAGCTCGACATGATTCCGATTAAGAACGCAAAAGAGATCGAGAAAATGCGGCAGGCGTGTCGCACGGCGAGTGACATTCTCGACCGCGTCAGCGACTTGGTTCGTCCTGGCACTCGACCGCGTCAGCGACTTGGTTCGTCCTGGCATTACGACCAAAGAAGTGGACGAAGCGGCAGCGGACTTCATGAACGAAGCCGGCGTCAAAAGTGCATTTCTCGGTTATCGGCTCGGGCGTCGCGTTTTCCCCGGCAACATCTGCATCTCACTTAACGATGAAGTGGTTCACGGAATAGGCAGCCAACGCCGCATTCAATATGGCGAGATTGTGAAGCTGGACATCGGCATAATTCAAGATGGCTGGGTAGGGGATAATGCTACGACCGTTCCAGTCGGAATCATTGATGAACGGACGGATCAGCTGCTCCGCGCCACCGAAAATGCGCTTGCGCGTGCAATCAAAGTTGCCCGCGAAGGCCGGCGCGTCGGCGACATCTGCGCTGAAATCGAGGATGAGGCGCGACGCTTTAGCTTTTCAGTCGTGCGCGAATTTGTTGGACACGGGGTGGGACGAAAAATGCACGAGGAACCGCAAATTCCAAATTACGGTAAACGGGGCAGCGGTCCGAAGTTAAAAGCAGGCATGACCCTAGCGATTGAGCCGATGATCAACATCGGCACGTCCGACGTGAGATTGCTCGATGACGGCTGGACGGTGCGCACGGCAGACGGAACGCCTTCGGCGCACTTCGAGCACACTGTCCTGATTACGC
>WNGC01007545.1_pt1 | contig 12515 bp, 10 predicted proteins | sample 5400051 | NCBI WGS metagenome assembly WNGC01 (sample SAMN13153368, study PRJNA577476) | soil metagenome | isolation source: 20 cm soil or saprolite under grassland replicate 2 | place: USA:California | collected 2016-06-15 | reverse complement strand
TCCGCTCGGCGACTCAACTCAGTTCGGGTCTCGCTTAATGATGAGCCTCGATCCGCTCACCGAAGGCGGTCGCGGTTACCCGCTTCTGCTTCAAACCGGCGAATCGTGGAACGGAGAGGCGCTGCATGATCGCCAGCATCCGCACGATCTTTTTGACGAACTTTCGTTCAGCCTATCGCAAAAGTTCGAGCACGATCTCAGCACCTACATCTATTTTGGTTATCCCGGTGAGCCGGCGCTGGGTCCGCCTGCATTTATGCATCGCCCTTCGGCAATGGACGACCCAGACGCACCGATCGGACATCACTGGCAGGACTCGACGCATATCACGTTTGGTGTCGCGACGCTCGGGGCGCAGTGGCGCAATGTGAAACTTGAGGGCAGCGTCTTCACCGGGCGCGAGCCGGATGAAGACCGTTACGATTTCGACCGGCCGCGTTTTGATTCATACAGCGGCCGCCTCTCCTGGAACCCGACTCGAAACCTGGCGCTGCAGGTTTCGTACGGTTACATCAAGAGTCCCGAAGCGCTTGACCCCAGGACAAACATCCACCGCACGACCGCATCGGCCATTTACAATCTGCCGCTTGGTCCCGACATAAATTGGTCAAACTCGTTCGTCTGGGGCCAGAATAACGCCACCAGTGAAGGCAAAACGCAATCGTTCCTGGTCGAATCAAATTATCAGCGCGGGCGCAACACAGTTTATCTGCGCTGGGAGCGAGTGGAAAAGTCCGGTCATGAGCTGGTTCTCGATCCACCGGATGAGGGTCGAATTTTTCCCGTAGGCGGATACACCATCGGTTACGTGCGCGATTTGTCGCACGGCAACGGCGTGGATATCGGACTGGGCACTCAATTCAGCATCAACGATCGACCTGATCGACTCGATCGCTACTACGGAGACGATCTCGGCTACGCCTTTCAGTTTTTCCTGCGTATCCGTCCCTCTTTACACGCTCATGGCGGGCATGAGCACGGCGAGCATGTTGCCGGAATGGAAAAATAAACGGCGATCGCACCAAGGAGCGTGCATTTTGTCGATGACTCCTTGCAGTACTCGCGACAGCAGCGTCTCCTGAATCTAGACTATTTTGCAAATTTGGATTTGTCTGCTCCCGCAAAAACAATCAACCGCCGCACTTGGTAGAGCGCGACGGCGGATTGCGAACTGCGGCTTTTCGTTGGTCGGGTCAGCGAACTCAATCTGCCAGCGGGATCACAATAGTTTTAAGCCAAACGGTCGTCAGTGTATCCCGGGACTGGATATTGTCCCGCTAAAGGAGCCGGAGGAAATGCCGGTCGTCTGGTCCGCCACGCGCTCGATCGTGAAGGTGCCGGTCGCGCCGGCGAAGCGCCCCGTCCCGCCGGTGATGGTCGAGACCTCGACGATCGAGATGATGTTAGGGTCTTCGGGCGTGGGATCGCCCTGTCCGGTTTGGGTCGCGAAAATGCTGTCTCCGTTGGCCGCGATGAGGGTAATCGTGCCAACGCTGCTCCCAAAATTGACTCCGATATCGACCTGTTCCTCGTAAGTCGCGGTATATCGGCCGGCCTGGGTAGCATTTCCCGTTGCGGTCCCCGTTACGAACAAGATCGGGAATTGAACCTCGTACGTTTCGACTGATGCCCACGATCCGTTGAAGGGTACCTGCTGGCCTGCCGGCACCGGGCTGGCGAAGAGCGCAATCAGGAAGATTGCTGCCAGTGAGCTGATTGTTTTCATATTTTGGTTTTCCTTTTGTCCAGTTGTTTTGGTCTCTTTATGGGCGCGGCGGCAACTGCAACACCTTTTCTGCCGTGCCGTTCAAGACGGTGTTGGCATCGGTCTCAATCATTTCAATCGCGCTCCCGCGGGATCGGACGAAAATGTCATAGTTTATCGGGCCTCCATTAAATGTGAGGGTGCCTTGGCAGTTTTGATTAAGCGTGTAGGTTCCCGTTCCGCCAGGAGGGAAGTGGAGTATGAGGCCATTTACGCTCACGGTGGCGAAGGGAACGGTTAGCGTCCCGTCTCCATTGAAATCTATGCCTTCAAAGACGGCGATGGGTTGGGCGCCGCCATCGACGATGTCGAACCCATGCGGGTTGAACACATACGAGCCGCGTAGCGTCTGCAGGCCGCAATCGGCCCGCGCGGTGCCGGAGATTGCGATCGTCATCGCCAGGCCGAGCAGGCTCGCCAGCGGACTCGCGGAGGTTAGAGTGCTGATTATTCTTTTCATTAGTTTTTTCATGTTTTCATTTTCCTTTGTTTTTTGTTTTTTCGGCGCTCTTTGGCTCCTCGTCATTGAGAAGCCAGTTCCAGCCGTTCACCGCTGTACTTCGCAAAATTTGGCGGCGCGTTACGCAGAAAGGCGCAGAAATCTTTTGGGAACCACGGATTTCTCGGGTGGCCGCGGATAAGGGGCAGACCAGAAAACAGCAGAGGAAACGAGGGCAGCGAGGTTTCCCTCAATCTGATCGGAGGAGATCTTCGTTGTCTTAGTCTCTTCTGTTGGAAAGGGATTTTCGGCGAACGTTGGACTACTAGCCTGCTCTCCCAAAACGTTGCTTCGATGCCAGGGAGGCGCGACGCGCAGCCGGGGATCACCGATCCCGGCTACAACTGATCACCCGCCTTCGACAAGCTACGGCGAGGCAAGCCGATCACTGATCACCGCTCACTTGGGAACGAGGGCTGACGAGGCAACAATTTTCTCAAAGCACGGGTAGCCGCGCAGCGGATCCCATAGTGGTTGCAATTTTAGTCCGCCATAATGGGTAAGGCGTGGTGGGCGGAGAAGGGTGATCAGCTGTTCGCAGGCCAGATCTTTTTCGCCTACCCACGCCGCGATGACCGCAAAGTACCTGACCAGAAGATGTCCAACCTTTGCATCTTTTTCCATCGGAAGCAGCTCAATGGCCCGACGGCCTTCGCTCAGCGCTTCCTCTTTCCGGCCGAGGCCGGCATCGATCATGCCCAGCACACACCACGCCGGGCCGAAATCGGGTTGTGCTTGGACAACCTTTTCCTGCTGCGTGCGTGCAGCGCTAAAAGCTGACTGCGCTTTGCCCTCGTCGTTTGTCATCCGCGCGATCAGACCTTCGACAAATGCGCGGCTAAATTGAACCTGACCGCCTAACGCGATCTCGCTGTCCCCGAGCGCACTCAATGCTTGTCTTGCAGCAGCGGCGTCGCGTTCAGCCAGTGCGCAATAGAGCCAACGCAAAGCAACCCACGATTTCACCGCAGCGGGATTGGTCGCCCGAATGGACTCGATAGCCTGATGCAATGGCCGCGGATCGGCGTTCATATCGAGTTCCCACTGCGGAAGAGCGAGCTTCATGAGGACATCGTCGGGTTCGGCGACAGCGCCCGCGCGGGTGAGCCAGTATTTTGCTTCAGCAGGACGTCCGAGTTGATCATAAATGTCTGAAACATCCATCAGAATTACAGCATCGCGTGGGTCGAGCTCAGCCGCTCGCTGCAAGTTTCGCCTGGCCTCTTCCAAGCGCCCGTGCCGTCTCTGGATATCCCCCATCAGTACAAATATCCGCGCCTGATTGGGCAGAGTCTGGCGGGCGACCTCCAGCTCAGCCAGGGCGCCGTCGTAATCGCGGTAACCTCGATAAAGATGTACCGCCTGCGCGAAGTGTGCTTCACCGGAATCCGGTTTCAGACGAAACGCCGAATCGATCGCGGCCTAGAAACGATGGGTCGCGCGCGACAGCTCGGTTCAGCAAATCAACAGCCTGCCCAAAATCCGCGGGGCGGCGGGCCAAAAGAATATCGTCGGCGCGGGAATAAAGATCGAAAGCGATGAGATCGCCCGTCGGCCTGCGTTCAATCGCCAGTTTCTCAGCTGCTGAGACTTTGGCGTGAAGGTGCTCGGCGACTCTTTGCGCAATCTCGCTCTGGATTGCGAACACGTCGTTCAAATCGCGATCGTATTGTTCGGCCCAGACGTGAGTGTCGGTGCGCGTGTCGATCAACTGGGCGTTGAGATGAAGATGGGCGCCGGTCCTGCGGACACTACCCTCCAGAACGTGGGATACCCGCAGCTCGTTGCCGATCTGGCGCACATTTCGTTTGCCGCGGTAATCCATGACACTCGTCCGACTGATCACTTTCAGGCCAGCGATCTTCGCCAGCTTGGTCAAGATGTCGTCCTGCACACCATCAGCAAAGGCTGCGTTTTCTTTCTGTTCGCTCAGATTTTCAAATGGCAGAACGGCAACGCCGGTTGTTACCGGATGATGGATCAGTTCGCTTCTCCAAATATTCCATCCAACGGCAGCAGCGAATGCAACCAGAGACGCCGCCAACAGCGCCTTGGTTGGCTTGCGCCGCATCCATTTTTTGCCACGCGTAAAGATGCCAGCGTGTCTGGCTAAGATCGGCTCATGCTTCAGCCACCGTTCCAGATCTTCCGCCAGCGCAAGAGCGAATGAGTATCTTCGCTGCGGATCTTTCTCCAGGCACTTCAGGCAAATGGTGGAGAGATCGCGGTCGATCTTCGGATTCCACAGGCGCGGCTGCCGCGGCTCGGTGTCCAGCAGCAATTTAATAGTCTCGTAAGTTGTACCGCCGGCAAACGGTGGGTGGCCAGTGAGCAATTGATAAAAGACTGCGCCAAGTCCATAGACATCCGTCGCCTTACTAACGGCCGCATTATTTCCCACGGCTTGTTCCGGCGCCATGTAACTTGGGGTACCCATCACTTCCATCGTGCGCGTGACCGTGCTTTCCGATTCAATCAGTCGCGCAAGCCCGAAGTCGGTTAGGTGCGGTTCGCCTTTTACATCGAGCAGAATGTTTCCCGGCTTAATGTCGCGATGCAGAATCCCGTGTTCGTGCGCGTAATGTACAGTGCGCGCCGCCTTCGCAATCAGTTCCACCGCGTTCCGAATGGACATCGGCGTGCGCCTGACTACTTCGTCGAGCTGGCCGCCTTCGATGAATTTCATGCTGAAATAACACGAGCCATCGTGCTCGCCGACATCGTAGATGGGAACGATGCCCGAATGATCGAGGCTTGCAGCGGCTTCCGCTTCCCGGCGGAAGCGCCTCAGGTGCGCCTTGCTCCCCCACTGACCAAGGCTAATGACCTTTAATGCGACTGTGCGGTTAAGACCTTTTTGCCGCGCACGGAACACCACGCCTTGACCGCCTCGACCGATTTCCTCCAGCAGTTCGTATCCTCCAAACTCTCCCAGTAACGCAGCGGCGCGCGTCGCTTGTACGCGCGGCGCACCATTCGTATTATTCGCTTGAACATTTTCTTCGGAGCCGCAGTCGTCGCCAGCGGCTATAGCCTCCGGCAAGATCCCGAGCGCGGTTTCCAGGACGCATCCGGTGCAAAGTCCTTCCGGTGCGTCAGAAAAGATTTTCGCGCCGCACTTTCGGCAAATTCTGATTACTCTGATCATTGGCGGAGAGTAACTCGCGCACTCCCCTGTTGTACTTCGTAAAATTCTCTCACACGTTACGCTCGAACAACAGCAACGAGATGGCGCAACTCATCTTCGATATCGCCGGGCGTGGCAACAGTGTGGGCAATTTCTTCTCGCAATAACTCTTGATAGCGTTGCCGAAATCGGTGAAATGCTTGCCGGACCGCGTTTTCGGTCATGCCTAACTGCGCAGCAATATCTGCCTGGGAGGGCGCGTTTGGTTCGTCCGGGAGCAATTGCTTCAAAGAATCAAACAATACAGTGTTGGCAGCCGTCCGGTATTGGTCCTTTAACAAGTTGAGCACGCGTTCCAGCACCGTCGAGGCCCAGCGGCGTTCGTAAATCAGCTCGGCTGTTACTGGGTCGGCGGGTTCCATCTCGACCCGGTTCTCAGCACGCAGTTCGTCCAATGGGACGAGCCGTTGTCCTTTTCCCCGCTTGATCGCCATCGTGCGACGCTGCTCGTCGGCCAGAAAATATTTCAGCGCCCCGAGCAGATAAGAACGAAGCCGACCCTTTTCCTTACGGACAGCATCGAGACTTCTGCGCTCCAAAAGCTAAAAACCCCTGGGTAATATCCTCTGCCTCCTCTGGCGGAAGCCCCTGTCGCCGCAGAAACGCGAAAATAGGTCGCCAATAAATGCGGCAAAGCCTTTCGAGCGCTTCATGTGCCGCCGGCGATTCGCCTCGCGCCTCCAACACCACGCTCCAATGCGTGGTCGTGAATGCGACCCCGCCATGCTGTCCCGGAGTTGCCGCCTCAACCGCGGTCAATGACGTCACATCATCCTTCGGGGGACTCACGATTCCATAGAAAGGAAAACTCGCGCCAACATCAAGCCTACACTCTCGTCTAGCGGCGTTCTCCTTGTCAGCGTGCGCGAGATGCGTGAAACTTGACGCTCCGTGGCTCTGCGACTGCCAAAACAGGATTATCGGGACATCGAGCGCATCATCGAGTTCGATTTTGTTCGCGCCACAGAAGCGGCTGCACTGAATGCGTTGCGCTGGCTTGGTCGGGGCGACAAGGAAGCAGCGGACGCAGCCGCTTGCGACGCTATGCGCGGCATGTTCGATCTGATGAACATCTGTGGCGAAGTCGTGATCGGCGAAGGAATCAAGGACGAAGCGCCCGGTATTTTCAAAGGCGAACAGCTCGGCACGTGGATTCCAGGTTCGCCCCAGTTCGATATCGCCATCGATCCGATCGACGGCACGACGAATATTTCGAAAGGCGCGCCAAACTCGATCAGTTGCATTGCGGCGGCGAGCCCGGAGGAAGGAGTGAAGGTTGCATTGCGAGATATTCCCTCGTTCTACATGTCGAAGCTGGCGTACGGGGCGCGAGTCATCGATTACATGAAAAAGCGCGGCGACTCGCTTCACATCGACATGCCGATCGCCGAGATGCTGGCAATCGTCGCGCGCGCGGTGGACAAGCGCGTGCAGGACGTGGCGGTGATGATGCTCGACAGGCCACGACACAAGGAGATCGTCGAACAAATTCGCGCGGCAGGCGCGTCTCTGCGGATGATCGGGGACGGCGACATCGCGGCGGCGATCGCGCCGTCGTTGCCCGACCCCGATGTTGATCTTTACATGGGCATCGGCGGTTCCCCCGAAGCGGTGCTGGCGGCTGCCGGGATCAAATCTCTCGGCGGCGACATGCAAAGCAAAATGTGGCCGCGCGACGAGAAGGAGCGAAAAAAACTGATCGCCGACGGCTACGAAAAAGATCTCGACCGCGTCTATTCGGCCGACGATCTGGCCAACGGCCAGAACATCATTTTCTGCGCGACCGGAATCAGCGACAGCGCGCTCCTGCCAGGTGTGCGGGCACGGGGTGGCGTCACGGCAATAACCCATTCAATCCTGATGCGGGTCAAGAGCAAGACAGTTCGTTTCATCCGCGCCCGACACAATCTGCAGACAAAAACGATCCGGCTCCGGTCAGATAATCGCGAACACATCATTTGAAGTTCAGTTGGAGACTCGATCGTTGCCGATGTAGTCCGGACGGCTAGGCATCAAGGAGTGACGGCTTGGGCAGCCGTCGATTTAAGCATGACGGGTGGGAAGCCGTCATTCCTTGGCCGTTAAGCCTTTTTTGGCCGTATGCCGAATTTGGCCAGCGTAGCGATTGTCTTCTCCATTGGCAGGCCGACGACGTTGGTGAATGAGCCTTCGATTTTTGCGATGATCTCTGCACCGGTTCCTTGCGCGGCGTAGGCGCCAGCCTTGTCGAGCGGGTTCACTTTCACAACGTACCGCTTAATCATTGCGCGATTCAGCCGATGAAAGCGAACACGCGAGATATCATGAAAAAGCGCCGACCTTCCGGATGTCTGGTGGTAAATTAAAACGGCCGAACAAACTTCGTGGGTTTGATGGCTCAAGTGCCGGAGCATCTGCGCGGCCTCCTCCAAGTCCGACGGCTTACCGATGATTTCATTTCCCAGCGCGACGAGCGTGTCGGCTGCAATCACGACGGCATCGGGCCGCGTTTGTGCGATGGACATTCCCTTGCGAATGGCATTCCAGAGCGTGAGTTCGCGTAATGTAAAAGCAGCATCAAATTTTTCGGCGAGCCGCGGTGGCGCGATTTCGAATTCAAATCCAGCTCCGGAAAGCAATGCAGCTCGCCTTGGTGAACTCGATGCCAGCACAAGTGAAGGCATGGCTCGGTAACTGTAGCGGCAGGCGTGTCGCCTGCAAAATGCGGTACGCGCAGCCGCCACGGCTGCCTCTTCAGAAAACGTCTACACGCCTGCGCCGAAAATGCTTGCGCTATGGATTCGGCGAAACCGTTGGCGGCGCGTTTTTGTTAAAGATATCCGGCAGTTTTGTTTCCTTAAAATTAGCAGGCACGGTAAACACGCTATCGGCAATTGAGTCGAGGCTTACACCTGTGATGGTGCTCGTAATTTCGGTGGGATAGTCTGGGGCGCTCCCGCCGCGCCCATCTGCTGAGTTTACCTTGCCAACGATCATGCGCATCCGGATCGGCAGGCCCGGGAAATCGCGAAAGTCGGGCATCTTCGTATTGGCCGCGTCCCAAAACTCAGATTTAATCGATTGAAGTTGTGCCAGGACGGCAGCGCCGTTTGGATAGTTAGGAGCGATCCAATAAGTCGCCTTAAAATCGGGTCCTTCGTAGCTGTATTGCTCGGTATCGTAACCGTTGATCGTTTCCCTCTGGCCAGTGGGTTTGAGTCTCGGTTTGTCGGAGTTCGCTTTGTTACTGCTGAATTGATTCAACATGTCCGCAATAGCTCTCATTTTATCCGGCGAAATGCGGACGATGGTTTTCTGGTCATTCAGCAGATTGATCAGCTCGCCGGTTCTTCCGTCGAAAATTGCAGTGATTTGCGGAGAAGCATCAATGCGCGCTTTGTCACCTTTGACCTTGATGGTCATATTCGTTGCTGCTGCGACTGCAGCGGGAGTTGCTTCGGGCTTTTGAGCGTGACTCGCGGGTTGTACCGTTGTCGAATAAACAATCGTAAGGTCCGCGCGGACCGGAAGGACGACAAAAGCAGTCAGAACCAGCGAATAGAATATGATCTTCATTTCTCAGATAGATCGCGGCCATCGCTGAATATGGTCGCTAGCCGGCGCCCGTCACACCGGCTTCTGCGTCTTCAGCAGCTTGATCGCGTCGCGCAGCTCGGCAGCGCGCTCGTAGAGCTCCTTTGCAATCGCAGTCTCCATCTCGCGTTGCATGATCTCCAATTTCGATAGCGGACGTTTCGCCCTCACTTCCTCGAGCCATTCGTCGAGAAATGCGATTTCCGAGCTTTTCGACACCAACTCCGGAAAATTTGACTGTTGCAAAAAATCTACAATCGCCTCGCGGCCACGCTCAATTTCGGCTATGGCCTCAGCAAATTTTCCCTGGCCAAGCAGAATGGATGCCTTGGCTCGCGTATTCATCATGAGCACGTAAGGCCGGAACTGCTGCAAAGCCCAGGAAAATTCCTCTCGATCTGTGTGCTCGGCGACAAAACTAAAAAGATCGAGATTACGTTGTGTGTCGCGCACCACGCCTTCGAAATCGTTGATCTGAAAGAGGCTCAGGTATCGATGATAATATTGGATGCCCTCCTGTTGAAGCTCCGCGCATTGCTCAGGTGTAAGCTCGTAAGTCTCGCTTTTCTGCTCGGCGCGCGCCGCCCGTTTTTGATAATATTCCAGGAGCGATTCGCAATTGTGCGGACGCCGGCCATCTGGCCGCCCGGTCATCTCCATTTGCAACACGCCAAGATCGACTCGGAGTTGCAATTTCTCCCGGCCATCCAAGCCAGCGATTTTGCGCACTTTGATGCTGCCGCTTTCATGCGGCCAATCTTTCAAGATGGTGTTAAGATCCAAACTCATCGTAAACAAACATCAGACATTTCGCCTTGTCTTGTCAATAAATCGTAGGGCCAGCGCGCGGCGGTCGCAGTGGCCGTGTACTAGCGTTGCTCTGAATGCGCTGAAGACAGCGCACTCTACAGCCCGCGTTGACGTGCCACAACTTTCTACTAGTCGCTGGTCACTCCTCATTTAGCTTTTGCCTTATGGAAGACTCAATCGATTCGTTTATCCGTTTCCTCGCAGTCGAGCGCGGTCTTTCTGAAAATTACCAATTCTCCACCCAAAGGTCGCTGAGCGACTTCGCGCAGTGGTGCGCTACCAGTAAAAAAATCGATAATCCGCGTGGTGTGACTCTGCCGGTCATCAGCGAATATCTCGCCGATCGCAAACGAGGCGGCCTTTCTGCGTCGTCGATCAAGCTGATCGTGGTCGCATTGAAGATTTTTTTTCGGTTTTTGGCCGCAAAAGGAACGATTGAACGGGATCCGGCTGAGGCGTTGGCCCTGCCACGGATCGAGCGTTATCTCCCGGAAACACTAAATGAATTGCAAGTGGAGCAGTTCCTGGAAAGCATCGACCTGAAAGCTGTTCATGGATTGCGCGATCGCGCGATGATCGAGCTGCTTTACGCAAGTGGCTTGCGCATTTCCGAATTGGCAAATGTACGGCTTGAGAATTTCAATTTCGAAGAGCGCGTTGTGCGTGTGACTGGGAAAGGAAACAAAACCCGGCTGGTGCCGGTAGGTCGAAAAGCATGCGAAGCGCTGGCGGCCTATCTGTCGGTGGAGCGGCCCAAACTGGTAAAACCGCGTAGCAGCAGCGAAATTTTTCTCTCCGAACGAGGTAGCAAGTTAACAACGGCGCGTATCTGGCAGATCGTGAAGAAACACGCGCGGCACGCCGGGCTGGAAAAGAACGTTTACCCTCACCTTCTCCGCCATAGTTTCGCGACGCATCTTCTCGGGAACGGCGCCGATTTGCGGATTATTCAGGAGATGCTCGGCCACGCCGATATTTCGACGACGCAAGTCTATACGCATGTCGATCAACAGCGGCTTAAAGCTGTGCATCGCCAATTTCATCCCAGGGCGTAGTAAGAGCGATTCTGGATTCTAGATACTCGATCAGTTTGGGTTTGATCCAGCATCGAGCATCGAGTATCCAGCATCCGCCGTATAAGGCGGTCGTATTTTTCATGAAGCGAATTCTCTTGCTACTCATCGCGCTCGCCGCGGCATTCGCTGGGTGGTACTATTGGAATCTTTCCCAACAAATTTCGAGCGCGCCAGTAAGCGTGCTTCTGCCTCGCGAAACAATTTTTCTGGCACACATGCCCGACTTCAATCAAACACGTGATGAATGGTATCGCACCGATATTTACCAGCTCTACCGTGAACCTGCGGTCCAGGATTTTCTACGCAAGCCACTGGGCAACCTTCCAACCCAGAACGCTTTCGGGGCTCAAACGCTGGGGGAGGTCGAACAGCTCGATCCGAAGCACGCCTTCCTCGCCTTGACCTCCATGGATAACAATAACCCAAGATTTGTCGGCGGCTTTCGTTTTCGTGGCAGCCAGGAAGAGGCTGGGCGAATCATCAGCAGATGGCGCTCGGCTTTTTTGGGACAAACTCCGGCAGCGAAACGCGAGAAGCTGCAATACCAGCGCCATGAAATCGAGGTGGTCACCGCGGCTCCGTTTACTCTCGCAACTGCTTACGATCGTCCCTGGTTTTTTGCGGCAACGGACCTGACCGAATTAAAGGCGCTGCTCGATCGCGCTGATCACCGAGCTAAGAATCCGGAGGCTACCCTCGAAAAAGACGAAGCATATCGCGAAGCCGTCTCGCACCGACCCTCGAACTACGCGGCATTCTTTTACCTGCAGCCAAAAATATTTTCCGAACGGCTTGCAGCGTTGCGCGCCGCTGTTCGATCAACGCGGACGCCCAGCGAGACCACGATGTTCGAGAAAATGCGCTGCATCGCCGGTTCGATACGGTTCGATAACGGGAAAATACACGACGTGCTTTTTCTCGGCATGCCGAAGCTGGAGCACGAAGCTACACTCACTCGGTCTTCCATCTCGCTCGGTACGAAAGAGACATTTTTTTATCTATCGATGCTTCTCAATCTCGGGGAGAAAATCGACACACTGAACCAGGCGGCGGCCTTTGCTGGCATGAAGGTTTTTCAGGCGCTCGCGGATAGCGGGATCACCGCTGACGATTGGAAGGCTGCATTTGGCCTCGAGCTGGCATCGCTGGCGGACTGGCCGTCGAGTGCGCATTGGCCATCTTTGCTCCTGACACTGCCAGTCACGGACGCGGCCAAAGCCGGGAAGATCACTGATGCCCTCATACGCGCTGATGAAGGTGCGATTTGGACGCAAACAGAGAAGGACGGCGTGCGCTATTTTTCGAAACAATCGGCTGCGAGCCTCGTGGCGATCACCCCGACGATCGCCGTGTCGAATCGGATTCTTGTAGCTGGTCTTAACCCAGTCTCGGTTGAAGAGGCAATGAAACGCAGCGGGACCGGCTCGGCTGGTCTTTCCGATTCCTCAACTTATAAAGCAGCCGAACGATTGCTGCCGGCGCCAACGAATTTTTTTGCCTACGTCGACACGGCACTGCTGTATTCCCGTCTGGACGCTTCGCTGCGTCCGATGTTGTTAATGGCTGCGGCTTTTGTGCCGGCTGTAGCTGGTTCCATCGATGCTA
>WNGC01004133.1_pt1 | contig 12515 bp, 13 predicted proteins | sample 5400051 | NCBI WGS metagenome assembly WNGC01 (sample SAMN13153368, study PRJNA577476) | soil metagenome | isolation source: 20 cm soil or saprolite under grassland replicate 2 | place: USA:California | collected 2016-06-15 | reverse complement strand
ATCGGCGTCTTGAGCCGGCTCGCCGCCGTCGGTCCTCGCAAAATCGAGGAACTGGTTGATGGTGCGGTCCATCTCCTCGATATCGGCGGTCATCCCCTCCCTCAACTGCGGATCGGCGCCGCTCATCTCCAGTCCCAGCCGCAGCCTCGAGAGAGGCGTGCGCAGGTCGTGCGAAACCCCCGCGAGAATCAGGGCGCGGTCGGCGTCCAGGCGCGCGAGGTCCTGCGACATCTCGTTGAAGGCGTGCGAGAGCGTGCGGATCTCCTCGGGGCCGGACTCGGGAACGGGGTCGGGTATTTTTCCCTTGCCGATCGCGCCTGCGGCCTGGGCGAGCGCCCGCAAGGGGCGGTTCAAGCGGGACACGAGGAAGTACGCGGAGAGCAAGGACAGCACCAGGGCGAGCGCGCCCCAGCCGAGCCAGCGCAGCGCGATCTGCCGCTCGATTCGCTCGCGGGGAATGCGCAGCCAATATTCGTCGTCGTCGATATGAAAACTCAGCCACAACCCTGGCTTGCCGTCGCGCTCGCCGGCGAAGCGCGTGCCTTCGCCGAGCTGCTGGCGCGCGAGCTCGAGGGCGAGGTTCAACACCGGTCTGTCGGCCGGCGGCGCGAGGCGCTCGCCGGGCTCGGCGGTATACACCTGGATGCCCTCGCGCTCCGAGAGCTCGGAGAGCAGGCCGCGCCGCAGCTCGGGCTGGGAATTGACCAGCGCGGTACGGGTGATGTTGACTATGCTGACGAGGTTCTGCGAGATCTGCCGCGCGCGCGGCTCGATCTCGGAGGCGCGGAAGATCGCGAACCACGCGGCCGTGGTCGAAAGCACCAATACGGCGAGCAGGAAGAAGGTGCGCCAGAGCAATGAAACCGGCCACAACCTCATTGCGGCCGGCCGTCGGGCACGAAAACGTAGCCGAACCCCCACACGGTCTGGATATAGGAAGGATGCGCGGGATCCTTCTCGACGAGCTTGCGCAGGCGCGACACCTGCACGTCGATCGAGCGGTCGAACACCTCGTATTCGCGGCCTCGCGCGAGCTCCATCAGTTTGTCGCGCGACAAAGGTGTCCTCGGATTCGTGACCAGGACCTTGAGCAGGGCGAATTCGCCCGTGGTGAGCGAAATCGACTGGCCGTCGCGCTCCAGAGCGCGCGTGGCGAGGTTGATCGTCATGTTGCCGAAGCTGACTTTTTCCGGTTCGACCGCGGGCGCGCCCGGGGGAAGGGGCGCCGCGCGGCGGCGCAGGACCGCGTTGATGCGCGCGACCAGCTCGCGCGGGTTGAAGGGCTTGGGCAGGTAGTCGTCCGCGCCCATCTCCAGCCCGACGATGCGGTCCACGTCCTCGCCCTTTGCGGTCAACATGATGATGGGGACGGTGTTCTTACCACCGCGCAGCCGCCGGCAGATCGACAGGCCGTCCTCGCCCGGGAGCATCAGGTCGAGGACCAGCAGATCGACGCGCTCGCGTCCGAGCAGCTTGTCCATGCCCGCCGCATCCGAAACGGTATGCACGCCGAACCCCTGCTCGGTCAGGTAGCGCTGCAACAGGTCGCGCAGGCGCAGATCGTCGTCGACGACCAGGATTTTCGTCTTGGGATCAGCCATCGGACGGTATCCTAACCCGATGGCCGCCGCGGTTGCAGCGCGACCGTAACCGCGCGTTGCCTGGGGAGGCCCGGAAACAAGTTGTTACAATCGGCGGGCCGCGCGTCGCAAATTGCTTACAAACGAAGTTTACTCTGCGCGCACGGTCGGAGAATGCAGGGAGCAGAGCGAATCGTGAGGGTCTTGATCGCATTGGGTGGCGTCGTCCTGATTCTGCTCGCCGCGCTGCCGGCGGCGGCACAGCAAGCGCAGAGTCAAGGCGGCCGCGGCATGGGGCGGGGCGCGCCGGGACGTCCGACGCCGCCCCAGCAGGTGCCGGCGCGCGATACCACGAATCGCGACGCCAACCGCGACGCGCGCATGACTCCCGAGCAGCGGCGGCAACTGCGGCGCGATGTTCACGACCACGGCCGCGACATCTACCGCGACCGGGCCGGCCAGAACCGGCCCTGATCCCTCACAAGGCGCCGGCGATAGCCTTGCCGACGTCGCTGGTTGAAGCCTTGCCTCCGATGTCGCGCGTGCGCGGACCCTCCGTCAGCACGCGCTCGATCGCGCGCACGATGGCATCGCCCGCGTCCCTCTCGCCCAGGTGCTCGAGCATCATCGCGCCCGACCAGATCTGCCCGATGGGGTTGGCGACGTTTTTTCCGGCGATGTCCGGAGCCGAGCCGTGCACCGGTTCGAACACCGAGGGAAACTTGCGCTCGGGATTGATGTTGCCCGAGGGCGCGATACCGATCGTTCCGGTGCAGGCGGGACCGAGGTCGGAGAGGATATCGCCGAACAGATTGGACCCGACCACCACGTCGAACCAGTCCGGGTGCTGGACGAAATGCGCGGTGAGGATATCGATGTGGTACTGGTCGGTCTTCACCTCGGGGTATTTCGCGGCCATGGCGCGAACGCGCTCGTCCCAGTAGGGCAGGGTAATCGAGATGCCGTTCGACTTGGTCGCGGAGGTGAGGTGCTTCTTCGGGCGGCTCTTGGCGAGATCGAACGCGTACTTGAGTATGCGGTCGACGCCCTGGCGGGTGAAGGTGCTCTGCTGCACCACGGTCTCGCGCTCGGTGCCCTCGAAGATGCGCCCGCCGATCGACGAGTATTCGCCTTCGGTGTTCTCGCGCACCACCCAGAAATCGATATCGCCTTGCTTGCGTCCCGCGAGCGGCGATTGGATCCCCGGCATCAGGCGCACCGGGCGGAGGTTGACGTACAGGTCGAAGCTGCGGCGCATCGGGATCAAGAGCTCCCACAGCGAGACGTGATCGGGCACGCCGGGAAATCCACAGGCGCCGAAGAACACGGCGTCGTGACCGCGGATCTTCTGCAGGCCGTCCTCGGGCATCATGCGGCCGTGCTTCGCGCGGTACTCGCAGCTCCAGGGATACTCGTCCCATTCGAACGCGATGCCGAACTTGCGGCCGGCGGCCTCGAGCGCGCGCAGGCCCTCGGGGACGACCTCTTTGCCGATGCCGTCTCCGGCGATGACTGCGATCTTGTAGCTCTTCATCGAACCTTTCACCTTTAGAACGCGACGTTTCGTCCGCCCTTGAGTTTCAGCATTTCGCGCGCCTCGTCGGGCGTGGCGATCTGCAACCCGAGTTCCTCGAGTATGCGGCGTATCTTGGTGACCTGCTCGGCGTTGGTCTTGGCGAGCGCGCCGCGCGAAAGCCACAGGCTGTCCTCCAGGCCGACCCGCACGTTTCCGCCCATCACCGCCGACATCGTCGCGACGAACATCTGGTTGCGCCCCGCGCCGAGCACCGACCACAGATAGGCGTCGCCGAAGAGACGATCCGCCGTGCGCTTCATATGCATCACGTCCTCCGGATGCGGGCCGATGCCGCCGCGGATGCCGAAGACGGACTGGATGAAAAGCGGCGGCTTCACCAGCTTGCGGTCGAGGAAATGCGCCGCCGTATACAGGTGCCCGATGTCGTAGCACTCGATCTCGAAGCGGGTGTCGTTGCCGCTGCAGGACTGGAGGATGTAGGCGATGTCCTTGAACGTATTCCTGAAGATGCGCTCGTCGCTGCCTGCGAGGTAGGGCTTTTCCCAGTCGTACTTCCAGTCCTTGTAGCGTCCGAGCATCTCGTAAAGGCCGAAATTCATCGAGCCCATGTTGAGCGAGGCGACTTCGGGCTTCAGCTGCAGCGCCGGCTGCAGCCGCTCCTCGATGGCCATGGTCGGCGCGCCGCCGGTGGTGAGGTTGATCACCGCGTTGCAGGCAGCCTTGATCTTCGGCAGGAAGCGCAGGAACATCTTCGGATCCTGCGTCGGCCGGCCGTCGGCGGGCTCGCGCGCGTGCAGGTGAATGATCGCGGCGCCGGCCTTGGCCGCGCCGATCGCGGCCTCCGCGATCTCCTCCGGCGTTATCGGAAGATGGGGCGACATCGTCGGCGTGTGGATTGCGCCGGTGACGGCGCAGGTGATGATGACCTTGCCTTGTGCTGCCGCCATGGTCGTTGTTACTTCTTGTCCTCGACTTTGCCGATGCGCTGCACGGCTTCGGCCAGTCTCCTCGCGTCCTTGTCCCAGAATTTCTGGAAATCGGGCGCGTCGAGGTAATAAACCGGAGTTTCGATCTTCGCCATGGCGTTCTTGAAATCCGGATCTTCGACCGCGCGCCGCGCCGCGTTGCGCAGCGTCTGCAGGACGGGGCCGGGCGTCCCGGCGGGCGCGAACAGCCCCGACCAGATATAGAACTCGGCGTTGTAGCCGAGCTCCCTGAAGGTCGGCACCTCGGGAAGCGAGGCGAGCCGTTTCTCGCCCCAGGAGGCGAGCGCGCGAAGCTTGCCGCCCTTCAACTGTCCGATCACCGCGGAGGGTCCGGATGCGAGAGCCTCGACCTGCCCGCCGAGCAGCGCCGTGACCGCAGGCCCGCCGCCGCTGTAGGGAACGTGCCACAGCTGGACACCGGCGACGCCCGCGAAGATCTCCATCGCCACGTGCAGCGTCCCGTAGATGCCCGAGGAGCTGTAGTTGATCTTCCCCGGCCGGCGCTTCGCGTCTTCGACGAACTCCTTCAGCGTCTTCCAGGGCGCGTCGGAGCGCACCACCAGCACCGTGGGATCGGCGGAGATCAAGGCGATCGGAACGAGCTGGCTCATCTCGTAGGGAGGTTTGCGGTCGAACAGCCTTTCTGCCGGAGGAATGATCGAAATCGACGACAGCGCCATCAGCACGGTGTAGCCGTCGGGTTTGGAGTTCGCCGCAGCGGCCATGCCGATCGCGCCGCCCGCGCCGGCCTTGTTCTCGATGACGATGCGCTGCTTCAGGAATTTCTCCATCGCAAAAGCGGTGGGTCGTCCGGTGAGGTCGGCGACGCCGCCGGGCGGGAAGGGCACGACCATGGTGATGGGATGGGTCGGATAGGCGTCCTGCGCGAACGCGGGAACGGCGAGGAGCGCCAGAGCCATCAGCGCGATCCGTAGCTGCATGCTTTCCTCCGGATGGATTTTTATTTGCCGGCACAATCATCGGGGCTGAAACGACCGGCGTCAAGCGCGGCGGGCGGCTCTGCTATCCGTTAGAATTCTTCGCAAGAAGCGCCGATGAATCTGCTCGCGATCGATACCTCCGCCGATTTCTGCTCGGTAGCGGCGAGCCGCGGCGCGACGCTGTTCTCGCGCCACGAGCCCGCCGCTCAGCGCCAGGCCGAGAGGATCCTCGACCTCGTCGGTGAAGTGCTCGCCCGCGCGCAGCTCGAATTCGCGCAAGTCGACGGCATCGCCTACGGCGCGGGTCCGGGCTCGTTTACCGGCCTTCGCATCGCAGCCGGCGTGGCGCAGGGGCTGGCGCTGGCGCGCGGCCTCGGCGTGGTCGGAGTCGGCACCCTGCTCGCCCTGGCGGAGGAGGCGGCCGAAGAAGCCGCGGGCTCCCGGATCATCGCCTGCCTCGATGCGCACAGGGGCGAGGTGTATCATGCCGCGTACCGGAGGGCGGGTGACGGATGGGAGGAGGTTTCCGCTCCCGGCGTGTACGAGCCCGAGGCCGTGCCCCTTGCACCCGGGAGGGACTGGACGGGCTGCGGCGACGGTTTCGCCGCCTATCGCGAGCGACTGGTGACGCGGCTCGGACGATGCGTTTCGACGATCCGCCCCGAGACGGCCTCGACCGCGCGAGCGGTGCTGAAGCTCGCGATCCCGCGTTTTGCCGCGGGGGACGCGAGAGACGCCGCCGCGGCGCTGCCGGTGTATCTGCGCGACAAGGTCGCGCTCAAGACGAGCGAACGCTGATGAGCGCAGTACTCCGATCCGAGCCGAATTTCGAGCCGATGCGCGAGGCCGATCTTCGCCGGGTGCTCGAGATCGAGGAGAGCCTCTACGAATTTCCCTGGACGCTGGTGAATTTCCGCGACTCGCTGCGCGCCGGATACGGCTGCTGGGTGGTCCGCGACGGCGGGGAGCTCATCGCTTACGCGGTGCTCATACTCGCCGCGGGCGAAGCCCATCTGCTGAACTTGAGCGTTGCAGCCCACGCGCAGCGCCGCGGCCACGGCCGCAGCCTGCTCGGCAACGTGGTCGGAATCGCGCGCGCGAGCGAAGCGAGGGTCCTGTTCCTCGAAGTCCGGCCTACGAACGAGGGGGGACAGCGCCTGTATACACGTTACGGTTTCAAGCAGGTCGGAGTGCGGCGCGGCTACTACCCGGCGAGTCGCGGCCGCGAGGACGCCTTGGTTCTGGCGCTGGATCTGTGAGCGCGCGCAGCGAGCGCTATCTGGAGGAGATGGGGCTGGCTCCCGTGTGGAAGCTGCGCGGGCGCCAGCGACCCAGCGTTTCTCAGGTCGCAGCTCAGGCGACCTCCGCTCCCGGCTCAGGGTCCATGAGCGACGACAAAATCCGGCTCGAGCCCTCGTGGAAGGGGCGACTCCTTGCAGAGTTCTCCCAGCCTTATATGCGGGACCTGCGCGAATTCCTCAAAAAGGAGATCCAGGCGAAGAAAGTCGTCTACCCGCGCGGTGTCGAATACTTTGCCGCGCTCGACCACACCCCGTTCGACAAGGTCAAAGTGGTCATCCTCGGCCAGGACCCCTACCATGGGGTGAATCAGGCGCACGGCCTGTGTTTTTCGGTGCGGCCCCGAGTGGAGATCCCCCCCAGCCTGCAAAATATCTTCATCGAATTGAAAAACGATCTCGGAATCGAACCGCCGAATCATGGTCACCTGACCCATTGGGCCAAACAGGGCGTGCTATTGCTCAACGCAACGCTCACGGTGGAGGCGGGGAAAGCCGGCAGCCACCAGAACAGAGGCTGGGAGAAGTTTACGGACGTCATCGTCGATTCGCTCAACCGCGAACGCGAGGGCCTGGTGTTCGTGCTTTGGGGGAGCTACGCGCAGAAGAAGGGCGCATTTATCGACGCTAAAAAACACTTGGTTTTAAGAGGCCCGCATCCCTCCCCGCTCTCGGCCCATCGCGGATTTTTCGGTTGCAAGCATTTCTCGAAGATCAACGGCTATCTGCAGGCTCACGGCAAGGCGCCGATAGATTGGCGGTTGCCGGACCTCGCGGACTTGTAATTCCGCGCTGCCACCTCCATTTACGGGCGATTCATTCGGGAGGAATCCATGCGCAAACTAGTTGCAGCGGTCCTTGTCCTCGTCACCGCGGGCTTGACGGGCTGCGGCTACAACGACATCCAACGCAACGACGAACAGGTGAAGTCGGCCTGGTCCGAGGTGCTTAATCAGTTCCAGCGCCGAGCGGATCTCATTCCCAACCTGGTCAATACGGTCAAGGGGATCATGGCACAGGAGCAGCAGGTATTGATCCAGGTCACCGAGGCGCGCTCGCGTGTCGGCAGCATCCAGGCGACGCCGGAGCTCTTGAATGACGAGGCGGCGTTCCGGCGCTTCCAGCAGGCACAGGCGGGTTTGTCGGGAGCGCTGTCGCGTTTGCTCGTAGTAGCGGAGAACTATCCGCAGCTCAAATCCGACAGAAATTTTCTCGAGCTGCAGGCCGAAATAGCCGGCACGGAAAACCGCATCGCGGTCGCGCGCAATCGCTACATCAAGGCGGTGCAGGAATACAACGTGCTCATACGCCAATTCCCGGTCAACCTCACGGCGATGGTGTTCGGCTACCAGATCAAACCGAGCTTCAGCGTCGAAGACGAAAAGGCCATCTCGAGGCCGCCGACGGTCGATTTCGGCAAGCCCGGCGCTCCGGCCAAGCAGTAGTCCCCGATGCTCAAGCGCTGGTTCGGCCTAGCCGCGGCCGGCGTCCTCCTCGCGGGCTTCGCCTCCGCCCACGCGGAAGTCGCCGTGCCGCCGCTCAAGGCGCACGTCACCGATCTCACGGGCACGCTCTCGGCGCCACAGGTTCAAAGTCTCGAGGGGCGCCTCGCCGCTTTCGAGCGCGGCAAAGGCAGCCAGATCGCGGTGCTGATGCTGCCGACGACCGCGCCCGAGACCATCGAAGAGTACTCGATCCGCGTCGCGGACGCCTGGAAAATCGGCCGCGCGCGCGTCGACGACGGCGTCATCCTTGTCGTCGCCAAGAACGACCGCAAACTTCGCGTCGAGGTCGGCCGTGGTCTCGAAGGCGCGATCCCGGACGGCATCGCAAGCCGCGTGATAACCGAGGTCATCACGCCGCACTTCAAAGCGAACGATTTCTACGGCGGCGTCGCGGCCGGCACAGACGCGCTTATGAAATTGATCGAGGGAGAGGGTTTGCCTGCGCCCCGGTCGGGCGTGATCATCGACGGCGTTCATCGCCCCATCGATTTTCAGACGATCTTCTTTTTGTTCGTGGCGCTCGTCCTGACCGATGCGATCTTCAGGCGCCTCTTCGGGCGGGTCGTCGGGGCCGGGATTTCCGGAGGGATCGTAGGCGCCATCGTCTGGATGGTCGCGGGCGTTCTCGCGTTCGCAGTCATCGGGGGGCTGATCGGATTTGTGATCGCGCTCGTCAACGGGATGGGCAGCCGCCGCGGCGGGTGGGCTAGCGGGCCCGGCGGCTGGGGCGGCGGCTTCGGTGGAGGTGGAGGATTCGGCGGAGGCGGTGGGGGCTTCGGTGGCGGCGGTGGTGGATTCAGCGGAGGCGGTGCCTCCGGCAGCTGGTGAGAGCTGTGAGCTTCAAGCGGCTCATGCGGCACCTGTTCACCGATCACGGGTCGGTGCGGCGCGCGTTCCCGCCGGCGGCGATGCGCGCCATCGAAAAGGCGATCGGCGAGGAGGAGCGGCGCCCTGGAGTGGTTCGGGCGCCTGCGCGTTTGGGACACCGAGCACAACTCCGGCGTGCTCATCTATTTGCTGCTCGCCGACCGGCGGGTCGAAATCGTCGCCGACCGGGGCATCCATTCCAAGGTCGGGACCGTGGCGTGGGAGGCGATCTGCGGCGAGATGCAGCAGGAGTTCGTCCGCGGGCAGTTCGAGCGCGGTGCGGTGATCGGCGTACGCGCGGTCAGCGATCTGCTGGCGGCGCACTTTCCGCCTTCGGGCGGAAGCCCGAACGAGCTGCCGGACAAACCCGTCGTGCTGTGAGCGCCTACGCCCTGGCCGGCATCTCGGCGGCCCGGATCGGCAGATCGAGCTTTTGCGTGCGGCGCAGGAGCGTCACGTTCGTGGCCTTGCCGATACGCTCCGCGCTGAGCAGCCGGTGCAGCTCGTCGACTCCCGCCACGTTTTCCCCGTCGTAGCCGATGATGACGTCCCCGGGCTCGATTCCGGCCTGCTGGGCGGCACCGCCGGGCTCGACCGACTCGACGCGCACTCCCGCCTCCGCGGCGAGGCCGTGAAAGCGCACCGCGCGGCGCGAAAGAGGGAAGGTCGCGCCGCCCACGCCGATATAGCCGCGGCGCACGCGGCCGAAACGCAGCAGCTGCTCCACCACCCATTTGGCCGTGTCGATGGCGGTCGCGAAGCAGATCCCTTGCGCGAACGGGATGATCGCGGTGTTGACGCCGATCACTTCGCCTTGCGAGTTCAGGAGCGGCCCGCCCGAGTTGCCCGGATTGAGCGCGGCATCGGTCTGGATCACGTCGTCGATCAGCCGCCCGGTCGTGGCCCGCAGGCTGCGGCCGAGCGCGCTCACCACGCCGGTCGTCACCGTGTGTTGAAAGCCGTAGGGATTGCCGATGGCGATCGCGAGCTGGCCGACGCGCAAGCGGCGCGAGCTTCCCAGCGTCGCCGCGGAGAGCTGGTGCCCGCCGATGCGGATCACGGCGACGTCGGTGTCGGGATCGTCGCCGACGAGGTCGGCATCGAAGCTCGCGCCGTCGGCGAAACTCACCTGGATCGCGCGCGCACCGTGCACCACATGGCTGTTGGTGAGGATAAGGCCGTCCGGAGTAAACACGAATCCGGATCCACTCCCGCGGCGCGGCGCTTCTCCCTCGGCCGCGTGGGGGGCTTGAGCGACCGCTACGTGGACGACGGCGGCGCCGACCCGCTCGGACGCCGCGACCACCGCGGAGGAATACGCGTCGAGCAGGGCAGCGTCGCCTTCGCCGCGCGCCGGGGAAGCCGAGCGCGGCGAACCTTCATCGAGGATAAAGCGGGGAATTGCGCCCATGACCCCGAAAACATGGGGACTGGCGCGGGGAAATCAAGGAAGGCCGCGCTGGGTGCTGGTCTTCATTCCGATCAGGTGCAGCGCATCGCTCCGGCTCTGGTTGTAGCGGTGGCGCAGGATCACCAGGAGCATCGTCACCACGACGAACACGCCGAAGGCGACGATGATGGTATTGATGTGGTAATCGGCCTTGATCATCGCGGAATAGATCGCGAGCATCAGGAGGATCGAGATGTTCTCGTTGAAGTTCTGCACCGCGATCGAGTGGCCGGCCGAGAGGAGCACGTAGCCGCGGTGCTGCAACAGCGCATTCATCGGCACCACGAAAAAGCCCGCCAGGGCGCCGATCACGACCAGCAGGACGTAGACGATCGGCATGCTCGTCACGAGGATCATCCCGATGACCACCGTGCCCATCAGGACGCCGGCCGGCAGCACGTTCAGGGACTGCCGCAGGGAAATGAAGCGTCCGGCAATCACCGCACCGAGAGCCACGCCCACCGCCGTGATGCCCTGGAGCACCGCGCCCTTGTCGAGCGGAAGACCGAGGTGAACGGCGGCCCACTGCAGCACGAGGAACTGCAGGGTCGCCCCCGCTCCCCAGAAAAGCGTGGTCACCGAAAGCGAGATCTGCCCGAGTTTGTCCTTCCACAGCGTGGTGAAGCAGACGTAGAAATCGCGCATCAACAGCGCGGGATTGGTCTGCTGCCGGCCGTAGCGCGCGCCGGTATCCGGGATGAAGAGGTTGAAAATCGCGGCGATGACGTAAATTGCGGCGATGACGAGGATTGCGGCCTCGGCCGGGGTTTCGATGCCGGTGTCGAGGTGCGGCACGTCGATCGCGAGCAGCAAGGAGGCGATGCGCGGACTGATCAGCGCTCCTCCGAGCACCGTTCCGAGGATGATCGAGGCGACCGTCAGCCCTTCGATCCAGCCGTTGGCGGCGACGAGCTTTTCGGGAGGCAGCAGCTCGGTGAGGATCCCGTACTTCGCCGGGGAATAAGCGGCCGCGCCGAACCCCACCACCGCGTAGGCGGCCAGCACCAGCGCATATCCGGGGATGCCGGCGAATTCGACATAATCGGTGAAGAACATCATCACGCAGCCGACGATCTTGATCGTATTGGTGATGAACATCACCCGGCCCTTGGGAAGCGCATCGGCAAAGGCCCCGACGAACGCGGCGAGCGCGACGTAGGACACGGTGAAGAAGAATTTCAGCAGCGGCACCATCCACGCCGGGCCGTCGAGCTCCAGCAGCTGGGCGATTGCGGCGATCAGCAAGGCGTTGTCGGCGAGGGAGCTGAAAAACTGCGCTCCCATGATCGTGTAGAAACTCCGCTTCATGATCTCCCGCGCCTGCGGTGAGCGAAGTCGTAAGTGTCGAAGCCGCGATTCATCGATTCCCTGCGTCCGGCGCGAGCGTCACGGAACGTAAACGCCTTTGGCCGCCCGCTTTATACCACGAGTCATTTGGGGGCCGCGTAAGCTTCTCGCCGGCTGCTCGCCGGAACCGCCGGTTTTATGGTCGAATGGCGGGCCATGCGCCCCATCCGAGCCCGCATCGATTCCGCCGCGCTTCGCCACAACCTGGGCGCGGCAAGGCGCCGCGCACCCCATTCGCGTATCTGGGCGGTGGTGAAAGCGAATGCCTACGGTCACGGCCTTGCGCGCGCCGCCCGCGCTCTCTCCGGGGCCGACGGCCTTGCTCTGATCGAACTGGAGGCGGCGCTCGAGCTGCGCCGCGCAGGCGAGCGGCGCCCGATCCTTCTCATGCAGGGATTTTTCTCGCCCGGGGAGCTCGAAGCGATCGCAGCGCACGGGCTCACGACCGCGGTGCACGACCCGGAGCAGCTGACGATGCTCGAGAAGGCACGGCTGCCGAAGAGGATCGCGGCCTATGCGAAGCTGAACACCGGCATGAACCGGCTCGGCTTCGCGGTGGAAGATCTTCGCGGCGTGCTCGAACGGCTGCGCGCTTGTCCAAGTGTCGGCGAGATAGCGCTGATGACGCATTTCGCCGATGCCGACGGCAAGCGCGGCGTCCAGTGGCAGCTCGAGCGCTTCGAGGCGGCGACAACCGGCGTCGATCTTCCGAAGAGCCTCGCCAACTCGGCCGCGCTCCTGCGCTATCCCGAGTCGCACAAGGACTGGGCGAGGCCGGGCATCATGCTCTACGGCTGCTCGCCGTTCCCCGACGAAAGCGCCGGGGCGCTCGGGCTGAAGCCCGCGATGACGCTCCAGAGCGAATTGATCGCGGTGCGGAGCTTGAGCGCCGGCGACAGCGTCGGATACGGGTGTACCTACGCGGCGAGCGGGCCGATGCGAATCGGCATCGTGGCCTGCGGCTACGCCGACGGCTACCCGCGCCACGCTCCCACCGGCACGCC
>WNGC01001983.1_pt1 | contig 12516 bp, 7 predicted proteins | sample 5400051 | NCBI WGS metagenome assembly WNGC01 (sample SAMN13153368, study PRJNA577476) | soil metagenome | isolation source: 20 cm soil or saprolite under grassland replicate 2 | place: USA:California | collected 2016-06-15 | reverse complement strand
ATCCTCCCCGCCGCCATGCGCAACTTCCTGGCGCTGCTCGGCTGGAGCCCCGGCGGCGACCGCGAGATCATGACGTTGGACGAGATGATCGCCCTCTTCTCCTTCGAGGGCATCCAGAAAAAGCCCGCCATCTTCGACATGACGAAGCTCGAGTGGATGAACGGCCAGTATCTCTCCGCCGGCTCGGCCGATGAGCTGTACCCGCTCGTCGCGCCTCAGCTCGAGCAGCTCGGCCTCAACGGCAACAAAGAGGCGGTGCTCAAGGCGATCGGTGCCGTCAAGACCCGCTCGCGCACCACGCTCGACGTCGCGAAACAGGTGGCCGTCCGGCTCGATCCGAAGCACGTCGTCTTCGACGAGAAGGCGAAAAAGGAGATCGCGAAGGATCCCGCCGGCTACAGGGCCGCGCTCGAGGCGAGCCTGGCGGTCCTCAAGACACCCGAGTGGACGCCGGCGGCGCTCGAGCAGGCGCTGCGGGCGCTCGCCGAGCAGAAGGGCGTCGCCGCTGGGAAGGTGTTTCAGCCGATCCGCATCGCGCTCACCGGTAGCACGGTGTCCGAGCCTGTGAACGAGCTGTTATATGTGATCGGGAAAGAGGGGGCGTTGCGCAGGCTGGAAGCTGCGGCCCGGGCGTCGTACTAGGGGACGCCGCTCACCGTATCGGCCTTCGCTTTCGTCGTATCCCCCCGCTGTCGCTGCTCCGCCGCCCGCTCCGCCGCCTTGCGCGCCCGCAGCTCGCGCACGTACTGGCGGAACATCTGCAGTGACTCGGTGCGGCGCGCGGCCTGCATCAGATCGGCCCGCATCTCGTCCAATTGACGCGCCCGCATCTGCTCGCCGTAGTTGCCCTGCGGCAACGAGATCGGCAACAGCGCCAGCGCCGCGGTGGGAATCTTGATGCCGGCGATGTGAATGAACTGCGAGTCGATCCCGAACACCTTCCCCGCCACGTCGGTCGTCCACGTCGGCGTGCGGCGGGCGCGCTGTTCCTGATCGATGATCACGTTGAGCGAATCCATCATCGAGTGCAGGCGGCGCACCACGCCGGTGTCGCGCTGCTCGTGCGTTTCGTACAGCGCGCCTGCCACCTCCGCCGGCAGCGCCGGGCGCGGGATCACCCACAGGCGGCCGTCCCCGACCTGCGGCGGGCTGACGATGTGCGGGCCCACGCTGGCGGGGTTCGTGGCCAGCGTGGTGTCGGGCTTGCCCACCGGCGCGGGCTCGGGTGGCGTGGTATCCGGAATCCGCGCATCCGGCAGCGGCCGGCCCAGTCCCCCGCTCGGCCCCACGCCGCGGCGCGTTCCCCCGAACGGCGGCAGCTCGTGCGCCAGCGGCATGTCGGGTGGAATGATGGTGATCAGCCCCTGCCGCCCGTCGATGCGCCACGACGCGCTCACCAGCCAGATGACGAGCGCCACGTGGATCGCGGCGCTGCCGATCCAGGTGAACCGCCACAGGCGGGACGGTACCGCGCGAGGATCAAACAGTGGTGAGCACCTTTCCCAGCCGCTCCGCCGCCTCGACCAGCCGCGGCGTGTCGACCGTGAGCGCCAGCCGGAAAAAGCCCTCGCCTCCCGCGCCGAAGGCGCTCCCCGGCAGCGTCACCACGCCCGCGTCCTCGAGCGCCCGGCGCGCGAACGCCGCCGATGCCACACCCTCCGGGAGCGGCACCCACACGTACATCGTGGCGCCCGGCGTTTCGGGCTCGAACCCCTGGGCGCGCAGCACCGGCAGCAGCGCGTCGCGCCGCTCCTGAAACCGCGCGACGTACCCGCGCGCCAGCTCCTCCGCCTGCGGCAGCACCGCCGCCCCCGCGGCCTGTACCGCGAGGAACGCGCCCGTGTCCACGTAGTTCTTCACGCGCGCCAGCGCGGCGATCAGCTCCGGTCGCGCCACCGCCCACCCCAGGCGCCAGCCCGTCATGCAGAACGTCTTGGACAGCGAGTGGAACTCGACGGCGACTTCGCGCGCGCCCGCGATCTCGAAGATGCTCGGCGCCACGTAGCCGTCGAACGTGATCTCGCAGTAGGGATTGTCGTACGCGATCACGATCCCGTGGCGGCGACAGAACTCCACCGTGCGCGCCAGGTAATCGCGTGGCGCGACGGCGGCGGTGGGATTGTTGGGATAATTGAGGTAGACGAGCTTGGTGCGGCGCACCACGTCGGCGGGCAGGTCCGACAGCTCCAGCAGGAACCCCGCCTCGGGAATGAGCGGATAGCGGTACGGCTCCCCGCCCGCGAGCACCGTCCCGCCCTCGTACACGGCGTACCCCGGCTCGGGCACGATCGCGACGTCGCCCGGGTCGAGCAGCGCCATCGCGAGATGGGCGATGCCTTCCTTCGATCCGATGAGCGGATGCAGCTCGCTGAATGGATCGAAGCGCGCGCCGAAGCGACGTCGCAGGTATGCGGCAGCCGCTTCACGAAACACCGGCAGGCCGAGCTGGAACGGGTAGCGGCTCATGGCGGGGTCGCGCACCGCGCGCGCCAGGGTGTCTATAGCCACCGCCGGCGGGGCGAAGTCGGCGTCGCCGGCGCCGAGATCGATCACATCGACGCCCTGCGCGAGCAGCCGGCGCTTGATGGCCGGGATCTCCGCCATGGGATAGCTGGGCAGCGCGGCGAGTCGCTTGCTGAGCTTGGTCACCCCATCCTCCTCTACCGGAATCTACGCTCTGCTTTCGCCACCCGTTACCGTCCCCTGCCGCCCTCTACCGTCCTCTACCACCCTCTACCGTCCTCTACCGTCCTCTACCGTCCTCTACCGCCCTCTACCGTCCTCTACCGCCCTCTACCGCCCTCCACCGCCCCTTCTTCCCCGATCCCATGCCTCGCAAAGAACTCCTCACAGGCGCCCCGCACGTCCGCCCAGTCCCCGACCACCCGGGTGGCCTTGGGCAGTCCCTCGAGGATCATCGCTCCATAGCGCTTGGTTACGACCCGCCGGTCGAGCAGCACCACCGCCCCCAGATCCGACCGGCTGCGGATCAGGCGCCCGAACCCCTGCTTGAGCTTCAGGGCGGCGTTGGGCACGAGGTAGTGGGCGAAGCCGTTCAGGCCCCCGGCCTCGATGCGCTCGAGCCGCGCGGCGGTGAGCGGCTCGGTGGGCACCTTGAAGGGGAGCTTCGCCAGGATGAGCACGCGCAGGGCGCGCCCCGGCACGTCCACGCCTTCCCAGAACGAATCGGTGCCCAGGAGAATCGCCGAGCCCGCTTCGCGGAACCGCCGCAACAGCTGGTCCCGCTGCCCCTCGCCCTGCACCAGCAGCGGCCACCGGCCTCCCAGCTCGCCGCGCACCGCGTCCGCCGTGCGGCGCAGGGCCCCATGGCTCGTGAACAGCACGAACATGCCCCCGTCCGCCGCGTGGGCCAGCTCCACCACCACGCGGGCGACCGCCGAGTCGTGGCCGGCCTCGTCGTCGCGCGGCTCCGGGAAGTCCGTGGGAATGCCGAACAGACACTGCGCCGCGAAGTCGAACGGGGAGGCGTGGATCTCGCGCACCTTGAGCCGGCTGGGGGGGAGGTCGAGACCGAGCCGTGCTTCGAGGTAGCCGAAGTCGCCGCCCGCGGCGAGCGTGGCGCTCGTGAGCACCACGGTCTCGACCCGGTCGAACAGACTGTCCTTGAGAATCGGTGCGAGATCGAGCGGCACGGCCGCGAGCGAGACGTTCACGACTTTTCGACCACGGCGCTCGAGCCAGCGCACCGCCGCGGGGCCCCCGGGTGGCGGCCGCAGCGCGGCGATGAGCCCCGCCGCGACCTGCTGCAGCCGCCGCGCCACGCCCCGCAGCTCGCTCAGGAGCTGCGCCCGCCGCTCCGACGGATCGTCCAGCGTGAGCCGATCGGCGATCGTCCCCGCGCCGTCGGAGAGGCGCGAGAAGGCGAGCAGCAGGTTGTCGAGCGCCACGTCCAGTCCCTGCGGCCACACGGCATCGTCCCGAAACTCATCGCCCAGACGCAGCACTGGGGCCGCCCCCGTCCCCGACTCACCGTCCAGCCGGCGGCCGAGCAGGGTGAACACCGTCTCCGCGGCGCGGCGCGCCGCCGCGAGCGCGTCGACGAGGCTCTGCTGCACCAGATCGCGGCTCGGCCGGGAGAGGATGTCATCGCGCCCGAACAGCACCGAGCGCAGCGTCGGCAGCAGTCCGCGGCCGTTCTTCTCGAGCCGCCCCAGCAGCCGCTCGACGCCGAGCCGGCTCACCTGGGCTCCCAGATGCATCGCGGCGACGTCTTCCAGGTGGTGCGCCTCGTCCAGCACCAGGCGGCGGTACGGGGGCAGGACGGCCGCTTCCTGCCAGTTGTCGGATACCATGCGCACCGCGAGATCGGATGCGAGCAAATGGTGGTTCACGACCACCACATCGGCTTCGGCCGCCCGCCGGCGGGCCTGGAACACGAAGCAGCGGTCGAAGTGCGGGCACTTGAGCCGGGTGCACAGATCCGACTCCGCGGCGATCGCGTCCCACACCTCGCCACTCGGCTCATCGGGGAGGTCGGCGAGCGATCCGTCGCTCGAGCGCGCGGCCCACGCCGCGAGCGTTTCGAGCTCGGCACGGCGCTCGTCCTCGAACAGCGAGGTGACCTGCTCGCGCGCCTGTTCGAGGCGCGAGAGGCACACGTAGTTCCGCCACCCTTTGAGCAGCGCGAACGTGGGCGTGTGCTCGCCGCTCCCGAGCGCGCGGGCCAGGATCGGCAGGTCCTTGCCGACGAGCTGCTCCTGCAGGTTGATCGTATTGGTCGAGACGACCGTGCGCTCGCCGTTCTCGCGCGCCCATACCAGCGCCGGCACCAGGTAGGCGAACGATTTCCCGACGCCCGTGCCGGCTTCGAGCATCCCCACGCCGCCGTCGTTGTAGAGGTCGGCGATGTAGGCGGCCATGTCGCGCTGGCTGGGACGGTCCTCGAAGCTGCCGAGCGCGCGCGCCACCGGTCCGCTGGGCGAGAGCAGCCCCGCCACGTCGATCGCATCGAGGCGGGTGGTGGCCCGCGGGCGGGGACATTCGACGACGACGTAGCAATCGCTGACGGCGTTGTCCACGATCGCGAACCCCACGCCGCCGTCGTGCAGGCGCGCGGCGACGCTGAGGTCGGCGCCCGAGGGCTCGAGCACGCCGCTCGGGTGGTTGTGGAGCAGCAGCTCGCCCCGCACCGCGATCCCCGGCAGGGCGAGCACCGCGTCCACCGTGCCGCGCGCCACGACGCGCGCCTCGACGATCAGGCCGTTGGCGTCGGGGCACGCGACGAACGACACCTCGCGCCCGTGGGCCGCCGCGATCTCGGCGCGCAGCAGGTCGCGCACCGCCGGCGCGAGCCGCTCCACGCTCACGTTTTGAGCTCGCGCTTCTTGGCCGCGGGGAACAGGACGTTATTGAGGATGAGCCGGTAGCCGGGCGAATGGGGATGCAGCGACAGGTCTGTCGGCGGATCGCCGATCTGGTGCTGCTGATCTTCCGGGTCGTGCCCGCCGAAGAAGGTCCAGGTGCCCTTGCCGTGGTCGCCGTTGATGTACTTGACCCAGGGCGCGCCCTCTTCGTCCGCCAGCACGGTGTCGCCCGGCTTGAGGCGGTCGCGCAGGAACGACGTCGTGAGGCCGTAGAAGTCGGGGATCACCTGACGATGGTTCTGCACGAGGATCGTCGGGACGGGATCGATCTTGGCGCTGAAGTTGAACAGCTTGAAGGCGCCGAGCGGCTGCCGCCGCCCCGCGGCATTGACCTGGTGCCCATCGATGTCGGAAAAGCTCGCCACCTGGGGACTGGGCTCGAGCCGCGCGCCGCTGAACGCCAGCGCCTGCGACCAGTCGAGCTTGCGGTCCGCAGCGGGGTCCATCGGGGTGCCGTCGGCGAACGCCGCGGCGATATCGACCCGCGCGGCGGCCAGCGCCAGGTCGAGCGTCTCCGTGGCCGTGCACATGGCGAACAGAAAGCCGCCGTTGGAAACGTAGTCGCGGATCTTCCGCGCCACCGCCTTCTTCAAGTCGGGGACGGTGCCGAAGCCGAGCCGTTTCGCCGCGTCGGCGTTGAAGCGCACCATCTCGGCGAGCCATGGTGACCCGGCGTAGATCAGGTAGAACTTGGAGAATTGTCCCGTGAAGTCCTCGTGGTGCAGATGCAGCCAGTCGTAGTTCGCGAGCTTCCCCGAGAGCACCTCGAAGTCCCACACCGTGTCGAACGCGACGCCGGCGTACTGCAGGGCCATGGTGACGGCGTCGTCCCAGGGCGGCGCATTGGGGGGCACGTACACGGCCACCCGTGGCGCCTTCTCGAGCGGCACCGCGTCCATGTTGCTCGCCTCGATCTCGCCGCGCACGGCGGTGACCTGCGCCTCGTCCACCGGCTGGACGCTCACTCCCGCGAGCGCGGCGTCGCGCCGGATGGCGGGCCCGTCGGGCATGAGGAACGAGCCGCCGCGGTAGTTCAGCAGCCACTCGGCCTTGATCCCCGCCTGCACCACGCGGTAGGTGACGCCGTAGGCTTTCAGGTGATCGCCCTGCGCATCGTCCATGGGAACCAACAGCTGGGCGGCAGAAGGCGGTAGAGGGCGGTAGAGGGCACTGAGCGGCAACGCCAGCCCCAGCGCATTGGCACCGACCGCCCGTACGAACTCTCGCCGCTTCACGACTTGGGAATCGCTCCCTTCGCCCGCGCCAGCTCGCGCCGCGCCTCCGGTACCAGGGCGCTCCCGGGGTAGGAGAGAATGAGGTGCTCGAGATGCTGAATCGCCTCCGCCGTCTGTAACTGGCTCTCGAGCAGGCGGGCCCACTCGAGCTCCGCGGCCGGTGCGGCGGCGCCCGTGCCGCCGGTGCGCACCACCTCGGCGAACAGCGCGACGGCGGTGTCGCGCTGGGTCGGTGCCAGGCGGGCCGCGACCCTGCCGGCCAGCAACAGCACATCGGCCCGCCCTCCCCCACCCGACCCCGTCGCCAGACGCGCAGCCGCAAGACGCAAGGCTTGCACGGCACGCGCCGAGTCGCCGCGGGCGAGCGTCAGCAGCGCGCTTCCCAGCTCGGGGAACGTGTCGCCCGGCACCTGCTGCAGCAGCGCCAGCATCGCCGTCCGCTCGGTCGCCTCGCGGTGGTCGCCCGCGTACGGACCCGCCTCCAGGAACAGCTGCCACGCTTGCTTGAGCCGGCCGCGATACAGGGTGATCCATCCCTTGAGGGCGAGCGCCTCGACGCTCGAGTCCCGCGCCAGCATCGTGCCGGCGCCGTCGAGGTCCCCCGCGGCGATCCGCGCCCGCACGAGGTGCAGCCGCAACGTCGCGCGGTCTTCGTCCGCGAGCCGGCTGTCGGCCGCGAGCCGCCGCGCCGCTTCGTCGAGCTGCCCGCTTTCGATCAGGGTCTGCACCAGCGCCGCCTGGGCGAGCGCCTGCGCTTCAGCCGGAGCGGTGGAATCGCGGGCGACCCGCTCCAGCACGGCGCGCGCGCCCTCCCGGTCGCCCGCCGCCAGGAACGCGCGGGCCGCGTCGGTGCGGGCGCGCACGGCCACCGGGTCGGGCACCAGCTCGGCGTAGCGCGCCAACGCGAGCGCCCGCACCCGGCGCGCTTCCGGGGTATCCTGCGCTGCCGCGAGATCGGCGAAGCGGCGCACCGCGTAAGCCGCATCCGCGGACGGCGTCGCCACGCTGGGGGCGAACACCGCCCAGGCGCGCTCGGCCGCGCCCCAGGCGAGCAGCAGCTCCCCGGCGAGCCGCCGCACCGGCGGCGCTGGATCGCCCGCCGTGAGCAGGGCCGCGATCCGCTCGCGGTGCACCTGCGGCGCCTGCGCCAGCTCGCTCGCGGCGTTGGGCAGCTGTACCGGCGCGCCCCCCCCCTCGAGCGCCGCGGCCCATTCGCGGGCTGCCCCCTCCCAGTCGCCCGCGCGCTCGCTCAGCGCGGCGAGCTCGATCCCGAACGCACCGGGACGTCCCAGGGCACGCCGCCCTTCGAGCAGCACGGCGCGCGCTGCGTCGTGGCTGCGCTGATCGTCCAGCGCCATCGCCCACTCGCGATAGGGCGCCTCGTCGCGCGGCGCCGCCGCCGCCCAGCGCCGCGCCACCTCCCGCGCGCTGTCGGGCTCGTTGATTCCCACGTACGTGCGGAGCAGCACCGCCCGCAGCGCCGCATTCGCGGGGCTCGCGGCGGCGGCGCGCTGCGCGACCGGCACGAGCTCCGCCAGCCGGTTGAGCCCCGGCAGCACCCGCTCCAGCCCGAGCAACGCCGAGAGATTGGTGGGGTCCGCGCGCAGCGTCGCGAGGTAGATGCTCGCCGCCTGCTCGAACTGACCCGAGCGCTCGAGCTCGAAGCCTTGTCCGATCGCCTGCCCACGCATCGCGCCGCCGGGCGCGAGCGCCAGCGCGAGACCGACGGCGACGCCGGTGACCACGCTATTGCTGCGGGGCATTGAGTCTGCGGAAGTAATCGAGCACCAGGCGACGCTCTTCCGGCGTGAGTCCCTGCAGCTCGTCCCACGTGGGGTAGCGGAGCCGCGGACCGGCGCCGGTCGCTCCGGGCTTGAGCGCGACGGGAACGTGAACGCTGTCGCCCGTCGCCGCCCGGCTCTGACGCTCCTTGTTCTGGTCCGGCTCGTCGTTCGAGAGGGTGCGGCCGGCGTCCAGCAACCGGTGGTACAGACGCTGCTGACGCTCGATCGTCCGCTGGTCGAGCCGCCCAGCCTCGAGCTGGCGGGCGAGCTCTCTCGCCTCTTGCGCCAGCGGACCGGCCGCGGAGCTGATCCCCTGCGCCTGCATGCGTTCGAGCTGCTCGGCGAGCGCGCGCTGCCGCGCCGCCAGGGCGCGCAGCTGCTCCAGCACCGCCTGGCCGGCGCCCATCAGCGGCAAGAGACCTTGCCCCTGGCCGTTGAGCCCCTGTTGGTCCCGGGCCAGGCGCGCGAGCCGTTCGACCGCTTCGGCGAAGCCGCTCCCGGATTGCGCGCCGCTCACCTGCTTGCGGCTCTGGGCGAGCGCCACCGCAACCGAGTTGAGGGCGTCGAGCGCGTCGTCGGCGAGCGCCGCCGCGGCGGACGCGTTCGGATCGGCCTCCTCGAGCTGGCCGCGCGCCGCCGCCATCTGCCGCTTGGCGTACCCGAGGGCCGCGTCGAGCTGGGGCGAGACGAGCGCGTGCTTGCCGGCGGCTTCGCGGATGTGGCCCGCCACCACGTCCGTTCCCTCTTCCACGGACGCCTGCTGCGAGCGGGTCGGGGGGCCGGCCTCGCCGCGATGCAGCGCGTCCGACACCTGCTGCTGGCGATCGGCCATGGCCGCGGTCTCGGTGAGCGCGCGGTCGAGCGCCGCGAGGGTCTCGCCGCGCCACGCCTGCGCCAGGGAGTCGAGCTGCCCGCGCAGCTGATCCGGCACGCCGGCGAGCTGACGCTCGGCCTCCGCTCCCTGCTGCGTCGCGCCCGCCGCCTGACGCAGGTCGGCCGACTGCGCGGCGCGCTGCATCGCACCCCCGGCCTCCCGTGCCGCCCGCTCGGGCGCGGCGAGCGGCGCCGTCCCGCCGGGCGGCGCTCCCAGCTCCTTCGCCACCCGGCCGATCGCCCCCGCCAGCGAGTCGGCGGCGCCGGCGAGGGCACGCTGGCGCGTCGCCGCCGCGCTGTCCGGTTGCGGCGCCGCGTCGCGGTTCCACTCAGCCTGGCGGCGCCGCAGGTCCTCCGCATCGGCGGCGAGCGTCGCCAGCGTGCCCTCGACCGCGGCGCGCCGGAACAGCTCCTGACTGCGCTCCAGCTCGGTGCGGAGCTGTTGCTGCGCTTCGGCGAGTCGCTCGAGCGCCCGGCGGGTCGCCTCCGGATCGAGCTTGGCCAGCGCCTCCTGCAGCTCGCGCAGTCGCTGCTCCAGCTCCGGGGTCACCGCGCGCCGCAGCAGCTCCTGCACTTCGCGCAGCCGCGCCTGAAACGCCGTGTCTCCGATGCCCGCCGCCTGCGCCGCCCGAGCGATCCGCTCCACGGCACGCGACAGCTCCTCTACGCGCGCCTGCAGCGCCTCCTGATCGCGCGCCACGGCCTGCGCCCGCTCGGTGGCCTGGAATGGGAGCGCCCCTTCCCGCTCGCCCTCGGCGCCGCGGCGCGCTCCGGTCGCGTCGCGCGAGCGTTGCTGGGCCAGGTCGCTGGTGCGCCGGCCCAGCTCGCGCTGGGCCGCGGCGATCGAGTCCGCCTCCGCGCCCGCGTCCCGGGCGGCGGCACGCGTCGCGGCGCGCAGCTCGTCGAGGCTCGGCAGCCGCAGGGCGATCTCGGGACTGCGACCGATGTGCGGCGTGGGAGCGTTGTCCCAGGCGTCGACGCGCAGCCGCAGCGTGTCGCCGGGCAGGAGACCGCGCCGCTCCGCGTCGAGATCGCCCTGCACGATGGTCCGCTCGCCCGCGCCCGACACGTCCAGCGACTCCCGCACCGCCTCGCCCACCTTCCCGGTCTGGCTCACGCGCCAGCTCACCACTTCGAGCCGGGTGAGACCGTGATCGTCCCGCGCATCGATCACGAGCGGCTGCCGCAGCGACAGCGGCAGCGTGGTATCGCGCCCGGGCACGGGGACGGCGACTACCGGTGCCGAATCGCGGACCAGCATCAGCCGCAGCTCGGGCGCATCGCCTTCGAGCGGCGCGCCATCGGCGGTCGCAAGGTCGAGCAGCCACGCCCCGGAGCCGCGCGGCGTGAAGCGCCCCGAGAACGCGGTGCGCGCGACCGCGAGCGGCACGCGCACGTCTCCACGGCGCCACGCGGCCCGCGCGAGCGGCACGCTCGCCGCCCCACTCGTCAGGATCACTGTGCCTTCGGGGACCGGGATGGTGTCCGCGCCGGGCGCGAGCGGCTCGTCCGCACGGCCGAGGTAGGCGGGGTAGCGCGCCGTCAGCTCGAGGCCGGCCACGAACGCGGGCAGCGCCACCGCGACCCGGACGTCGGCGCTGCGGCGGCCCCCGCTCGACGCTCGCAGGTACAGGTCCGCCTGGAGCGGCCCCAGCCGTCGCTGCGCGTGCCCCAACGAGTCGAGGGTCACCGGCGCGGGGCGCCACGGCTCTCCCGGGCCGCGGGTCCACAGCGTGGCGCGGGTCGCGGCGGGCACGTCGATCGTCGCCGTGACGCTGTCGCCCCGGCGCACCGTGGCCCGGTCGACCGCGAGCCGCACCGGCGTGCGCGTATCGGCGAGCGTGCGGAGGGGATGCCAGAACGCGGCGGCGCGGCCCGCACCGGGAGACGCGGCCACGAACAGCGCCGCGCCCAGCACCGCCACGCCCGCGGCCGCGTACAACGAGGTGCGCGTGTCGCGCGCGAGCAGGCGACCGACCGCGGGCGCGGCTTCATCGACCACCGCGACCGCCCGGCGGTCCGCCAGGGTCCACAGGTCGGCGCTCGCGCCCGCCGGTGTGGCCGGCGCGACGAGCCCGATGATGCTTCCCGGCCGACCTCCCGTCGCGGCTTCGACCAGCCGCGCCACGGCGGGTGCCGTCGCACGGCGCCCCGCCCTGAGCACCAGTCCCGTGGCCGCGCCGATGACGCCGCCGATCAGCAGCCACGCACCCACGACGGCCGCGACGCTCGGGGCCAGCGCGACGCCCCCTCCGGCGATCGCCAATATGGCGCCGGCGCTCGCTACCAACACCGCGCCCGCCCGCGCGAGCGCATGGGGGCGTCCCAGCCGCCGCAGCCGGGCCGCCGTCGCCGTCACGGGAGCGCGCTCACGGCGTAGGTGAAGAGGTTGACGCCCATGCGTAGTGCCGCCTCGTGGAGCTCGGGGGGATCGTGGTGCACGTCGGGATCCTCCCACCCGTCGCCCAGGTCGGACTGATAGGAATAGTATACGACCAGACGATCGCCCAAAAAGATCCCGAACCCCTGGGCCGGCAGCCCATCGTGCTCGTGGATCTTGGGAATCCCCTTGGGGAAGTCGTACACGACATGGTAGATCGGGTGGCTCAACGGGACTTCAACGAGCGGGTGATCCGGGAAGACCCGGGCGATCTCGCGCCGGAACGACTTGTCCATGCCGTAGTCGTCGTCGGCGTGGAGGAAGCCCCCCTGCTCCAGGTAGCGGCGCAGCGTCTGCAGCTCCTCGTCCGAGAAGTGGACGTTGCCGTGCCCGGTCATATAAAGGTAGGGGACGTCCCACAGCTCGGGACTCGAGAGCGTGACCACGCGCTCGCGGGCCGTGACGGCGAGGCCGGTGCGCTGCCGAATCGCGGCGAGCAGGTTGGGCAGCTTGGAGGGGCCGGTGTACCAGTCGCCGCCGCCGTCGTAGTGCAAGCGGCCGATCGTGAGAGAGGCAAAACGCGGAACGCGGAAGTCGGAACGCGGAACAGCGCGAACGAACACTGGTGTGTCTGTTCCGCGTTCCGCATTCCGCGTTCCGCGTTTCGGCATCCCGTCGGCGACGGGCAGCCAGAGAGCGAGTAGGAGGATCGCCGGGGCTCTCACAGGTCGTTCACCAGCCGATACGCCGTGTTTCTCGTGATTCCCGTTTCCGCCGCGACCTGAACGGCGACGTCGCGCCGGGTCATCCCCTGGGCGAGCAGGGTACGGGCACGGGCTTCGGGATCGGGCGGCGATGCT
>WNGC01009696.1_pt1 | contig 12518 bp, 16 predicted proteins | sample 5400051 | NCBI WGS metagenome assembly WNGC01 (sample SAMN13153368, study PRJNA577476) | soil metagenome | isolation source: 20 cm soil or saprolite under grassland replicate 2 | place: USA:California | collected 2016-06-15 | reverse complement strand
CAACGGATATCAACACCTCGCGTACACTTGATTCTTCGTCCACCTAACAGAAATCACTCTCAATGCTCCAACTTGAATCGGCCACCAAGCACTTTGCGACCAAGACGATCCTCAAGGAGGCCTCGGCCCACCTGCGTCCGGGGAGCCGCGTCGGGTTGGTCGGCCCCAATGGCATCGGCAAGACGACCCTGCTCCGTCTGATCCTGGGCGAGCAGGGGCTGGACGGCGGGCGGATCCGCAAGCGCCCGCGCCTGCGGATCGGTTATCTTCCCCAGGACCTCGAGCAATATTTAGGCAGTACGAAAGTGGGCGCGGGAGGGGCGCGGGTACCCGTTGCTCCGTCGAACGCAACAGGTGAGGGGCACCCTCCCACCGTACTGGACGCCACCCATCGCGGACAATATCCGGAGCACGAAGCCAAACGCCTCCTCTCCGGCCTTGGGTTTTCCCAGGAAGACTTCACCCGGCCGCTCACGGAGCTCTCCGGTGGGTTTCGCATGCGGGTCGCCCTCGCGCACATCCTGCTGTCCGCCCCCGACGTCCTCCTCCTGGACGAGCCGACGAACCACCTCGACAAGGCAACACAACGCTGGTTCGAGGACTTTCTCCTGAAGTCCCCGTTCACGATGCTGGTCATCAGCCACGACACCGCCTTCCTCGACCGCATCACGACGCACATCTGGGAGGTCCGCCAGCACCGGATCTTGGAGTCCACCGGCAACTACACGAAGTATCTTGCCTGGCGAGAGGCGTACGACGCGGCGCAGATGGCCGCCATCGACCGCCAGGACAAGGAGATCGGGCGCGTGCAGAAGTTCGTGGACCGGTTCCGGTACCAGGCCACCAGGGCTCGCCAAGTCCAGTCCCGCATCAAGCAATTGGAGAAGATCAAGCGGATTGAGCGGACCCGCGACCCCAAGCGGGTGCGCTTTCGGTTCCCCGTGCCTCCCGCCTCCGGCCGCCACGTGCTCGAACTCAAGGGCGTTGCCAAGGCCTACGGCGACAATGTCGTCTACCGGTCGCTCGACTTCGAGGTGGAGCGCAGCCAGCGCGTCGCCTTCGTGGGCGAGAACGGCGCGGGCAAGAGCACCATGCTCAAGATGTTGGCGGGCGTCCTTCCCCCCGATGCCGGAACCCGCACGGTGGGACACGGCGCGACCCTCCACTACTTCGCCCAGCACCAGGCCGACATCCTGAACCCTGAGCACACCGTGCTGGAGTCCATCGCGGAAGCAGACGATGGCGCCGACATGAACTTCATACGCGCCATCGCCGGCGCGTTTCTCTTCGAAGGCGACAATCAGAAAAAGCCGATCAAGGTGCTGAGCGGCGGCGAGCGGAACCGCGTCGCCCTGGCCCGGATGCTCGTCAAGCCGGCCAATACCCTGCTCCTGGACGAGCCGACGAACCACTTGGACCCCGCTTCTGTGGATGTCCTCACCGACGCGCTCGTGGCATTTCCAGGCACATTGGTCTTCATCTCCCATGACCCGGTGTTTCTCACGCGTGTCGCCACACGGGTCGTGGAGATCGAAAACGGTCAAGCGCGGGCCTATCACGGCGACTACGAGTACTATTTGTGGAAAAAGATGCAGGAGGTCGAGCCCATCAAAGGGACGCCGGAGTTCGAACCCAAACCGTCCAAGGCGGCCGGCACTCCCAAGGTAGCCCCGACTGCCGCGCCTCGGTCACGAACCAGCGAGACCAGTTCCTTTAAAGAGCGGCGGGAGCTCACCAAGGCGCTGGCACGTCTTGAACGGCACATCGCCAGGCTGGAAAACGAGATCGCCGCCGGCGAACAGCGGATTCAGGCCCGCGACCAGGAGCTGGCCAGCGAGACGCTCTACCAGGACCACGAACGGTGGACGGTCTTGGTGAAAGATCGAGAAAACTGGGTGAAGGATCAGTCCGTTCTGACTTCCCAGTGGGCTGAGCTCTGCGAGGAGGCGGAGCGTCTGCGGGCGAAGCTGAAAGACCTGGAACCTGCCTGACCCCTCGACCTAAATTTTTTCCTTCCGGTTCAACTTTCCGCCGCATTGTCGTGTCTTATTGACTGCAAGTGGTAGACAGCTTAATCTTTCGCGGGGGTCGGAGGCGGCATGGATCAGGAACTCGTTCAATATCTGGACGAGCGGTTTCAGGGATTAGATCGGCGATTTGAGCGAATCGACCAGCGATTCGAGCGGATTGAACAAAGACTAGACGGACATGACCGTCGTTTCGATTCGATCGATCAACGGGTCGAGGAGGTCAAGCGTCACAGCGGCGTGCTGGTCGAGGGTCTTCGGCACGAGCTTCACCTGGTGGCCGAAGGGTTCGCAACTTTCGTGGAAGGGCGGTATGCCCAAGACCTGGCTCGGATTGACGAACGCTTCCGCGAAACCCAGGCGCTGATCCGCGCCTCATTCGAACACCTTACCCGGCAGAACGACGAGCTTCGCCAGCGAGACGACCAACTCAGCCAGCGCGTCGATACCCTCGAACGGAAACCCCCGAACTAGCCATGATCCCCTCGCCCCGCGTGCGGGGAGAGGGAGGTTTTTGAGACCCTTCGACAAGCTAAGGGTGACCGGAATGGAGGAAGACGGGCGGGGATCAACCCCGCCCCTACTGTTGCTTCTTCGGCCGGTAGTATTTCTTCTTGCCCACCTTCTCCGGTAGGTGTGTCTGCTCGGTGCGCGCCGCCGGGTCTTCATGGACGTAGCGGTAGCCTTTCCCGTAGCCCAGCTCCCGCATCAGGCTAGTCGGCGCGTTGCGCAGGTGCAGGGGGACCGGCAGGTTCCCATTCTTCTCCACATCCGCGATGGCTTCTTGGAGTCCGGCATAGGACGCATTATCCTTGGGACAGGTCGCTAAATAGGTCGCGCCTTGGGCCAGGTTCAGCCGGCACTCCGGCAGGCCGATCAGCTCGACCGCTTGGGCGACGGCCGTCGCCACGACTAGCGCCATCGGGTCGGCGTTGCCAATATCCTCCGACGCCAGGATCACCATGCGGCGGGCGATGAAGCGCGGGGGCTCGCCCGCTTCCAGCATCCGCGCGAGCCAGTACAAAGCCCCATCGGGATCGGAGTCTCGCAGGCTCTTGATAAAGGCCGAGATGATGTTGTAGTGCTCTTCGCCCCCCTTGTCGTAACGCAGGCTCTTCTTCTGTAAGGCTGTCGCAAGGGCCTCCTTGTTCAACAGAACAAAGCCGTCCGGCCCGGGAGCCGTGTGCAGGACGGCAAACTCGAGGGCGTTGAGGGCCACGCGGGCGTCCCCGTTCGCAAAGGCCACCAGGCTCATCATCGCCTCGACGTCCATCTCGACACGGTACCGGCCGAGCCCTCGTTCTGGATCCCGTAAGGCTCTCTCGATGATCCGGAGCAGGGCATCTTCAGAGAGTGTCTGGAGGACGACGACCAGAGAGCGGGAGAGCAACGGGCTGATCACTTCGAAGGAGGGATTCTCCGTGGTGGCGCCGATGAGGATCACCGTGCCCGACTCAACGTGGGGCAGAAAGGCGTCCTGCTGGGCCTTGTTGAAACGGTGGATCTCATCCACAAAAAGAATCGTGCGCTGGCCCTTGACGATCCGGCGCTGCTCGGCGGCTTTGACCACCCGGCGCAGCTCCGGGAGCCCGCTGGTGACGGCCGAGAAGGGCTCAAAGTGGGCCTTGGTGTGTATGGCGATCAGTCGGGCAAGGGAGGTCTTGCCCGAGCCGGGAGGCCCCCACAGGATCACGGACGACAGGGTGTCCTGCTCAATGGCGAGCCGCAGCGGCCGGCCGGGGCCGAGGACATCGTCCTGCCCGACCAACTCGTCGAGCGACCGGGGCCGCATCCGGTCCGCCAAGGGACCCGTCTCTTGGTGTTCTTCTGGTTCGGGGCTGAAAAGATCCACTACGCGAGGATAACAGAGGCGAAGCCGGGTTGACAAACTTCGAATGGCTGTGTTAGGTCAATGGGCTCGTCAATCGTTCTCAATTCATTCTATTGCAAGGAGGGATACCGTGGATGTACACACAGCAGTAGCGCCGGAAATCAAAGTGGGCAACATGGCTCCCGATTTTACGCTGAAGGACCAGGACCAGAAGGAGGTCTCGTTAAGCAGCTTCCGCGGCAAGAAGAACGTCGTCCTGGCCTTCTATCCGTTGGACTGGAGCCCGGTCTGCACCGGTGAGAACAAATGCCTGACTGATGACTTCCCGAAATTCGACGGGCTGAACGCGGTGGTGCTGGGCATCAGCACGGACAGCTTCTTCTCCCATAAGGCCTGGGCCGACGCCCTTGGCCTCAAGCACACGCTCCTCGCGGACTTCAACCGGGAAGTCGTGAAGAAGTACGGGCTTTATTTCGAGCCGCTCAACTGCGGCAAGCGCGCCACCGTTATCGTGGACAAGAACGGCAAGGTGGCCTACGTCAAGGTGCAGGAAATCAAGGTGGCCCGCGACGACAAGGACATCCTCGAAGCCCTCAAGAGACTACACTGACCTTTCCCCTCACCCAGCCCTCTCCCCGCACGCGGGGAGAGGGCTGGGAGAGGAGCCCCTCATCACTCTAGCCGTTTCCACCATGGACGATCTCATCGGCAACGTCACGGACGCTACGATAGACGAATATGTGGGAAGCTCCGCTGCGGTGGTGGTCTTCGGGATCGCCAACTGCGAAGGGTGTGCGTTCATGGACGGCGTGCTGGCCGACCTCGCGCCGCGCTTTAACGGCCAGGTCATGTTCGGCAAGGCCAAAATGCACGTCCCGGGAGCCTGCCGGGAGATCAAAAAGCGTTACAGCTTCGAGACCTACCCGACCACGCATCTGTACGCGCACGGCAAGCTGATCGACAAGCGGGAAGGGAGGGTGGACTCGGCTGACCTGGATCGCGCGATCCAGGGCTTGCTGCTGAAGGGTTAGACGACTTCTCCGGAACTGCCCCGCCTGATCAAAGTCAGAAACTCTTCGCGGGTCTTCTGCTGGCTTAAGAACACCCCGTGCATGGAACTGGTCACGGCCATGGCGTTGGGCGTCTCCACGCCGCGCATCATCATGCAGAGGTGGCGGGCCTCGATGACCACGGCGACGCCCTGTGGGTTCAGTTTCTCCTGCAGGGTCTCGGCGATCTGCACCGTCAAGCGTTCCTGCACCTGCAAGCGCCGGCTGAACACCTCCACGAGCCGCGGGATCTTGCTGAGTCCCACCACACGGTCGTTGGGGATATACGCGACGTGGCACTTTCCGTAGAATGGTAAGAGATGATGTTCACAGAGAGAGAAGAAGTCGATGTCGCGGACCACCACCATCTCGTCGTACTTGACCGAGTAGAGGGCGCCGTTGAAGGCCTCTTCAATATCCTGCTGATAGCCGTCTCTGGTCACGCCGCTCGCCCCACACTGGGTCCGGCATACTCAAAGTAGTTGTCACGGGTCTCCACCAGCCCGATCTTGTGCAGGGTGCCGGCCGGGACGGCCTTCTCCAAGAGATTCCAGAGCATCACCACCAGGTTCTCTCCGGTCGTCACCTTGCCGGCAAAGGCCTCATCGTAGTTGAGGTGCTGGTGGTCGAACCGCTTCAGCACCCGCTCCTCCACCGTCCGGTCCAGACGCTCCAAGTCGGTGACCATGCCCGTCTCGGGCTTGATCTCTCCGCGGAGCGTGACTTCCAGCGTGTAATTATGGCCGTGCCCATTGGGGTTGTTGCACTTGCCGAAGACCCTGTCGTTCTCTTCTTCCGAGAGCGCGTCGGTATGCAGCCGATGGGCCGCCGCGAACCGATACCGGCGGGTCAGATAGACCTCCGGGCTCTTGCCTATGCGCCGTCCTTCGTAGTCCACGGAAAGGTCCTCCTCTTCGAACAGCCGGAGGGCCGCTAACTGCGCCCCTCGTAATTGTTCCCCGATCTTGTCCCACAGCACCATGGAGAAATTCTCGGTGGTCGGGATGCGATCCTTGAAATACGGCGTGTCCTCGTTGAGATTCTTGTGGTCGAATTCGACCAGCACCTGCTCCAGCACCTGCTTCAGGTCGTACAGGTTGATCACCATGCCAGTCACCGGGTCGATGGCGCCGGAGATGGTCACTTCCAGCAGGTAGTTGTGCCCGTGCGGGTTGTTGTGCCGGCCGAAGACGGCTCGATTGCGCTCCTCAGCCCACGCGGGATTGTGATAACGATGAGCGGAGCTGAATTCGAGTCGTTTGGTGAGTCGAACGGTGTGCATGGAGACCGGCATGCCGAGGATTGTGGGACGACCCCTGCGGGTCAGGTCACACGGAGCACCCGGGCGTGGAAGCCGGCGCTCACTGGAACGAACGCCGAGCCTCCTTGCTCCCCGATCCCCATCTCAACTGGGCGACCGCTTCGTGACACGGCGCCCGTACCCGGACGCATTACGCGCTGAAAGAACTCCCGCAGCCGCACGTCGTCTTGGCCTGCGGGTTCTTGATCGCAAAGCCTGAGCCCTGGACGCTGTCCACGTAATCCACTTCCGAACCGGACAGCAACGGGGCGCTCTGGGAATCCATGATGACCTTCACGCCGCCGGCCTCGATGATGGTGTCGTCGTCGGACGCCTTCGTCTCGAACGACATGCCGTATTGATAGCCGTGGCACCCGCCGCCTTTCACGTAGACGCGCAGGCCGATGGAGTCCTTTTCCTCCTGCAGGAGCTCGAAAATTTTCTTCTGCGCCATTTCGGTAACCGTAAGCATTCTCTTCTCCTCCTTTAATGGTACATTATCCGGTCGCTACTGCGAAGTGCACGTGTTCTCCGTGACGGTCCCTGCTTGATCCGTGTCCGCCCACTTCCACGGCGGGACACGAACCACGACATCTCCTAATATTTTAGCCTTGCCGCCGCAGTCATGTGGCAGCGGAAAGCCAAGCGCCTCGGCCGCCTTCAGGATCGAGGTGTTCGACGCAACCTCCCCGCTCAAGCCCTGGGGATGGATAAACGTGATCCGGGGCACTACGCCACTCCTCCCGCCACCGCCGCAGGCTGAAACGGGCACCGCTTCTGCGCGATGTGCGCCTCGAACTCGTGACGGAACTTCCGCAGGCTGCTCTCCACGACCACCGACGCCCCCGTCACCACGGTGCAGTAGCCGCGTCCCTTCACGAACCCGCACAACTGCAACAGCGACGCGAGGTCATTTTCAGTGCCGTCCCCGTCCTCGATCTTCTGCAGCAGGTCGGCCAGGTTGATCGTCCCCATCCGGCAGGGCGGACACTGCCCGCAGCTCTCCACCTTGAAGAAGTTCCCGTACTTCAGGGCCGTCGCGACCATGCAGGTCTGGTCGTCCACGACGATGACGCCAGCCGACCCGAGGCGCGTGCCCTCACGCTTCAGCGATTCGAAGTCCATCGGCGTGTCCAATTGATCGGGCGTCAACATGGCGAAGGACGGCCCGCCCGGGAAGACGGCCTTGACCTTCCGGCCGTTCAACACGCCGCCCCCGCACTCGGAGATCAGCGTGCGAATCGGCGTCCCCATCGGCAACTCGTAGACCCCGGGCCGGTTGACGGCGCCGCTCAAAGAAAACAGCATGGTCCCCGGGCTCTTTTCGGTGCCGACCTTTGTGAACCACGCTGCGCCGTTCAGCAGCAGCGGCGGCACGTTGCACAGGGTCTCGACGTTGTTCACCAGCGTCGGCTTCCCGTACAGCCCGAAATCGGTCGGATAGAAGGGGGGCTTCTGCCGCGGCATGGCGGGACGACCCTGCATGGACTCCAGCATGGCGGTCTCCTCCCCGGCCACGTAACTGCCCTGCCCTTCCACGAACTCGATATCCAGATCAAACCCCGCCCCGAGCACGTTCTTGCCCATGAAACCGCGCGTGCGCGCCTGCTCGGCCGCTTTCCGCATGGTGGCGATCTCCTCGACGTACTCGTGATTCACATAGATGAAGGCCTGCTTGGCCTTCACGGTATAGGCGGCGATCAACATTCCTTCCAGCAACTGGTGCGGATTGGCCTTCAGCAGGTACCGATCTTTGAATGTCCCCGGTTCATGCTCGCCGGCGTTGCAGACGAAGTAGTGTTCAGGAATCCGGTGGTGGAGGACCTTCTCCCATTTGACCCCAGTGGGGAACCCCGCTCCGCCACGGCCTCGCAAGCCGGCCCGCTTGATCTCCGCGATGACCTCGTCCCGCGTCCAGCTTGTGAGGCAGGCTTTCCAGGCCTCATATCCCCTCTGGTCCACATAGGGAGCGATCTTCCAGGGATGGAGGCCAAAGTCCTTAATAACGCGAGCTTCTTTGATCACATCAGGCCTTAGGTTGCGACAGGAAATACTTACTCCCGACCAGAATGGTCGGCTTACTATAAGTCATGCATTTCAAGGAAGTCAAGGCTTCTCTAGCGGGTAGGCCACAAGACCCGTGGTCCTAGGGCCTATTGTTCCATCATGGGACCATGGCAGAACGTAGCCTGGGTTCCCGTGGTCTTAAGATGTGATCAATGGCACAAAATGTGCCTAATTGTCATGCCTCAAGGAAGCAGCCTAATGGAAGGAACGCTCGGCCAGTACCTGTGCCATAAGCGCACCCAGAAAGGGGTGAGCCTCGAGGATATAGCCAAGGCTACCCGCATTGACCCGCAGTACCTCCAGGCGGTCGAAAAAAATGACTTCAGCCAGCTTCTGCCGGCGCGGGCACCTTCCATACGGAGCCTTCGGAAGCCATCGGTGAAATTGCCCGAAGGAACACGCAAAAAGGTGTTTCGAGCCTTTATCGAGTGCTCAGGATTCGCCCGTAGACGAGGTGGCTGGCGCTCCGCCCGGAAACGGCCCCGACCCGGTAGACAAGACGGTTGGCCAGGAGCCGGCGGCACCCTAGTCCAAGCTGAGATCATTCAAAAGCGAAAATCGTGTTGCCTCAGGGACCTTCGCACTGGCCTGATAATTGGGGTGGTCGATCACCATCTCCATCGGGATTTGCAGGTTTCGCATCTCAGCCATCACCGGTTCCGGAACCCGAAAACGGACATAGTGCACGGCGCTGATTTTGTCTTCCTTGCTTCGTCCTTGCTCAAACGCCCCGTAGAGCGAGTGCGTCCCTACTCGAAGCGCAACCGTGGCGCCTCGGTCAATGCCCTTCAGGCCGTCGAGGACCTCTTTGACCGTCGCCGGATCGGTCACATCGATCAGAAGGGTCGCGCTCAGCTCACCGGTCCCCGGGATCTGCTCGTTATAGCTTTCCACCTCCTCGCGGATGCGCTCCGGAGCGAGGATCCGCTCGGCCCTGACCATCTCCTGGATCTGGAACAGGATGGTGTCCCGGTTCTCGAATACGAGGGTGATCCGATCGCCGACCGAGATTCGGCGCCACTGCTTCAGGTTGATGATGTGTTGGCGAAAGGTGACCCGCTCGCGCTCGTATTCCTCGAATGGCAGCACGTCTTTCAGTGTCAACGGCTTCATAAGCCATAGGCCCGCTTGACGACTTCGATCGGGTGCAGAGTCGGCTTTCCGCCGCCAGCTTGCGTGAGTTGGACTCCCGACAGAGGACAGTCGGACACGACCAAATCCGCTTGAACGGCCTCCACCTCACGGACCGCTTTCGCCGCGATCTTCATCGACAGATCGAAGAACTCCACTTTGACTCCCCAGGTCCCGTCGTGCCCGGAGCACCGCTCAATCACCTCGACCGAGGCCCCGGTGAGTTCCATCAGTTCCTTTGATTTGAAGCCGATGTTCTGATCACGGAGGTGGCAGGGAATCTGATAGGCGATCCTCCCGGGACGGTTGGGGAAGTTGGTGTCGAGCTTGCCCTGCTTCTTCAGCTTCATGAGGTACTCGCAGACATCGAAGGTATGAGAGGCCACCAGCTTGGCATCCTCGGTCGGGAGAAGATGCGGGTATTCGCGCTTGAGCATCAGGCTGCAGCTCGGCACCGGCGCGATGACGTCATACCCCCTGTCCACCCAGGGCTTGAGAGTCGCGATGTTGGCCTGCGCCTTCCTCAGGATCGCCGGAATGTCTCCGGTATCGAAGAACGGCATCCCGCAGCACTGCTGCTCGGGCCTGACGACCTCGACTCCGTTCTTCTACAGGACTGCCACCGTCGCCTGTCCTACTTCCACCGAATGGTAATCGACCAGGCAGGTGGAGAATAGAACCACCTTCGCAGCGGGAGGGGGCCCCGCAGACTCCCCTCCCGCACCCACCTCGGCCTGCCTCCCCACATACAGCCCACGGCGCCGGTCATCGCGCGTGCGCTGCAACCAGTGTGGAAAGGTCTCTTCTTGGAACCTGACCAACTGCCGGTCGCGATGAATGCCGACGATCCGGTGCAGGATCCCGCGAAACCACGATTGCGCGTTGGCCCAGTTCGCGAGCGGGGCCACCAGCGCGCCCAGTTTGCCGATCCAGTCGGTCCGGACGAGCAGCCGGTCCCGCCAGCGGGCCTTCCCCTCCTGCGCCTGGAGCTTCTTCCACCCGACCATGAGCCTCGGGAAATCGATCTCGTACTGGTGCGGGGGGGTGTACGGGCAATGGTTATAGCAGAGCTTGCAGTAGTAGCACTCATCGGCGACCTGCTCGAAGTCGCGTGTCGCCAGCTTGCCGAGATCGCTGTCCCCGGCGTCAATCCGATCGAACAGCGTGTTGAAGGACGGGCAGAGGTTGAAGCAGCGGCGGCATCCGTCGCAGACCTCAAAAATCCGCAAGGTCTCCTTGACGACCGCCGGCCGCTCCAGTTTCTCGGCTGTTAAGCTGATGCCCCTCACGTCGTTCCCGTTGTTGCGGCGGTCTTGAAGATAACACGGGGGCGACCGTCACCGCTGATCACCCCCGGCCCGCTCACGAAGCAATAATGTTATGCCAGCTTCAGACCGTCTAGACCCTTGGTGAAGCGATTCGCATGCGACCGTTCCGCCTTCGCGAGGGTCTCAAACCACTCCGCTAATTCCTGAAACCCTTCCTCGCGGGCGGTCTTGGCCATGCCGGGGTACATCTGCGTGTACTCGTAGGTCTCACCCTCGATGGCCGATTTCAGGTTGGCGTCAGTATTGCCGATCGGCACCCCCGTCACCGGATCCCCGACTTCCTTGAGAAAGTCCAAATGCCCGAAGGCATGGCCGGTCTCCGCCTCCGAGGTGTCTCGGAATAGGCCACCCACATCCGGATACCCCTCGATGTCGGCCCGGCGCGCAAAGTAGAGATAGCGGCGATTGGCCTGCGACTCGCCGGCAAACGCCTCCTTGAGATTTTGGAAGCTCTTGGTTCCCTTCAAGCTCTTACCCATCACCATACCTCCTGTTGATTAGTGAACAGCTCTCCGACTGCGCCCCTCCGGTCGCGAGGAGCCCTTACTCTTTTCCTGACATCGTTTACAGTATCCATAGAACTCAACCCGATGGCCCAGGATCGTGTACTGTCGGCCCTTTTCCGAAGACATAGAAAGACGATCCAGAGTCCCATCGTACAGGTCATTAATCTCCTGACAGGACACACACACCAAATGATGATGCCGGTCCATATTCGCATCAAACCGGGCATGCTCATGCCCGACATTGACTTCCGAGATGAGTCCGGCTTCTTTCAAGGCCGAGAGCGTGTAATACACAGTGTTCTGCGAGATCATCGGGTAGGCGCGTTTTACGGTGCGATAGATATCCTCGGCCGTCGGGTGATCGGTCCTCCCGGTCAACATCTCATAGATGGCGCACCGCTGCGGGGTCAGTTTGAGACCCTTGGCTATGAACAGCTCTTTGATCCGTTGCTTTGTCTTTCTCATCTTATCCCTATCTAGTTTTAGGTACTACTTGATAACATGACTTAAATTGGCGTGTCAAGAGGCCACGAAAAAATTATTAGAACTTCATCGAGGGCCCCCAAAAGCGTTCCTTTGCCCCGCCTCTGACCTATGGCTTCTCTGGCTTCGGTGGGCAGCGGGGAAGATCGTCGGTAAGACTGCGATTCGCCAGGTGTGCCGGCGCAATCACTTCGTCTACATGACCGTCCCGATCGGGGTCGAGATACAAAGCATCGTGGGCAAAGTCCGCAATGGCAAACGGAAAGGGCTCTTCTTTGTCGTAACAGATCCTGTAGGCCACAGCCAGCTTGTCTTTGTATTCGATGCGATAGATGAGCATGCCTGAGAGCGGGTTGGTCGTCACGGTCCGGGATTGGGTCGTCTCCATTCCGCGGTAGGGCGGAACTTGGATGTGCTCAGCTCGGGCGAAGGCGCCGTGTAAAAGGATCGCGAGAAGTATGACCCCCACCCACGCTTTTAATCTGGACATTGGTCTTTGGTCTGATCTAAGGCGCTGTGGCCGGGGACTGAACCTGGATGATCCCGTGCACTGCGGTTGGTATCCGGTCCTCTTCAAACCGATCGGTCGCGGTGAAGACGGAATACCGATAGGTCCCGGCTTGATCAAACCGAAGGTGGACTGTCCCACCGGGTCGAACGTAGGGAGGAAGCGGCTGCATCTCGTCCCAATCCGGTGTGACCTTGATCCCCTGCCCGGTGAAATTCTCCCAGGTGACCGTATCGCCGATCTGGACCGTGACCTTCTCCGGATTCAGCGCCATCGCGGGAGCCATGA
>WNGC01004742.1_pt1 | contig 12520 bp, 10 predicted proteins | sample 5400051 | NCBI WGS metagenome assembly WNGC01 (sample SAMN13153368, study PRJNA577476) | soil metagenome | isolation source: 20 cm soil or saprolite under grassland replicate 2 | place: USA:California | collected 2016-06-15 | reverse complement strand
ACATGGAGCAACGTCTGATTGGCCTTTGCGGCGCTACATCACCTTGCACCGCTTCTAACAACACACTGAGTCTCACCACGCCGCCGAATGGTAGCATCGCACCTCCGGGCTATTACATGCTGTTCTTACTGGATAGCGCTGGCGTGCCATCTAAGGCGTCGTTCATCCAGCTCACCCCCAATTCTTATTCCCTCGTTCCGCCAACAGGGGCCATTACAGCACCGTCCGGCGATATGACGATTACCGCAGGGAGCGTGATCAACTTCGGCACAAGCACCACTGCTTCGAGGTACTCCTGGGTGTTTCCCGGTGGGAATCCGGCTACATCGACAGCGCAAAACCCGGGGAACGTCACATTCGGCGTGCCCGGCACGTACACGATCTCGCTCACCGTGATCGATGCTACCGGCAACTCTGATCCAAACCCACCTACTCGGACAATCACCGTACTTTCCACCAGCCCTGACTTTTCCATCACAGTTGGCCCGGCTGCACAGGAAGTAGTTCCCGGTGGGCTTGCTAGATACACCGTTACCGTCACGCCGCTGAGTGGCTCTACGGGTACGGTAAATTTGAGCGTCGGCAGCGAATCCGGTTTTCCTACCGGTATTACGAGCGGTGGTTTCAATCCTGCATCGATTAGTACCGGGGGCTCTTCCACGCTCACAATGCAAACGTCGACTTCCACCATGCCCTACGCGCTGTCGCTAACTATTACGGGTACCAGCGGAACGATCAGCCACACGGCATCAACAACCCTGCTTGTCAATTTGGCGCCTCCTGCGGGCCTGACTGCCATTGCCGGCGATGCACAAGTCTCGCTCTCTTGGCCGGCGTCAGTTGGAGCAAACGGCTACCACGTGAAGCGAGGGATGGTCGACGGCGGTCCGTATGAAACGTTTGCCTGCCCGAACGGGACCAGCGTTGTGGATAGCGGACTGGTCAACGGAACCACTTATTACTACACGGTGTCGGCCGCTTACACGGGCGGCCCCGATGCCGGTGGGGAAAGTGCCAATTCGGTTCAAGTAAGTGCAACGCCGCAAGGCGGTACGCCTACTCCACTCCAACAGCCTTGAACACTAGGTCGAACAGGCCTGGGACGATCAATCTGCAATGGGTCCAGTCCCCCACTCCCGGAGTGACGAGCAACGGCGTGTACCGCCGTCTGATGAATGGCGGGACTTACCCGACATCGCCCACTTATACGATCAATGCGACCACTTCATTCCGGGATAGCCAGGTCTTGCGGGGGGTGAGCTATTGCTATGAAGTGACGGCGATTAACGCAAGCGGGCAGAGCGGGCCTTCCAACGAATCTTGCACTAAGACAAAGTGATATCCTGTGCGCGCGGCGGAGCCGCCGGCGTGATCGGAAGAGTTGGGATCGTAGCGGGAATAGCGGTGGGTGTGGAGGTATAGTAACCCGGCTTCGGCATCGGCGCGATGAGAAAATTTTTTATTCAAAGCCCTGGGATCGCTGTTCGCAAGGCTTGGATAGAAGATAGAAAAAAAAGTTTGACACGACAACGCGGATTACGTAAATAGTTAGTGATTACGTCATCCGACGTTTCAACGCATCTTCGGCCGGGCTGAAGAGCCCGTGGGGCTGGACTTCGCTGGAATACCGCTTAGCGCGATCTCCAGATCCAACTGGAGCCCCCGAGTCAGCCGAAGTGAGGCCGCTGTTGAAAAGCGCCTCGTGAGGATGGTCCAGGTTCCGCGCGGAACTGGATTGCAGTTAAAACAGTTCAACAATCCCAGTCTCAACCAAAAAATGAAAACAAAAAAGATGACAACTCTACACTTAAAAACTTCGATCAGCCGCTCGCTTTTGCGATCCGGTTTATTTTCGATAGCGATCGCCCTTACTTGGTTTGCGCTCTCGCCAATGGCAAGAGGCGTTCTCCCGCCACCGGACGGAGGCTATCCCGGCCACAATACCGCTGAGGGAACGGATGCGCTTTTCAGCCTCACAACCGGCACCGGCGACACGGCGATTGGCTTTCATGCGCTTTTTAACAATACAACCGGACAGCACAACACGGCGAGCGGGGCCATTGCGCTCTTTGCCAACACGACCGGAGCGTCTAACACGGCAACGGGGTGGGCTGCGCTTGCTAATAACACCGACGGTTTCAATAACACCGCGAGCGGTGTCGGCGCGCTTCATTCCAACACAGAAGGCAGCTACAACACAGCCAACGGTTATAACGCACTCTGGCACAACGGGGCCAACTACAACACCGCCGGCGGTGCTTTTGCTCTTGTCGGGAACACAACTGGGGGCTACAATATGGCCAACGGTGCTCTGGCGCTTTTCGGCAATACGACGGGTACCGAAAACACCGCCAGCGGTGCGCGAGCGCTTCAAAGCAACAGAACGGGCGATTTTAATACAGCTAGCGGCTTTGATGCGCTCGTGCACAACTACGGCGGAAGCGGTAACACGGGCAACGGCCATAGGGCACTCTGGCTCAATGCAAACGGTCACGACAACACCGCGGCAGGGGTTCAGGCGCTTTACAACGCCACCGGCTCGTTCAATATCGCGCTGGGGAGTAACGCTGGTGTTAACCTTGGCAGCGGCCATGACAACATCTACATTGGCAATGCAGGTGTAGCGGGCGACTCCAATATCATCCGCATCGGCGAACAAGGAACGCACGATGCAACCTTTATCGCCGGCATCGCTGGAGCCACCGTGGCCAGCGGGGTAGGAGTGATTGTCGATGCCGACGGTCGCCTCGGCACCGTTACCTCCTCAGCCCGGTTCAAGGAAACGGTCAAGCCGATGGACAAGGCGAGCGAAGCGGTCCTCGCGCTAGAGCCGGTGACCTTCCATTATAAGAAGGAGCTTGATCCCGCTGGTATTCCGCAGTTCGGCCTAATAGCCGAACAAGTGGAGAAGGTGAATCCTGATTTGGTGGCGCGAGACGAGGATGGCAAGGCCTACACCGTGCGCTATGAAGCGGTGAACGCGATGTTGCTCAATGAGTTTCTCAAAGAGCACCGCAAAGTGCAGGAGCAAGACGCGACGATCGCCCAAGTAAAATCAACTGCTGCCAAACAGGAAGCGACTATCGCGCAACAGCAAAAGCAAATTGAGGCGCTTACTGCGGGACTACAGAAAGTGAGCGCGCGGCTTGAAGCGAGCAAACCTGCGCCACGAGTGGTCAACAATCGTAAGGCCGCTGTCGATAATTGAATAGAACAGCGCTTTCCCAAAGACATCAAAAGCCAATGACAAGGACAGTTAATATTATCACCGCCATGTATATCGGCGACAACACCGAATACGGCTACGAAAAGAACAAGGCGTATGGCTTAAAACTAACCCAGGATGATCAATTCCCTATGTCGTGACGGGCTAAAGGAATTCTCTGCAGAAGAAGACGAAACTAAACAAAGACTTGTCTATTCTACTCTGAACAACATGCTTGGTCATTGGGACGAGATTAGGGATACAATGGGGACATTCACCTAGGAAACGTAAGAGAAAAATATCTAATCGATGGCCGAGTCGCTAGGCTTGGTCGCTCAACTCTTATTTTCATCACCGGGTGAATCTCCTACACAGCATAGTCGAGACGATAGCGGCAAATGAACAACTGAATTGGGCAGTGCAGACGCCCTTGACAGTAAGTTTTTTGGCTACATGTTCACATGAACATGGATGGGGCTCGTCTCCTAAAACGCTGGCGAATACGTATCCGTTTACCGCGACGCAAGCATCTCCAGCAACTCGAACTGAACTTATGGCCGAAACGCCGTTAAAGCCTCTAAGGACAATTCTTGAGACAATCCGAAAGCAAGCAGACTATGCCCTCAAACAACTCGGGATGCGGGAGAGCAGCGGTAAATGCGATGGAAATGCAAAGCCTGCGACTACAAGAAAGATTTCACCCGGTCGGTTCCTTTGGAAGCGGCGGGCAGGTGCCCCAGATGCAGAAGCGTTTCGTTCGAGGCTGTCCCCTAAAAGAATCGGAATGGGGTCAGTCCTCCTCATTTCCATGCGGCGGGAAATTGCCGACTGAGTCCTGGCGATCGATGGGTTGGCCTGCGAGCGAAAGAATCGCTCGACCAAATCCCAAATTTTCGGCAGATTGCATCGGTAACATGCCAAAGCTCATCATCACCGGGACGACGTATGAACTTGTTGATGATCTAATTTCGATCGGACGCGGTCCGGACAACACGATAATCATAAACAATCCTTCGGTCTCGACCCATCAAGGCCCGCTACGAATCCGATGCGAGCGGATCGCAACCGCTGCCTCAGCTTGAAGAGATCAAGGCCAGGCCGGCAGAATTGAGTGCAGCGCCGGTCGACTTTACCAATGCTTCACCGTTCCCGCGCCAAAGACAGCAGAGTGACTCCGTCCGCAATGGAATTTTCATCGCCTTGGCAGTTGTCCTACTTGTGTTTCTGGGGAGCATGCTGGCAGTGCTCATGATGCACGCGCCGGCATTGTAAGTCGTTGTTTCGAGCGCAGTGAAGCGCACTCGAGGAATTTCTCATTGCTAAAAGAAGGCTCGTGCTTAATTGCACGTTCGCTGAAGAGCAGCAAGAGATGTTTCGATCCCGTTCGACGTGATGAAAATGCAAAAACGCCTGCTTCTCTTCGACATCGATGGCACGTTGATCCATTCGGGCGGCGCGGGTGTGTACGCACTAAAGTCCGTCTTAAAAGAGCGCTTCGGTATTGCTGATGATCTGCGCGACATCGAGATCGCGGGTATGACCGATTCAGGCATCGTGGTCAGCATACTAAAAAAGCACAACATTCCCGCCACTAACGAAAATGTGAGCGCGTTTTTGGATAGCTACGTGCATTTTCTCTCGTTGGAATTGCCGCGGCGCAAAGGCAAACTGCTTCCCGGCGTGCTGAAGTTGCTCGAACGACTTAAGTCGCGGCCGCATCTTGTGCTCGCGCTACTCACTGGAAATGTCTCCCGCGGCGCGCAACTAAAGCTTGAACACTATGGCGTCTGGCACTTTTTTGAATTTGGCGCGTTTGCTGACGATCATCGGGACCGAAACCGGCTCGGGCCATTCGCTCGCGCGCGTGCAGAGGAAAAGCATGGCCGCGCGTTCTCCGCCTCCGAGATCGACGTAATTGGGGACACGCCGCGCGATATCGCGTGCGGCAAATCATTCGGGGCGCGCACGATCGCGGTCGCAACGGGCACATGGAGCCGTGATGACCTTGCAAAATATCAGCCGGACTTCCTGATCGAAGACCTTTCAGATGTGGAATCCATAATCAATACGCTCGGATGGTGATCCATTGACGATTGAAGGGTTGATGAAAAAAAACGGTTCCCCAGCCACTCCAATGTCGGGTCAAGACTGCCCCAATGTCCTGCCGCTTAAGGGCGAAATCGATCTGCACGTTTCCCCTGCCGTCACGGCATCACTCAACGCAATGATCGAGAAAAAACCGCAACGCTTGGTGGTAGATCTTTCGCATGTGACTTACATCGACAGCGCGGGTCTGGCGGCCCTTATCGGAGCAATGCAGAACGTCGAGGGCTACGGAGGCCAGTTCTTGCTCGCCGGCTTGCAGGAAACCGTGCGCTCGATTTTTGAAATCTCGCGGCTTGATCAAGTATTTCACATCTTCCCAGATGCAGATGCTGCACTCGCCGGGTAGGCCACGCCTCTCCCACGAAGCAAGGCGCACCCTATCCGATTGCCTTGCGCACAATCTCCAATGTTTGCTCGACGCTTTTTGCGATGTCGAATTGTGATGCGCGCGCAATGATGGTCGATTGTGCCGATTCACGCCTCGACACATCCGACCAAAACTGGATCGCATCGCGCAGTCGCGTAATGTCACTGGAAAGATCGACAATTGATCCGTGGACCGCGTCTTCAATGATTTCGCTGAAGCCATTGGAACGCGTTGTGATCACGGGCAATCCGCAGGCGAGCGCTTCCAGGCACGCATTGGAAAACGGATCGTAAATTGTAGGCAGGATGAAAATATCCGCAGCCGCGTAAACGCGCACAAGATCCGTAACTTCGCCCAGAAACTTAACACGCTTGGATTTGTAAAGGCGCTGGTTTCCAAGGCCTGCAACGAACATCCACATCTTTCGGTTCTTACACAGCGCCATCGCTTCGATTGCGAAAAGTAGCCCTTTCCGCTGCCACCCGGACCCGGCAAACAGCAGCGCGATTTGATCCGGCTTCAATTTCAAATCGTCGCGAGACTTTTTGCGAAGCTCGGGATCCAAGCGGAATCTATCGATTGGAACACCGTTGCGAACGATGTCGATCTTGTCAGCGGGATAGCTATAAAAATCGATAATTTCGTTTTTGACCATTTGTGAAGCGGCAATCACCCGTCCAGCGTTGCGATCTGCAAAAAGCGATTTCTCCAGATGCAACAGATCGCGATGCTTGCGGTTGAGAGCGCGAACAAATCGTTTCAGAGGCAGTTCGAATTTTCTTCTGCGCTCAAGCCAGGCGCGATGCACTCCATCGCCAGCGCGGTAAACGTCGCAACTCCAAACGCGCTCGAGGCTCAACAAGGCATCGCAACGAATCTGCGACCGGATTTGCTCTAGCTCATCGGCAAATCCAATTATCGATTTTGCGCCGACGCGCGTGATGGTTCCAAATGGCCACTTCTCCTGCGGCCATTCGTTCGTGGTAACAAGTTGCACATCGTGTCCGGCTTCGACTACTCCCTGTGCGAGCCGTTCCAAGTACGCTTCCGCGCCACCGGTCTGCGAATAGCCGCGCCGAACAAAGCCGATCGCGAGTTTTGTTGTCATCCAGACGATCCAGTTAATCACTACAGGTCAGATGACCAGCTTTACTTATCCATGACACATTTGTCCATGTCATGAAGCTCGGTCCGGCAGCATAACTGAGCTCCTTCTTCTTGAAGACTCATTAGTCGTAAAATGCGGCTACCGATTTCAGGTCTTGACGCTTGTACCCTATCCGTCATGGTTACCGTCAGTATGGTTGCAACCGCATTGGCTACACAAAGAGCAAGCATGCTTGATCTCGAGCGCTTGCGCGCAACTTCGCTAAATCGCGATCCTTTCGATTATCTTGTCGTGCCGACGTTCATTCACACAGATGCGCTCGGGGCGATCAATGCCGACTATCCGGTTATCGAAAAGTCCGGCAGCTTTCCGCTTGCGGAAGTAACGTTCGGACGCGCGCTCGGAGACCTAGTCGAGCAGCTGAACGGGAACGAGTTCCGCTGCGCGATTGAAGAGAAATTCGGTATCGACCTCACAGGTCGCCCGACGATGGTTACGGTGCGTGGCCGTTGCAGCGAGAAGGACGGTCGCATCCATACCGATTCACTCACCAAGATCATCACGGTGCTCATTTACGTAAATCGAAATTGGGAGGAGGGCGGCGGCCGGCTGCGGCTGCTGCGCTCCGCGAGCGACCTTGACGACATGGTAGCGGAGGTTCCCCCGACTGAGGGGACGCTGCTGGCATTTCGCCGCAGTGAGAACTCGTGGCACGGACACAAACCTTTCAGCGGCCCACGGCGTGTGATTCAATTTAACTGGGTCACCAGCCAGAGCGTTGTCAATCGGGAGCTAAAGCGGCACCGATTTTCGGCATGGACAAAAAAATTGCGCGGAATTTTCGGTCGTCACAAAATTTAAAGCCGCGTTGCAGGCGCCGCATGTGCGGGCTAATTTGGCAGCCGCTCAAAACTCGGGCGCTGAGTGAATCCGAACTATCTTCATTCGAAACCTTTCTCGCGTATTCTGCTGATCAAGCCTTCGGCGCTGGGCGATGTCGTGCATACGCTGCCGGTAGTGGTGAAATTGCGGGCGCGCTATCCGCAGGCACGCATCGACTGGCTAATCACGCGGGAAAATGCGGAGATCATCCGCTGTCATCCGGCGCTTTCAAATGCTGTCATTTTTCCGCGCCGGGGATTTGGAAAAGATTGGCGCGCAACTACAGCAATGCTTGAGCTGCTACAGCAATTGCGGCGGGCTCAATATGATCTTGTGATCGATCTGCACGGACAGTTGCGATCGATTTTTTTTGGGCTTGTCACCGGTTGCAAAACACGAATTGGTTTCGATCGGCCGGGACGGCGTTCAGCCGGCGAGCCGCGTCGCGGCTGGCGCGGCGCACGCGAGGGCTCATGGCTCGCATACACGCATCGCATCCCAATCCCGACGCTCGATGTGCATGCGATCGATCGTTACCTTTGGATCGCACCGATGCTCGGGCTGGACGATGCGCCGCCGGACGGGACGATTTATCTGCCGCCAGAAACTGCGCAACGCGTCGATGCGCTGCTTGAGCGGCATGGGGTCGCAGAGCGGGTTGCTGCAATCGTGCCAGGCACTATTTGGGAAACCAAACACTGGCGTGTAGAAGGTTTCGCCGATGTGGCGCGGTACCTGATTTCATCGGGATTCGGCGTCGTATTGCTGGGTGTAAATCGCGACCGTGAACGTTGCCGCGAGATCAATGCGGCGGTCAGAGGCGTACACAACTTATGTGGACAGACGAGCCCCGCTGAGCTTGCCTCCATAATTGAGCGCGCTGGGATTTGCGTCACTAACGATTCCGGCTCGATGCATCTGGCTGTCGCGCTCCAACGCCCGGTCGTGAGTATCTTTGGACCCACAAACCCGCGCACCATTGGCCCGTACCTCCGCGACGAATCGGTCGTGCGGCTCGATCTGCCATGCTCGCCATGCAATTTTCGCCGCCTCACGCAATGTCCTTATGATCATCGCTGCATGCGAGACGTCACCGCGAACATGGTAATTCAAAGAATCGAGCGGGAACTGCAATCACATCCTTCAGGGGTTGAACGCCGAAGCTCCAGACTTCGTCACAGCGACACTTTACTTGCTCCACGTTCGCCAGAATAATGCTACGCGATGCTGGGTGAAACCTTAAACGCCCTTCCTCCAGGAGCCTATCTCACCCCACCAGCGACGCGTATTTTACCAAAGTATTTGCTTTATTCGATTTTCGCGCGCATCGGCGGTTCCGGTCTGGACACCGATGCATTTGAAACATTGCGCGCATCCTATCGGGGCGGATTTCTCGGGAAAGCAGTCGCCTACGACAATCGGCAACAGGAAATTCCCGCATCGTTTATTCATTCTCTGCGCTGGCATCCGGTGCGCCTCATCTCATTTCTCGAGCGGCCTTACTATTATGGCGCGAAAAAAAAGTATCTTGATTGGATGGCATCCCGGCACCTGACAACCGGACGTTACGACTTATTTCACAGCTGGTCGGGTGACTGTTTACGCTCGCTGCAGATAGCGAAACAGCGCGGCATCCCTTCGATCGTCGAGATTCCAACCTGGCATCGCGACGGCGGCAAAGAAAAAGTGGATCGATTGAAAAGTGCCGAATCGAGAAGTAAGACGGCGGGTCCTCGAAGTTGGAAAACCAGACTGTTGCTTGAGCGGAAGCGTTTCATTGAAGAATACGAACTCGCGGATTTGCTGCTCGTTTTATCAGAGGAGGCGGCGAGCACCTTTCGCGTACGCGGTTTCCCGGAAGAAAAACTATTTTACCTGCCGCGCGGCGTGGATGTCGAGCGCTTCAAGCCGGGTGAGCGGCCGGCAAAATTCCGTGCTGTCTTTTCCGGCGCGTTGATCAAGCGAAAGGGCATTCATCATTTGCTTGAGGCTTGGCACCGTCTCAATCTGGCAGACGCTGAGTTATGGTTGATCGGCTACGTGCACGAGGAAGCAAAGCCTTATCTCAAGCAATTTTGGCGCGATAATATTCGCGTCGCAGGATTTGTGCGCGATCCGGAGAATTATCTTGACCAGGGGACGATCCATGTTTTTCCGTCGCAATGGGAGGGCAGTGCCAAAGTGACGTATGAAGCGGCGGCGTGCGCATTGCCTCAAATCACCACACGCGAGGCGGGTGATGTCGTGCGCGATGGCATTGAGGGAATCATCATAAAGCCGGGAGATGTCAACGCGATCGCATCGGCGGTCGAACATCTGCATCGACATCCTGAACTCGTTGAGCAGATGGGCAGCGCAGCGAGACGTCGCGTGGTGGAAAATTTCACTTGGGACCATTTCCGAATGCGACTCTTGGACGCATACGAAACCGCGATGCGAATGGCGTGATCATGTCCCACCCAAAGATGGGCGATTTCCCTGGCGCGCCGAAGCCCTGGTCAACGGGCAAAATCGCTTCGGTCGCCGCGGCGACCGCTCCTCGTCAAAGCGAGTGAACATTTTGCTACTTCAACTTAAGCGGATCGGGGATCTGATCCTAACGACTCCCGCCGTCGCGGCCGTGCGTGAAAACATTCCAGACGCGCAAATCACGATCGTCATTTCCAGTGAATGCGGCGACCTACTGCCAGCGATTTCAAATGTCGATCGCATTCTGATGGCGCGCCGCAATCTGCGTGACCTCGGTCTCTTTGTTACCGTGGCAAGTACAAGATTTGATTACTGCATCGATTTCACACGAAACGATCGCTCCGCATTTCTTGCATTTTTATCCGGCGCGCGGAAACGCATCGTGTCTTATCGGGTGCGCGACCAGTCGAGAACCCGCGCACGCGTTTACACGGATTTTGTTAGCGCTCGTATGCGGGACATGCACACAATAGACTACAATCTTGCTCTACTTGGACCACTCGGCACCGGGGATGTTTCCGGCGCCCTGCGTATGCAAGTGCCGCAAACGTCGCGCGAAAAAGCCGACGCGCTTCGTCGCATCTGGAAGATCAGAAACCCCTATGTCGTTTTGCATCCCGGCTCGGCGCGCCAGGAAAAACTTTGGGAGCCCGGACGATGGGCGGAGGTCATCGAACGGTTTGGTCGAAATAACGGCATCGATGTTGTTCTGACCAGCGGAGCGTCACGCCGCGAGCAAACGCATATCGCCGCAATCAAGGACTATATCCAGCAACAGGTCATCGATCTCTCCGGAAAGACCGATTTGCTCACCCTGGCGGCGTTGATTGGGGAGGCGCGGCTTCTCGTGACAGTCGATTCCGCTCCGATGCATCTCGCAGCCGCGACACGCACACCGCAAGTGATCCTGTTTGGGCCAACCAACCCATTTCACTGGCGACCCAGGGAAAGTCCGGCACTCATTTTACAAGGAAAATCAGCCGCTCCGTTGACCGAGTTTTCGCCGGTCCGGCCGCGTTTTCCTATGAGTCAAATCTCGACGGAAGCAGTGATTGGTGCTATGGATTCGCTGCTGTCGCTTCATGCGGCGGCGCAAATTTCATGAGCGGCGGAAAAGCGGCTAAGAAAAAGCAGTCATTCTGGCAAACGTTACGCACGGCTTCCGGCTCGTACCGGCGGTTGTACGGTTACGTCAGGCCCTACAAGATGCGTTTTATCCTCGGTTTGGGGTTAGGTCTTGCCTACGGCGGGGTCAGTTCGCTTTTCCCATTGGCGATTGCACGCGTGACGAGCACGATTTTCCACGGCGCCGCTCCTAATCCGATGGCATTGAGATCAAATCTTGGAGTCCTGGATACAGGCCCAAAAGTCAATTCGATCGTCCTTATTTGTCTCGCCATCCCGGCGATTATGACTGTGCGTAGCCTCTGCTCGTACGGCAATTCCTACTACATGAATTGGGTAAGTAACAAGGTCGTCACTGATATCCGGAGTCAACTTTTCAGCAAGATGGTTCGTCACTCGATGGATTTTTTTAACAAGGCGCGTTCGGGATTTTTGATGTCGCGCATCACGAACGACACCCGCATCATGCAGATGGCCTTGACCACTGTCAGTAGCGATATTTTCAAACAACCGATCACGATTATTGGCGCAATCGGCGTTCTCCTCGTGATGGATTGGAAATTTACTGTCGTCACGCTGATTCTTTTTCCAACCTGTTTGCTGCCGCTTCGCATTTATGGCCGCCGAGCGCGAAACGCCGTGCAAAGCGAACAGGAAGGTATGGGCGAAATGGTCGTGACGATGCAGGAAACGTTCGCTGGCATTCGCGTGATCAAGTCCTTTGCGCGTGAAGCACACCAGGAAAAGGAATTCAAGCGCAGCAATCAAATGCAGTTCGCGCAGATGATGCGCATGATCCGATCGATGGAAGCCGTGGGACCGCTGGTCGAAATCATCGCGGCGATCGGTGTGGGAATGGCGTTGCTTTATGTTTACGCCGCAAACCTGAGCGCCGGCCGATTTTTTGGACTGATCTCAGGCATTTTCATTCTCTACGATCCGATCAAGACGCTTAGCAGGATCCACATCGTGATGCAGCGATCAATCGCAGCTACTAACGGTATTTTTTCCATTCTTGATTCGGAGCCCGCCGTGCAGGATGCGCCAGACGCCGTAGTGCTGAATTCGTCACAAGGCCGAATTGATTTTGAGAATGTGACATTCCGCTATGCAAACACTGTCACAGATGCCATCAGCAATCTGACCCTGCGTATCGAGCCCGGGAAAACCCATGCCCTGGTCGGCGCAAGCGGCGCGGGCAAAAGCACCATTCTCTCGCTGATCCTGCGCTTATACGACCCAACTTCTGGCGCTGTGA
>WNGC01001981.1_pt1 | contig 12523 bp, 10 predicted proteins | sample 5400051 | NCBI WGS metagenome assembly WNGC01 (sample SAMN13153368, study PRJNA577476) | soil metagenome | isolation source: 20 cm soil or saprolite under grassland replicate 2 | place: USA:California | collected 2016-06-15 | reverse complement strand
GGAAAAGAAGAAGGCGATCTCCTGCGCGGCATTCTCGGCCGAATCCGAGCCGTGCACCGAATTGGCCTCGATCGACTCGGCGAAATCCTTGCGGATCGTGCCGGCGGCGGCCTTCGCGGGATCGGTCGCACCCATCACATCGCGGTTATTCTGCACCGCGTTGTCGCCTTCGAGCACCTGCACGACAACCGGGCCCGAAATCATGAAATCGACGAGGCTGCGGTAGAATGGCCGCTCAGCGTGCACGGCGTAAAAGCGCTCCGCCGTATCCTGCGACAGGCGCAACCGCTTCTGCGCGACGATGCGCAAGCCGGCCTTTTCAAAGCGGTTGTTGATCGCGCCCGTCAAGTTGCGGCGGGTCGCATCGGGCTTGATGATCGACAGCGTGCGTTCGATGGCCATGTGGAATACTCAGATTCGGGAAGGCGCGGGTTATAGCGGGCGGCCTCGCCGGCGGCAATGCGACGGGCTGAAGCGTCAGGTCTTCTTTTCCCAGCCGGAGGCGGTCTGCTGCCAATAAGTCAGCGCGTGGCCGGCAGCCTGGGCGCGGCGCCAACGGCCGCGCGCCGCCTCGACCGCGGCCTCGTCGTTGCCGTCGAACATGTCGATGCAGCGGGCGAACTCGGCCTTGTCCTCGGCTTCGACGCCATCGACGAGGAACAGGATCGTCGCGCCGTTGGGGTTCTCGGCCCGGTCACTGAGCCAGATTGGCTGCGCCGCCGGGTTGCCGTCGCGCCCGGAGCCGTGCGGCAGAAAGCTCGCGTCCTCATAGGTCCAGAGCAGCGCGTTCAGATGCTCGACGCGCTCCGGCGAAGCGGCGCGGATCGCGATGCGGTGGCCCTGGCCGGAGGCGCGCTCCAATAGGCGCGGCAGGGCGCGTTCGAGCGGCGTCGTCAGCAGATGATAGAAGCCGATCTCCGCCATGACTTGCCCGGTCGGCCTTATTTGTCGGCCGGCGTGCCGTGACGGCCAATGCCGGCAACGAAGCGGCGCGCGCCGGCTTCGGTCTCGCCGCTCGCCACGGTTGCGATGCCGAGACGAAACTCGTTCAGCACCGCCGCGTCCCAGCCGAGCCCCCATTGCTCGATCGCCGACAGGCGGTCGGTGCGCAAGGCTGACTGTGGCAACCGCGCCAGCTCGTGCGCCAGCTCTGTCGCGGCGGCGAGCGCCTCGCCCGGCGCGACGACGCGATTAACGAGACCGATACGCTCCGCCTCCTCGCCCAAGATGCCGCGGCCCGTCAGGATCAGATCCATCGCGCGGCTGTGGCCAATGAGGCGCGGCAGCCGGATCGTGCCGAGATCGAGCAGAGGCACGCCGAAGCGGCGGCAATAAACGCCGAAAACGGCGTTGCGCGCGGCGACCCGGAGATCGCACCACAACGCCAGTTCGAGGCCGCCGGCAACCGCGGGACCCTCGACCGCAGCGATAACCGGCTTCGACAATTTGAGGCGGGTCGGCCCCATCGGACCGTCGCCGCTCTCGACGCGGTGAGCACGGCCGCCGCCGGCGACCTCCTTCAGATCATAGCCGGAGCAGAAATACCCGCCGCTTCCGGTCAGGATCGCGACCGAGAGCGCCGCGTCGGCGTCGAAGCGGCGAAAGGCGGCGGCCAATGCCTGAGCGGTCGCGCGATTGACGGCGTTGCGCGCGGCCGGGCGCTCGATCGTGACGATCGCGGCCGGCCCATCCGTTTCGTACGATACGCTTGGGGCTTCGCTCATTTGCGTCAGTCGCTCTCGTAATAATCGGCGACGAAGCGGTCGAGCAGGCGAACGCCAAACGCGGTGGCGCCCTTCGGCACGGTCGGCGCGTCCTTTTTCGACCAGGCAACGCCGGCGATGTCGAGATGCGCCCAGGGCACGTTGTTGACAAAGCGCTGCACGAACTGGGCGCCGATGATGCTGCCGGCGGCGCGGTCGCCGGCGATGTTCTTGACATCGGCGGCGTCGCTGTCGATCGCGCGGTCATAGCTTTCGGCCAGCGGCAGGCGCCACACCGGCTCGCCGACCGCCTTGCCGGCGGCGACGAGGCGCTCGGCGAGCTCGTCATTGTTGGCGAAGAGACCGGCATTCTCATGCCCGAGCGCGACGATGACGGCGCCGGTCAAAGTCGCGAGGTCGATCATCGCTGTCGGCTTGAAGCGGTCCTGGCAATACCACAGCACATCGGCGAGGACGAGACGGCCTTCGGCGTCGGTGTTCAAGACCTCGATCGTCTGGCCGGACATCGAGCGGACGATGTCGCCGGGGCGCTGCGCGGCGCCGGAGGGCATGTTCTCGACGAGGCCAACAAGACCGACCGCGTTGACCCGCGCCCGGCGGGCGGCGAGAAGGCGCATCAGCCCGATGACGACGCCGGCGCCGGCCATGTCCCATTTCATGTCCCACATGCCGCCGGCCGGCTTGATCGAGATGCCGCCGGTGTCGAAGGTGACGCCCTTGCCGATAAAGGCGAGCGGAGCGACATCCGCGGCGACGCCGCGATACTGCATGACCACAACCCGCGGCGGACGGACGCTGCCCTGCGCGACGCCGAGAAGCGCGCCCATGCCGAGTTCGCTGAGCCGGTTTTCGTCGAGCACTTCGACTGTGAGGCCCGGGAGATCGGGGCCGGCGAGCGCGGCGGCGCGTTCGGCCATGCTCTCGGGGTAGAGCTCGTTGGCCGGTTCGGAGACGAGGTCGCGGGTGAAGGCGACCGCCTCCGCGGCGGCGCCGAGCGCCTGGTAGGCCTGCTTGGCCTCGCCGGGCGAGGCGGCCGAGACCGTGATCGAACTCAGCGAGGGTTTCTGCTCGGGCTTCTGCTTGGTGCGGTATTTGTCGAAACGATAGGAGCGGAGCGCCGCGCCGTAGGCCAAGCGGGCGGCAGCCTCGGCGGGCTTTACCGGCGCGTCGTCGCCGAGGTCGACCGCAAAGGTCGCCTCGCTCTCGCCGGCCGAGTTCAGATGCGCGGCAAGCGTGCCGCCGAGATCTTCGAGCAGCCGCGCATCGACGGCTTTGGGCTTACCGAGACCGACGAGCACGATCCGCGATACCGGCAGGCCGGGCGGACCGATGACGGGCACGAGCTCGTTCTTCTTGCCGTGAAAGCGAGGCGCGGCGGCAACGGCGCGCGCGACCGCGCCCTGTGTCGCCTCGTCGAGGCGACGGGCCGGCCCGGTCAGCGCCCGGTCTTCCCAGACGCCGACCACGACGGCGCCCGATTGCGGCAGCGAAAACTCGGCGAAACGGATGTCCATTGGGGCTCCTTGGCGGGATTCCTTGGCGGAAACGCTTTTGCCTCGGCCCGATAGACGACAGCCCCCGATGTCAAGTCAATGCCGCCGAAAGACAAGGCAGCAATACGGGCTGGGCAAATGCCGCCGGCGGATCAATCGGGGGATCGATCCGTCTTCTCCAATTCGTCGGCGCGCTTGTCCAGCTCATCGGCCATCCGGCGCAGCTGGCTTGAAAGAGGCGTAGGATGGGTGCCGGCGATCTCGCGCAATCGCTCGGCGCGCTGTCGCAAGAAACGGGCTTCCTGGCGAGAGATCATATGCTCGCTCAACGAACTGCGATGCAGGAACAGGGGCGCTCTGCAACAAGTTCTGCCTGAGCGCCGGATGCGCGGCGAATGGCGGCGCAATGCTGTGGCCGGGGCGGGCGGCGGGCCCTATGATCCGGCGCTCATGACCCCGCTCCCGCAGCTCACCACCCTCGACCGCTTCCGTCTGAGCAGCCTCGACCGCTACATCCTGCGGCAATGCCTCAGCGTGACGCTGTTCGTCACGGCAGCGCTGAGCGCGGCGGTGTGGCTTGCGCAATCGCTGCGGCTGGTCGACCTGATCGTGAACCGCGGCCTCGCGGCCGAGGTGTTCCTCTATCTCGCGATGCTGATCCTGCCGCGCTTTATCGACATCGTGTTGCCGATCGGGGCGTTCATCGCCGTCCTCTTCGTCTTCAACAAGCTGACCTCAGAGAGCGAGCTAGTCGTCATGCGCGCCTCGGGGCTGAGCCCGCTGGCGCTGGCGAAGCCGGTCATGATCCTCGCCGGGATCGGCTTTGTCGGGCTGATGAGCCTCTCGGCCTATTTCCTGCCGGCCTCAAACCGCGAGTTCAAGGACCTGCAGTTCGAGATCCGCAACCGCTTTGTGTCGAGCCTCTTACAGGAAGGGACCTTCACGACGATCTCGGACAAGCTGACGATCTATATCGGCAGCCGCAACGAGCGGGGCGAGATCAGCGGCGTTCTGATCAATGACGAGCGCGATCCGCAGCAGCCGGTCACGATCTTCGCCGAGCGCGGCGCCTTCGCCGACACGACGGAGGGCTCGCGCATCATCCTGGTCAACGGCAACCGGCAGCGCTATGAGCGGGCGAGCGGCAAATTGTCGGTCCTGACCTTCGAGCGCTATACGCTCGACTTGGCGATGCTGCGCGACGCGCCGGTCGTGCGGTTTCGTGAGGCGCAGGAGCGCTTTCTCGGCGAATTGTTCTTCCCGCCCGGGGATCTCGACGCGACGAACTACCGCAATTTCCTCGTCGAGGGCCACCAGCGGCTTGCGGTGCCGCTATCGATCTTCAGCTTTGTGATCATCCCCTTGGCCTGCCTGTTGCCGGGCGAATTCAACCGGCGCGGCCAGCTGAAGCGAGTCCTGCTGGCGGTGGTTTTCGCGCTCGTCTTCCAGTCGACCGACCTCGGCATCAAGAATCTGGCGGCGAGCCATTACGCCGCGATCCCCTTGATGTATGTCATCGACCTCTTGCCGTTGGCGCTGGGGTTTGGAATGCTGCTGTTCGGTGGCATCCGGTTCGGGTTCTGGCGGCCCGCGGCCGCTGTTGCAGAGCCGGCCTGACCGCCGGAGGGCGCCGCCGAGGCGGCAGGGGACAGGGGGAGTGTCGGTGCAGGTCGCGCGGATCCTGTCTGCCTATATAGCGCGCCAGTTCTTTACATGGTTCGCAGGGGTGTTCGGCACGATGGTCGCCGTCACCTTTCTGCTCGACTATCTCGAACTGCTGCGCCGCGCCGGCGGGCGGGCGCAGGCGGGCTGGGGCATCCTCCTGGAGATGGCGGCCTTGAAGATGCCGCACACCGCGCAGGAGGTCATGCCCTTCGCGATCCTGTTCGGGACGATGCTCGCCTTTTGGCGGCTGACCCGCAGCAACGAGCTGATCGTAGCGCGCGCCTCCGGGGTCTCGGTATGGCAGTTCCTGACGCCGGCGGTGCTCGTCGCGCTGGTCGTCGGGGTGGCCGCGGTCACCGTGTTCAACCCGATCGCATCGGCGATGGAGGGGCGCTACGAGAAGCTCGACAACCGCATCCTGCGGCAGGCTGGCGATCCGATGGCCCTATCGCGGGGCGGGCTGTGGCTGCGGCAGAGCGACGCCGCGGACGGACAGATCCTGATGCATGGCGAAAAACACACGGCGTCCGACCTGCTGCTGCTCAATGGGGTCACGGTGTTCTTCATCGACCGGCTGATGACGTTCACCTCGCGCATCGAGGCGAAATCGGCGCGGCTCGAAAATGGTTTCTGGGTTCTCGAGGACGGGCAGCGCTTCCAGCCAGACGAGACGCCGGAGCGCTTTGACCTGTTGCGGCTGCCGACCAAGCTGACGACGGCCAAGATCGAAGAAAGCCTCGCCTCGCCCGACACGATGTCGTTCTGGGATTTGCCGGGCTTTATCGGACTGCTGGAGCAATCCGGGTTTTCCGCCGATCGGCACCGGCTGCATTTCAACGTGCTGCTGGCGCGCCCTTTCCTGTTCTGCGCGATGGTGCTCGTGGCGGCGACCTTCAGCCTCAGGATGCAGCGGCGTGGCGGCGCGACGATGATGATCGTCAGCGGCGTCGCAGCCGGGTTTCTCCTCTATTTCCTGTCCGATGTCGTCTTTGCGCTCGGGCTGTCGGCGAAAATCCCGGTCCTGCTCGCCGCCTGGACACCGACCGCCGTCAGCCTGACATTCGGCGCCTCGATGCTGCTGCACCTCGAGGACGGATGACCGCGCCCGCCGCCATAACGCTATCGTTTGACACCGCGACCCAAGGACATTCCTCGATAGGTTCAGGCACGTTTTAAGCAAATCTCAAGCGAACTTCACCGAGGGCTGAACGCGACGGATGACAGGTTCCCCCAAACCTGCAGGACGCCCGATGCGGATAGGGCGCGCCAGCCTGTTGCTGGCGGGCGCGGTCGTCGCATGGCTCTGCGCCGCCGCCCCTGCGGCTGCCCAGTTTTCGGCCGGCGGTCACCGGGAGCGTGGCGCGCCGGTCTTGTTCCAGGCCGACGAGGTGCAATACGACGACCAGCTCGGCCTCACAATCGCCAAGGGCCATGTCGAGATCTCGCAAGGCGGAGAAGTCCTGCTGGCCGACCAGGTCGGCTATAACCAGCGCACCGACACAATCACCGCCTCGGGGCATGTCAGCCTGCTGAGCCCGACCGGCGAGATCGTCTTCTCCGATTTCATCGAGCTGCGCGACTCGATGAACAACGCCTTCGCGCAGAATGTGCGGATGCTGCTCGCCGACCGGTCGCGGCTCGCGGCCAACACCGCGCGACGGATCGCCGGCAACCGCACCGAGCTCCGGCGCGGCATCTACTCACCCTGCGACCTCTGTCGCGACAATCCGTCGGCGCCGCCGGCCTGGCAATTGAAGGCGCGGGAGATCAGCGACGACAAGGAATACAAGCTGTTGGAGTTCCGCGATGTTGTCATGGAGATCGACGGCTGGCCGGTATTCTACGCGCCCTATATGTCGCAACCCGAGCCGGGGGTGAAACGCGCCAGCGGCTTTCTGATGCCGAGCTTCGGCAATTCGAACACCAACGGGTTTCATTTCGGCCTGCCGTATTTCTGGGCCATCGATGTCGACAAGGATTTGACATTGGGGCCGCGGTTCTACAGCCGGGCGGGCCCGCTGCTCGCCGCCGAATACCGCCAGCGCTTTGGCAATGGCGTCCTCGATGCGCTCGGCAGCCTCAACTACAGCAATGTCGGCGCGAATGGCGACACCAGCATCGACCATCAGTTGCGCGGCCACGTCAACGCATCCGGTGTCTGGGATCTCGACCCGACCTATCGGACCGGCTTCCAGGTGCAGCGAGTCTCCGACCAGACCTACCTCCTGCGCTTCGGCTTCGGGGTGCCGCTGCTCAACGCGATGATCAGCCGCGCCTATCTCGAAGGCTTTCAGCCGAACGCGATGACCGACGTCAACGGCTATATGTTCCAGCCGCTGACGCCGGGGCTCGGCGACTCGACACAGCCGATCGTCATGCCGGTCGCCAACCGTTACTGGGTCAGCGAGCCCGATAGCTGGGGCGGAAGGTGGCGGCTCAACGCCAACCTCCTGAACATCGTCCGGGAGGTCGGCACGCAGACCCGGCGGCTGTCACTCGGCAGCGTCTACGACAAGAGCTTCCGCGACGGCATCGGCGGGCAGTACCGGTTTACCGCAAGCCTGCGTGGCGACGCCTATTCGGTCAACGATCTGAGCAACAAATCGAACCCCGAGCTGCCGAGCAGCTTCTTCTCGCAGACCGGCATGCCGCCGCTCAGCCCGATCAGCTACAACTTCCTGACCGGGCGCGCCTTCCCGCAGCTCGGCATGACCTGGAGCTATCCGCTCGTTCATCGCAGCGACGACATCACCGCGACGATCGAGCCGATGACCGGCGTCTTCGCCGGGCCGGCGGGCGGCAACCAGCGCCGCATCCCAAACGAGGACAGCCTCGGGTTCGAGTTCCGGGACTCAGACCTGTTCCGCCCCGACCGGCTCGCCGGGTATGACGTGCTGGATACCGGGCAGCGGGTCGATTACGGGCTGAAGCTCGGCGTCTATCACAAGGACACCGGCAATTACCGGGTCCTTGTCGGGCAGAGCTATCGCGCCCAGGTCAACCCGTTTCTGCCGCCGGGCTCCGGCGCGGAGACGCGGCTGTCGGATGTCGTGGGACGCGTCGTCATGTCGCCGAGCTCTTATCTCGATCTGGTCTACCGCTTCCGGTTGTCCAAAAGCGATTTGAGCAACAAAGCCAGCGAGGTCGGCATCAATGCCGGACCGCAGAGCCTGCGGGTCGGGGCCAATTTCCTGCTGCTCGCGCCGCAGCAGCAGAGCGAACTGGTGACCAACCCGATCGGGCAGAGCATCCTGTTCGGCAAGCGCGAGCAGATCACGTTCAGTACGGTGGCGAAGCTGACCCGCTACTGGTCCCTGACCGGCAGCGAGACCTTGAACCTGTCGAACTCGACAAATTTCGTCAACGGCATCCCGACCCCGCAATCGAACAATACGAGCCTTTATGCGACGGTGGCCGGGATATATCAGGACGAATGCATGGCCTTCATCGCCTCGGTGACGCAGTCGGGGATCCGCAGCGGCGATGTGACACCCGGCATCTCGGTCATGTTCAGCATCGTCTTCAAGAATCTCGGCGAGATCGGCGGGACCGTGCTGTCGACGCAAGGCAGCCTGTTGTAGCGGTCCCAATCACCTGACGAAGGCGAGCCGCGAGCGCACCGAGCGGGCGGCCATCGCAGCAAGGCGCGAGCGGCTGGCTCGGCGCTCGGCCATTGCGGCTTCGGTCATCCCGGCAGAGGCGGTCCGCGCCGGACGCGGCCGCGGATGAACGCTGCGGCGGCGGGCGAGGCGCGGCGGGATCACGGTTGCGGCAGGGTCAACGCCGCGGCGATCATTACTGCGAGAAAGATAACCAGCGGAACCGAGATCAAGAACCAATCGTCCTTCGGCATCAGAATCCCCCCAAACCGAAAGTCGAACATGTGAAGGCTATTGGTTAATACTTGGCTAAACTCGCGGTGGAAAGAAAGCGCGCAGTTTTCGAGGCACTCCGCCGACGCGTAGGCAGCAGGGCACTGACACTAAAAAGCGAAGGGTGTAGGGTGCCACGCGGGGGTCGCCGAAGGGGGTGGTTGTCGATGGTCTTGCGTTCGCTCTGCGCCTTACTGATCGCGCTGGTCATTGGTGCCGGAAATGCTTGGCCCGCGCAGGTTTCCGGGCATCGCGCGGCAGCGGCGAACGCCGCCGGACAAGCCGCTCCGGGGCAGCCGCAACCCAGCGCGCCGGCGCCCAGCATTGCGGCGGTCGTCAACGACGATGTGATCTCGTTTTACGATCTCGCCTCGCGGGCGCGGATGGTGCTGATTTCGTCGAATATTCCTGACACGCCGGAGAATCGTCAGCGAATCGTTCCGCAGGTGTTGCGCTCGCTGATCGACGAGAAACTGGAGTTGCAGGAGGCCAAGCGGCAGAACGTGACAGTCACCGAAGAGGAGATGAAGAAGGGGATCGAGCAGCTCGAAAAGCAGAACAACATGCGGCCCGGGCAGCTTGACGAGTTCCTGAAAGTGCGCGGCATCGAGCGCGCCGCCATCGTCGATCAGCTGACGGCCTCTCTCCTCTGGGCGAAGCTGGTGAAGCGGCAGGCGGCGCAGGGGCTGACGATTTCCGACGACGAGATCGACGACGCGCTGAAGCGGCTCAAGGAGCACGCCGGCGAGCCGCAAAGCCGGGTGGGCGAGATCTTCCTTGCGATTGACAACCCGGCGCAGGAAGATCAAGTGCGCCAACTCGCCGACCGGCTCACCGCGCAGATGAAGCAGGGCGCGCGATTCTCGGCCGTGGCGCGGCAGTTCTCGCAAGCGGCCTCGGCAGCGGTCGGCGGCGATATTGGCTATATGCGGCCCGACCAGCTGCCGCCCGAGCTTGGCAAGGTGGTAGCGACGCTGAAACCCGGCGAATTGTCGTCGCCGATCCGAAGCGGCGGCGGCTATTACCTGCTGCTCGTGCTCGACCGCAAACTCGGCGCCGGCAGCTCCGAGCAGGAGCCGATTTACGACATCGTGCAGGTCGTGTTCGCGTTTCCACCGAAGGCGAACGAGGCGGCGAAGCACGCCGCACTGGCCGAGGCGGCGTCGGTGCGCGGCCAAGCCAAGGACTGCCCGTCGATGCTGAAAATCGGCCACGAGAAGGCGCCGCAATTGTCGAGCCAGGGCAAATTGGCGGCGAGCCAGATCGCGCCGGAGATGCGCAAGGTTATCGAGGCGATGCCGACCGGACAGGTGTCGCAGCCGATCGTCCAGAAGAACGGCGTCGGCGTCATCATGATCTGCGACAAGTCGACCGGCAAGAGCCCGACCGGGGTGACCCGCGAGGAGGTCGCCGATACGCTATTGCGCCAGCGCCTCGACACGATGTCGCGCCGCTATATGCGCGACCTCCGGCGCACCGCCTATGTCGACGTGAGGGCGGGCGGCGCATGACCCTGCCGCTCGCCCTGACGATGGGCGAGCCGGCCGGGATCGGCGGCGAGATCGCGCTGCAGGCCTGGCTGCGGCGCGGTGACGGCGTACCGCTGTTTTATGTGATCGACGATCCGGACCGGCTCGCGGGATTGGCGGCGCGGCTCGATTGGACGGTGCCGATAAAGCCGATCGCGACGTCCGGGCACGCGGCCAAGGTATTTCCCAACGCGCTGCCGGTTCTGCCGGTCGGCGGCAAATGCCTCGCCGAGCCGGGGCGGCCCAACCCGGCCGATGCGCGGCTCGTCATCGGCGCGATCGACCGCGCCGTCGCCGAGGTGAAGGCGGGCCGGGCGGCGGCCGTCGTTACGAACCCGATCAACAAGGAGGCGCTGTACGGTGCCGGGTTCCGTCACCCCGGCCATACGGAATATCTCGGCGAGCTGGCCGGGCGGCTCTATCGCGCGGCGGATGTGACGCCGGTCATGATGCTGGCGTCGCGCGCGTTGCGCGTCGTACCGGTGACGATCCATTTGGCATTGCGCGAAGCGATCGCGGCGCTGACCAGCGCGGCGATCGTGACGGCCGGGCATATCACGCATCGGGCGCTGCAGCGCGATTTCAGCATTGCCACCCCGCGGCTCGCGGTCGCCGGGCTCAACCCGCATGCGGGCGAAGGCGGCGCGCTCGGGAGCGAGGATCGCGACATCGTCATGCCGGCCATCGCCGAGCTGCGCGCGGCAGGCATCGATGCGAAGGGGCCCTTGGCGGCCGACACGATGTTTCACGCGGCGGCGCGGCGCGGTTATGACGCGGCGCTCTGCATGTATCACGACCAGGCGCTGATCCCGATCAAGACGCTCGATTTCGACGGCGCGGTGAATGTGACGCTGGGGCTGCCCTTCATCCGCACCTCGCCCGATCACGGCACCGCGTTCGATATCGCCGGCAAAGGCGTCGCGCGGCCGGACAGCCTGATCGCCGCGCTGAAGCTCGCCGCCGAGATGGCCGCGCGCCGCGCCGGCTGATCGGATTCCACTGCGCCGGCGCCCCGCGTCCTTCGAGACGGCCGCTGCGCGGCCTCCTCAGGATGAGGAATCTCTTTGATGGCATCAAAAACCCTGCCTCATCCTGAGCGCGAGCGAAGCGAGCCGTCGAAGGACGCAGAAGCGCCAATCCATTCCCAGCAAAAGGGACTTCGATCCTTGCCGCCGCTGCGCGAGGTCATCGCGCGGCACGGGCTGACGGCGAAGAAGAGCCTGGGGCAGAATTTCATCCTCGATCTGAATGTGACGCGGCGCATCGCGCGCGCCGCCGCGGACGATGAGAGCAGGCCGTTCGGCGGCGTGAACGTCATCGAGGTCGGTCCAGGGCCGGGCGGGCTGACGCGCGCGCTGCTCGAAACGGATGCCCGCCGCGTCGTCGCGATCGAGCGCGACCGGCGCGCGCTTGCCGCGCTCCAAGAACTGGCGGCGGCCTATCCCGGGCGGCTTGCATTGGTCGAAGGCGACGCGCTTGCGCTCGACCCGGCAGCCCTCACCGACGCACCGCGGACGATCGTCGCGAACCTGCCGTACAACATCGCGACCGCGCTCTTGCTGCGCTGGCTCGACAATATGGGCGCGTATCAGAGTCTGACGCTGATGTTTCAGCGCGAAGTCGCCGAGCGGCTCGTCGCGCCGCCGCGCAGCCCGGCTTACGGCAGGCTGTCGGTCATCGTGCAGTGGCTCGCCGAGCCGAAGATCCTGTTTGACTTGCCGCCGCGCGCCTTTGTGCCGCCTCCGAAGGTGACATCGAGCCTCGTATCGCTGCGGCCGCGCGCGGAGCCGCTCGCGCCGGCCTCGAAAGCGGCGCTCGAACGCGTGACGGCGGCGGCGTTCGGGCAGCGTCGCAAGATGCTGCGCGCGAGCCTGCGCACGCTCGGCATCGCGCCTGAGCCCTTGCTAGAGGCGGCGGGGGTCATGCCGACGGCGCGCGCCGAAGAACTCTCCGTCGCCGAATTCTGCGCCCTCGCCCGTGCGCTCGAGACGCTACTCTCTTCGGCCGCCGCGCGAAAATAAGCGCTCTGAAGGGTTAGAAAAGCATCCCCAGGGTCAGCTTCTTCCGAACCTACTGGTTGTGTTGATCTTCCAGTACTCGCCGAGAGGGTAGATCACGACCAACCAACGAACAGGAGGGAAGCATGACCGATTCACGGGCCCGCTCTCGACACATTCACAAAGGGTTGCGACATGCGCTGTCGGGCGCGGCGATGTCGCTGGCGCTCGCCGCGCTGTCCC
>WNGC01002453.1_pt1 | contig 12529 bp, 11 predicted proteins | sample 5400051 | NCBI WGS metagenome assembly WNGC01 (sample SAMN13153368, study PRJNA577476) | soil metagenome | isolation source: 20 cm soil or saprolite under grassland replicate 2 | place: USA:California | collected 2016-06-15 | reverse complement strand
GTCGATGATCTGCGGGTCGCCTCTCCTCAGGGCCTCCACGTCTCCCATCAGCCGCAACGAGTAGCGCACTCCGGGGCCGACATGGGCGCGACGGCGCCCGGCCGCCGCGAGCCATTCCACCTCGCCCTTTGCGAGGTCGAACAGGTTGACGATGGCGCGCGGAACGCCGAGCAACTCCCGCAAGCGCTGGATCACGGCTCCGGCGATCATCTCCGGCGATTCCGCGGCGACCACGGCCTGGTCGATTGCGTGCAGGATTCGCAGGCGCTCGCGATGCGTGACGAGCGCGGCCTCCGCTTGATCGAGTTCGCCGGAGACCTTCATGCGGGCGCTGTGCCCAGCGCGCGCGATCGCGAACAGCGCGCCGCTCACCGCCATGCCGACCAGCAGGACGACCGGAGCATGCCAGCCCGGCTCGCGAGCGAGAGACGCCGCGTAGGCGGCCGCGAAGAGCGTCAGCGCGAGCGCCAAGGCGAGGACGATGTACGGCGTCCCCCGGCCGATGAGCCAGGCAGCGAAGACTTTCAGAGGCGTGGCCTCCCCCGCGATAGACCGGGAAGTTTAACCCGTGCGCCCTGCCGATGACCGGCAGGGCGCTCGCGAATCATTGCTTGCCTGCGGCCTGAATCGTCCGCCAGACGTTTTGTGGCGTGGCGGGCAGGGCGATGTCGCGCACGCCGAAGCCGGCGAGCGCATCGACGATGGCGTTGATGACCGCGGCGGGCGCGGGCGTGGTGGCGCCTTCGCCCGCGGCCTTGATGCCGAGCGGGTTGGTCGGCGAAAGCACTTCCACGATCTCGGCGTCGAAGGCAGGCAGTGTGTCCGCTCGCGGTATGGCGTAGTCCATGAGCGACCCCGTCTGCGCTTGTCCCGTTTCCGGGTCGAAGCAGCAGATCTCGGAGATCGCCTGGCCTATCCCTTGCGCGGCGCCGCCGTGAGCCTGGCCGTGCACGATCAGGGGATTGATGCAGCGGCCGACGTCGTCGACCGCAGTGAATCGCGTGACCTCGACCGCGCCGGTTTCCGGATCGACTTCACACTCGCAGATCGCGCAGCCGTTCGGAAACACCGGGTCGTGCATCTCGTTGTCGACGGCGACGGCGAGTCCGCCCGACAATTCCTTCGGCAGCAGGGCTTCCGCCGAGTCGCGCGCCAGTTCCAGCAAGCTGTACGCCCTGAGCGCGTGCGGCGTGTCGCCCATGAGTATATCGATCGCTTCCACGGGCACGGACAGGAGCGAAGAGACCACTTGCGCGAAGCTCGTCTCGTGACCCTGCCCCGAGGGCTGCGTGCCGATCACGACCCTGACGCGTCCCGCGGGAGTGACGCTGATCTCGGCGCGCTCCTTGGGCGAGCCGATCGAGGACTCGACGTAGTTCGAGAGGCCGCGCCCGAGTAGCTTGCCGCGCGCGGCGGCGCTCTTGCGGCGGGCTTCGAAACCGCTCCAATCGGCGATCCGCATCGCGCAATCCATGTTGGCCTCGTAGGTGCCGCTGTCGTAGGTCATTCCCACCGCGTTCCGGTAGGGCATCGCTTCCGGACGAACGAGGTTCTTCCGACGCAGTTCTATTCTGTCGATACCGAGCTCCTTCGCGGCCGTATCGATCAGGCGCTCGATCGCGAAGTTGACCTCGGGCCGTCCCGAGCTGCGGTAGGGGTTGGTCGGCGCGGTGGTGGTGAACACGGCGCGGCTCTTGAGCGTCGCTGCGGGAATGTCGTAGCAGCCGGTGATTAGGCCCGACCCTTTCGACAGGGGCGACAGCGAAACGCAGCGCGCGCCGACGTTGGAGAGGTTGGCGGCGCGCATCGCGAGAAACTTGCCGTCTGCGCGTAGCGCGAGCTCGACTTCGGTGACGAGGTCGCGTCCCTGGTAATCGGAGAGGAAAGCCTCCGATCGCGAAGCGGTGAATTTCACCGGGCGAGCGAGCTTGCGCGAGGCCCAGAGCGCGAGGCCGTATTCCACGTACACGCGGTTCTTCGATCCGAAATTGCCGCCGACGTCGCAGGAGAGAACGCGCAGGTTTCGCGGCTCGATCCCGAGTAGCGAGGCGAGGTCCTTCTTGTAGCGCACGGCGCCGCCGCCTCCCGCATAGAGCGTGTATCGTCCGCTGCCCGCGTCGTAGGACGCGAGCGCCGCTCGCGGTTCGATCGCGACGGCCGTGCACCGCCCGATCAGGAATTTCATCCTGACGACGCGATCCGCCGTTGCGAACGCGCGGTCGGTCGCCTCGCGATCGCCGAAAACGGTGTCCACCAGGACGTTGTCGGGCACTTCGTCCCATACCGATGGCGCTCCTCCTTCGAGCGCAGCCTCGGAGTGCGTGACCCAGGGCAGCTCCTCGTACTCGACCTCGAGGTCTTCAGCCGCGTCTAGCGCCTCGTCCCTTGTTTCGGCGACCACCATCGCGACCGCTTCGCCCACGTGGCGCACTTTGTCCGTCGGCAGAAGCAGATGGGGTCCCTCGAAGATTTTTCCGCCTCCGCGGCCGGTGAGCTTCATGTCGTCCCGGGTCGAGGGCAGGGGATTGTGCGGAATCGGGCCCAGGCGGTCGGCCGCGCAATCGGCGCCGCTGTAGACGCCGAGAACGCCGGCCATCGCGCGCGCGGGGGCGGGGTCGACGCGGACAATGCGCGCGTGCGGATAAGGCGAGCGGATCATCGCGGCGTACGCCTGCCCCGCCAAGTTGAAGTCGTCGCTGAACCGTCCGGCCCCGGTGAGCAGGCGCAGGTCTTCCTTGCGCGGCAACGGTCGGCCGATTGCGTCGCCTTCGACGCCCGGCCTGCTGAGCTCGGTCACCGCTCGTCTCCCCTTCGGCTAGGCGCCGAGATGTTTGCGGAAAAAATCGATCGAAAGCGCGAGCGCGCGGTCGGCCTCGGGCTTGCTGTAAGTCCTGCCGCCATGGCGCGCAAAGGCGTGATCGGCTCCCGGATACTTGTGGATCGTGACCAGAGGATTCGGAGCGAGCCGGCGCTCGAGCAGCTCGTTCACTTCCGCCTGCACCCAGCGATCTTTCATCGCCATGTGCAGCATGAAAGGCCGGTGCAGGTTGTTCGCTTCGCGGATTCGGTGCTCGATGTAGGTGCCGTAGTAGGCGACCGCGCAATCGATGTCCGTCCGGCAGCACATCAGGTAGCAGAGCTTGCCGCCGAGGCAGTAGCCCACCGCGCCGACCTTGCCCGAGCATTCCTTCATGCCTTCGAGGAACGCGGCGGTGTCCTCCATGTCGCGCACGCCGAGGTCGTAGTCGAAATCGTAGTAGAGATCGAACGCCTTCCTCACGTCTTCGGGGTTCTTGTCGTACAGCTCGACCCCCGGCTCCTGCCTCCAGAACAGATCGGGCACGAGGCACACGAATCCCGCTTCGGCGAATTCCTGCGCGTGGCGCCGCATGGTGTCGTTCACACCCCAGATTTCCATGATGGCGATGATTGCGCCCGCCGGCGTTCGTTCCGGGAACGCGACATGCGCGTTCATTTCGCCGTCCCTCAAGCGGACGCACAGATCGCGGGTCCGCATCAGTTCAGTTTCAGCAGAGAACGCGCGTTGCCGGCGAAGATACGGTCCTTCTCCGCCTTGGGGATCTCGAGGCCGTTCACGGCCTTGATCGTCTCGCGGATCAGCATGCGGCCCTGCTCGGCGTCGAAGGGCGCGTCGGTGGCGAAGACGCAATGGCCGGTGGTGAAGAAATCGTGCCCGCAACGCGTGGCCGAGGCCGAGCCGTTGAGCGAGGTATCGGCGTAGAGCATCTTGTAGTACTCGACCGGACGCTTCTTCAGGCCGGCCTTGCGTGCCACGGGGTTCTCGTTCGTCCCGCCGTGGAAGATCTGATCGAACCCGAGGTCGATCTTGCCCGCGTAGAACGGCACCATTCCGCCCATGTGATGGGTGATGATCTTCAGGTTCGGCAGCTCGTCGTAGATTCCCGAGAAGATCAGCCGCGTCACGCAGGCGGTGGTTTCATACGGCCAGCCGAAGGTGAACCAGATCTCGTTCTCGGAGGCTTTTTCGGACGCGTAGTCGGCGAACTGCGGACCGCGGATCGGGTGGATCCACACCGGCAGGTCGTGTTTCGCCATGTTCCTGAAAATCGGGCGGAACTCCGGAGCGGAAAGAGGTTTGCCGAGGACGTTGGTGAAAATCTGGATTCCCTTCGCGCCCAGGTCCGCGATCGCGCGGTCGGCCTCGCGCAGGCAAGCCTCCACATTGTTCATCGGCATCGACGCGATGAAAGCGGGAAACCGATCGGGATGCTTGCGGCACAGCTCGGCGAGCCCGTCGTTCGCGATGCGCGCGAGATCGGGCGTCTTGTCCGGCGGCCCCAGCATCTCGATCGGCGGATTGGCAAGCGACAGCACCTGCTGCAGGCCTTCGAACTCGTCCATCATCTTGAGGCGCGCGGCCACGTCCCAAAGCGTCGGCAATTCTGGAAACGCGGTGAGCGTCACGTGGCCGGGGACGAGCGAGCTCAGGCGCTCGAAGATGCTCTTCGGCATGAAGTGATTGAAGACGTCGATGATCACGGGAATCCCCTTCAGTCGATGGTGATCTTGAACTCCCGGATCACCTGCGTCCACTTCGCGATGTCCGCTTTCAGGAATGCGGAGAACTGCTCCGGCGTGCTTCCCGCGAGCTCGATGCCCTGGCTGCGCGTGCGCTCCCTCAACTCGGGCAGGTTCAGGATTCGCACCGTCTCCGCGTTGAGCTTCGCGACGACCTCCTTCGGCGTGCCGGCGGGGGCGACCAGACCGTACCAGGTGTCGATGTCGATGGGATAGCCGAGCTCGGCGAGGGTGGGAATGTCCGGGGCGAGCGGCGAGCGCCGGGAGCTCGCCACGGCGATCCCGGTCAGCTTGCCCGCCTGCACATGCGGGAGCGGCAGCAGAATCACGTTGAACGCGATCGAAACCTCGCCTGCGAGGAGCGCCGCGGCCGTGGGCGCGGCGCCCTTGTAGGGTACGTGCACCAAATCGATTCCCGCCATCCGTCTGAGCTGTTCGGCGGCCAGATGCTGCGGGCTGCCGTTGCCGTTGGACCCGTAAGTGAGTTTCCCCGGGTTGGCCTTGGCGTACTGGATCAGTTCCGCGACCGTCTTCACCGGAACCCTGGGGTGCGCCGCGAGCAGATTGGGCTGCGTAGCGACGCGCGAGATCACCTCGAAGTCCTTCAGCGGATCGTAGGGCAGCTTTGGATACAGCCCGACATTCAGCGCCAGAGGGCTGTTTCCGCCCATAAGCACGGTGTAGCCGTCGGGCGCGCTCTTCGCCGCGGCGTCGGTGCCGATGTTGCCGTTCGCGCCGGCCTTGTTCTCGACCACCACCGCCTGGCGGAAGGTCTTGGACATTTCAGCGCCGATCAGCCGCGAGAGGAAATCGTAGCCGCCGCCTGCGGGGAAGGGCGCGATGATGCGGATCGGCCGGTTCGGGTAATCTTGCGCATGGGCGCCCGCGAGCAGCGCGCTCAGGAGGAAGGCAAGTACGACACGCTCGCTCGAGTTGCTGGTGTGCACAGTGCTCTCCCGCGAGAGGTTCACATCGGATTAGGCGGACTTCCATGCAGACTATGACAAAATTTGGCGCCGCTGTCAGCGTCCACGCGGGGGCGGCGCTGTGCGCAGCGCTGTTCGGGCTGTGCGCGAACGCGCAGGACTATCCTGCGAGGCCCGTGCGGGTCGTCGTGCCGTTCGCTCCGGGCGGGCCGAACGACATCATCGTGCGCCTGGTCGCGCAGAAGCTCACCGAGACCTGGGGGCAGCCCTTCGTCGTGGAAAACCGCCCGGGCGCGGGCGGCAACATCGGCACCGACTTCGTCGCCAAAGCCGCGCCCGACGGCTATACGCTGCTTTCGGTCGGGCCGGGGAGCCTTATCATCAATCCCTTGATTGGAAAAGTCCCGTACGACGCCGCGCGGGACTTTGCGCCGGTGACGCTGATGGCGAGGGCTCCCAACGCGCTCGTCGCGCATCCGTCGTTTCCAGCGAGGTCAGTGAAGGAGTTGATCGCGTTCGCCCGCGCGCAGCCAGGCGAGGTCAATTACGGTTCCGGCGGCAACGGCAGCACCCCGCATCTGGCGGGGGCGCTGTTCGCGTCCATGGCGGGCATAGCGCTCACGCACGTTCCCTACAAGGGCACCGCGCCCGCGACGGCCGACCTTATCGGCGGGCAGGTGCAGATCGCTTTCCTCGGCATTCCGACCGTGCTGCCGCACGTCAAGTCCGGCAAACTGCGCGTTCTCGCTGTGACGGGCAAGCGCCGCTCGCCCGAGCTTCCCGGGGTGTCCACGGTGGACGAAGCCGGCGTTCCCGGATACGAGCTGAGCCCGTGGTACGGCCTGCTCGCTCCGGCGGGCACCCCGCGCGGGACCGTCGCAGGGCTCGCAGCCGAGGTGACGAAGGTCGTGAGGGCCGCGGAGATCAGGAACAAACTCGCCGTGCAAGGCGCCGAGGTTGCGGGCGGTTCGCCCGAAGAGTTTGCGGCCGTGATCCAGGCGGACAGCTTGACCTGGTCCCGCGTCGTCAAGGACACTGGGATGCGCGGCGAATGACCGTGCCCACCGGGGGAATAGAAACCGGTTTCGCGTGTTGACCGTGACGCAGGCCTTTCGAAAACCTTTTCAGAGGAACTCCATGCAACCAATCCGCATTGCACTGCTCTTTGCCGCACTGGCTTTGGCGAGCGCCGCCGCCGACGCGCAGACCCCTGGACGGGTCCGAGGCACCATCACGGCCATCGACGGGAACACGCTGTCGGTTAAATCGCGCGAGGGCCACGATCTCAAGATCGAACTCGCGCCGAACGCCAGCTTCGCCTACATGAAGGCGCTGAAGCTCTCCGACATCGCGCCTGGCACCGCGCTCGGCACCAGCGCGGTGAAGGGCCCGGACGGCAAGATCATCGCGCGTGAGCTGCATTTGTTTTCCAAGGACCGCCCGATTCCCAACGAAGGTCACCGTCCCTGGGACCTGGAGCCCGGCTCGACCATGACCAACGCGATGGTCACTGCGGTGGTGCAGTCGAACAACGGCCACGAGCTCACGCTCAAGTACAAGGACGGCGCGCAGCAGGTCATCGTGCCGAGCAACATTCCCATCGTGATGGCGGTGGACGCAGACCGCTCGCTTCTCGCCGCCGGTCAGTACGCGGTCATCGCCGTTACGACGGACGCCGGCGGCAAGATCACCGCGACGCGCGTTCAGACCACCAAAGACGGGGTCAAGCCCCCGCAGTAGCGGGCCTAGCCATTCAATGCGAGCGCCCGGGCGATGCGATGGCACCGCCTCGCGGCGCGCCGCGTCAGTTTTTGCCGAAATCCGGCTCCCGCATCGCGGCACGCGGCATTCGCTTGCAGTGAAATTCGCGCTGTTTCATAATCGATATCAGAGGTTTATTCGTTGGCTCCTCCTCTGGCACGGCGCTTGCGGGTTTTTTGGCGATTTGACAGCGATTTCCTGACCGGGCTTTGGCACGAGAAGAGTGGGTTCACATGCGAAGAGCCAGTAGGCAAGCCGGATACACGATCATCGAGGTGATGATCGTGGTCATGGTCATCGGGGTGCTCGCGTCCATAGTGCTGCCGATCGTCCGCGGCTATGTGGCCCGCGCGAAGATGTCGGAGGCCTTGCTCGCGCTCGCCCCCTGCCGCAATGCGGTTACGGAAGTCTATCTTTCCGGAGGCGATTCGCCCGGGCCGGGTAATTGGGGCTGCGAGGTCGCCAGCGACGCGTCCCGCTACGTGGATTCGATCTCGACGGGTGAATCGGGACAGATCAAGGTATCGCTTCGGGGATTCGACGACGGGCGCATCAACGCCCACGACCTCACCCTGGTGCCGCTCGACAATACCGGCAGCCTGCCGTCCGGAGGCGGGAGCGTGGTGAGGAGCTGGCGCTGCGGCTCGCCTGCCGACGGGACGGACGTGCCGGCGCAGTTCCTGCCCGCCTCGTGCAGAGGTTGACGCGGCAAGCGAGGCGGGGCCATCATCTCGCCTGCAGCAAGTCCGAGCAAGTTTTCGCCGGCCTTCCTTTCCGTCCCAACCATCTGGAGAAGAGATATGTCCGTAGCGCGTTGCGCGAGCCGATTCCTGTCAATCCCGATTTTTTCCGCGATCGCGGTCTGCGCCTTCGCGCAAGCGCCCAGCGCAGAATTCACGCCGGAAGTCGGCCAGTCGGGCAAGGACGTCGTTTGGGTGCCCTCGCCGCAGGAGCTGGTCGACAAGATGCTCGACATGGCGAAAGTCACGCCCAAGGACTACGTGATCGATCTCGGTTCGGGCGACGGCCGCACGGTGATTACGGCCGCGAAGCGAGGCGCTCGCTCGCTCGGCGTTGAGTTCAACCCGGACATGGTGTCGCTGTCCAGGCGCAACGCCGCCAAGGCCGGCGTGAGCGACAGGGCGAGCTTCGTCGAAGCCGACATTTTCCGCACCGATCTGTCTCCGGCCACCGTGATCACCCTGTTCCTGTTGACGGACCTGAACCTCAAGCTCCGCCCGACCATCCTGACCCTCAAGCCCGGAACGCGCATCGTCTCGAACACCTTCAGGATGGGGGACTGGGAGCCGGACCAGACGGTGGAACTGGGCGGCGATACGTACTGCACCGCCTATCTGTGGATCGTGCCCGCCCGCGTCGAGGGGCGCTGGAAAACGCCGCAGGGCGAGCTCATGTTCAGGCAGGAATACCAGAAAGTCTCCGGAACACTCAAGTCCGGAAACGTCTCGGCACCGATTGGCAGGGGCAGCTTGCGCGGGGATCAAATCAGTTTTACGGCCGCGGGCGCCGAATACCGCGGCCGCGTCAACGCAAACACGATCGACGGGACCGTAAAATCGGCCGGAAAGTCCGCCGACTGGACCGCTACCCGGTAGACGCGGGCTCCCGCAGCCGCGCCCGCGGAGGCCCGCCGGTCTAGTCGACCTTCACCCCGACCGCCTTCACGACCTCGCCGTACTTGGCGTACTCCGCGCGGATAAGCGCGGCGAATTCCTCGGGCGTGGAAATGAAAGGCTCCAGTCCGCCGACGCTGCGCACCTTGTCGCGCATGTCGGGGATCGAGAGCAGCCGGTTGATTTCTCCGTGCAGCTTGGCGAGCACCGGCGCCGGTACCCCCGCTGCCGTGAAGATTCCGATCCACGCGTTGACCTCGAGGCCCGGAAAGAACTCACTCAACGCGGGAAGATCCGGGAAGGTCGCTGAGCGCTTCTTCCCCGCGACCGCGAGCCCGCGCAGTTTCCCCGCCTTGATGTGTCCGGTCACGGAATTGCCGCCGAACATGACCGGGACCTCCCCGGCGAGCAGGGCGATGGTCGCGGGGCCACCGCCCTTGTACGGCACGTGAAGGAGCTCGATGCCGGCGCGCGCCTTGAGCATTTCCATGGTGAGATGGTGCTGGCTGCCGTTGCCGATCGAGGCATAGGCGAGCGGCGGCTTGGCGCGGCGCGCGTACTCCAGGAATTCATGCAAGTTTTTCACCGGCAATGCGGGATTGCTCGAGAGCACCATCTGGGTGGTGACCAGCGTGGCGACGGGCGCGAGATCCTTCAGCGTATCGACCGGCAGGTTCGCGTACAGATGCGGGCTGATGACGATCTGGCTGTCCTGCCCGAGGAGCAGCGTGTATCCGTCGGGCGCGGCCCTCGCGGCGAGCTCGCTCGAGAGGTTGCCGTTGGACCCCGGGCGGTTCTCGACGACCACTGGCTGCCCGAGTGCCTCGCCGAGCCGGGGGCCGACCACGCGGGCGATCGTATCGGTGGCCCCGCCGGGAGGATTGGGCACGAGCAGGCGGATCGGCCGGTTCGGGTATTGCGCCCAAGCCGTTGCGGTACACAGGGACAGAAGCAGCGCCGCCGCAGCACCCGAAGGATGGAGGAAGCGATTCGTTCGCATGGGACGGCCTCTATGCGCTGTCGTTGGTCAGCGACAAACCCTCAGTGGTAACGGTAAGAATCGAAATAAAAAACTTGATGGACGTGGGTCTCATCCTGACCGCAACGATCCGGACGCCCCTGTCAGAATCCAACAAATTGATACATTTAGCCGGTTTGCGTTTTATCTAAGAACAAATGTGCCAGATGTCTTGCACAGGGAAAACAATAGCACGAGGATCCGCAAGGCTGATTGATAATGGTGGGCCCATCCATCACAGGAGAGATATCTGTAGCTTCGGTCACAACGCTGTCTAGGGGGGTGCGACGGATGATGTCTCTATTCTCCAATGACCCACGTCCAGACTCAATACAGAGAGGCCTATGCGCCCCGCACCATCTCCAAGGCGCTCCTCAAAGCCCTGGTGGAGGCACTTGTCGACTTCAAACCGGGGCTACCTACGAGGTCCAGGAAGATCAAGGCCAAGGCGATCAGCGCCGGAAAAATCACCGAGCTAGAAGGGCCCGAGTCTTGGAAAGTAACCGATCCTCATTCCCTGGCAGAGCTGGAGCAAGTACGCGTGGAGCTCTTGCTCACCTCGGCAGAACACCGCAGTTGCGAGCTTCACGTTGAGTTTCGCAGCGCGCACATCACTTTAAGCGTCTCGGATATTGAGACCGGCTGGGGCAAGGGCGTTTTCGAGGACACGCTCGTTCTACTCAGCGCTTTGGGAATCTCCTCGAAAGGGCTCAACGCAAGACTTAGAAAGGCATATCGTCTTCTAGACATCTTCCAAAACGTCCTCCTGGTGCTGTCGGTGGCCGTCTTCGCGGTCTGGCTCACCGGTAAGGGGATCAGCTATCTTTATGCGTCCTTGGCGCTGTTCATTGCGGGCGTCATGCCGGCGATGACCCGCTCGTTCCATTTCTTTTCTCCCCCCAAGAAAGCTCCGATCATCCAGGAAACGGTTGCCAAGACCAGAAATTTTCCATGGACGGAAGCCACCGCGGTTCTTTCCTTCATTGCGGGCGTGCTTCAATTGGCAAACGCGCTGGCGGTAATCGTGTGGTGAAGAGCAACGGCGCGAATCGCGGAAAATGACAAAAATGTAATGGGCCGGTCAGGTCCGCGTTCGGAAGGAGATTCTAAAGTGGATGCGTGCCCGGGTGAACTCTTTCGCATCCGCCGGGCGTCGCCCATCTCACCTGAGAGGAAACGCCATGAGACTGATTGTTCCGGTTGTCGCAGCATTGACCCTTTCCGCCGCGAGCCTTCCCGCCACCGCCACCGTCACCGAAGCCGACATGTTCGGCAGCCCCGCACAAGCCGCGGTCGCGCAGCGCACCGTCTCCATCAATCCCAAGACCCGGTGGATCACGGTCGAGCGCGGCGAGGTCGTGAAATTCGTGGCGAACGGGCAGGAATTCGCGTGGGCCTTCAACGGCATGTCTTCCTCGTTCGATTTGAACCGGATCGCACCTTCCGGCGTTCTCGATCGGAACCTCAAGGTCTACGTCTGGCCCAACGCCGAGGACCTGGCGGACAAATAGATATTTCCGCCGCCCGTTTTTCCGGCGGCGCTCGGTCTTCCCCCCTCTCCCCCGAGTTGCACGGCTCGGGGGTGCCGGCTTTTTCGCCGAAAGTCAGCTGCGCCCGTTTTTCGGCGGGATATGACACAATCATCGCCATAATTCGAATCGCCGCGGTGCAGACGGGGAGAGCGTGTGTCGGAACCTGCCGTTCAGATGGACCTGAGCCTTCAGGTCGGCAAGTACGACGTCCAAAAGGCGCTCGGCAAGGGCGCGACCGGCATGGTGTACCTCGCCAAGGATACCTTCACCGGGGGTGAAGTCGCGCTCAAGACGATCGAGCCCGAAGTATTCCGGGATCCCGAATTCGGCACGGTCTACCGCTCGCAGTTCCAGAACGAGGCCTCGCTCGCCGGGAAGCTGCGGCATCCGCACATCGTGGCGATCCTGGACGCGGTGGTGCAAGAAGACTCCGGCTACATCGCGATGGAATACGTCAAGGGAGGCGACCTTTCCCGGCATGTCGCTGCCGGCAAGCTTCTCCCAGTCGCCGATGTCCTGCAGATCGCGTTCAAGTGCTGCGGGGCGCTCGAGTACGCCGCCAAGGAAGGTATCGTCCACAGCGACATCAAGCCCTCGAACCTCATGCTCGCCGAAGGCACCGAGGTGAAGATCTCGGATTTCGGCGCGGCTTACCTGCGCAAGAGCCAGGTCGTTCAGACCGCGGCGATGGGTTCGCCCTACTACATGTCGCCCGAGCAGATCGCGGGCAAGGAGCTCAGCTTCCACAGCGATATGTACTCGCTGGGAGTGTCGCTCTACGAACTTCTCACCGGCAAGAAGCCTTTCACTGCCCAGACCATCGAAGCGCTGGTGCAGAAAATCCAGACGCAGGAACCGATCCCGCCGAGCAGCGCGAAGCCCGGATTGCCGAAGTTCGTGGACCCCGTCGTCCTGCGCGCGATGGCAAAGAAGCCCGAGCACCGCTACCCGAGCTGGACCGAGTTCGCGTCGGAGCTCTCGAGAGTCGTCCAGCAGACTCTTCCGCCCGGCGTGATTCCCGACAGCGAGAAATACGTCGCGCTGAAGAAAGTCGAAATGTTCGCGGCTCTTTCCGATACGGAATTCTGGGAGCTTGCG
>WNGC01001979.1_pt1 | contig 12533 bp, 10 predicted proteins | sample 5400051 | NCBI WGS metagenome assembly WNGC01 (sample SAMN13153368, study PRJNA577476) | soil metagenome | isolation source: 20 cm soil or saprolite under grassland replicate 2 | place: USA:California | collected 2016-06-15 | reverse complement strand
CAAGCACTGGTCGATCAAGACCTTCATCGCGCTTGGGCGATAACCAGGCCTTTGGCATACTCCAGGGCGACGATAGCCGCGTCACGCGTTACAGAAGGAAACTCCTCAAGAAACTCGTCGAGCGTGTGACCTGTGCTACACCAGGATCACCGTCCCGACAAACGAAATGACAATCGAACCGATAAATCCCACTTCAGCCACCTCTCTTTTTCACTCGCCGTTCGGGTGAATCCCAGTGAGGGTCCTTCTAAGAACGCTGCCGAATCTCAACTCCGCAGCATACACTGCATACACTGGGTCGCGATAAATTCGCACATTCTTCACGGAGAGTTGATGACTTTTCGGTTTGGTCGTTTCGCTCTTTCTCTGGTCATTCTCGGGCTTTTCGGCACCGCCTGCCCGAAGTCCCCCGCTTCCATAGACTCTTCCTCCGCCGCGCGCCCCACCATCGTCTTCATGACCGACTTCGGCACCGCCAATGACGCCGTGGCCATTTGCAAAGCGGTCATGCTCAATATCGCTCCGGACGCCCGCATCATGGACGTCACCCATCAGGTCATCCCTTACTCCATTGAAGACGGCGCGCGCTTTCTCGCCGGCGTCACGCCTTACTATCCGGCGGGCACCGTCTTCGCCGCGGTCGTAGATGCCGGCGTTGGCACGTCTCGCAAAGCCGTCATCGTAAAGTCCAAGAAAGGCCAGCTTTTTGTTCTCCCCGACAACGGGCTCATCACCCCGGTCATCGAGCGCGACGGCCTCGATTCCGCCCGCGAAATCACCAACCAAAACTGGATGATCCAGGCGCCCGTCTCTTCCACCTTCCACGGCCGCGACATTTTTTCTCCCGTGGCTGCGCATCTCGCGGCGGCGTGGGATTTCCATCTTGTCGGCCCCGAAGTCTCCGCGCTCGTCCGCCTCACGCCCAAATCTTCCACCACCAAGTTAGGCGTCCGGTAGGAGAGTCCCAAGATGCTGACCATCTATAGCCGTCACCGAAAGAACTGCAAACCCGCTCTCCGTCAAGGAAGCCTGTGACAAATTTCTGGTGGACGCAGTGGCTCGAAACCTGCGCGAGCCCACACTATACAAATACCGTCTTTTGTTTCGTCAGTTTCAAGAATTCGCCACACTGTACGGCCATTTCATATATCACGGATTTCGATGTTGACTCGGTCCGCCGATTCCGCGCGTCCTGGCCCAATAAGAATATTGCAGCACGCAAGAAGCTCGAAGCGTTCAGGGCGTTCTTTCGCTTTGTGCATGAGAGCGGTTGGATCCCAACAAATCCGACAACTCCTCTAAAGCCACCAAAGATCACCGAGCCGCCCACCGCTCCATTCACCAAGGAAGAGGTTAGAAGCATCTTGGATGCTTGCGATATCTCGATCAACACACCTATCCGAAAATCGCCGCCATACTGAACGAACGCGGCATGAGCTCTGGCGGGGGAAAGCCGTTTACCGTTCGAATCGTCGCGCGCATTAAGCGAAATTACTGTCTCACGCCGCGCTATGATCGACTACGTAAGGCGGGCATGCTGACCGTAGAGGAAATGGCTGCGCTCCTCGGCATCCGCCCACAATCGGTCAAGATCTGGAAGCGGCATGGACTGATTCGGGGCCACGCCTTTAATGACAAGAACGACTGCTTATATGAGCATCCCGGCGACAACCCCGCCACGAAAAGTCCAGGGCATTAAGCTGTCCCAAAGAAGGCCCGCTGGCGAGGTCGTTGCGCAACGTACTGAGGAGGTGCAGTGTGAAGCGTAGTCCTTTGCCTTGGGCGCTCGCGCGGGCTTGTGCAGCACCCGCAATCCAAAAGCCTTGAGCTGCTGGTCCACCTCTGCCGAGAAGATCGAATCACGGTCATGGATCAGGAAACGGTAGGGATGATCGCTGGGGATCGCTTCGCGAAGCTGCTGCAAGGTCCAGGCTGCCGTTGGATGCGCGGTGACGTTGCAATGCACGATGCGCCGTGTCCCGACCTCCATCAGGACGAACACATAGAGAGTTCGGAAACGGGCGGTCACCACGACCAGGAAATCGCAGGCGACGATTGACTGGGCGTGATTGCGGACAAACGTCCTCCAGTTCTGCGAAGAGGTCCTCCGGTGGCCCCGTCGCCCCGGCTCGGGAGGCCAATAGGCGCGTACTGTACAGGGAGAAACATAGATACCCAGCTTCACCGACAGCTCCGCTGACACGCGCGCTTGTCCCCAAGTCGGATTCTTTTGTGCCATTTGCACGATGAGCTTGCGGATGTTCTCAGGAATTCGTGGCCGACCGGCTTGTGACTTCCCTTTCCAAAACAACTGGAAACTCTTGCGCTGCCAGCCGATCAGGGTCTCGGGTTTGACGATGACCAAGGCCTCTTTCCAATTGCATAGGCGAGACCAGAGAATTAGGGAGAAACGGGCGGAGTCGTTCAATCGTCTTGGTTGGATTTGTCTCTCCTGATAGAAGGCCAGCTGCTTTCGCAAAAACAGGACTTCCGCGCTGAGGGCTGTGCGCGAGCGGAACAGGAGACGGAAGAAAAGAAGCCCGTCCGTGACCAGATCGGTGACCCAGATAAGCAGAGAATCCAGTGAGCGCTTAGCGTTCGGAAAGAATCGAAGCATGGGCTTTCAGGATGGCACAGGGTCAGTCAGGCTGAGGGGTATTTTCTACCAGCCGAGCTGGCTTCCCGGGTTTTCCAAGTCACGTAAGCCGAACAAATAAGTGCCAACATCTCTGTCACATGGGAGCCGGATGGAATCCTTGCGTACCACTACTGTGCCCGTCGGTGTCCCCGGCTTAGGCTTCTTATCCATAATCCATTCCAAGAACCTCGCGCACTTTGCGGGTAAGACTTTCTCTTGTGAAAGGCTTTTGAACTAGCGCGATGCCGGAATCCAGCACTCCGCGATGCACTATGGCATCGTCCGTGTAGCCCGACATGTAAAGCACTTTGATTCCCGGGTAGCTGTGGGCCATGCGCTCGGCCAGTTTGATTCCGTCCATTCCTGGCATCACCACGTCGGTCAATAGCAGGTGGATCGTCTTTCTGTACTTCTCAGCCACCTGAATTGCATCGACACCATTTGCTGCTTCCAAGACAGTGTAGCCGTTGTCTTCGAGAAGCTCGCGCGCCAACTCCCGCAACGGTGGTGCATCTTCAACTAACAAGACGGTTTCCCATCCCCTCACAGCTTCCTTAATGTTCCTGCTGGGGGCTCCTTGAATAAGTGATTGCTCGATCCGGGGGAGGTAAATCTTAAACGTAGTACCCCGCCCCAGCTCGCTGTAAACCGAGATGTAGCCCCCACTCTGCTTCACAATTCCGTAGACGGTTGACAGACCTAGTCCCGTTCCCTTGCCCAACTCCTTTGTCGTGAAAAATGGCTCGAAGATGCGAGCTTGAGTTTCATGATCCATGCCAGAGCCCGTGTCGCTCACCGCCAACATCACATATGAACCAGGGACGGCCCCTGGATGCTGGCGAATAGAGACGTCGTCCATCTTTGCGTTGGTAATAGTTATTGTTAGCTTGCCCCCTTGTGGCATTGCGTCACGAGCGTTGACAGCCAAATTCATGATGACTTGCTCGATTTGTCCCTGATCTGCTTCGACGCGTCCCAGTTCCGGCGCTGGAATTGTAACCAGCTCGATATTCTCACCGATCAGGCGCTGAAGCATCTTCAGCGTATTGGCCACGACCGCGTTAAGGTCCAAAACTCTCGGCTCAAGCACCTGCTTCCGGCTAAAAGCTAAGAGCTGACGGGTCAATGCGGCTGCGCTTTGTCCAGCCTTCTTGATCTGTTGAGCTTTCGGCCTGAGAGGATGGTTCTCGCCTAGTCGTTCCTCAAAAACTTCGCTCCAGCCAATGATTACTCCCAATAGATTGTTGAAGTCATGGGCAATGCCACCAGCGAGTTGACCAACAGCCTCCATCTTTTGCGCCTGACGAAGTTGTTTTTCCAGAAACTTCTGTTCGGTGAAGTCTCTAAAAATAGCGATGATGCACTTCTGTCCGGCAATCTCGATGACCTCAGCCGAATTCAGTCCCGTGCGTCGTTCACCAGACTTGGTAAGAAAAGTAATTTCCAAGCCGCGAACCGAGCCTTGTTTCTTGAGGATCTCGAGAAATCTGGCGCGATCTTCGGGCGGCTCCCAAAATTTCAGCTCCAAGGAAGTGCGACCAATGACCTCCTCTCGCTCATATCCGGTGACGCGAAGGAAACTCTCATTCACATCGATGTAGCGACCTTCCGCGACCGTGGCGATCGTAATCGGTTCGGGATTCGCGTTGAACGCTTTTTGGAACCTCTCCTCTGCCTTCTTGCGCTCGGTAATGTCACGCACAATGCCGGTGAAGGTTCGCTCGCCGCTGGCGATGCACTCACCGAAGGAGACTTCCAGAGGAATTTCGGTGCCACTCTTGTGCAGCCCGGTGACCTCGACGGACTCCCAATTCATATGCTTCTTGCCGGTCTGGAGGTATCGGTTGAACCCCGCCTTATGAAGATGACGGAGGTACTCGGGCATGAGCATGGTTAGATCCTGTCCGAGCATTTCTGTGCGGGAGTAACCGAAGATTCGCTCAGCAGCGGCGTTTACAAACCGAACTTCACTGTCGGAACCAATCGTGACGAAGGCATCGTTCGCCGTTTCGGTGACTACGCGGTATTGCGCTTCACTCCGCCGCAACGCTTCTTCCGTCTGCTTCCGACCAGAAATGTCGAGAAAGCTTACGACCGCACCAATCTGGGTTCCGCTCCGGAACATCGGGTAAGACCAATACTCAGCGGGGAAGTTGGTGCCGTCCTTCCGCCACAGAACCTCGTCGTCTACGCGTGCACCTTCGCCTTTCAGGAGAGCTTCGTAGATTGGGCACTCTGTTTCCGGATAGAGGGTGCCGTCCGATCGTGTATGGTGCATGAGCGAGTGCATATGTTTCCCAAGCAAGCTGTCGCGATTGTCATATCCGAGTAGGCGTGCGCAAGCAGGGTTGCAGAGAGTGCAGTCGCCTCGGAGGTCAATGCCGTAAATTGCCTCGGCGGCGGAGTCGAGCAGCAGCCTAAATCGCTCCTCGCTCTCGTAGAGAGCTCGCACAGCTCGCTCGCGTTCGTCGCGTGTCGTTTTTTCTTGTAGAGCCCGACGAACGGCTGACGGCAAACGGACCAAGCGGTCTTTCAGGATGTAGTCGGTTACACCTTCTTTGATAAGATCAACCGCGGCTTCTTCGCCCAGCGTGCCAGTGATAATTATGAAAGGGATGTCTCTTCCACTCTGTTTGAGCAGGCGGAAAGCCTCTAATCCACTCCATGTCGGAATGCCATAGTCGGAAAGTATAACGTCGTAGGTCCGAGATTGGAGTCTGGCGACAAAGGCCTGTTCAGTGTCCACCACGTCTCTGTCGACCTCAATCCCTGCCTTTTTCAATTCCTGCATGCAGAGTTCAACGTCCCGTTTGCTATCTTCGAGAATAAGAATGCGAAGGCGAGTTGGTACGGAGTGGTCCACTTCCCGAGATCCCATCGATTCGTGCGTCATTAACGTCATGCGGCGCGCCTTCGTTACTCTTCCGAGAACGCGCTGGAAGGCGGCGACTGGTTCACCATCAACCAGTAAAGCCCCAACTGCTTTACCGTGTCTCGAAACTGGTTGAAGTCCACTGGCTTCTGAATGTAGCTGTTGACGCCAAGCTTATAACCCGCCACAAGGTCCCGATCCTCGTTTGAGGATGTGAGTATGGCTACCGGGATCGCCCGGGTCCGGGAATCGTTCTTGACTTCCCGCAATACTTCCAGTCCATCGACCTTTGGCAGTTTCAAGTCAAGCACTACGAGTTTCGGTGGGTTATCAAAGGAGCGGTTGCTGTAAGTTCCCCGGCAGAATAGGAATTCGAGAGCCTCCTCGCCGTCGCGCACGACTTGAATGCATTTGCTCAGGTTTTCCTTGCGGAGCGCATGTAGAGTTAATTCGACGTCTTTCGGGTTGTCTTCGACTAGAAGAATTTCGACTTCGGCGGTCTCCACGCTGTACCTCCTGTGATCAACTCGCGGCATGCCCTGGCGTCCCTAAAGTGAAATAAAACGTGGCGCCTGTGTTTAGCTCTGCGTCAGCCCAAATTCGTCCTCCGTGCTTTTGGACGATGCGCTGGACGGTGGCTAGGCCCACGCCGGTCCCCTCAAAATCTTCCTGGCGATGCAGGCGCTGAAAAACGCCAAATAGCTTGTTGGCATAGTTCATGCTGAATCCGACGCCGTTGTCGCGGACGTAAGTCGCTGACTGACCGTCGACATTTGTCTGATCTACCTCGATGATGGCGAGCGGGCGGGTGCGTGTGAATTTCACCGCGTTAGAGAGCAAGTTGACAAAGACTTGTTTTACTAAGAGGGGGTCACACTCGACAAAAGGCAAACCGGCTATCTTCCATTCAATCGCCCGGTCCTTAACTTCAGGCTTGAGATCCTTCAACACTTCCTCGACTAATGAGCTCAGCCCGGTCAGCTGCAAGTTCAATCCTTTGCGGGCCACGCGTGAAAGATTCAGCAAGTCATCCACCATGCCGGCCATGTTGCGCGCACTCGACTGAATGGATTCCAGATAATGCTGCGACTCCTCATCCGAGGAGCCACTCAGGTGCTCTACAAGAATTTTGGAAAAGCCATCAATGTGACGAAGGGGAGCACGAAGGTCGTGGGCGACAGAGTAGGCAAAGGCCTCCAGCTCTTTATTGGCCGCGGCCAGTTCGGCGGTACGCTCTATGACCCGTCGTTCCAGGTCTACATTTAGTCTTTGAACTTCTTCCGCCTTCTTGCGTTCCGTGATGTCGCGGATGGCGCTTGAGACCAGTACACCCTCTTCCGTCTCCAGCGGACTCAGGCTGATCTCAACTGAGAACTCGGTTCCATCTTTGCGTAGACCAAAGAGTTCGACGCCAGCGCCCATCGGGCGCACCCGGGGATCAGCGAAAAACCCAGTACGGTGGCCGGGATGTTTTCCTCGGAAGCGTTCGGGAATCAGAATCTCAATCGATTGATTCAGAAGCTCCTCTCGTTTATAGCCAAAAAGCTTCTCGGTCTGCGCGTTCACCAGGACGATTTTGCCCAGCTGGTTGACAACGACCATCGCATCCGGTGCTGCTTCTAGCAGCCCGCGGAATTTCTGCTCCGCCTTCTTGCGTTCAGTGATGTCGCGGATGGCGCTTGAGACCAGTACACCCTCTTCCGTCTCCAGCGGACTCAGGCTGATCTCAACTGAGAACTCGGTTCCATCTTTGCGCAGACCAAAGAGTTCGACGCCAGCGCCCATCGGGCGCACCCGGGGATCAGCGAAAAACCCAGTGCGGTGGCCGGGGTGTTTTCCGCGGAAGCGTTCGGGAATCAGAATCTCAATCGATTGATTTAGAAGCTCCTCGCGTTTATAGCCAAAGAGCTTTTCGGTCTGCGCGTTCACCAGGACGATCTTGCCCAGTTGATTGACGATGACGATCGCATCCGGTGCTGCCTCCAGCAGCCCCTGGAACATTGCGTCCTGACCCTTGGCCTTTTTTGAGCTGTCAACTTGGGGCACAGTGCTAGAACCGTCTGGTTTTTCCGGTTCGAGCTTGCGCATAGGTCTTTTCATCTCTTGGGGAAGGTAAGCTTTGGCCACCGCGAGTACATATTCGTTGCACTCATTCTCTCGCAATTAACGATGCAGTTTCTGGCTACTTACGGTTTGCACACTATTGGTAAACATCTGATCAATACGAACACGCTGAGGCAAACGAGCGCTCTTCGAGTACTTGGATCTTTAGTTCTGCATATTGCAGTGCCAGGAACTTTTTGCTCACGGTGACAAACAGCGGCTCGGGCAGTCCGTTCTTCAGTTGTTCGAGTAGTTCGTCGAAGGCCGGCTCGGAAGGGTTCGGACTTACGATAACTTACTAAATAACACTATGATTACTATACTATAACTTCTCGCACTGCGCTGTGAAATTTGGAATAGAACCAGAGCTCGAACTGTGCCCAATCCGATAAGGGTAATTCAGGGATTGAGCTATGTTTCTTAATCGGGCACAAATTTGCCGTGTAGTACTAACGGTGGATTGGCGCTCTCCTCTGCGTCCTCCAGAGTTGTCGTTGATGATGGAAGATGAGGGCGATGCGACTAAAGAGCTTCATCTCTGTGGGCATTCTCTTGCTATCGTGCGGCTTAGCTGCGACAGGTCAAGAAGCTCGGAAAGTCATCGCCAAACCAGCTCCCATTTATCCCGAAATTGCCAAGCGAATGGGCCTCCGCGGAACCGTCAAGATCGAGATTTTAATTGCCGCTGACGGGCAGGTTAAGAACACGACAGTCATCGCCGCACTCGAAGCATTAAAGAAATGGAAATACGAACCAGGGAAGACGGAAACCACTGTTTCGCTGCAGTTCGAGTTTCACCCGCAGTAGTCACTCAGCGCAGCGCCCCGTCGACGACTATCCAGGCAGGCCACGATGTTGGTGCTAAATGACGTGTCGGAACCACGCACGATGTGCAAGAGAATGGCGAAGTCCTCGGCTGATGTCGAATAGGCTATTGCTCAGGCTCGGATGCCGGAGTTCAGGACTAGCGCATACGGAACCCCCTGCGGGGCCACATGGGCATTGGGAACGGTATGGGACCGAACCGGCAAAATATTCAAACCATGGTTTCGGAACTGGTGCAGCCAACCGGCAGCCCGATGGGGATTTTCGTTGAGTTTCCGAAGTGTCTTCAAAGCATCCGGGCCGCGACGCCCGTTGATTCTGGCGTGCTTGCTCGTCTCGGTGCATGCTGCAATCCTGGGGGGGCTGGCACACAGCGCGTGGCAATCTCACCTTTCCGAACTGATACAGATGGCTATCGATGCCCTGTGTGTTCTGGCAGCTGTGGAAGCATCGCGTTCCTCCGAACGTTTTGCAGGCTACTTCTGGCGACTCGCGGCCTTGTCCTTCTCGATGCTTGCCCTGGCACAGTCACTATCTGTCTCCTTTGCAATGCTGGATCGCTACAATCTCATTCAGCCGTTTACCGAAATCCTTTTCCTTTTCTGGTTTGGGCCTCTGAGCTTAGCTCTCTTCCTATCTTCGGACTCCGAACCAAGGAAATTTGATCCAGGAATCATCCTGGACTTTACGCAGGCACTTCTCTTCTGGTTTGCTGTCTATTTTTACTTCTCGTATCTGCTGCCGCAACAAAGTTCCCAAATAGACCTAATCCACGCTGCCTGGAAACGTTCCTTGATCTATAACGCGGTGGTAGTCGGAGCGTTTTTGTTGCGGGCCGTTCTGACGAAGTCCACGACCATGCGGTCCCTCTTTGGTCGGGTCGGACTTTTCTTTCTGGTTTCCAGCCTGGCGGATTTGTATTACAGCTATCCTGGAAGGACTCTAAACTCAGGCGATTGGTACGATCTTGTATGGAGTTCGTTGCTGCTGCTGCCCATCGTGATCGCGACGCAATGGCGGAATCGCGCGGCATCGGTCGCGGAACGCGTGCAGGCGCAACGGCAGGATCTAATAGGGAAACACATGTTTCCGCTGATCTATTCCCTGCTTGTGTTGACGATGTGCGCCCAGATTGCGCGTGAGCATCTCACACTTGCTTACGTATTTGTGTTCACCTCGTTTGTGTGCTCGAGCGGCCGACTTTTCATTATGCAGCGTGACCAGGGGCGCACCGAAGGTGCATTAGACCTGGCCGAAAACAGATACCGGGCCATTGTCGAGAATGCTGTAGAAGGAATTTTCCAGACTACGCCGGAAGGCCGCTACATCACTGTAAATGCGGCTCTAGCGCGCATGTACGGCTACGGCTCACCCAAGGAACTGATGTCGGCGGTCAAGGATATAGGTCATGAAGTGTATGTGGACCCCAGCCGGCGTATGCGGTTCAAGCAAGCGATGCGAGAATACGGCATCGTTAAGGATTTTGAGTATCAGGTATACCGCAAAGACGGAAGCAAGATATGGCTTTCCGAGAACGCGCGGACCGTGCGTGACGACAATGGCGCGATTCTGTTTTACGAGGGTACGGTGCAAGACATTTCTGACCGTAAGCGGGCGCAGGAGGAGCTCAGCTATCAAGAAGCGCAGTATCACCGGCTAATCGAAAACATTCCTGAGATTGTTTGGACTGCAGACGAGCAAGGCAGAGTAGTACTTATCAGCGAAAGAATTGCAGAAATTTTCGGCTACACGCCTGAGGAGATTCGCCGTGAAGGTCCGCATCTGTGGTATGGGCGAATGCACGCGGACGACCTCTCACGAGTGCAGGAAGCCTATGCCAAGCTCTTCAGCGACAATCGCCCCTTTGACGTCGAGTATCGTATTCAACACCGCGACGGGCACTGGATGAGGTGGCACGACCGTGCGGTGGCCATTGAACACCGGGAGGGGAAACGATATGCAGACGGCCTGCTTTCCGATATTACCGAGCGCAGCCGGCTGGAAGAGCAATTCCGACAGGCCCAGAAAATGGAGGCGGTCGGCCAGCTCGCGGGCGGAGTTGCCCACGATTTTAATAATCTTCTGATGATCATACAGGGCCATAGCGATGTCATGCTCGAGTGCCTCGAGGCTAGCGAGCCGCGGCGCAAGAATGTCGACGAAATCCAGAAGGCCGCTCGGCGAGCTGCCTCACTGACGCGCCAACTGCTGGCTTTCAGCCGCATGCAAGTGCTTAATCCCAAGGTCTTGGACATGAACTCTGCGGTGGCCGAAACCGGAAAGATGCTTCGACGTCTGATCGGCGAGGACATTGAACTTAATATCGTACCGGGTTCAGGTCTGTTAAATGTGAGAGCTGACCAGGGCCAGATCGAACAAGTCATTCTGAACTTAGCTGTTAACGCTCGGGATGCCATGCCCCGCGGTGGGAAGCTCACGATTGAGACATCGATCGTCAAGGTAGACGCGGACTATTCCCACGAGCATCTCGCAATGCGCCCAGGGACCTACGTATCGCTCGTCGTGACGGACACCGGAGTAGGGATGGATACGCAAACTCAGGCGCGTATTTTCGAGCCGTTTTTCACCACGAAGGAGATGGGCAAGGGCACGGGTCTGGGTTTATCGACTGTTTACGGAATCGTGAAGCAGAGCGGTGGGTGGATTTGGGTTTACAGCGAACCTGGGCAAGGTACAACGTTCAAGGTTTACCTGCCACAACTCAACGAGCAAGCCCAGGTAGGCCCACGCGAAGTCCAAATGGCAGCTCCACATGGCACCGAGACGATCCTCCTGGTCGAAGACCAGGACAGCATTCGTGAGCTCGCGGCTGAGTCGCTCGCGCGTTGTGGATACACGGTGTTGTCTGCAAGTGACGGTCTAGAAGGCCTTCGGATGGCTGAACGCGATTCAAAGAAGATCCATTTGTTGGTAACCGATCTCGTCATGCCTAAAATGGGAGGTCGTGAACTGGCGGACCGGCTCAGTGTTGCAAGGCCTGATATGAAGACCCTGTTCATGTCCGGTTACGCGGAACATCGTGGTTCCGAACATACGAATGTGGTCCTGCCTTCGGTTTCTCTCCAGAAACCATTTTCGATGAATACGCTATTGCATAAAGTGCGGGAAGTCCTGCAGGCGACGGTGAGTGTCAGAAATTAGTCTGCGCTGTGCGGAGTAAGCCGCAGATTTTGAAACCTTCGCCGGTCAAGGGGTAACCTTCGGCGGGATTTTAGCGCCGGCATGTTGGTCAACGATTAAGTACTCTCCGGGCTGTGACGTTGCAATCGTTTGTACGCGAGCCTTGGCAGTTTGCAAGTCTTTTTCGGTTCCAAGCCACAGCACAGTTCCGTTGGGATCGGATTTGAAGATGTAGCAAGGGAATATATCAGACGTTTGCACGGCATCAAGGCTAGACCCATGAAATGCGTTCCCAATCAGTTCGCTTCGAAATGCGATGTCTTATACGACTTACGCGGCTTGGGCAGTCCCCGCGTTCTTGTAAGCTATTCCAAGAACCTCACACCGCATCACTGTCACAGCAGACGTCTACACCGCACTGACGGGATGTCAGTCCCATTTTGCTGGCATTTCTCATGTTTGGTGTTCGCTTTGTCGGCTTGCCGGCCGTTTCGCAAGATTTGTAAATGATGAGCCGACCGCTGAACGTCTCCTACTGCCCACTTCTGCCCTGGTGCGCCTCGCATTCACGGCGAACTGCTCCAGCTCGGGTGCGAGATTTCCGAGCCCACGGTTTCGCGTTATCTTCACAACCTAAACGGTTGTCGGGATGAGGGCAGAGCGAAGCGCTGGCTGGCCTTTCTCAACAACCACCGCGAGGTAATCGCCGCATTCGACTTCTTGACGGTTCCGAGCCTAACGTTTCGCACCCTCTACTGCTTCTTTGTTATCGAGCATGGTCGCCGACGGATTCTACACTTCAACGTCACGGAGCATCCGGCCAGCGACTGGATCGTACAGCAACTGCGCGAGGCTCTGCCGCTTCCCTGTCCCTACCGCTACGTCCTGTTCGACCGTGACACCAAGTTCGGCGGCGATGTGGTCGAGTTTCTCCATGCCAGTTCCATGAAACCC
>WNGC01007435.1_pt1 | contig 12538 bp, 13 predicted proteins | sample 5400051 | NCBI WGS metagenome assembly WNGC01 (sample SAMN13153368, study PRJNA577476) | soil metagenome | isolation source: 20 cm soil or saprolite under grassland replicate 2 | place: USA:California | collected 2016-06-15 | reverse complement strand
CGCGCGGGCGCGGCGATTCACCGGCGCCGGCGCGCGGGCGCCGGCGCCGCCGCGAGCGCGTCCAGTCCCAGCAGGTAGCTCTGCGGTCCGAAGCCCGAGATCTGGCCGCGCGCGACGCCAGCGAGCACGGAGTGGCGCCGGAATTCTTCGCGCCCGTGCACGTTCGAGAGATGCACCTCGACGACCGGCACCTTGATCGCGGCGATGGCGTCCCGGAGCGCGAGCGAGTAGTGGGTGAAGGCGCCGGGGTTGAAGACGACGCCGCCGAAGCCCTCGCGTTCGGCCGACTGGAGCCAGTCGACGAGCTGGCCCTCGTGGTTCGACTGACGGCACTCGACGCGCATCCCGTGACGCCGCGCATGCTCGCGGATCAGGCGGTCGAGCTGCGCGAGCGTGACCCGCCCGTAGACGGCCGTGGGTGGCCTGAGACAGGCGCGCGTCGCTCATTTGCCGGCCAGGATAGCATGGCCGCCGCCGGCGGCCTGGCCGGTGGCGCCGGCCTAATGCCCGCCGAGCGGCGCCAGGAGCCAGTCAGCCAGCGCGAACAGGACCAGGCCGCCGAAGACGGTCCACGCCAGCGCCGGGCCCCCCTCGCGGTTCACCTCCGGAATCAGGTCGGACGCCGCCACGTAGATCGTCACGCCGGCCGAGAGAGCGAGCGCCACGCCCACGTGCTGCTCGGCGACGAAGCGCGTCGCGACCGCGCCGACGATCGTCAGCGCGCCGAGCACCGCCCCCGCGCCGACGGCGGCGCGGCGCGAGCCCCCGCCCGCGAGCATGACCGACGCGATCGTGAAGCCCTCCGGCACCTTGTGCAGGAAGACCGCGATCGAGAGGAGCGCGCCGAGCGCTGGCCCGATCATGAAGCCGGCGGCGATCGCGACGCCGTCGAAGAGCGTGTGGACGCCGAGCCCGAGGAGCGCCAGGTAGCCGGCCGAGGGCGCGAGCAGCGCCTCGGGGTGCACCTCCTCGCCGAAGTGAAAGTGCGGCGCCACCGTGTGCTCGAAGAGGTGGACGCCGAAGTAGCCGATGAGCACGAAGAGGAACGCGTGCGGCACGTGCGCGCTCTCCGGCAGCATCCGGACGAACGCGGCGGCGAGCATGAAGCCCGCGCCGGCGGCGACGAAGTAGCGGAGCGGGGCGCGCCCGCGCCGGTGCGCGGTGACGACGAGGAGCGCGCCGGCGACGTCCGCCGCGGCGGCGGCCGTGAAGGCCAGGTATGCTAACATGGTCACGCGAGCATAGCATGGTGATCGCGGCGCTCCTCCGCCGGCTCGGCGAGATCATGGTCCACGAACGCGTGACCACCCCCGAAGTCGTGGACCAAGCCCTCGCGCGCGCCAGGACGACCGGTGAGCGCGTGGGCGAGGCGCTCGTGGCGATGGGCGCCGTCCAGACCGAGGACGTGCTGCGCGCGCTCGCGCGCCAGCAAAACTTGGCATACCTGTCCCGGGACGAGCTGCCCTCGCCGCTCCCCATCGTCAAGAACCTCTCGGCGAAGTACCTCCGCCAGTACACCGTGTGCCCCGTGAGCATGGAGAACGGCCTCCTGACCGTCGCCACCGCCGACCCGCTGAGCCCAGTCGTCGCGGACGACCTCCGCCAGTTCACGGGACTCGCGGTGAAGCTCGTCGTCAGCTCGCGCGAGGCGATCGCCGAGGCGATCGACCGGACGTACGACGGCGCCGCGAGCCCGCTCCAGCGCATCGTCCAGGGCATGGAGGACGAGGGCGGGGACGGAGGCGACGAAGACGTCAACCATCTGCGCGACATGGCGTTCGAGGCGCCCGTCGTGCGGCTCGTGAACCTCCTCATCGAGAACGCGATCGACGCCGAGGCGTCGGACATCCACGTCGAGCCCTTCGAGGACACGCTCCGCGTCCGGTACCGGATCGACGGGATCCTCTTCGACCAAGAGGCGCCGCCGCGCCGGCTGCAGGCGGCCGTGACCTCGCGCATCAAGCTCATGGCCGAGATGAACATCGCCGAGCGGCGCCTGCCGCAGGACGGGCGCATCCGTGTCACGCTCCGCGGCCGGCGCGTGGACATCCGCGTCTCGACGATCCCCACCGTGCACGGTGAGTCGATCGTCATGCGGCTCCTCGACCGCGCGAGCGTCTTCCTGGCGCTCGAGAAGCTCGGCTTCGCCCCGCAGACGCTCCAGCACTTCGAGGCGCTCATCAAGCGGCCCCACGGCATCGTGCTCGTCACCGGGCCCACCGGCTCGGGCAAGACGACCACGCTCTACGGCGCGCTCGACAAGATCAACTCGCCGGACCTCAAGATCATCACGGTCGAGGACCCCGTCGAGTACCAGCTGAAGGGCATCAACCAGATCCACGTGAAACCGAAGATCGGGCTCACGTTCGCGACGGGGCTCCGCCACATCGTGCGGCAGGACCCGGACGTGATCCTCATCGGCGAGATCCGCGACCTCGAGACCGCAGAGATCGCGATCCAGGCGGCGCTCACCGGTCACCTCGTCTTCTCCACGCTCCACACCAACGACGCGCCGGGCGCCATCACGCGCCTGCAAGACATGGGCGTCGAGGCCTACCTCGTCGCGTCCGTCCTGGAGGGGGTGCTCGCCCAGCGGCTGGTGCGGCGCATCTGCCAGGCCTGCCGCGCGCCCGACGCGCCGAACGCCGCCGACCTCGAGGCGCTCGGCATCGAGGGCGCCGCGGGCACGAAGCTCTGGCGGGGGAGTGGGTGCCCCGAGTGCCGCGGCACCGGCTACCGCGGGCGCACCGGCATCTACGAGATCTTCCCGATCACGGAGGACGCGCGCAGCCTCATCCTCCGCCGCGCGCCGAGCCGCGACATCCGCCGTCAGGCGATCGACGACGGGATGGTCACGCTCCGCCTCGACGGCTGGCGGAAGGCGTGCGAGGGCGTCACCACGGTCGAGGAAATCCTCCGCGTCACCCAGGAAGACGCCTGAGCGGGGCGATGCCGGTCTTCCTCTACCGGGCAGCCGACCGGCGCGGCCAGACCATCGACGGCGTGATGGAGGCGCCCGACGCGCACGCCGTCGTCGAGCGGCTCCAGAAGGACGCCTACTACCCGATCCGCGTCGCGCCCCACGCCGAGCGCGCAGGCTGGCCCGTGTTCGGCGCCTCCGGGCGCTTCAGCCAGCGCGACCTCCTCACGCTCACCCAGCAGCTCGCGACGCTCGTCGAGGCCGGCCTGCCGCTCGACCGCGCGCTCGCCATCGTGGAGGAGCTGGCGCCGCACCCGCGCGCCAAGGCGCTCGTCGGCGACCTGCTCGTGACCGTGCGCGCCGGCTCGTCGCTCAGCGAGGCGCTGGCCAAGCACCACCCGCGCCCGTTCTCGCGCCTCTACATCAACATGGTCCGCGCCGGCGAGAAGGGCGGCGTCCTCGAGATCACGCTCCGGCGCCTCGCCGAATTCCTCGAGGCTCGCGCCGCCTTCGCCGAGGAGATCCTGTCCGCGCTCGCCTACCCCGTCGTCATCTTCACGGTCGCGATCGGCGCGATCGTCTTCCTGATGACGTTCGTCGTGCCGCGCTTCGCGACGATCTTCGCCGACCTCGGCCAGGCGGTCCCACTCCCGACGCAGATCCTCATGACGGCGAGCGCGGTCGTCCAGGGCTACTGGTGGCTCGGCCTGCTCGCCCTGCTCGTCCTCGGCTTCGCCTGCCGCGTCTGGACGGGAACGCCGGAAGGGCGCCTCACGTGGGACCAAACGCGGCTCGGGCTGCCGCTCGTCGGTCGGCTCGCGCTGAAGATCGAGACCGCGCGCTTCGCCCGTACGCTCGGCACGATGCTCAAGAGCGGGGTGCCGGTCATGGGCGCGCTCGCGGTCGTGGGCGACATGATGACCAACCAGGCGATCGGCCGCGCCGTGGCGCGGTTGTCGGACGGCGTCAAGCGCGGCGGCACGATCGCGGCCGGGATGCAGGAGCAGGCGCGCTTCCCCGCGCTCGCCATCCACATGGTGCGCGTGGGCGAGGAGACGGGGCGCCTCGAGGAGATGCTGCTCAAGGTGGCGGAGACCTTCGAGACCGACGTGCGCATCGAGCTCCGGCGCGTCGTCGGACTCCTCGGGCCCGTGATCATCCTCAGCATGGGCGTGCTCGTGGCGTTCATCGTGGTGGCCATGCTGCTCGCGATCTTCTCCATCAACGAGATCCCGCTATGACCCGATCGTCACGGCCCGGACCGGGGGCCGGCGAGCCCCTGCTCGACCACGACTGCGCTCAACGGCGCCGCCTCGGGGCCTGCGCGATGTGGCGCCCGCACGCCGACAACACGGGTCTCGCAGGGGCTCACCGGCCCCGGTCCGGACCGCGCCGTCGGGTCCCCTCCGCCGTCATCCGGGACCAGCGGGGGTTCACGCTGATCGAGCTGCTCGTCGTCATCATCGTGCTCGGCCTGCTCGTGGGCCTCGTGGGCCCGCGCCTCTTCGGCCGTGTCGGCCAGTCCAAGGTGGCGGCCGCGCGCGCGCAGATCGAGCTGATCGGCGCCGCGCTCGACCAGTACCGCCTCGACGCTGGCTCCTACCCGACGACGGCGCAGGGGCTCGACGCGCTCCAGCGGAACCCGAGCGTCACCAACTGGAACGGCCCCTATCTCAAGAAGGACGTCCCCAAGGACCCGTGGGGCAATCCCTACAAGTACCGCTGCTGTCCCGGCCAGCGCGGCGACTACGACCTCTGGTCGGAAGGCGCCGACGGCCAGCCCGGTGGCGAGGGGGAGAACGCCGACATCACGTCATGGGAACACGCGCAGAAGTAGGCGCGCGCGGGTTCACGCTCCTCGAACTGGTCGTCACCCTCTTCGTGATCGCGCTGGCGGTCGCGCTCGTCGGTCCCGCGATCGGCCGCAGCACCGAGACCGTGCGCGTGCGCGCGGACGTCGCTGGCTTTGCGGCACTCTTCCGTCACGCCCGCGAGCAGGCCATCACGCAGCGTCGGCCGCTCCGCGTGGTCGTCGAGCCCGGCGCGCACCGGGTGACGATCGTCGCGGGCGAGAGCGACCTGCTCCGCACGCGGGTCTTCTCCGAGCGCCTCGCGATCGAGCCGGCGGCGTCGAACGCCGGCGCCGTCCGCTTCGAGCCCGAGGGCACCTCGACCGGCGGCGAATACCGGCTCCACTCCGGCGACACGGCCTACCGTGTCACGGTGGACTCCGTCACGGGCCGCGTCCGGAGCATCAAGGAGTGACGAGGTCAACGGCGGGCTTCACGCTCCTCGAGGTGCTCGTCGCGTTCGCGATCCTCAGCATCGCGATCGTCGCGTCGATCCAGGGTTTCGCGCAGGGGTTGAGGCTCCTCAGGACCGCGGGCGACCACCAGCAGGCGATGCTCCTCGCGGATCAGAAGATCCGCGAGGTCGTCACACCGGTCGAGGAGCAGAAGTCGGGGACCGAGGGGCCGTTCACGTGGGAGCGGACGATCGCCGTCGACCCGACGCCCGAGCTCGCGCGCGAGGCCGCCACCGCGCGGTGGAAGCTCTACCGGATCACGGTGAGGGTCGACTGGGACGGCACGCGCCACGTCGAGCTCGCCACGCTGCGCGCCTCGGCCGAGAAGCCGCCGCTACCGGGGGCTCGACCGTGAGGCGCGCCCCGCGCGGCTTCACGCTCCTCGAGCTGCTGATCGCGCTCTCGCTCGTGGCCACGCTTCTGGTGATCGCGTTCGGCGGCCTGCGCGTCGCGTTCGACTCCTGGCGCCGTGGCGGGGACCGGGCGGAGGCCCAGCAGCACGTGCGCGGCGTCGCCCTGGTGCTGGCCCGGACGCTCGGCGCAGCGTACCCGTACCACGGCGACCGCGGCCTCGCACCAGAGTCGGCGCTGCTCTTCTTCGGCACCGAGAACCGGCTCGAGTTCGTCACCCAGTCGCCGCCCTTTCCCTTCCAGGCGCCGATCGCGTTCACCGCCGTCGTCATCGCCCTCGGCGAGGGCGGCGAGCGCCCCGGCCTCGTCGTGAGGCAACGGCCGCTGCCGAAAGAGACCACGGACCAATGAGCGACGCGCGCCTGTCTCCGGCCACCCACGGTGCGCGCCGGCCTCGCGGGCCCCGCTACAAATTGAGCGACGCGCGCCTGTCTCCGGCCACCCACGGTGCGCGCCGGCCTCGCGGCGTCCTGAGGACATTGGAGTGAAGTGCGACATGCGGAACGTAGCCGGCGCGCATCTGGTTCGGGCCACCCACGGAGTGCCGCCGGCCTCACGGATTCCGTTACAATGACTGCCGCGCGTCACGTGAGACCCGACCAGCGCGGGATCGCGCTGATCGTGGTGCTCCTCGTCATGGCGATCGTCGGCATCGTGGGCGCCGAGTTCGCCTACTCGATGCGCCTCGAGGCCTCCGCCGTGCGCGCGTACAAGGCAGGTATCGTCGGCAATCATCTCGCAGAGGCGGCGGTCGCACAGGCGATCCGCGAGATCGCCGCCGAGTCGGCGCTCGTGGGCGAGGACGAGCAGGGCCTGCTCACCTTCTACACGGCCGCCCGCCTCCCACTCCCGCACCTGCCGCGCGAGAAGGTCGACTTCCCCGGCGGCCAGTTCTCCTACCGGATCACCGACGAGGAGGGGCGCATCAACGTCAACACCTCCCCACCGGACCGGACCGACCGGCTCCTGCAGGCCCTCGGCCTCGACAAGAGCGTGCGCGACATCATCAATGACTCGCTCCAGGACTGGCGCGACACGAACGACGAGCACCGCTTGAACGGCGCCGAGAGCGATTACTACCTCGGGCTGCCGGTCCCCTACCGCTCGCACAACGCGAACCTCGAGTCCGCCGCGGAGCTCCTGCAGATCCGCGGCGTGACGCGCGAGATCTACTACGGCGTGGCAGAGACGCCGGGGCTGGTCGACCTCGTCACGGTCAGGTCGACGGGCCAGGTCAACATCAACACGGCGCCGCCGGCGGTGCTCAAAGCGCTCGGCCTCGCCGAAGCCCAGGTGGTGGAGATCCTCCAGGCCCGCCGGGTCCTGCCCTATCCCGCCGTGCCAGGCACGTTCGGCGGCCGTGGGCTCGGCTTCTCGACCCAGATCTTCCGCGTGGAGGCCGAGGGCATCGTGGACGGCCGCGTGGCCGCGCGCGTGACCGCGGTGGTCCAGAAGCGGCCCGGCACGCCGACCTCCGTGACCGTCCTCGACTGGTCAGGCCTGCGCTGACGCATCCTGGCAATGGACGCCACTTCGGCTTATCTTATAAGGGGATGAGGCTCACACGGGTCCGGCTCGCGGTGGTCTTGCTCGGCGACCGCCTCAGCGTCGCCGCCGTCCAGCAGAATCGCGTGGACACGTTCGTCGTCCAGGCGGAGAACCCGGCGGCCGCGCTCCGCGCCGAGCTCGAGGCGAGGGCGCTCACGCCACGCACGGTCGCGCTCGGCCTCGCCCGCGCGGCCGTGATCGTGAAGCCCATCGAGCTGCCGCCCGTCGGCGGAGAGACGCGCGACATGGTCCGCTTCGAGCTCGAGCGGCACCTGCCCTTCCCCGCGGACGACGCGCCGTTCGACTTCCTGCCGCTGCCGCCCGAGAGCGCGCCCGGCCCGCCGGACGAGACGAAGCGCGTGCTGATCGCCGCCGCCGACGCCCGCGTCATCGAGGCGGCGCTCCGGCTCGCGGAGGACGCCAAGCTCCGCCCCCTGTCCCTGACGGTCGCCGCGCACGACCTCCTGGCGCTCGTCCACCCCGCGCACGGTGAGCGCGTCGTGTGGCTCCACCGCGCGGGCGACACCCTCGATCTTCTGCTCCTGCGGGGCGCCGACCTCCTCGGGAGCCGGAGCCTGCCCGCCGGCGACATGGCGACGCTGGCCAACGAGGTCCGCGGGAGCTTTGCCGTGGCCCACTGGCGCAGGTGCGATGCCATCTGGCTGTCGGGCGACGCGGCCGCCGAGCTCGCCGACCCGCTCGCCGCGCTCGGCGCGCCAGTGACGGGGCCGCCGTACACGCAGCGCACGCGGCGGCACCTCGACGCGCTGGGGGAGGGGCAAGAGGGCGCGGCGCAGCTCGCCCTGGCCGTCGCCTCGGCCCGCGGCATCCGGCCGCTCGACCTCATGCCGACGGCCATCAAGCCGCGCCGGCTCACCCGGCACCAGTGGATCACGGTGGGCATGGCGGCGGTGACGCTCCTCCTGAGCCTCGGCGCGCTGCTCGTCCCGGGCGTTCGTGAGCGGCGACACCTCGGCGCGCTCGACGCCGAGATCACCCGTATCGATCCCGAGGTGCGCGTCGTCGAGCGCTCGCTCCGCGAGCTCGAGGGTAAGCGCCGGCTCCTCGACACGGTCGCGAGCCTCGAGACGGCGGCCATCCGACCGCTGCCCGTGCTGCGTGAGGTGACGGAGGTCGTGCCGAACGACGCGTGGCTCACGATGCTCACCTTCGACGCCAAGGGCGTCGAGCTCACGGGCCAGGCCTCGCAGGCGAGCCTGCTGATCCCGCTGCTCGAGAACTCCCCGAAGCTCGAGCGCGTCGAGTTCGCCTCGCCGGTCACGCGCGGCCGCGACAAGGAGCAGTTCCGCATCCGTGCCGCGTGGGAGGCGGCGGCCCCACCCGTCGTCGCGGGCCCCGCCGCCGCGCCCGGCGGCCCGGGCGGCGGCGCTCCACCCGCGAGCGCGCCGCCGCCGGCGGGCCCGCCGGGCCGTGTCCCGTCGGGAGCGCGCGGCCGATGATCGGCCACCTCTCACGCCGCGAGCGCACGATCGTCGCCGCCGGGCTCGCGGGGAGCGTCGTGATCGGCGGCTGGCTGTTCGTCGTCGCGCCGATCCTCCAGGCGAACCGTAGCGCGGCGGACCTGGCGCCGGCGCGCGAGCAGGCCGTCCAGCGGCGCCACGACCTCATTGCCCGCAAGGCCGCGATCGCCGCCGAGCTCGAGGCGACGACGGCGCGGGTCGACGCCCTCTCCGCGCGCCTGCTCAGCTCCGCGACGCCCGCGGTCGCGGCGTCGGAGCTTCAGAAGATCGTCAAGGATCTGGCCGCGCAGGCGAAGACGGAGGTGCGCAGCGAGCGGATCCTGCCGACGGCCGAGCGCGGCGAGCTGATCGAGGTCCCCGTGGAGATCACCGTGTCGGGAGAGATCCGCGAGCTCGTGGATCTCCTCGGAAAGCTCGACGAGGCGCCGAAGCTCTTGGCCATGCAGGACCTCCGGATCCGCGTGGTGAACATCGCCCAACCGAAGGAACTGCTCGCGACCCTCACCCTATCGGGATTCGTCCTCCCGACCAAAGCCAAGTCCTGACGTGCCCCGACGGCTGCTGCTCCTGAACGTGGTGCTCGGCGGCGCGTCGCTCACCTGCGCCGCCTTCATCGTGTGGGAGCTGATCGCGCCCGCGCCCGCGCGGCAAGTCCGCTCGCGCCCGCCCACGCCGCCCGCACCAGCGCCGGCGCCCGAGTCCCCGCGCGCGCCCGCCTCCGCGTACACCGTGGTCGCCACCCGCAACGTGTTCAGCCCGACGCGCTCCGAGGGGCCCGCGCCGCCGCCGGCCGGCGCCGCCGCGCTCGCCGGCCCGAAACCGAACCTGCACGGCGTGCTGCTTCGCGACCAGAACCCCATCGCGTACATCGAGGACCCCATGACGAAGCGCGTGGCCGCCTACCGCGTCGGCGACCCGGTCGCCGGCGGCACCCTGACGACGATCGCCGCCGACCGCGTGATCATCGCGCGGCCGGAGGGCCCGCTCGACGTGAGGCTGCGTGACCCGGCGAAGCCACGGCCGGCCCCGACCGCCGCCGCGCCGCCGGCCGGGGGGGTGCTCACGCCGACCCCGGGCGGCTTGGGGCCGGGCGTTGTGGGCCCGGGCTCCGTCATGCCGGGCGTTCAAGCGCAGCCGCCCGCCGTGGGGCCAGGGGGCCAAGCGGTGATGCCGCAGATCCAGCAGCTCCCGCCCGGCCTTCCCGGCTCGATGGGCCTGGGCCCCTTCGGCGCCGGTGTCGGTGGGCGCCCGTTCCCCGGCCGTCGCTTGCCCGTTCCTCCCGTCCCTGGGGCGCCAGCGTCGCCGCCGCCGCCCCCGTCTCAGTAATTAGTAATAGAATGCGGACTCGATCATGCTGAAGCGCGCTATCGCGCTCGTCACCCTCGTCGCGCTCGGCGCCGGCTGCGCCGGACCGGCCCGGACGCCGTCGTCCGCCTCGCCAGCCGCGCCCGCACCGGCGGCCATCGTTCCGCCACCGACGCCGCCAGCAGCCGAGGCGTTGCCGCCGCTGCCGCCCTCGGTCATCGCCCCGCGGCCAGAGACGCCGCCCGCTGAGCCGCCGCGGGCCGCCGAGCCCGCGGCGCCGCTGCCGCCACCGCCGACCGCGCCGGAGGTGCCCCCGGCGATGCGGGGTCGCTTCATCGTGCTGAACTTCGACAACGCCGACATCGAGACCGTCATCCAGGCGGCGAGCGAGATCGTCGGCTTCAACTACGTGCTGGGGCCTGGCGTCAGCGGCAAGAAGGTCACCGTCCAGACCTCCGGGCGCGTCGCCCAGGAAGACGTCTTCGGCGTGCTGCTCGCCATCCTCGAGGTGAGCGGCGTGACCGCCCTCAAGGCGGGCAACCTCTACAAGATCGTGACGATCGAAGGGGCCCGCGCGCGCGCGGTGCCGACGATCGTCGGCGCGAGGCCGGACCCCACGCGCACGTCGGACGAGATCATCACGCAGATCGTGCCGCTGCGGTACACGTCGGTGACGGATCTCTCGACGCTCCTGCGGCCGCTCATCTCGCCGCTCGGCTCGCTCATCGCGCATCGCGAGACGAACGTGCTCATCGTCACGGACACGGCGTCGAACGTGGCGCGGCTCCTCGACATCACGCGCCTCGTGGACGTGCAGGTGGCGCTGGAGGAGCTCCAGATCATCCCCGTCAAGTTCGCCGACGCCACCCAGCTCGCGACCATCCTGAACCAGCTCTTCGCGAGCGGCCGCATCCGCTCGCTGGCGCCCGGCACCGTCCCGGCGGTCACGCCCCCGGCTGCGCCCGGCGCCGTCGCGCCGCCGCAGCCTGGCAGCCCCGCCGAGCGCCAGCCGCTCATCATCGCCGAGCAGCGCTCGAACTCGGTCATCATCCACGCCAGGAAGCACGAGATCGAGACGATCAAGGGCCTGATCGCCCAGCTCGACGTGAACATCTACGGCGGGCGCCGCGTGTTCGTCTACTACGCGGAAAACGCGAAGTCGAAGGACCTCGCCTCGACGCTGAACCAGATCTACGGGCGCGAGGCCGCCGCCGGCACGTCGACGCCGCCCCCGACCGCCGGCCGCACGGCAGGCGCCCCGCCGCCCCCCCCGGCGCCCGGCGCCGGCCAGCCCGTCGTAGGCGACGCGAGCCTCGCCGAGGGCCAGGTGCGCTTCATCGCCGACGAGGTGACGAACTCGCTGATCGTGACCACCTACCCGCGGCTCTGGCAGGAGATCGAGAGCACGATCCGACAGCTCGACCGCATGCCCCGGCAGGTGCTGATCGAGGTGCTCGTGGCCGAGATCAAGCTGACGGACGACATGCGTCTCGGCATCGACTGGGCGCTGCGCGAGGGCCGGTTCAACCTCGGCGGCACCTTCGCCAACAGCGCGACGACGACCGCGATCCCGACGTCCCCGGCGGCCGGGGGCGGCGCCCTGTCTCTCCCCTCCCAGCTCCAAGGACCGGCGTCCTTCTTCGGCCCGATCGGCCAGGGGCTCACGGCGTTCTCGTTCGCGACCGATCGCTTCTTCACGATCCTCAACACGCTCGCCTCCGACAACCGCGTCAACATCGTCTCGAGCCCCCACGTGCTGACCTCGGAGAACAAGAAGGCGGTCATCAACGTGTCGACCTCGGTGCCGATCATCACGGGCCAGCAGACGAGCACCGTCAGCCAGCCGGGCCAGGCGTCGGGCACCACGAGCACGTCGATCATCACGGGCGGCGTGAACCAGACCGTCGAGTACCGCGACGCCGGGGTGATCCTCACCGTCACGCCGCGCATCGGTGAGCGCGGCACCGTCGCCCTCGACGTGAAGCAGGAGGTCAACTCCGTCGGCGCCGCGACCCCGCCGACCGGCTCGCCGTCGTTCGAAAAGCGCGAGGCCGAGACGTCGGTGGTGCTCGTGAACAACCAGACGCTCGTGCTCGGCGGCCTCATCCAGGACCGGGTCACGATCGACGAGCGGGGCATCCCGTTCCTGAAGGACATCCCGCTCATCGGCCTGCTGTTCGGCTTCAAGGCACGGAGGGTCGAGAAGACGGAGCTGCTCCTGCTCATCACGCCGCGCGTGGTCGGCACCGCGCTCGACGCCGCGAAGATCACCGACCAGCTGCGGCGCTCGACGCCGGAGCTGAACGACGCCATCAAGCGCGCGCCGCGCCACCCGCTCACCGCGCCGCCTCAGGCCGCGCCGCCGACGGGCCCGGGCGGCGCCGTCCCGGCGCCGGCGCCCGCTCCCGAGTCCTCGCCCGCCCCGCCCCCGGCGGCGCCGGAAGCGCCGGCACCCGCCCCCGCCGCGCCGCGCTAGCGTCGCGCGGCCGCGCCGGGAGCGCCGCCGCGAGGCTCAGCGGCCGGTAAACCTGGGCGGACGCTTCTCGAAGAACGCGGCGACTCCCTCCT
>WNGC01006385.1_pt1 | contig 12541 bp, 8 predicted proteins | sample 5400051 | NCBI WGS metagenome assembly WNGC01 (sample SAMN13153368, study PRJNA577476) | soil metagenome | isolation source: 20 cm soil or saprolite under grassland replicate 2 | place: USA:California | collected 2016-06-15 | reverse complement strand
TTCTCCGGAACGTTGCGCAGATTGACGCGGATGCGCGTCCATGTGGATGACCTGCCGCGCATCGAATCGACAAGGACATCGTCGATTGCCAACTGCTTCGCGGCATTGGGATGTCTTTTCTTCCATCGGTCGAGACCTGCCAGCGCTTCGTCCTTCTGAGTTGAGTTTGCAACGACGATCAGCGGCATCTTCACTCTCGATTTCGCGGCCGTTTTATTTCCCGTCGTCTTCTTGCTCGCTTGCTTCGCGGCCTTGGTTCCCTTCGCGCGTGACGGAGCGACGCGTGCCGGCTCGCCTTCCATCTTCCGAAAGTGCGGTGGCCACGGCGCGTCACCGAGTCCGGCGGCTTCGTCCCGGTCAGCGAGCTCCAGGAGCTGCTCGAGCGAACCGGCCGCCTCATCCATCGCCGCATTCGGATCGCCTAGCGCTTTCAACCGCGCCGGCATCGTGAGCACGGTGAACTCTTCAGGCTCACTATCCGGAACCTCCTCCCAGCGCAGCGGCGCCGAGACGCGTGCATCAGGCAGCGGACGTATCGAATACGCCGAGCAGGTCGTGCGATCCTTTGCGTTCTGGTTGTAATCGAGAAAAACGCCGTGGCGCTCCTCCTTCCACCACTTCGACGTCGCGATCTTCGGCGCGCGCCGCTCGATCTCGCGCGACAACGCGATGCGGACGTTGACGTGCATGCCGCGCGAGCCGCTCGTCTTCGGCCAGCCGCGTAGTCCCACCTCCTCGAGCAGCCTCTTCACTTCAATGGCTACACGACGGACATCGTCCCATTCGACGCCTGGTATGGGATCCAGATCGATGCGCAGCTCGTCGGGGTGATCGAGATCGTTCGTGCGCACGGCGTGTGGATGCAGCTCGATGCAGCCGAGGTTCACGATCCACGCGAGGCCCGCCGCGTCGTCGACCACCACTTCCTCGGCGGTTCGCCCCGATGGAAAGGAGAGTGTAACGGTTCTCAGCCAGTCAGGACGATTTTCCGGCGCGCGTTTCTGATAGAACGGCTCGCGCTCCGCGCCGTTCACAAAACGCTTGAGCATACTCGGCCGATCGCGGATGCCGGCGACGGCTCCGCTCGCGACCGACAGGTAATACTGGACGACGTCGAGCTTCGAGAGTTTGACGTCGCGCGAGAAATACGGTTTGTCCGGATTGCTGATGCGGACGTCGCGCCCCTCGATCGAGAGAACTTCAACCGCTTCTTTCTTCGGCATCGTCGCTTTTGCGCCCCCCAAGAGATCGTCGTATAGAAACTATTACGTCGTGGATAGATTAAAACGTGCTCACAGTAGCGGTCTTTGCACTTCTTCTCGCGGGCGGGCTCTACCTGCGCAGGGTACTGCGTGGGGAAGACCAACCGCGACCCCAGTTGACGGAAGAGCAGATCAAGCAACAGTGGCGCAAGCTGGGCTTCTTCTGCGAGCTGGACGATCAGAAAAAGATCTGGACGCTGACGGGCTCTCGAGCCGGACTGCTCTACTTTCCTGACCTTTTGCTTGGTTATGTCGCCGATCCGCAAAACGCGATAGACGGAGAGCACAAGCGTTACGGCCCTTACGGATCTCTACAAATAATGACGTGGCCAGAAGCCGGGTTCGGTGGCAACGCAATTCGTGGGTCTCTAATGGATCTCACTCGGTTAGCGGAGCTGATTGAAGAGAAGCTTGCAACCGCGCAGCCTGGGGAGCCGATCACGATCCGGGAGGAGTATTCGGCCGAGAGCCCCTACGCGCTTTTGCTGGATGTCCGGCCCGATGGATTCGACCCCGCGTCAACAGATCGTGAACGGCTTGGCGCAACGAAAGCTCCCGTCATCAAAGGGACTGACGAAGGGACAAAGTCGAGCAAATAACGTCAGCGCGTTGGGCCGCGCGGGAGTCCAACGCAGCGACGTTTCAGTTGGCACGAAGACCATTAGAGGCGCTGGTACAACGCACGAGTAGCCGCGCGTCGGCGATCCGCTCCGCCCATTCCGGAAATGCCGCGGTGGGCCCAGTCCACTCGAGCTCGTTAACATCCGCGAAGAGCGGCGCATCCGTCCTGAGCGTCGCCAGAGTCTTGAACAGAATGGCTCGTTCCCGGTCGGCGCCGAGGACCCCCTCGGGAAACGACTCGATAGGACCATGACGATTCAACAGAGCCGCCGCAGTGCTCGAACCAATCCCTCGAATGCCCGGATATCCGTCTTGTGCATCCCCGACTAGAGCGAGGAAATCAGGAATGAGCTGCGGCACGACCCCGAATTTCGCGCGCACGCTTTCGGCGTTCCGGATTTGCATTCCCTTTCGTACGATCTGCACGACACGATCGCCGCGAACGCATTGCGCGAGATCCTTGTCGTTGGCCCAGATGCAGACTTTCTCAACGCGGGCATCTTCGGCGGCGAGATGGGCGGCGGAGGCGAGCCCGTCATCAGCTTCGAGCTCGATCATCGGCCAGACCGCGACGCCCATCGCGCTGAGCGCGTCCTCGAGTGGGAGAAACTGCGCATACAGGTTTGGCTCGATTCCTTCGCCTGTCTTGTAGTCCGGCCAGAGCTCGTTGCGGAATGACTCAATCACGTGATCGGTAGCAACGCCGACGTGCGTCGCGCCCGTTTCAAGCATCTCGAGCACTGAATGCAACACACCGGCGACGGCGCCAAAGGGCTTGTCATTACCCTTGTTGAACCGGCGCTGGCCGTAGAAGTGTCGAAAGAGCTCGTAGGTTCCGTCGATCAGGTGGACTATCATTCCGTCGAAGTCTTGGTTGGCGGAGATTACTTCTTCAATGTCACCTCTTCAACTGTGTTGGGCAGCGCTCGCTGGAATCTCTGCCGCGTGCCTCGTGCGCAACGCTCCGGCACCGATTAGGAATAGCGATTGGCGCACCACCGGTGGCGATCCTGGAAATAGTCGCTACTCGCCACTCGACCAGATAAACCGGACTAACGTGGCTTCGCTCCGCGTCGCATGGATCTACCATACCGGCGACGTCGCAGCCAACACCCGATCGGAAATTCAGGCGACGCCTGTGATCGTCGATGGGGTCCTTTACACCACCACTCCGACTCTCGCGGCCGTTGCTCTGCGCGCTGACAGCGGCACGCTGGTCTGGCGCTTCGATCCGTTCGCAAATCGGCAACGCGACTCGCACGTGAACCGCGGAGTTGTGTATTGGTCGGGGAACGGCGAGCGGCGAATCTTTTTTTCTGCCGGCCGCCGACTTTATTCGCTCGACGCGGGCACGGGGCGACCCGCTCTCGCGTTCGGCGAGGGTGGCTCGTTAGATCTCGCTGCCGGCTTGAGTCGCGACGTTGGCGATGCATCGGTCGTCGCAACGAGCCCCGGCGTCGTGTATCAAGATCTTCTCATCCAGGGCACACGCGTGGGGGAGGGCGAAGGATCGGCGCCGGGAGACATCCGCGCCTACGATGCGCATACCGGACAAATCAGATGGACGTTTCACACGATTCCGATGCCGGGCGAGCTCGGATACGACACCTGGCCAGCGGACGCTTGGAAGACCGCCGGGGGCGCAAACTCGTGGGCCGGCATGAGCGTCGACGTTGCGCGCGGCATCGTCTACATCCCGACCGGCTCAGCGACGCCGGATTTCTACGGCGGTAATCGAATTGGTGCTAACCTCTTCGCCAACACACTGCTGGCTCTCGATGCGAAAAGCGGCAAGCGACTCTGGCATTTCCAGACGGTCCACCACGACCTCTGGGATCGTGATCTGCCGGCAGCACCCAATCTCGTGAGAGTGACACGCGGCGGCCGAGGCGTCGACGCCCTCGCTCAGATCACAAAGAGTGGCTTCGTGTTTCTGTTCGATCGCGTGTCAGGAAGTCCGCTCTTCCCCGTCGAAGAGCGCTCCGTACCGGCCTCGGATCTCAACGGCGAGAAAACGTCGCCCACGCAGCCATTTCCGCTCGCGCCGGCCCCGTTCGCGCGGCAATCGATCAGCGAAGCGGATCTCGCCGAGCTCTCACCAAGTGCTCACGACGCTGCGTTGCTTCGCTTTCGCACTCTGCGCCACGACGCGCTGTTCGCTCCACCCAGTCGCGAAGGAACAATCGTGTTGCCCGGCTTTGACGGCGGTGGTGAATGGGGCGGTGCCGCTGTCGATCGAGAGACGGGTGTGATTTACGTGAACGGTAGCGACGTCCCGTGGATCGCGGCGATGCGCGAAACTGCGAAAGTAATTCCATCGACTGGCCGCCCGCGCACTGGCGCGGAGGTATATGCTACCGCGTGTGCCAGCTGTCACGGCGCGGATCGACGTGGCCATGACCGAGCCCCATCGCTACTCGGCGTGGGCGAGCGGCTTTCGGTGGAACAGCTTCACCAGGTGATCGACCGCGGTCGCGGGTTCATGCCATCATTCGGAAACCTCCGCGAAGACGAGAAGCAGGCAGTCATCGCATACTTGCTTCGTCGACCGGCGCCGACTGCCGCGCGATCAGGCGACAACGCCACACCCGCGGCGGCCGCCGCTTCGCGCTCGGATCGCACCAGGTCGCCGTATGAGTTCCTCGGATACGAGCGCTGGAGGGACTCGATGGGATATCCCGCAATCAAACCTCCCTGGGGCACCCTCAGCGCGATTGATCTCAACACCGGTGACTACCGCTGGCGAATTCGGCTTGGCGAGCACGATGAGCTGAAGGCGAAAGGGATTCCCATAACCGGCGCCGAGCAGTACGGTGGGCCAATCGTTACCGCCGGCGGCCTGGTATTCATCGCGGCCACGCAGGATGAAAAGTTTCGCGCGTTCGACAAGGCAACCGGTAAACTGCTCTGGCAGACGGCGCTGCCGGCCGCAGGCTACGCCACACCCAGCACCTACGCCGTGCGCGGCAAGCAGTACGTCGTTATTGCGGCCGGCGGCGGCAAGCTCGGCACCAAATCGGGCGACGCATATGTCGCGTTCGCGCTCCCGTAGTGGAGTTGGCCCCCGCACTAACGACCGCGATCAGATTCCGAACTGCCTCAAATGGTGATCCATGTGTCGGTAGCCAAGCACGCCCCACGCCTCCGCACTCAGCTTGCCGAACACCGGATGCTCGGGCCACTGCGACTTCGGATCCAGGTTCTCGAAAGATTCGACGTGATAGCGCACCGACGCCCGCTCGATCGCCCATTCCGAGGGCATCCTGCTAACGAGCTCCGGCGCAGTCGGTACTCCCTTCGGAAACGGAAGCCAGTAGATGACGAGCTGTTTGAGCGGAGCGTAGCGCAGGACGCGTTTTTTCGTGGCGGTCTTGAGCTCTCCCTTCGCCATCAGCATCCAGTCCGTCAAATGAGCGAGCATTTGCGGCGCGGTCATCCTTCCCCAACGGGGAGCCGCTTCGGGCGCCAGGCGCTCGAGTCTGTCGAGCAGTTGCTGTCGCGCGCGCGCATTCGACAAGGATCTGTGCATCCCGTTCGCCCTCCGCCAATCCCGATGCGACGAAAATAACGCCGGAATGATTGCGTTGCATCGCATGGGAAGAGCATCGCCGAGGTTTGTTGCGGCCCGCGTTACTGCTGCGATAATTTCTGTCAGATTGAGAGAATACATTGTCTTGGAGTAATCGCTCGCAGCTCTCGACCGACAGCTTGTCCATTGGGGTCGGTACCGTCCTTGGCCGGTATCGCCTGCTCGAGCGTATTGGCGAGGGCGGGATGGGCGAAGTGTGGAAGGCACACGACGACAACCTCGACCGGGATGTCGCCATCAAGATGCTTCTGCACGGAACTCTCGGTAACACGACGAGTCGCGAGCGGTTTCGACGGGAGGCACTCGTGCTCTCGCGCCTCTCGCATCCGGGCGTGGCGACAATTTTCGACTTCGATACTCGCGATGGCTACGAGTTCCTGGTCATGGAGTACGTTGCCGGCGGTACCCTCGAGTCGCGCCTTGCGACTGGTCCGCTGCCAGTACGCGATGTACTCACGCTGGGCGTCGCGATCGCGGAGGCGCTCGACAATGCGCACCGGCACGGATTCCTTCACCGTGACCTCAAGCCAGGAAACGTTGCGCTTACCGCCGACGGTAATCCGAAAATCCTGGATTTTGGAATCGCGCTGCTTCTTTCCGCCGACCGGGCCGCCGGAAGGATGACGGAGGCCGGCACAATTGTCGGCTCGCTCCCATACATGGCACCGGAGCAGCTACTCGGCGAACCTGGTGATGCACGCGCCGACGTCTACGCACTCGGCGCGATGCTCTTCGAGATGAGCACCGGACGTCGGCCCTTCGTAAAGGATCGTACCGAAGCGCTGATGTTCGCCATCATCAGCAGCGCCGCACCTTCGGTACGGTCGCTTAGACCCGATGCGCCAGACGCACTCGATCGGCTGATCGCGGAATGCCTGCGCAAGGAGCCGGAACAGCGACCGGCTTCGGCGGCGCTGGTGAGCGAGGCACTGCGGGGGATCCGCGATGGCGTACCGACCGCCGCGCTTCCTCTGCCTCCACGAGGAGTGATCCGCGCGATCGCAGTGCTTCCACTCCGTAACGTCTCCAAGGATCCAGCGCAGGAATACTTTGCCGACGGGATGACGGAATCCCTCATCTCTGACCTCGCACGCGTCAAGGCGCTGCGTGTGATCTCGCGCACGTCCATCATGCGGTACAAAGGCGTCGAGAAATCGCTACCCGAGATCGCGCGCGAACTCAACGTGGACGCGGTCCTCGAAGGGTCGGTGCTGCTCATTGGCAACCGCGTGCGCCTGAGCGTCCAGCTCATCTCCGCACGGACCGACGAGACGGTCTGGACCGAGCGTTACGATCGCCACCTCGAAGATGTGCTGGCAATGCAGAGCGAGCTCGCGGAGACCGTTGCGCGGGAGATCGCGATCCAGCTCACTCCGACGGAGGCGAGAAAACTTGCGAGCCGCGCGGAAGTGAATCCCGAGGCACATCTCGAATTTCTGAAGAGCCGCCACTCGTTCTTCGCTGCGTCGCCGGAGGCGTTGGACGTTGCATTGCGCCACGCGCGGCGCTCGCTGGAGCTCGACCCCACGTCTGCACTGGCGTGGACCGCGCTCGCCGACTGTCACATTTTCCGTGCGATCCGCGGGATGGCACCGCCCGCGGAAGCGGCTAAGGCAGCAATGAGCGCCGCGAACACCGCGCTACAGCTCGATCCCTTGCTCGCCGACGCGCAGGTCTCGATCGGCACTATCCTGTCGCATACTGGCGATGTCGCGGGCGGATTGCGGGCTTTGCAGAAAGCCGTCGACCTCAACCCAGGTCTCGCGCATGCGCAGAACTTGCTCGGACGCGCGCTCTATTCGTATGAGCGTCACGCGGAGGCGCTAGCGGCGATGAACAAGTCGTTGAGTCTGGATCCTCTCTCGATGATGATCTACACGGGTGTGGGCGACGCTTATTACTTCGCCCGCGAGTACGAGAAGTCCGTGTTCCACTACCGGATGTCGATCGAGCTCGACTCGCGATTTGACGGTGCGCACACTGGCCTCGCACGTTCGCTCGAGGCACTTGGCCGCTTCGACGAAGCGCGTAAGGAGTACGAGGAGGGCCGTCGCCTCTCCGGCGGCATCGCGGGTCCATCGTTCGGCTTGGCCCATCTCGAGGCGGCCGCCGGGAACGAACAGGAAGCGCGTCGGATCCTTGCCGAGCTGACGGCCGCCCGCTCCAACCGCGTCGTCTCGGCGTGGGGGATCGCTGTACTGCACGCGAGTCTTGGCGACGTTGACGAGGCGTTCCGATGGCTCGACATAGCTGTCGAAGAACGGGCGTCGGGTTTGATCCTGCCGCGGTATGTGGCGCTCGTACAGCGGTTGAGGCTTGATGGTTGAAGCATGACGCGATCCTTTGCGGGGGCGCTATTCACAGTCGTCGCCGCCAGTCTCGCGGCGCAGGCGACGCCGCAGCGCACCTACGCCAACCCGATCGACATCGACTACAAGGACAACTTCGAGCAACACAACGAGCGCATCTCGTATCGCTCTGGCGCCGATCCCGTCATCGTCGTGCAACACGGCGAGTATTATCTGTTCGAGACCATCGGTGACGGATACTGGCATTCGCGCGACCTCGGCACATGGGAGCACATCGCGCCATCACGCTGGCCGTTGACCGACATCGTGGCGCCGGCAGCGCTCTCGGTGCGCGATACGATTTATCTGTTGCCGAGTACGACCAGTCCATTGCCGATTCTGATGCTGACACAGCCGGCAACGGGTCGCGTCGAGTTTTACAATCCTCTGCTGCCGTGGCTGCCGATGGCGCGTCAGTACGAGCCCGGTGTCGGCAAGTTTGCAAAACCGGACTCGGTGCAGCCTGGTCCGTGGGACCCCGCGTTCTTCTACGACTCGGCGACGGATCGCTGGTTCCTATACTGGAATTCGTCGAACGTCTATCCGCTGAATGTGATCGAGCTCGATAAGGGCAAGCACCTCGCCTACAAGGGACATCCACACTGGCTGTTCGGCCTCGAGCCCGAGAAGCACGGGTGGGAGCGATTCGGTCAGGACCATCGGGATACGACGGTGAAGCCGTTCATCGAAGGCGCGTGGATGACGAAGTACAAGGCACGTTATTACCTGCAATACGGCGCACCCGGCACGGAGTACAACGTTTATTCAACTGGCGTATATGTCGGCGACGATCCGATGGGTCCGTTCACCTACGCTCCGTACAATCCAGTGGCGTACAAGCCTGGCGGATTCGTCCAGGGGGCGGGACACGGCAACACCTTCCAGGATGTCTACGGAAATTGGTGGAACACCGGCACGCCGTGGATCGCGGTCAACTGGCATTTTGAGCGTCGGATCGGTCTTCATCCGGCGGGATTCGATAGCGACGGCCAGATGTACGTCGACACGCGCTTTGGCGATTTCCCGCACTGGCTGCCGACGAAGGCGCGGCGAGGGAGTGACGATCTTTTCACTGGCTGGATGCTTCTGTCGTATCGGAAGACAGCCACCGCTTCTTCGGCGCTCGACAGCTTCCCGGCGCGCAACGTCACCGACGAAAATCCGCGCACGTTCTGGGTAGCGGCGCAGAATCGTCCTGGTGAGTGGATCACACTCGATCTGGGTCGTGCGTACGACGTGAAAGCCATCCAGGTGAACTACGCTGATTACAAATCGGGCCTGTACGGTACTGATTCCACGGTCTATACGCAGTTCCGATTGAGCACGTCCGCTGACGGCAAACAATGGAGAAGGGTTGCCGATCTCTCGCGCGAGCGGCGCGATCGACCGAACGCGTACATCGAGCTCTCGACTCCAGTGCGTGCGCGCTTCATTCGTTACGAGCACATTCACGTCGCCGCGCCAAATCTGGCAATCAGTGACATTCGCGTCTTCGGCAACGGCGCCGGCCCTCGGCCCGCGACGCCCGCCGGACTAACAGCGCGTCGAGATCGTGACGAGCGAGACGCCACAATCACCTGGCAGGCAGTACCGGGAGTCGTCGGCTACAATGTGCGCTGGGGAATAGCGCCCACGAAGTTGCACGAGACCTACCAGCGTTTCGCCGATCAGGGAACGACGCTCGAGTTGCGAGCGCTGACCGTCGGCCAATCCTATTGGGTAGCGATCGAGAGCTTCGACGAGAACGGCGTATCCGCGCTGAGCGCACCGATTCCGATCAGATAGGCCGGAGCTTTCGTTGATCGAGACCGGTCTTCTCCGACTGGTGCCGCATACCGGCGCCCAGCTGCTCGCGCTGATCGAGAATCCGGACGAGTACGCGAAGCTGGCGGGTTTTCCGGCCGCGGCCGGGCTGCACGAGTTCTTCATCTCGGACGATGTGTCGCAATGGTTTCTCGACAGCCTGCGCACTCTACCCGAATCGACTAAGGCGCTGGCGGCGTACGCATTTGAAGACGACTTAGTCAGACTCGTCCGCGCCGATACGGCGCCCCCCGCCAATGCTTCCACCAAAGTGCTGACGAAATGCGGCTTCGAGTTTACCGGTGAGGTTGTCGATCCGGATGACGGGCAGGTTTGGCGATGGGAGCTCCCGCGCCACCGGCGATGATCAATCGCTGGTCATGATGAACAGCGGCGCGCCATCGAACAACTCGTAGATCGGCCGCAGACGCTCCGTGTTGTAGTACTTCTTGACGTCGACGATTTTTTTCTCCGACGTCACGCTCGTGATCGGCACGCTGTCGTAAAACCCTTTGTGCACGCTCACCAGGCGCCCGTACTCCTTCTTCAGGATCAGATCGAGCGCGAGATTACCGAACGCCATCGGCACGATGGAGTCAAGCGCGTCCGGATCACCCGAGCGAACCAGATAGCCGAGCCGTTGATTGACGACATCGATGCGGCGGCCGTTGTTGTACTTGGGTGAGTACTCCTTGAGCGCAGACGCAACTTTGTCGCCGATGCCCCCGAGCTTACGGTGACCGAACATGTCCGTCTCTTCGCTCTCGAAGCTCATTCCCCCCTGCGATTTGAGATTGGCTCCCTCGGAGACGAGTACGACCGAATATTTGCTGGGATTCCTGTTGTGGTCATAGACCATCAGCTCGCTCAGATGCTCGACGTCGGCCGGATACTCGGGGATGATGCAGCGGTCTGCCGCACCTGCCATCGTCGGCAACAAAGCAGTGAAACCCGCGTATCTACCGAAAACCTCGATAACGAGAAAGCGCTCGTGTGACCCCGCCGACGTGCGCAGCCGGTGGGTCAGCTCGATGGTGCGCGTGACGCAGGTGCTGAAGCCGATGCAGTAGTCGGTGCCGTAGACATCATTGTCCATCGTCTTCGGAATGGCGACGACGTGCATGCCTTCGTCGTGCAAGCGCTTGCCGTAGCTGAGGGTGTCGTCGCCGCCAATCGGAATCAAAACATCGACGCCGATGTGCTCCAGATTTTTCAGAACGTCTTTGGTGACGTCGTTGGTTTTTTCATCGTACCCCGTGAGGTGCGCCGGCACGCGCGCGCGGGGCAGGTGGCTCGGCCGCGTTCGCGACGTATGGAGGAAAGTGCCGCCGGTACGGCCGGCGCGGTTCACTTCGGCCTCTGATAATTCCTGAACGCATTCGGAGTTATCGGCGCCGGCGTCGCGGTTATAATCGACGAGTCCGCCCCAGCCGCGACGAATGCCGAAAACGCGGTAGCCTTCGCGCAGCGCGCGGATAGTGATCGCCCTGATTGCGGGGTTGAGACCGGGGACGTCGCCGCCGCCCGTGAGGATCGCGATTGTTGGTGTGCTCGTCATGAGTCGAAAACTATCGCGAAAGTGGCGCACGGCCGGCGCGACCTGAGTCCCGAGCATCTCGATGGCTCGCATCAGCTTCGCGTGAGGAAGCGAAGCCGCGTTCATCTGAAAAGTGAAGCGCGAGACTCCGCCCAGCGCCTCGCTGTGCCTGATGATCTTTTCGACCACTTCGTCGGGACTGCCGATTAGCAGGGCTCCCCGCGGACCGCGCTGTGCGTCGAAACCAGCACGAGTTGCGGCAGGCCAGCCACGTTCCTTCCCGATGTCGGTGAAAGCACGGGCGTAGCCGGGAAAGAAATCATCGGCCGCCTCTTGTGTCGTCGCTGCGACGTAACCGAGCGAATGCACGCCAACCTTGAGTCGATCGAGAGGGTGTCCCGCGCGCCGACCCGATTCCCAGTAGAGATCGACGAGCGAACGGAAGCGCTCCGTGTGACCGCCGATGATAGCGACCATCAGAGGAAGGCCGAGCGTGCCCGCGCGGGCAAATGATCCTGGCGTCCCACCAACTCCCAGCCATATCGGCAAAGGATCCTGGACCGGTCTCGGATAGATGCCCTGGCCCGTCAGTGCTGGTCGATACTTGCCCGACCACGTGACGTGTTCGTTGTCACGTATGTTGAGGAGGAGATCGAGCTTCTCCGCAAAGAGCGAGTCGTAATCCTCGAGTCGGAAGCCGAATAGCGGGAAAGCCTCGATCGATGACCCGCGGCCGACAACCATCTCCGCCCGGCCCTGCGACAGCAGGTCGAGGGTGGCGAACTGCTGAAACACCCTGACGGGATCCGCTGCGCTCAGAACCGTCACCGCGCTGGTGAGACGTATGCGGCTCGTACGCGCTGCCGCGGCAGCGAGGATGAGAGCGGGCGCGGAGTCCAGGAATTCCGTGCGATGGTGCTCGCCGATTCCGAAGACATCGAGCCCAACCTGGTCGGCGTGTTCGATCTCCTCGACGAGGTTGCGCAGGCGCTCCGTTGCGCTGAGCGCCCGGCTGCTGTCCGTGTGCGCGGCGGCGAAGCTATCGATTCCGATTTCCACTCACGATCTCCCGTTCAATGCGCGATCCGACATCATTACGCCGTGACCGTGTTGCTCGCTGGCCGGCGCCGGAGCGCGAGATTCACGAATCCAGCGACAATACCGAGCGCCAGAACGACCCATGTGAACGGTACAGACCAACGCCCCGCAAAACCGAACAGACCGTCGAGCGAGTACTCTCCATAGCCGGTGAGCGCGAGTCCGAAGGCGGCCGCCGCGTACATTAGTGGCAGCTCGATGCCGTTGTTCGCCGCGAACACTCCGTGGCCCCAATGCACAGTCACTGCCGCCATGATCATGACCGAGATCATGAGTGCAGGGC
>WNGC01003018.1_pt1 | contig 12542 bp, 11 predicted proteins | sample 5400051 | NCBI WGS metagenome assembly WNGC01 (sample SAMN13153368, study PRJNA577476) | soil metagenome | isolation source: 20 cm soil or saprolite under grassland replicate 2 | place: USA:California | collected 2016-06-15 | reverse complement strand
TGTGGCGCGCGCCGAAGATCGGGTTGGGCGGCGGTTTCGAGCCGCTGTCGCGCGAATCGATGCTGCTCGCGAACAACGTGATCTTCGTCGCGGCGGCCGGCTCGGTGCTGCTCGGAACGCTGTATCCGCTCGCGCTCGACGCGTCGGGCTTGGGCAAGATTTCGGTCGGGCCGCCGTACTTCGAGACGGTGTTCGTGCCGCTCATGGCGCCCGCGCTTTTCCTCATGGGCGTGGGGCCGCTTGCGCGCTGGAAGAAAGCGAGCCTCCCCGATCTCGCCGCGCGCCTTCGCTGGGCTCTCGCGGCGAGCGTCGTCGCGGCGCTCACGCTGCCGTTCGCGATGGGACGCTGGGGCGCGCTCGTCGCCTTGGGAATGTTGCTCGCGGCTTGGGTCGCCGCGAGCGGCTTCGTCCAGTTGTACGAAAAGATACGCAACGCCGCGAGCGGAGCGAACGCCTGGACGCGCCTTTCGAGCGTGCCGCGCTCGACCTACGGCATGCTGCTCGCGCACTTCGGGGTGGCGGTGTTCGTCGTCGGCGTCACGCTGGTGAAGGGCTACGAGACAGAGAAGGACGTGCGCATGGAACCGGGCGACACCGTCGAGGCCGGGGGCTATACGTTCCGCTTCGACGGCGTGAGGGACGTGCAGGGACCCAACTACGTCGCGGGGCGCGGCCAGATCGAGGTGACCAGGGACGGCCGCCCGGTCACGACGCTCTATCCGGAGAAGCGCCTCTACACGGTTCAGAACATGCCGATGACCGAGGCCGCGATCAATCCCGGACTGACCCGCGACCTGTACGTGTCGCTCGGCGATTCGGTGGGCGCGACTGGCTGGATCGTCCGCGTGTATCACAAGCCTTTCGTCGACTGGATTTGGGGCGGATGCCTCATCATGGCGCTCGGAGGCGCTCTCGCCGCGAGCGACCGGCGCTACCGCCTCGCGGCGAAGCGACCGCAGGAACAGTACTCCGCCGTGCCGGTGCGATGACGGAGTGAGGCGCATCCGATGAATCGCTTCGTCCTGCCGCTCGCCATCTTCGCCGCACTGGTCGCGCTGCTCGCCGTCGGGCTCACGCTCGATCCGCGCAAGGTGCCCTCTCCGCTCATCGGCAAGCCCGCGCCGCACTTCGAATTGCCACTGCTGCAGGAGGCGAAGCAAACGTTTACCGAGCGCGACATGCTCGGCAAGGTCTGGATCCTCAACGTCTGGGCCTCATGGTGCGTGAGCTGCCGCGAGGAGCACCCCGTGCTGCTTGAGCTCGCAGCAAGCGGCGCCGTGCCGGTCTACGGACTCAACTACAAAGACAAGCGCGAGGACGGCCTGGCGTGGCTGAAAGGAATGGGCGATCCCTACAAGGTCTCCATCTTCGATTTCGACGGGAAGGTCGGGATCGACTACGGCGTCTACGGCGTGCCCGAGACCTACGTGATCGACAAGCTCGGGGTCGTCCGCTACAAGTGCATCGGCCCGCTCACGCCGCAGATCGTCAAAGAGAAGGTGCTCCCGCTGGTGCAAGAGCTCAGCCGTGCTTAGGCTGCTCGCGCTCCTGCTGCTCGCCATCGCAACGGCTGCGGCTCCAGCGAAGGAAGCCGCTCCGGCAGCGCAGGACCCGGTGCTCGAGAAGAGGGTGATGACGCTCGCCGAGGAGCTACGCTGCCTCGTATGTCAGAACCAGACCCTCGCCGACTCGAACGCGCCGCTCGCCGAGGACCTGAGGAATCAGATTCGCGAGAGGATGCGCGAAGGGAACAGCGACGCACAAGTAGTCGAATACCTGGTTGCGCGCTACGGCGACTTCGTTCTCTATCGGCCGCCCCTCAAGGCAACGACCGTACTGCTGTGGTTCGGACCCTTGCTGCTGCTCGCCGCCGGGTTCGCTGTGCTGCTCGGGCGCCTGCTGCGTCGACGGTCCATGGAAGTGACTGAGATGACCGCGGCGGATCGAAAGCGCGCGGCGGAGCTACTCGCCGGCACTCAAGGGGAGCGACGCTGACCATTTTCGTTGTTCTCGGCGTCGTCCTCATCGCGGTCGCGCTCCTCTTCATCGTGCCGCCGCTCGCACGACGCGTGGTGCGCCCGAGCGAGACGTGCGACGCCGTAAACGCCGCGGTGTATCGCGACCAGCTGCGCGAGCTGGAAGCCGACTTGCGCGCCGGAACACTTGCACCGGACCAGTACGAAAAGGCGCGCCTCGAGATCGAGGCGCGCCTGATCGCGGACGTGGGCACGGGCGACGCCTCGGCGGAAACCCCTCGCGGAGCGCGCGGCGCCGCGCTCGCGCTGGGCCTGGCGATTCCGATCTGCGCGCTGGCGGTCTACTTGTCGGTCGGCAATCCGAGCGCGGTTTTGCCGCAGGCAGCCGGGGGTGCGAACCCGCACGGCATGACCGTGGCGCAGTTCGAGGCCGCGGTCGTGCGCCTGGCCGCGCGCATGAAGGACAACCCCGAGGATGCCGAGGGCTGGATGATGCTGGGACGCTCGTACGCGGTGCTGGGGCGCTTCGGCGAGGCCAGCGAAGCCTACGCCAAGGCCGCTGCGCGCATGCCGCGCGACGCCCAGCTCCTCGCGGACTACGCGGACGCTCTCGCGATGGCGCAGGGGAGGACGCTGCAAGGAGAGCCGGAAAAAATAATCCTGCGCGCGCTCGCCATCGACCCCGACAACGTGAAGGCGCTGCTCCTCGCAGGCACCGCCGCCTTCAACCGGAGCGACCCCCGCGCTGCGATACGCCATTGGGAACGCGTGCTGGGGCTTCTGCCGAAGGAGTCCGACATGATTCAAAGGGTGCAGGCGAGCATCGCGCAGGCGCGCTCTCTGGCCGGCTCTCCGGGCGGAAAGGCGCAGGTCGCGAAACCTGCACCTGCCCAAGGCGGAAGCCGCGTGAGCGGCGTGGTCAGGCTCGCCCCGGAGCTCGCCGGGAAAGTCGCTCCCGGCGACATCGTTTTCATTTTTGCCCGGGCGGCCGAAGGTCCGCGCATGCCGCTCGCCATCCTGCGCAAGCGCGCAGGCGATCTTCCCGCCGAGTTCACCCTCGACGATACGATGGCGATGGCGCCGCAGATGAAGCTCTCCGCCTTCCCGCGCGTGATCATCGGCGCGCGCGTCTCGAAATCCGCCAACGCCACCGCGAGCCCCGGCGATTTGCAGGGCCTGAGCGCTCCCGTGAACGTCGGGGCCAAGAGTGTAAGCGTAGTGATCGACACCGAGCTGCGCGAGCCTTCGGGAAAATGACGATGACCACCGGGATGAGGTCGCCGTGGCGCGCGGAAAACCAGTGAACTTGGGTGAATCGACCGAGGACGGCCGCCTCGCGGAGAACGTCATGCACTTCGCCCGCGTGCTGCGCGCCGCGGGTCTGCCGATCGGGCCCGATCGCGTGCTCGACGCGGTGCGCGCGCTGGAAGTCGCCGGAGTCGAGCGGCGCGAAGACTTCTACTGGACTCTCGCGAGCGTCTTTCTCGGTCGGCGCGAGCAGTTCGAGATCTACGACCAGGCCTTCCACATCTTCTGGCGCGACCCGCGGCTGCTCGAGCGCGTCATGGCGATGTTCCTCCCGCAGGTCTATGGACGCCCGGGCCGCAACGAGGAGCCTTCGGCGTCCAATCGCGTCGCCGACGCGCTGTACCCGAAGCCGAAAAAACCCAAGGAAACGCCCGCCGAGCCGCCGCAGGAAACCGAGCTCGATGCGACCTTCAGCTTTTCGTCCCGCGAAGTGCTGCAGCACGCGGACTTCGAGACGATGACGAGCGAGGAGATAGCGCAGGCGAAAAAAATGCTCGCGAACCTGCGCCTGCCGATACCGGAAATCCGCACGCGGCGCTTCGAGCCCGACCCCCGCGGCAGGCGGGTCGACCTGCGCGCGAGCTTGCGCGCAAGCTTGAGGAGCGGCGCGAAGATCATCCCGCTCAAACGGCGCTCGCCCCAGCGGCGCCATCCGCCTCTCGTCGTCCTGTGCGACGTGTCGGGCTCGATGAACCGCTACTCGAGAATGTTTCTCCACTTCCTGCACGCGATCACCAACGATCGCGACCGCGTGACGAGCTTCGTCTTCGGCACGCGGCTCACCAACATCAGCCGCTACCTGCGCCATCGCGACGTGGACGTCGCGATGAGCGGGGTATCGGATGCGATCGCCGACTGGTCGGGCGGAACGCGCATCGGAAATTGCCTGCGGGAGTTCAACCTGCGATGGTCGCGCAGAGTCCTCGGCCAAAACGCGGTCGTGCTGGTGATCTCCGACGGCCTCGACGGCGACGTCGGCGAAGGGCTGGCGAAGGAGATGGAGCGCCTGCACAAGTCGTGCAGGAAGCTCATCTGGCTGAATCCGCTCCTGCGTTACCAGGGATTCGAGGCGCGGCCGGCGGGCGTGCGCGCGATGCTGCCGCACGTGGACGAGTTCCTGCCGGTGCACAACGTCGCGAGCCTCGTCGAGCTCGCCCGAGCGCTCGAGGGTTCGCACGAATATCGCCGCGCGGCCTGACGACGCGGCTCGCGTCATCGTGCACCGCACCCAGTAGGGACGCGGAGGCTTCCGGGAACGGGCGGGCTGCCCCCGTTTCAGGTCGGAGTTTGAATTTCGAACGCCGCCACTTCCGTCGGATCGGCGCTGTACGGATGCCCGAAGCTGATCGATCCGCGGCCGCGCAGAAGGACCTCCTCGCGCTTCACCGCCATTTCAGTCTCACCTTGAAACGTTACGAAGGTGCCGTTGGAACTGACGTCGACCAAAACGAATTTGTCGCGGCGGCGCTCGATCCGTGCGTGCTCGCGAGACGCTTTGCGGTCCGCTATGACGATGTCGCAGGAGTTCTCCCGGCCGAGCTTTATTAGTTCGCGCCCAGGGCCCAGGATCATTTCCTTCCCGCCGTGCCTCAGGCATAGGCGCACCTGAGCCTGATTCGGCGGGCCGGGCGCCCGGCTCGCCATGTAGGTCAACTCCTCGCTCTGCCGCCATAGAACCTCGTAGACGTCGACTTCTTGCTCGCGTCCCTTGACGGGAAGCTTGTCGAGGGCGCGGGTCTGAGCCTTCATCGTCCCGGTCAACGCTGCCACGCACTCGCCGCCGGCAATGATCTGGGAAGGTTTGGCGAGCTTCACCATTCGAGCCGCCACATTGACGCAGTCGCCGAACACGTTCTGCCCCTCCTCAAGGACGGGACCGAATTGCAAGCCGACATGGATCTGGAGGCGCTGCCCCGATACCGGTTCCTGCATCTCGACCCGCGACTGCATCTCGGTCGCGGCCTGGCTCGCCGCCAAGGCGGTCGGGAACACGCACAGGACCTCGTCGCCGATCGTCTGGACCACCCGCCCCCCGCAGCCGAGCGCCGATTCGCGCATGATATTGAGGCAGAGCCCGACGCACTCGAGCGCCCGTGCGTTGCCGAGCTTCTCGTACAGGCGCGTGCTCCCGGTGATGTCGGCGAACAGAACGGCGAGATTGACGGGCTTCTTATCCATCGGAAAGGTGCGAGCCATTCTGGCGGCGGCGCAAAGTATAAGCCAAAAGGCCAGCAAGTCAGTCTGCAGTTCTAGGCTCGTCGCACTTGAGTGTGCGTTACCGTCTGCTCTAGAATGCCTTCCAGAAGCTACGCAAGCGAAGTCGGGGGGGACATGCGCGGATGCGGCCGGGGGGTGCTGAGACCCCGTTTCCAGCTTGCAGCGGCCCTATTGGGCGCCTGCGCTTCCGCTTTTGCTCAAACTGCGGGCACCCTGACGCTGGTCGAAGGAAGCGTCGAGCTGATACGGGGAGCGACGCTGTACACCGCCACCCAAGGCGCAAGGCTGGGAGACGGAGACATATTGTCGATCGACCCCAAAGGGCAGGCGCAGATAGAATTCCAGGACGGCGCGATCCTCAACCTCAGCCAGGGCGCCCGCGCCATGCTCACGAACATCGCCCCGGGAGAGCGCGGCCACGCTGAGATCGCGGTGCTGTCCGGCTGGGCAAAGTTCACCCAGAAAAAATCCGGCAAGGGCACACAATATCGCTACCTCACGCCGCGCGTCGAGATCAATGCGGGGGAAGCGACCGCCGTTCTGAACGCGGGCGACGGCTCCACCGACATATACGTCGAATCCGGCGCCCTGAGATTTTCCGAAATCGGCAGGAAGGGCGTGCAGAGAATCGCGCGCGACGCGAAGGGAGGCGAGTTCATCACCCGGAGGGGCGAGCAGCCGGCAACTCTCGGTTCGCGCCTCTCGGCCGAGTTCGTAAAAAACATGCCGCGGCATTTTCGGGACGACCTGCCGGTGTTGCTCGAACGGTTCAAGAACAGGCGGTCGGAGCCCAAGCGCGAACACGAGGTGACCTACGCCGAGGTCGAAGCCTGGCTCAAAGCCGGTTCCGCGATCAGAAGAAATTTCGTCAAACGGTTTGAGGTTCGATCCAAGGATTCCGAGTTTCGCCGCAAGCTGATCGAGAATCTCCGGGAACATCCGGAGTGGGACAAGGTGCTGTTCCCGGGAAAATACGCTCCGAAGGAGCCGAGCAACCCGAAGAGCGCGCAATCCGGCACGCAACGGTAGGAGGGAAGGTCATGAGACTGATCGTCAAGTTCAACATCGTGTTTCTCGCAATTTTCCTGGTCGGTCTGGCGATCGCCGCCTATGTATCGCTCGATCTCCTCCGGCAGAATGCGCGCGACGAGGTGCTCCAGCACGCACGAATCATGATGGAATCTGCGCTCGCGACGCGCGGCTACACCTCCAAGCAGGTGCGCCCGCTGCTCGAGACGCAGATGAAGTACCAGTTCCTGCCGCAGTCGGTCCCCGCCTTCGCCGCCCAAGAGCAGTTCAGCGACCTGCGCAAGAAATTCGCCGACTACGACTACAAGGAAGCGACGCTCAATCCGACCAATCCCCGCAACCGGGCCACCGACTGGGAAGCCGACGTCGTAAACCAGTTCCGCCAGGCGCCCGATCGCCCCGAGATCATCGGCGAGCGCGATACGCCGACCGGCCGGGCTCTGTACATGGCCCGGCCGCTGCAGATCAAGGACGCCGCCTGCCTGTACTGCCACAGCACCGTGGACACCGCTCCGAAGACCATGATCGAGCTCTACGGTCCGGCGAACGGCTTCGGCTGGAAGCTGAACGAGGTGGTCGGCGCACAGATCGTGTCCGTCCCGATGACTTTGCCCATCAAGCGCGCCGACGACACCTTCAAAGTTTTCATGATCTCGCTCACTGGAGTCTTCGCCTTCATCTTCGTTGCCCTCAATCTCATGCTGCACGCCATCGTGATCCGGCCCGTCACCCGGCTGTCGCGGATCGCCGACGAGGTAAGCCTCGGCAATCTGGACGCCCCGGAATTCACGAGCAAGGGCAAGGACGAGATCGCGATTCTCGCCGGGTCGTTCAACCGCATGAGAACGAGCCTGGTGCAGGCGATGAAGATGCTCGGGGAGTGAAGGCCGCTATAACGGCGGCCCCGGAGACTAGTGGCAGTTCTCAAGCAACTCGGCAAGTACAAAATCGTCGAAGTCATCGGCAAGGGGGCGATGGGGATCGTCTACAAGGGATACGACCCCGTTCTCGAGCGCCATGTCGCGCTGAAGACCGTGCGCAAGGAGCTGGTCGACGAGAACCTCGCCGGGCAAATCATTGCGAGGTTCAAGAACGAGGCTCTCGCCTCGGGCCGCCTCAACCATCCCGCGATCGTCGGCATCTACGAATACGGCGAGAACAGACAGCTCGCCTATATCGCGATGGAGTACGTGCAGGGCCGCGGACTGCGGGATTTTCTCGCCCGGCAGGAGCGCTTCGGCCTGCAGGACACGATGGCCATCATGAGCCGATTGCTGGACGCACTCGACTACGCCCATGAGCACGGCGTAATCCACCGCGATATCAAGCCCCAGAACATCATTATGACTCCGGACGGCCGTCTCAAGCTTGCCGACTTCGGGATTGCCCGGATCGACCGCTCCAGCCTGACCCAGGTCGGGTCCGTCATGGGCACCCCTGCGTACATGTCACCGGAGCAGTATGCGGGACAGCAGGTGGACCGGCGCAGCGACATCTTTTCCTGCGGCGTCGTCCTCTACGAGCTGCTCACCGGCGTGAAGCCGTTCGAAGGCCCGACCGAGATCGTCGGGTACAAGATATGCCACGAACCCCACCGCAACCCTTCGGAGATCAATCCCCAGGGCGTTCCCGAGGTTTTCGATGCAATCCTCGGCAAGGCGCTCGCGAAGAAGCCGGAAGACCGCTACGCCAGCGCCCGCGAATTCGCCGCGGCCCTCGCCAAGGCCTTCGAGAGCCGAGGTGGTGCGGCAGTCCCGAGCGAGGCAACGATCCTCCCCACGATCATTCACCAGGACCGGCGGGATACGACTTCCCCGCCCCCCGGATGGGAGCCTGCGCGGTTGCGAGCTCTCGAGGAGCTGCTCGCCCCCTATGTGGGCCCGATGGCGAGAGTGCTCGTCAAGAGATCGGCGAAGACCACGACCGACGGCCCCACCCTCGTGCGCCTTCTCTCCGAGAGCGTTCTGTCGGAGCGGGACGGAAAGGCGTTCGCCGCAGAGGCGCTCGAGAAAGTTTTCGCGATCGGACGACGCGAAGCGGCGCCGGACCAGTCCTCTCCCGGTTTTTCGAACAGGCCGATCGAGGCCGTGGATGTCGACAGAGCGGCCGGGCGGCTTGCGCCTTATGTGGGTCCTATCGCCAAGGTGATGGCGAAGAAGGCCGCCGCGCAGGCGCGTGACCTGAAAGCCCTCTATCAGCGGCTCGCTGAAAACCTCGCCGACCCGGACGAACGCGCCGAGTTTCTCAAGAATTCCGGCTACGGAGACTAGTTCGGCCTAGGCGACGAGCCGCGGCAACAACCTGAGCGCGTTTTCGCGCTCGATCGCGCGTAGGTCCTTCGGTTCGAAGCGGAACGCTGCGAGCCCTTCGATCTCCTCGGCCCCGTCGCGGAACGGAAAGTCGGTACCGAAGAGCACCTGCCCGGGTGTAACGATCTTCATCAAGGCCGCGAGCGCTCCTGAATGGTTCCCCTGGGCGGTGTCGTAGTGGAACTTCTTCAGCTCGTACATCACGCCCTTCGGCACGCGCTCCTTCGCTTTTTCCTTCATGTCGATCTCGTGGCGCGTGAAGCGGCTGAGGAGGAAGGGCATCGTGCCGCCGCTGTGCGAGAAGATCCAGCGGATATCGGGGTAGCGGGCCGCGGTGCCGCTGAAGACGAGGCTCGCGATGGTGCGCGTGGTGTCGGTCGCGTACTCGACGACCGCCGGCGGCACCTCGCTCTTGATGTTCCTGCAGCAATCGGGTGAAAGCGGATGGGTGTAGATCACCGCCTTCCTCCGGTTGAGCTCCTCCCAGATGGGCGCGAAGGAGGCGTCCCCCAGGTACTTGTCCTGGTAGCTCGTCATGAGACCGATGCCCTCCGCCTTGAGCGTATCCAGGGCGTAGCCGATTTCCTTCAGCGCTCCCTCGGTATCGAGAAGCGGCAGCGTCGCGAAGCTCGCGAAGCGGCCCTTGTGGTCGCGCGCGAGCTGCGCGCCGAATTCGTTCGAGAGGCGCGCGATCTTGCGGCCTTTCTCGACCTCGTTGGTCGCGGCGCTCGGCTGGATGAGCGAGAGCACCGACACGGCGATTCCGCTCTTGTCCATGTCCTCGAGCGACATCTCGGGCGACCACTTGAAGCTCGAGCCCGCGCGACGACCGCCGACTTCGTCGAGATAGCCGGGGTACATGAGGTGGTGATGGACGTCGATGCGGTGCGGTTTGCGTGCGGCCTTCTTCGCACCCTGCGCCATCAGCCCTCCCGGCAGCAGGGTAGCGGCGCCGAGCGCGACGAGCGTCCCGAGAAAACCGCGCCGCGGCGCGCAGCAGGCACAGCTCGGATCGTCCGGATTTTCGGCGTTGTTATTCTTCGAAGCGATGCTCATGGACCTCCTCCTCTGAATCGGGGAGACTGATGGGACGTAAAGCGCTTGCTCCCCGAGCCGTTCAGGTTGTTAGGGAACCATCGCGGCGAGGAAATTTTAACACGGGGTGCGCTATCACCAGGGTTGCAGACATGCGCGATTGGTACGACGCTGGCACCTGGATCACCGCGGCTGGGGTTCGCCTTGGGGTGGATGCCAGCGGCTGTGCTTGCGGTGATTTTTGGGATGTTTTGGCCGCTCGTTGTCCTGCTGCTCATGGTAGCGGCTGCCGTAATCCTTTTTTCCATTCTAAAGAAATGACCTAAGCGACTCTACGAACCAATCTGATTTGGTGAGTCTGCTTCCGACGAAAACAGCGGACAAGAGACTGTGAGCAGGCTTCAAAGCTCTGTCCTCACCCTCCCCGATACCCACACTAATACCCGCATTTGACGCGCAATTGATTTGAAGCATCCTGAAACAGTTTGAAGTAGATTCAGGAGCTATCTACAGAGGGAATCCCCGATAGACCGGAGGACTTGAAGCGGATTGAAACGGTCTGAAACGGTGCCGTCGTCTATCATGGCGATCGGGGCGATCCGGCGGATGAGGGTAAACACAATTCGAATCGCATGTCTCGCGGCGCTGCTCGCCGCGCCCGGCGCCTGGGCGCAGTCACCTGCCGCGAACTACCCGAACCGGGCGATCCGGGTCATCGTCCCTTTTCCGGCCGGCGGGGCTGCCGACGCGCTGCCGCGCATCGTCGGTGAGAAACTCGCTGCGCACTGGGGGCAGCCCGTCGTCGTGGAGAATCGGGTCGGAGCTTCCGGAAGCATCGGCGCGGATGCCGTGGCGCGCGCCGAGCCGGACGGCTACACGCTGCTCGCGACGCCCCCTGCCCCGCTGGTGATCAATCCCAGCCTGTACCTAAAGCTCCCCTACGACCCGACGCAGTTCGTGCCCGTGACGGTGATAGCGGCAATCCCGAGCGTGCTGCTCGTCAACGCGGCAAAGGTCCCGGCGAACACGTTCCAGGAGTTCGTCGCGTTCGTGCGCGCCAATCCGGATAAGCTCAACTATGCTTCCCAAGGTACGACCACGGTTTCCTTCCTGACTACGGAAATGTTCAAGACCGCGGCCGGAAGGCTGAGAATCACGCATGTACCCTACAAAGGGACGGCTCCCGGGCTCGCCGCGCTGCTCGCAGGCGAAGTGGAAATGATGTTCGACAACCTCGGGGTGACGTTGCAGCACGTTCGCGCGGGCAAGCTGAACCTTCGCTTCCCGAGGTGCCGGCGATGGCGGAGTTCTATCCGGGATTCGTCTCGATCGCGTGGTTCAGCATTTCAGCACCGCCGAAGACGCCCGCTGCGATCGCCGAGAAGCTTTCCGCCGCGATCGCGGAAATACTGAAGCAGCCGGACGTCGCCAACCGCCTCCAAGCGCTGTCGGCCGAGGCGATCGGCAGCACTCCCGCCGGGATGGCGGCGATCATGAAGGAAGACGCGGAGCGCTGGCGCGGCGTGATCCGCGCCGCCGGGGTGAAACCCGAATGAGCGCTGCCCAAGAAGGAGCAACCATGCTACCCGGCTTCCGCGCCATGGCCCGCTACAACCGTTGGATGAACGAACGCATCTACGGACACTGCGAAAACCTCTCCGACGCCGAGCGCAGGGCGGACCGCGGCGCATTCTTCCGCTCGATACACGGCACGCTCAATCACCTGCTGCTCGGCGACAGGCTTTGGCTCGGAAGATTCCTTGCGCGCGAGTTCCGCGTCGGGACGCTCGCCGACGAGCTGTACGAGGATTTCTCCGAACTGCGCCGCGAGCGCGCCAAGACCGACGCCGAGATCCTCGAATGGGTGGAAAGCTTGGACGAAAAACGCCTCGCCGCACCTCTGAAGTTCCGCAGCATCGTGGGCAACCGCGACAGGAGTTTTCCCCTGTGGTTCGCGGTGCAGCACTTCTTCAACCACCAGACGCACCACCGCGGCCAGGTGACGACGCTCCTCATGCAATCGGGAGTGGACCCGGGTGTCACCGACCTGATGTGGCTCCCGGGGATGGGGGAAGCGGGCTAGAACCTCGTTTCTACTTGTAGAAGACGTGTCCGCCGATCCTGGCGAGCGGCCGCTTGCCCTTCGCCCAGTCGGGTTTGATGTAAGTCGCGTGAAAGAACATCGCGCCCTCTAGCACCGGCGCTTCCCGCTCGTAGTAGACCGCTTCAGCCACGTCCCAGGCGCGCAGCCAGTCTTCGCCCGCCGGGGTCGGGAGCGTATCGAACTCCGTCCACGAAAAAGCTCCGACGTAGCGTTTTCGGATCGGGTCCCAGTTTTTCTGGTAGACCACGCCGCAGACCGTATCGGAATAGCGGCCCGAAGCCTTGCGATTCATCGTGACTTCGGCCACCGCGTATTGACCGGCGACGGGCTCACCCCGCGCTTCGAAATACACGTTCCGCGCAAGGCAGACCAGACTTTGCCGGTGGTCTTGACGCTCGTAGACGGCTCGGAGCGCAAAAAAGAAGGCCGTAGCGATCAGACCGAGAACCAGGGCAAATATCCAGGGCTCCTTGTCCCAGGCGTGCCAGGACGCACGCAGTAGGTACCACCTGCGCGACACCGCCCAGCCGAGGCGGGAGCGAAGATCCGCGTAAAAAAGTCTCG